>JACCDL010770769.1_pt1 | contig 14741 bp, 13 predicted proteins | sample 7441931 | NCBI WGS metagenome assembly JACCDL01 (sample SAMN15323437, study PRJNA562643) | freshwater metagenome | isolation source: river surface water | place: USA:Blue River Watershed | collected 2017-08-16 | reverse complement strand
CCAAGCCAGCATATAAGCGCATTTTGCTCAAGCTGTCGGGCGAAGCTCTGATGGGGGACGCCGCCTTCGGCATCAAACGCGCCACCAACGTGTGCATGGCCGAAGAAATCGCCGAAGTCACCCGCTTGGGTGTGCAGGGGGCGGTTGTGATCGGTGGCGGCAACATCTTCAGGGGTGTGGCGGGCGGCTCGGTCGGCATGGACCGCGCCACCGCCGACTACATGGGCATGTTGGCCACCGTGATGAACTCCCTGGCCCTGGCCGATGCCATGGACAAGGCCGGTCTGACGGCCCGTGTGATGTCGGCCATCGGCATTGACCAGGTGGTCGAGCCTTATGTGCGCCCCAAGGCTTTGCAGTACCTCGAAGAGGGCAAGGTGGTGGTATTTGCGGCGGGTACTGGCAACCCCTTCTTCACGACCGACACGGCCGCTGCTTTGCGCGGTGCCGAGATCGGAGCCGAGATGGTGCTCAAGGCCACCAAGGTCGATGGTGTTTACACTGCCGATCCGAAAAAAGACCCCTCGGCCACGCGTTATAGCGAGATCAGCTTCGATGAGGCCATTTCGCGCAATCTGGGCATCATGGACGCCACGGCTTTTGCCTTGTGCCGCGACCAGAAACTGCCGATCAAGGTGTTTTCGATCATCAAGAACGGCGCTTTGAAGCGCGTGGTGCTGGGTGAGGACGAGGGCACCCTGGTATATGCTTGAGCCCGTTCTGACGAGGAGAACCCCATGACGATTGCAGACATCAAAAAAACAACCGAAACCAAAATGGAGCAATCCATTGCGGCTTTCAAAAACAACCTGACCAAGATTCGCACTGGCCGTGCCAATCCGGCGTTGCTGGACACCATCCATGTCGATTACTACGGCTCCATGGTGCCTCTGTCGCAAGTGGCCAACGTGTCCTTGATGGACGCGCGCACCATCAGCGTGCAGCCTTGGGAAAAGGGCATGGGTGCCAAGATCGAGAAAGCCATCCGCGAAAGCGATCTGGGCCTGAACCCCGCTTCCATGGGCGATTTGATTCGCGTGCCCATGCCGCCCATGAGCGAAGAGCGCCGCAAGGAAATGACCAAGCTGGCCCGCACCGAAGGCGAGAACGGCAAGATCGCGATCCGCAATCTGCGCCGCGATGCCAATGAATCGGTGAAGAAACTGGTCAAGGACAAGGAAGCGTCCGAGGACGATCAAAAGCGTGCCGAAGCCGACATCCAGAAACTGACCGACAAGCGCATGACCGAGATCGACCAGTTGGTGGCTGCCAAAGAACAAGAGATCATGGCGGTTTGATTGTGAATGGGGTGCCGTGGCTTCACACGGCCTGACGGGCCGCCCAATTGGCGGCCTTTTTTATTCGGCGGCCTTTTTTTCTGGAGAACCCGTGCTCAAACAACGCGTCATCACCGCCCTGGTCTTGCTGGCCTTGCTGTTGCCCGCTTTGTTTGCGGCCCACCCCTGGCCCTTCATGGCGCTGACCTTGGTGCTGATCACCGCGGGGGCTTGGGAGTGGGGGCGACTCAACGGCTTGCCCACTGCAGGGGCATGGTCTGGCGCCTTGCTTTGCTTGCTGGCTTGCGCGGCGGCCGGGCAAATGGGCTGGGTTCAGCGCACGCCGCCATGGGTGTGGCTGATGGCAGGTGCCTGGTGGGTCTTGCTGGGCAGCTGGATGGTTCAACGTGGGGTGGCTGGCTGGGCCATGTGGCCGCGCTCTGTGCGCTGGTTGGGGGGTATCGCGCTGTTGGCGCTGGCTTGGGTGGCGATGGCACAAGCCCACCAAAGGGGCGTGAACTTTCTGTTGTCGGTTTTGGTGTTGGTGTGGGCGGCCGATGTTTTTGCTTATTTTTTCGGCAAGGCGCTCGGCGGTCGTTGGATCAAGACCAAGCTGGCAGCCACCATCAGCCCCGGCAAGAGCTGGGAAGGGGCTTTGGGCGGCATGTTCGGGGTCTTGTGTGTGGCTTGGGTTTGGGTCGAGGTCGACCGAAGTTGGGCCCTGCACGATCTGAGCTTTTATTCCATGCTGTGGGCCAAAGGCTGGTGGGTCACCCTGCCCGCTTTGCTGTTCATGTCTGCCATGAGCGTGGTGGGCGATTTGGTGGAGTCGCTGGTCAAACGCAGCGCGGGCATGAAAGACAGCTCAGGCCTGCTGCCGGGTCATGGCGGTGTTCTGGACCGCGTGGACGCCTTGCTGCCGACATTGCCTTTGGCGATGATGTTGATTTCCTGGATTTGAAACGAGAGCGGACCCTATGCACACCCTCCAACGCATCACCATCCTGGGCTCTACAGGCTCCATTGGCACGAGCACTCTGGACGTTTTGGCGCGGCATCCGCAGCAGTTTGCGGTGTACGCCTTGACCGCATCGACCCAGGTGGACCTGATGCTGGCGCAATGCGCGCAATTCAAGCCCGAAGTGGCGGTCATGGTCCAGGAGGATGCAGCCCGTTTGCTGGCGGACAAGCTCAAAGCCGAGGGCTTGCGCACCGAAGTGCGTTGGGGCGCTGCGGCGCTGGACGAGGTGGCCTCTGCCGAGCCCGTGGATGCGGTCATGGCGGCCATTGTCGGCGCCGCAGGCTTGTCGCCTTGTTTGGCTGCCGCGCGTGCGGGCAAGAAGCTGCTTTTGGCCAACAAGGAGGCCTTGGTGGTGGGCGGCGAGGTGTTCTTGTCGGCCGTGCGCGAGGGTGGGGCGGTGCTGTTGCCGATTGACAGCGAACACTCGGCGATTTTCCAGTCCCTGCCTGAAGACCCGGCCACCTGGCAGCGGCGTGTTCACAAAATCATCCTGACGGCTTCGGGTGGCCCATTTCGCGGGCGAGAGCCCAGCAGCCTCAAGGACGTCACGCCCGAGCAGGCGTGCGCCCACCCCAATTGGGTGATGGGTCGCAAAATTTCGGTGGATTCCGCCACCATGATGAACAAGGCCCTGGAAGTCATCGAGGCACGTTATTTGTTTGGCCTGGCCCCCGAGCAGCTGGAGGTGGTGATTCACCCCCAAAGCGTGATCCACTCCATGGTCCAGTACAAGGACAACTCCGTGGTGGCCCAGTTGGGCACGCCCGACATGCGGGTGCCGATTGCCTACGGCTTGAGCTGGCCGGAGCGCATGGTTTCGGGGGCTTCTGCGCTCGATTTCCATGCCTTGGCCGCCATGACTTTTGAGGCCATGGATGGGCATGGCCATCCGGAGCGTTTTCCGGGTTTGAAGCTCGCCTGGGCCACTTTGCAGGGGGCCCCAGGCAGTTGCGCGGTGCTCAATGCGGCCAATGAAATCGCGGTGGACGCGTTTTTGAACCGCCGTATCCGGTTTGACCAGATTCACCATGTGAACGAAGCGACCCTGGAGGCCGTGGACACCGTGCGACCGGAAAATCTGGCGGACTTGCTGGCCATTGACCGCCAAAGTCGCGAGGCTGCGCGGCAGGTGCTGGGCCGACTTGGGTGAGGGCCACGATCCCCCTGGCGTAGACCGCTCGTGCACCGTTTGCGGGGTGTATTATCTTGGCTTCGCGGTGCCGAGCGCTGTGACCCTGTTTTTCAGGCGAAAATGCTGCGTTGGTCGCCCTTTGGCGGTGTGCAGATGGGGTTTTTTCTAATGGGTTGAAGGTCGGGTGTTCAACGCAACCCGAGCGGTTGACCTTTATATGGTTGTTCCATGAATTTTTTTGACATTCGTTCACGCCTTCAACCTGCCGCATGGACGGTGGCAGCCAGCTTGATGGCGTGCATGCCCGCCTGGGCTGTTGACCCTTTCACCGTGCGAGACATCCGTGTCGAGGGTTTGCAGCGGATCGAATCCGGTACGGTCTTCGCTTCTTTGCCACTGCGCGTGGGTGACCAATATTCGGACGAAAAAGGCGCTGCTGCGATCCGCGCGCTGTTCGCCTTGGGTTTGTTCAAAGACGTTCGCCTGGAAACCGAAGGCGATGTGCTGGTGGTGGTGGTGGAAGAGCGGCCTTCGGTGGCTGCTGTCGAGTTCATTGGACTCAAGGAATTTGACAAGGACGTCTTGCTCAAAGCCCTGCGGGAAGTGGGTCTGGCCGAAGGGCGCCCTTACGACAAGGCCTTGGCCGACAAAGCCGAGCAAGAACTCAAGCGGCAGTACATCAACCGCAGTTTGTACGGTGCCGAAGTGGTGAGCACGGCCACCCCCGTGGACCGCAACCGCGTGAATCTGAGCTTCACCATCACCGAAGGCGGCCCAGCCCGAATCAAACAGATCCAGATTGTGGGCAACAAGGCGTTTTCGGAGTCCGATTTGCGCGACCAGTTCAACCTGGACACGGGGGGCTGGATGAGCTGGTACACCAAGTCCGACCGCTATGCCCGCACCAAGCTCAATGCCGACCTCGAAGCCTTGCGCTCCTATTATTTGGCCCGTGGTTTTCTGGAGTTCCGGATTGACTCCACCCAGGTGGCCATGTCGCCCGACAAACAGGAAATGGCCATCACGATCAACGTGACCGAGGGTGAGCGTTTTGTCGTCTCGGGTGTGAAGCTCGAAGGCAACTACCTCGACAAGGACGATGAATTCAAGGCGCTGGTCAAGATCGCTGTGGGCAAGCCCTACAACGCCGAAACCGTGGCCGAGACCACCAAGGCCTTCACCGATTACTTCGGCAAATTCGGTTTTGCTTTTGCCAAGGTGGAGGCCAAGCCAGAAATTGACCGTCAGAACAACCGCGTGCAGTTTGTGCTGCAGGCTGAACCTTCGCGCCGTGCTTACGTCAGGCGCATCCTGGTCTCGGGCAACAACCGCACCCGCGACGAAGTGATCCGTCGCGAGTTCCGTCAATACGAAGCCGCTTGGTACGACGGTGACAAGATCCGCCTGTCGCGTGACCGCGTCGACCGTTTGGGTTTTTTCACCGACGTGAACGTGGAAACCATCGAAATCCCGGGCACCCCCGATCAGGTCGATTTGATGTTCACCGTGGCCGAAAAGCCAACGGGCAGCATCTCTTTGGGTGCGGGTTTTTCTTCGGCTGAAAAAGTGACTTTGAGCTTTGGCATCCGCCAGGAAAACGCCTTCGGTTCAGGCAACTATTTGGCTGTTGAAGTCAACACCAGCAAGTACAACCGCAACCTGGTGTTGAGCACGACGGACCCCTATTTCACGCAAAACGGCATTTCCCGCACGCTGGACGTGTTTCAGCGCACCACACGGCCTTATTTGGGCGACATCAATTCCTACAGCTTGATCAACTCGGGTGTTGGCCTGCGTTTTGGCGTGCCCGTGACCGAAACGGACACGGTTTTTGTGGGAGCCAATGCGGAGCAGACCCAAATCAAGGCAGGAACGGGTTTGCCCGATCCGTACAAGGAATATGCGGATAAATTTGGCGCCACCAGCACCGCCATCCCTTTGACTTTGGGATGGGCCAGGGATGGGCGTGACAGCGCCTTGGTGCCGACCAAGGGCACTTACCAGCGCTTGAATGCGGATTTGAGCGTTGCGGGCGATGTGCGTTATTTCCGCAGCAACTACCAGTACCAGCAGTATTTCCCGCTGAGCAAGAAGTACACCTTGGCTGTGAATGCGGATCTGGGATGGGGTCAAGGCCTGAACGGACAGGAATTCCCTATCTTCAAGAACTTTTATGTGGGTGGTTTGGGCAGTGTTCGTGGTTTTGAGCAATCTACCTTGGGACCTTCACGCGCAACAAGCTCGTCGAACTCGGCACTCGTTTATTTGGGTGGCCCCAAGAAAATTGTTTTGAACGCCGAATTCATGGTGCCCTTCCCAGGCGCTGGCAATGACAAGACCCTGCGTTTGTTTGGCTTCACCGACATTGGCCGAGCCTTTGGGGAAAACGAAAAAGTCTCTTTTGGTGACCTGCGGGCTTCCGCGGGTATTGGCCTCAGCTGGATCTCCCCCATGGGGCCCCTGCGCTTCTCTTATGCGACGCCCATTCGCAAAGAGACAAACGATAAAATCCAGAAACTCCAATTCCAGATCGGAACCTCTTTCTAATGAAAACGATTCGCAAGAACCTTCTCGTCGCGCTGCTGGCTGGTGCATCCGCTTTCACGGGCCTGGTGCAGGCGCAGGATTTCAAAATCGGCATCGTCAACACGGACCGCATTTTGCGGGACTCCAACGTGGCCAAGGCGGCTCAGGCCAAGCTGGAGTCGGAGTTTTTGAAGCGCGAAAAAGACCTGAACGATGCCATCAACACTTTCAAGGCAGCGGCCGAAAAGTTCGAGCGCGACGCGCCCACGCTGTCTGAAGCGCAGCGCGTGGCCAAGCAAAAGCAGCTGATCGATCAGGACCGTGACCTGAAGCGCCGCCAGCGTGAGTTCCAGGAGGACCTGGGTGCCCGCAAGAACGAAGAAAACCAGATGCTGTTCGAGAAAGCCGGACGTGCGGTCAAGCAAGTGGCCGAGTCCGAGAAGTACGACCTGATCTTGCAGGACGCTGCCTACTTCAACCCCAAGCACGACATCACAGAAAAAGTCATCAAGGCCCTCAACGCCTCGGTGGGCAAATAACAGGCGTTCAGCCTGTTTGAAACCGTGTCGCTGACGCTGGGCGCTATCGTTGAGACACTGGGGGGGCGCCTGTTGGGGCCCTCTGACATGCAGGTGTCGGGCCTGGCCCCTTTGCAGACCGCCCAACCGGACCAGATCAGTTTCCTCAGCCAAGCCCGTTACCAAAGCCAGCTGGCCAACAGCCTGGCAGGCTGCGTGATTGTGAGCCCGGTCTTTGAGGCGGAGGTGGCGCAGCGCGCAGCGGCCATCATCACCGACGATCCCTATTTGTATTTCGCCCGTTTGACCCGCTTGTGGAAGCGGGCTCTGCCGCAGCCCGCCAGGCCCAGGATTCATCCGAGTGCGGTGATCGACCCCGAAGCGCTGATTGCTGAAGATGCCGTGATTGGCCCTTTGTGCGTGGTGGAGCGGGGGGCCGAGATCGGCCCGGGCACGTGGTTGAAGTCCCGCGTGACCGTGGGTGAAAACTGCAAAATCGGTGCGCGTTGCCTGGTGCACTCGGGTGTGGTCATTGGTGCAGACGGGTTCGGCTTCGCCCCGCACCAAGGCCAGTGGGAAAAAATTGAACAACTGGGCGCGGTGCGCATCGGCAACGATGTGGAAATCGGCGCCAACACCTGCATTGACCGTGGGGCCCTGGAGGACACGGTCATCGAAGACGGGGTCAAACTCGACAACCTGATTCAGATTGGCCACAACGTGCAGGTTGGCCAGCACACGGCCATGGCTGGCTGCGTTGGCGTGGCGGGGAGTGCCAAGATCGGCGCCCATTGCACCGTGGGCGGTGGCGCCGTGGTGCTGGGGCACCTGAGGCTGGCTGACCATGTGCACATTTCTGCGGCCTCGGTGGTCACGCGTTCTATCTCACAGCCCGGCCATTACACCGGGATGTTTCCGCTGGACAGCAATGCCAACTGGGAAAAAAACGCCGCCAGCCTCAAACAACTGTCCCGCTTGCGCGACCGCATCAAAGCCCTCGAAGCGGACATTCAAAACAACAAGGAAAACTGACCATGATGGACATTCACAAAATTCTCAAGCAGCTGCCGCACCGCTACCCCTTCTTGCTGGTGGACCGTGTGCTGGAACTCGAAAAAGGCGTGCGCATCAAAGCTTTGAAGAACGTCACGATCAACGAGCCATTTTTCACAGGTCATTTCCCTCACCGTCCGGTCATGCCGGGTGTGCTGATGCTGGAGGCGCTGGCCCAGGCGGCCGCCTTGCTGTCTTTTGACACCCTGGACGCCGCGCCCGATGACAACACGGTTTATTACTTTGCGGGCATTGACGGTGCGCGTTTCAAGCGTCCGGTGGAGCCGGGCGATCAGTTGACGCTGGATGTGCAGCTGGACCGCATGAAAGCTGGCATTTTCAAGTTCAAGGCCCAGGCTAAGGTCGGTGACGAGCTGGCCTGCGAGGCCGATTTGATGTGCACCATGCGCAAAATTGCCTGAGGACCTATGGCGACTATCCACTCCACCGCTTTGGTCGATCCGGCCGCTCAGCTGGACGCCTCCGTGACCGTTGGTCCCTACACCCTCATTGGCCCAAATGTGGTCATCGGTGCAGGCTCGACGGTGGGCTCGCATTGCACGATCGAGGGCCACACCACGATCGGTCAGAACAACCACATCCACAGCTACAGCTCCTTGGGCGCTGCGCCGCAGGACAAAAAATACGCGGGTGAGCCGACCCGTTTGGTGATCGGCAACGGCAACACCATCCGCGAGTTTTGCACCTTCAATGCTGGCACCGTCAATGGTGGCGGTGTGACCCAGGTGGGTGATGACAACCTGTTCATGGCTTATGTGCATTTGGCGCACGATTGCCAGATTGGCAGCCACACGATTTTTGCCAACAACTCCCAATTGGCGGGCCACGTGGTGGTGGGCGACTGGGTCATCCTGGGTGGCTTCACGGTGGTGCGGCAGTTCTTGCGTCTGGGGGCGCACAGCTTCACGGCCATGTGCACCTTGCTGTTTGCCGACCTGCCGCCGTATGTGACGTGCCAGGGCCAGCCCGCTGCCGCCCGCACCGTGAATGCCGAAGGTTTGCGTCGTCGCGGTTATTCGCCTACCCGAATCGCGGCGGTGCGGGCCATGCACAAAGCGCTTTACCGGGAAAACCTCACGCTGGAAGCGTCCAAAGAACGCATCTTGCAAATCGCCAAGGACAAACCCGAGGTGCAGGCCGATGTGGACATGATGCTGGACTTTTTGTCGGGCGTTTCGCCCAAAGTGGGCATTGTGCGTTCGCGTCGCCGCTCGGTCGATTGAACAACCCAAGGGTCAGGCCTGTCCTGGCCCGAGCATGAAAGGAGGGCCCTGTGGCCCTGTTGCGTTGCGCCGTCATTGGCGTTGGTTATCTGGGCAAATTTCATGCTCAAAAGTACGCCAAGATTCCCGAGTGTCAGCTCGTCGCGGTGGTGGACAGTCGGCAGGAGCAGGCCGAGGCGGTCGCCGGGCCTTTGGGCTGCGCCGCACTGACGGATTACCGGGCATTGATCGGTCAGGTCGATGCGGTCTCCATCGTGGTGCCCACCCAAGGTCATTACGAAGTCTGCGCCGAGTTTTTGCGGGCCGGGGTGCATGTCTTGGTCGAAAAGCCCATGACCACCACGCTGGAGCAAGCCGATGCGCTGATCCGCCTGGCCAAGGAGAACCAATGCGTGTTGGCGGTGGGCCATCTGGAGCGCTTCAACCCGGCTGCTTTGGCGCTGGAGCCCTTGTTGTCCAACCCCCGGTTCATTGACAGCTCGCGTCTGGCGCCGTTCAAGCCACGCGCGACCGACGTGAGTGTGCTACTGGATTTGATGATCCACGATGTGGATTTGATTTTGTCGCTGGTCGACAGCGAGCTGGAAAGTGTGGAGTGTTCCGGTGCGCGCGTGTTGACTGCCGACATCGACATTGCCAATGCCCGTATTCGCTTTGCCAACGGTTGCGTGGCCAACGTGACCGCCAGCCGCGTGAGTGCCAAGAGCGAGCGCAAGATGCGCGTGTTTCAAAGCCAGGCCTGCCATTCGCTGGACTTCCAGGCCCGCACCTTGACGACTTACCGCGGCGCCACCACGCCCATGGCCGATCCTGAGCAGGCCATTGAGCGACACGAGCAGTCATTTGGCGAAGCCGACCCCCTGTTTTCCGAAATTCTCGACTTTGTCGAGAGCATCCGAGAGGACCGCCCCCCCAAGGTGAGTGGCGAGTCCGGACGCCGGGCGCTGGAAGCTGTTCAGCGCATCACCGAAGCCACCCGATTGATTTCCTGATTTTTAGCCTGTTTGAAAGGTACGCCATGCGCATCCCAATGGTCGATCTGGTCGCGCAATACCGCGATCTCCAGCCCCAGCTGGAACCCGCTTTTTTGAGCGCCCTCCATGCTGCCCAATTCATCTTGGGCCCCAATGTCCAAGCCTTTGAAAAAGAGGCCGCCGACTACCTGGGCGTGGCCCACGCCATCACCTGCGCCAACGGCACGGACGCCTTGCATCTGGCCTTGTTGGCGGCCGACATCGGCCCGGGCGACGAGGTCATCACCACGCCTTTCACTTTCATCGCCACCGCCGAGGCGATCGCCTACGTTGGGGCCAAAGCCGTGTTTGTGGACATCGATCCACGCACCTTCAACATCGACGTGGCGCAGGCCCGCCGTGCGATCACACCGAAAACCAAGGCCTTGCTGCCTGTGCATTTGTTCGGGCAGCCTGCTGACCTGGCCCCGCTGATGGCGTTGGCCCAAGAACACCAGTTGCAGCTGGTGGAGGATTGTGCGCAGTCCTTCGGTGCCGACATTGGCGGCCGCAAAACGGGCGCCATGGGCGATGTGGCGGCTTTCAGCTTCTTTCCGAGTAAAAACCTCGGCTGCTACGGCGACGGTGGCATGGTGACCACGCAGTCCGACGCCATGGCCGAAAAGCTGCGCATGCTGCGCAACCATGGCAGCAAAGTGCGTTACTACCACGACATCATTGGCTACAACAGCCGCCTGGACGAGCTGCAGGCGGTGGTGTTGCGGGCCAAGATGCCCTTGATCGATCGTTACAACCAGGAACGCCGCCGTGTGGCCCACCGCTACAACGCGGGTTTGGCCGGGCTGAATGTGCAAACACCTTATGAAGACGGTGTGGGCCTGCACGTGTACCACCAGTACACCTTGCTCACCGATGAGCGGGCGGCCATCCAGCAGGCATTGACTGCGCAACAAATCGCCAGCGCCGTTTATTACCCCGTGCCTTTGCACCAGCAAAAAGTGTTTGCCTCGATCGCGGCTGGCGCCAGTTTCCCGGTGACCGAATCGGTGGCCGAGCGTTGCCTGTCCCTGCCCATCTATCCTGAGCTGAGCAATGAAGCCATTGATGAGGTGTGCGGCGTGATTCGCCAGGCTTTGAAAGCGTGATGGCAGGCGCACCAACTGACGTGGCCGCGCCAGACCTGTGCGTGAGCATGGTCGCGGCCGAGCGTTCGGGTGACATGCTCGCGGCCTTGTTGTTGCAAGGCATGCAAAAAACCTGGCCGCGCTTGCAAGCTTCGGGCATTGGCGGGCCGCAGATGGATGCGACCGGTTTCATGTCACGCTGGTCCTGTGACGAGTTGTCGGTGCGCGGTTTGGTGGAGGCGCTTTGGCGTTACCGCCACATCCATGGCATCCGGCAGGCCTTGATTCAGGCCTTGCTGGCTTCGCCTCCGGACCTGTATGTGGGTGTGGATGCTTCCGACTTCAATTTGCCCGTGGAGCGTTTGCTGCGGCAAAAGGGCGTGCCCACGGTTCAGTTGGTGTGCCCGTCCATTTGGGCCTGGCGGCCAGAACGGGTGCAAAAAATCCGTGACAGCGTGGACCATGTGCTGTGCATTTACCCTTTTGAACCAGATTTGTTGGCTCAGCACGGGATCGAGGGCACCTTCGTCGGGCACCCGGTGGCCGATGTGATCGCACAGGAGCCAGACCGCTTGCACGCGCGACAAGCCTTGGGCTTGGCTGCAGAGGCCACCATCGTGGCCTTGTTGCCGGGCAGCAGGCCGTCCGAGGTCAAAGGCTTGGCTTTGCCGTTTTTGCAAGCGGCGCGGCTCATGCTTCAGCAAAGGCCTGAGCTGAAGTTCGTTTTGCCCACGCATGACCTCTTGAAGCCCATGGTGGAGGCGGCCATCGCCGAAGCCGGCATGCAGGTGCATGTTCATGTGGTGATGGGCCGTTCTCACGAAGTGCAGGCCGCTTGTGATGTGGCTTTGGTGGCCAGCGGCACGGCCACCCTCGAGACCGCCTTGCACAAACGCCCCATGGTCATCGCCTACAAAATGCAATGGCTGTCCTGGCAAATTGCCAACCGCAAGCGCTTGTTGCCCTGGATTGGCTTGCCCAACATCCTGTGCAACGAAGGCTTGGTGCCCGAATTCTTGCAAGAGCAGGTGCAGCCCCGGGCCTTGGCCCAGGCCGTTTTGCGCTGGCTGGACGATCCTGCGGCGGTGGCCAAGATCCAGCAGCGTTTTGCCGACCTGCACCTTCAATTGCGTCGTGACATGCCGACCCTGGCCAGCCATGCGATCCAAAAAGTCCTTGCTGCTTGAGCAAAAAACCTTGAACTGGGAGACCCATGGTCTGGTGGCCGGGGTGGACGAGGCCGGGCGCGGTCCTTTGGCGGGACCTGTGGTCGCAGCAGCGGTGATCCTGGACGACCTGAATCCCATCCGCGGACTGAACGACTCCAAAAAACTCACAGCCAAGCGCCGAGAAGCCCTGTTTGACGAAATCCGTGCTCGGGCTTTGTGCTGCGCCATTGCCGAAGCGACGGTGCAGGAGATTGACCAGCTCAATATCCTGCAAGCCACAATGCTGGCCATGAAGCGTGCCGTCGAGGCCTTGCGCTTGCCGCCCAAGTTGGTGCTGGTGGACGGGAACCGTTTGCCCACCTTGGCCATACGGGCCGAAGCCATTGTCAAAGGCGATGCGCTGGTGCCTGCCATCTCGGCCGCTTCGATTTTGGCCAAGGTGCACCGCGATCGTTTGTGTGAAGCGATGCACCAGCGCTATCCGGCCTACGGCTTTGACCAGCACAAAGGCTATGGCACAGCGCAGCACCTGGCTGCTTTGCAAGCGCATGGTCCGGCAGACTGCCACCGCATGACATTTGCCCCCGTGGCCAGGAGTGTGCGATGAAATCGATCAGCTCCCGGGACAACCCGCAGCTCAAAACCTGGCGACGTTTGGCCCAGGACACCACGGCTTACCGCAAAGCAGGGCAGTTCTGGCTGGAGGGGGACCACTTGTGCCGTGCAGCACTGGAGCGCGGTGTGCGGCCGCTGCAGCTGGTGTTGACCGAGTCGTTTCAGGCCGAGCAGGGCGACCAATGGCGGGGCTTGACCGATCAGGTGTTTGTGCTGCCCGATGCCCTGTTTGCCAGCTTGAGTGGCTTGGAATCTCCGGCCCGCATGGGCTTTGTGGTCGACTGGCGTGCCGGTCATGAGGTCTTGCCGGACGCGCCCACCGTTGTGCTGGACCGTTTGCAGGATGCCGGCAATGTCGGCGCCATCTTGCGCTGTGCGTCGGCATTTGGTTACCGTCAGGTGCTGGCGATCAAAGGCACGGCGGCCCTGTGGTCGCCCAAGGTGCTGCGGGCCGGCATGGGGGCGCACTTTGGCCTGCATCTGGTCGAAGCACTCAGCGAGGCTGATGTGGCAGCCTTGCAGGTGCCCTTGCTCACCACCAGCTCACACGAGGGACCGTTTTTGCACGCCTTGCTGCAAGCGGGAAATTTGCCTCGAAAGTGTGCCTGGGTCTTCGGTCACGAAGGGCAGGGCGTCAGCGCCAGCCTGATGGCCCAGGCCCGGCACCAGGTTCGAATTGCCCAGCCTGGCGGGGAAGAATCGCTCAATGTGGCCACGGCAGCGGCCATTTGCCTGCACGCCAGCGCCACCGCAGGTCTTTGAGCACTTTGGCGGCTTTGCCGGACCGTCATGGTGGGCGGTTTGTCAGGGTTTACTAGCGGTCCTCAGCTATAATGAGAGGCTTTCTCGCATCAACCTGTACGCCACAGTCCATCCCAGGCCCAATCCTCGAACAAGCAGCCAAAAAGAGATCTATCTCTGGTGAGTGCTGAGGCGTACCCGAACTATTCCGGAGAACCCAGTGCTTTTGTCTCTTCAGGGAACCTTCCCGCCCGCCATCTTGGCGCTTGCAGACGGCACGGTCTTTATCGGCAATTCGATCGGAGCCACCGGCTCCACTGTCGGCGAAGTGGTGTTCAACACCTCGCTCACCGGCTACCAGGAAATCCTCACCGACCCCAGCTATTGCCAGCAGATCGTCACGCTGACGTACCCGCACATTGGCAACTACGGTGTCAACCCTGAAGATGTCGAAGCTGACAAAGTCCATGCCGCAGGCCTCATCATCAAAGACCTGCCTTTGGTGGCGAGCAACTTCCGCTCCAGCCAAACCTTGTCGTCCTACCTGGTTGACGCTGGCACCGTGGCCATTGCCAACATCGACACCCGCCAATTGACCCGCATCTTGCGCACCAAAGGTGCCCAAAACGGCGCCATTGTCGGTTTGGCCAAAGGCCAGACGGTTACCCAATCGGTCATTGACCAGGCGATTGCCGCAGCGAAGACTGCCCCCAACATGGCCGGCCTGGATCTGGCGCAACAAGTCACTGTGGCTCAGCCTTACGACTGGACCCAAACCGAGTGGCAACTGGGCGCTGGTTATGGCACGCAGACCGCCCCCAAGTTCCATGTGGTGGCCTATGACTTCGGCGTCAAGAAAAACATCTTGCGCATGCTGGCCGAGCGCGGCTGCAAAGTCACCGTGGTGCCGGCCAAGACACCCGCCGCCGAAGTGCTCCAACACAAGCCCGATGGCATCTTTTTGTCCAACGGCCCTGGCGACCCACAGCCTTGCGACTACGCGATTGCCGCCGTTTCCGAGTTGATCGAAACCGGCATCCCTACCTTCGGCATTTGCCTGGGTCACCAGATCATGGCTTTGGCCAGCGGTGCAAAAACTTTCAAGATGAAGTTTGGCCACCACGGTGCCAACCACCCTGTGAAAGACCTCGATTCCGGCCGCGTGTCCATCACCAGCCAGAACCACGGTTTTGCGGTGGACGAAAAGTCCTTGCCCGCCAACTTGCGCGCCACCCATGTGTCCTTGTTTGACGGCACCTTGCAAGGCCTGGCCCGTACCGACAAGCCCGCGTTTTGCTTCCAGGGGCACCCCGAAGCTTCGCCCGGCCCGCACGACATTGCTTACCT
>JACCDL010663052.1_pt1 | contig 14749 bp, 10 predicted proteins | sample 7441931 | NCBI WGS metagenome assembly JACCDL01 (sample SAMN15323437, study PRJNA562643) | freshwater metagenome | isolation source: river surface water | place: USA:Blue River Watershed | collected 2017-08-16 | reverse complement strand
AGGTTCAATCTCATGCATCTCAATCCTCTTTTCTAAATGCTTCCATGGCTTTCCTTACGCTGCCGTACTGCTGAATATATTTTTCGGCCGATGCCTGGTCCATAGCTGTTTCCTGCATCAGCATTCGTACCGCACGGTTCACCAATTTGTGATTGCTCAATTGCATATCGACCATTTTATTGCCTTTTACCCGACCTAGTTGAATCATCACCGAGGTGCTGATCATGTTTAAAACTAATTTTTGAGCGGTTCCTGATTTCATGCGGGTAGAGCCGGTTACGAATTCGGGGCCAACCACTACTTCGATGGGATAATTGGCTGCAGCAGCCACCGGACTACCTTCGTTGCATACGATACAACCCGTTACCAAGCCGGCTTGTTTGGCTTTTTGTAAACCACCAATCACATACGGTGTACGACCTGAAGCCGCAATGCCTACCAAAACATCTTTGTCAGAGATTTGATATTCCTGTAGATCTTTCCAAGCTTGTTCTTCATCATCTTCGGCAAATTCTACTGCCTTCCGAATAGCGCTATCGCCTCCGGCGATGATGCCGATTACCCAGTCAAATGGAACGCCATAGGTGGGCGGACATTCGGAGGCGTCTACAATGCCCAGGCGGCCGCTGGTGCCGGCACCGATGTAAAACAAACGACCACCGGCATTCATTTTGGCTACAATTTGCTCAACTAGTGCTTCTATTTGCGGAATGGCTTCTTCCACCGCATGGGGTACCGTTTTATCTTCTTGGTTGATGCCACGAAGAATTTCGGCCACCGTCATTTGGTCGAGGTTCTGGAAATTAGAGTCTTGTTCGGTGGTGTTTTTCATCCCCGAAATTTACACAATTATTTCTGGCGGAAATAAATCTGTATCGGCACGCCGCTAAAATCGAAGTTTTCCCGGAGTTTGTTTTCTACAAAACGTTTGTAGGGATCTTTGATGTATTGCGGCAGGTTACAGAAAAAAGCAAACATGGGTGAGCTACCGCTGATCTGTGTGGCATACTTGATTTTAATGTATTTCCCTTTATTTGCCGGAGGTGGATAATTTTCGATGATCGGCAGCATTACATCGTTTAGTTTGGAAGTTGGAATCTTCTTGAACTTGTTCTCATAAACTTTGGATGCAGCTTCGATGGCCTTGAAAATTCTTTGTTTTTCAACTACCGAAGTGAAAACGATCGGCACGTCGGTAAAAGGAGCTATTTTTTGTCGGATTTGTTCCTCAAAAACTTTGGTGGTTTTGTGATCTTTTTCGATTAAATCCCATTTATTCACCAAAATCACTACTCCTTTTTTGTTCTTTTCGGCTAGGTGGAAGATATTGATGTCCTGTGACTCGATACCTTCTACGGCATCGATCATCAAAATAATCACATCGGCTTCTTCCAGGGCTTTGATGGTACGCATCACCGAATAAAACTCGATGTTCTCTTTCACCTTGGTTTTTTTACGCAGCCCAGCCGTATCAATCAGCATAAATTCGTGACCGAACTGATTGTAGTGGATATGGATAGAGTCGCGGGTGGTACCGGCAATAGGCGTTACAATATTTCTTTCTTTACCAATGAGGGCGTTGATCAATGATGATTTACCAACGTTGGGACGTCCTACGATGGCGTATTTTGGCAAGGTATTTTCAGTTTCCTCTGCTTCGCTGAAATGTTTGACCACTTCATCCAACAATTCACCGGTCCCAGAGCCGGTCATGGAAGAAATCAGGTAAATTTCGCCCAAGCCGAAGCTGTAAAATACAGCTGCATCATTACGTAAGTTATTATTATCGACCTTGTTAGCAACCACAAACACCGGTTTTTTGCTTCGGCGAAGGATATTCGCAATCTCATCATCCAGGTCGGTGACACCGGTAGTGACATCAACCATGAAAATAATTACTGTAGCCTCCTCAATCGCTATGCTAACCTGTTCTCGAATGGCTGTTTCAAAAACATCTTCAGAATAAGCAACATAACCGCCCGTATCTACCACTGTAAAAGGCTTGCCTATCCATTCTGCCACGCCGTAGTGGCGGTCGCGGGTTACGCCGCTCATATCGTCTACAATGGCCTTACGGCTTTCTGTTAAACGATTATAGAGGGTTGACTTGCCCACATTCGGGCGCCCTACGATGGCTACTAAATTGCTCATGGTGTATTAGTTTTCGTATCCAAAGGTTTTTAGGTAATTTTTCCGGTTTCGCCAATCGGCAATCACCTTTACAAATAACTCCAGGAATACTTTTTTCTGTAAAAATTCTTCGATGTCCTGTCGGGCGTAAGTGCCTACTTTTTTTATCATCTCTCCACTTTTGCCAATCAGGATGTTTTTTTGCGAATCGCGTTCAACAATGATTTCGGCGGCAATTCGTATTAATTTTCCTTCTTCTTTAAAGGAGGTCACAATCACTTCTGTGCTATACGGGATCTCTTTGTCGTATAGTTTGAATATTTTTTCCCTAACCATTTCCGATACAAAAAAACGTTCGGTTCGGTCGGTGAGGGTGTCTTTATCGTAATAGGCCGGATGTTCGGGCAGGCGGTCTAAAATGAATTGCATCACGGCAGCCACGTTATGTTCGTGTAGAGCCGAAACCGCAAAAATAGCTTCCGGGTTCAGGGTCTCTTGCCAGTAGCTGATTTTCTCTTTTACTTTTTCTTCGTCAGATTTATCGATTTTATTGATAATGACTGCCACCGGCGAAGCGGTTTTTTGGAGGCGCTCCAAAACATCGTTTTCGTCGTAACGCTCGTTGATATCGGTTACAAATAAAATCAGATCTGCATCAACCAAGGAACCGTTTACAAAACTCATCATCGATTCCTGCAATCCATAATGGGGTTTGATGACGCCCGGAGTATCTGAAAAAATGATCTGATATTCCGGTTCATTTACAATTCCTAAAATACGGTGTCGGGTGGTTTGCGCTTTAGAAGTAACGATAGACATTTTCTCGCCCACCAAAGCGTTCATCAGGGTAGATTTACCCGCATTCGGTTTCCCGATGAGACTCACAAAACCGGCTTTATGCGACATGGAATTTTTTTTGAAAAAGATTTGGACTGCAAAGAAACGAAATATATCTTTGCAGTCCAATTTAAAAGCAAGGCATATTACAGCCAAAGCCGATAAATTGTAGAGAGTGCGGGGTGGAGCAGTTGGTAGCTCGTCGGGCTCATAACCCGAAGGTCGTCAGTTCGAGTCTGGCCCCCGCTACCAAGTTGAGTTAAAGAGAACTTAACTGATATAATGGCCCGTTCGTCTAGGGGTTAGGACGCAAGATTTTCATTCTTGAAACAGGGGTTCGATTCCCCTACGGGCTACAAAAAACCTCATCCCTGATTTCAGAGATGAGGTTTTTTATTTTAGGGGCTTAACAGAGTATACAATTATTAAACTTCACTCCTAGATTTATCCTTGCAGGTAAAAGATATTTTTAGAGTTTTAATTATCATGGGTTTACTTTTTGATGGAGTAATAGAATGTCCCACCACCTACAAGATTCATCCCACCAATTAGTACCGTTGTGTCGATTTTACTTAATACTTTGTTATTATTAATGTATATAGATGAAGTTGAACTCCCTTTCTTGTTTAAGATATAAAAGGTCGTTTCAAATCCAACATCCAATGGTCTTTGGTTACTGGTAATTGTAAACGTAGTATCCCAGGAATTAACTCCACTTTTGGGATAAACATATTCCGACAATCCATTTTCTCCCACAATTTTCGTAATTCTAAATGCTGAATTAGAACCAAAGCTAGCGGGAGGTTCGATGATACCTGTACTAAATTTTAGTTCATATTTTACAGTTATAGGGAAAGGGGGTGTTGTTTTATCTTTGGAGCAACTACTAAATAAACAGACCAAAATTAAAATGCTAATAATTTTTTTCATATCAATTAATCAATCTCCAAATTAAATATTTCCAAATTAAAATTCTTTAAGGAAACTGTCATTCCTCTATTCTCAATATTCCAATGAAGGTTCATTGTAAAGTATTTAGAACTCAATGAGTTCCAAGTATTCTTAAAAAAGTGCTATATAACACTAATTAAAGCACATTTTGATAGAGGTGTGTTTCCTCTACGGGTTACAAAAAACCTCATCCCTGATTTCAGAGATGAGGTTTTTTATTTTAGGTTCTACATTGAGGCGTAAAATGTCGATATATCCCCAATTTAGCAACTATTGCAGTAGGTTTTCGATCTTATTAATCACTTCCTGATTCAACTTGTAAACGGTTAATCGTTTATCTTCTGGTAAAGAAGTTCTCTCAATTCCATCTTTTACTCCAAAACTATTCTCTATTTTTTTGTTGATTTCTGAAATGACATTGAACCTGATTCTTCGTTGATTCTCTTGAGTTTTGTTGTGAGTATCCAGTATGTCGTTTACATCGTTTGTTGTTAGATAATCTTCAGGTTTCAGTTCAAGTAGTTTTAACAACAATTTTTTCTCCAAATCACTGAATTCAAAATCTACCACTCTGTTGATTTTGCTGTTTTTTCTGTAGTAAAACATTATGGGTATAGTAAGCAGTAACAATCCTATGTAATACCAATAGGAGTTGACACCATAAGTGTAGAATTTACCCCAATAGGTTGAATTCTTAACTATTTCAGAGATAGATAACTTCACTGTCGGTCCGTCGTTCATACCCCAAAATAAAACAATGGTGTCTTTGTTTACGGATTGATGATAACCCTCCCTAAACGATTTGGTATTATCCTTATGTAAATAAACTTCGTTCTTTTCGGGGTTTACGATGTAAATATTACCATCCGAAAAATGAAAAAAATACTCACTAGTCCAGATTATACCTCTTGATTTTTTGAAAGGAAGATCAGGGTTTATTTTACCTATAAAACTCCATTTGTTTGTTTTGAAGTCAAAAAGGAATAAATCATCCACATATTCTGTTTTTTCATCCTCCAAATAGTTTTTTAATCCAGAGCCGCCAGAGTAATATACATCTGACTTTTCATGATATCCCTGATATCCATCTACTATGGCTATTGGTCCTTTATTTTTAGGTCTCAAAATCTCCCACTCTTTTATTATCTCATCAAAAAACGTGATGGTTGGATTATAATTCCAAAAACCCTCCCCTCCTAAACAGTAAAGCGTTCCTTTTCTCACAAATAGATTGGAACCGAAATTATATCCACTATGAAAGGTTTTGTCAACTCTGATAAGTTCATTTTTTGATGGGAAAAACTCATATACCTGACCGGTACCTTGAATGGTAAGTCTTATTCGTTCTCCTTTATCGTAAATAAAGAAGTTATTGTCTATATGAGGTGGAATATGATTAAAAATGGAGGGGTCAAGATTTACGTTGCCTTTATTCTCCCATTTCCCAGATTCGTTTTCTCTGTATAATTCATAATCATCCAAATTTATTCTGTATCTCAAATTCGTATTGGGTTCAACCCAAGTGAAATATCGGTTCAGTCCATAACCGTTCTTTGATAACACTAAAAGAGATACCAAAAGTGAAATACGTAATATTTTAATCATAGAGAGTAGTGTGTAACTCAAATAAGAGTAAAATATTTACCTATCTAATAAAATAATGCGTGAGAATATGTTACGCTCACATAATTCACATAAGTCAATTCTGTTAGTACCTTTTCATTTCATGATTTTCTGTAAATTGCTCTCTTAACCAATTGAATCAATCGTGCATATTCACTTTAAGAGATGGCTGCTTATTGCTTTTTTGCTCAGTAGTTTAATTGTCAGGTCACAAACCAAAATCAATTTTGATGAGGGGTGGAAGTTTCATTTCGGACATGCCGGTGATCCTGCAAAGGATTTCAATTATGGTATTCCAGCCATATTCTCCAAATCTGGCAAAACAGATCAAACTGCCCTAGCCCTTAATTTTGATGATAAAGCCTGGAGAAGTCTCGATTTACCTCATGACTGGGCAGTAGAATTACCTTTTGTAAATACGCCTAATTTTGATGTACAGTCGCACGGCTATAAACCAGTGGGCGGTTTATACCCAGAAACCAGTATTGGTTGGTATCGCAAACATTTTACCGTGGCCAAGGCCGATTCGGGAAGTCGATTCAGTATACAGTTTGATGGAATTTTTAGGAATGCCAACATTTGGATCAATGGATTTTTTCTGGGGAATAATCAAAGTGGCTATGTGGGTGCAACTTTTGATATTACCGATTATATTCAATTTGATAAAGACAATGTAATTACGGTAAGAGTAGATGCCACACAATACGAAGGCTGGTTTTATGAGGGGGCCGGGATCTATAGGCACGTATGGCTAAATAAATTTAACAACCTCCATTTTGAGGATAATGGAGTTTTTGTGTATTCTGATGTGAAGGGTAAAAATGCCCAAATAAACATTGAAGCCAGCATCCAAAATGAACAATTGAATGGAGCAAAGTTCATGATCTACTCTTACCTCACAGACCGGAATGGGAAGAAGCTGGCCCAAACGAAACCACAAGTGCTTCAGTTGGCTTCAAATGCTCAAACAGCCGTTAAGCAGCAAATCAATCTCCAGGATCCGCGTTTATGGAGCTTGAAAGATCCTTATCTATACAAAGTCGTTTCCATCATTAAATCGGGAAATCAGGTGATCGATTCTGTAAAACAACGCATCGGTATCCGTACCATCCGTTTCGATGCGAAGGAAGGTTTTTTCCTAAATGGCGAATACGTGAAGTTGCAAGGTGTAAACAATCACCAAGATCATGCGGGGGTAGGTAGCGCCTTGCCCGATTATTTGCAATACTATCGTGTGGCTTTATTAAAAGAAATGGGCGTGAATGCCTATCGTACCAGCCACCACGCACCTACACCCGAACTGTTAGCAGCTTGCGATAGTTTGGGGATGCTCGTGATGGATGAACAACGTTTATTAAATAGCAGTCCCGAGTACATGAGTCAGTTTGAGCGTTTAATCAAACGAGATCGGAATCATCCCTCTGTTTTTTTATGGTCGATTGGAAACGAAGAAGGGTGGATACAAACCAACTCCACCGGGAAACGTATTGCTCAAAGCCTTTTAGCTAAACAGCGTGCATTAGACCCCACCCGTACCAGCACCTATGCGGCCGATGTTCCCAATGTATTTCAAGGGGTAAACGAAGTGATCCCCGTTCGAGGGTTTAATTATCGCCAGTTTGCCGTTGCCGATTATCATCGCGACCATCCCGATCAACCCATTATTGGCACGGAGATGGGAAGTACGGTAACTACCCGGGGAGTTTATCAGCTCGATTCACTGAAGGCCTATCTGCCAGATCAGGATATCACTGCTCCATGGTGGGCCAGCCGTGCTGAAGAGTGGTGGCAACTCGCTGCTCCCAATAAATTTTGGCTTGGTGGATTCATCTGGACTGGATTTGATTATCGGGGAGAACCCACCCCGTTCAAATGGCCGAATATCAATTCGCATTTTGGCGTAATGGACATGTGTGGATTCCCGAAAAATATTTATTACTACTATCAAAGTTGGTGGACCGATAAAGACGTTTTGCATATTTCGCCTCATTGGAATTGGCCCGGGAAAGAGGGACAAGCCATGGATGTTTGGGTGAACTCCAATGCCGACGATGTGGAATTGTTTTTAAACGGGAAAAGTTTGGGTAAGAAAGAGATGCCACGCAACGGGCATTTGCAATGGTCAGTATTATATCAACCGGGCAAATTATTAGCCATTGCCTATAAAAAAGGCAAAAAATTAACCGCACAAGTAGAAACAACTGGTCCGGCTGCCGAAGTGGTGATTACTCCGTATAAAACAACCATGCTGGCCGATGGCAAGGATGCAACTGTAATTAATGTGAGTGTAGTGGACAAAGAGGGAAGGGAGGTGCCCAATGCCAATCACCTTATTAAATTTATTCTTACGGGAGACGCGAAAATTATTGGGGTTGGCAACGGAGATCCAAGCAGTCATGAACCAGATAAATGTGTAGACGGTGCATGGCAACGAAGTCTTTTTAACGGTAAATGCCAGGTAATCATCCAATCGGGTAAAACCGCGGGTAGTATCAAGTTCGAAGCAATAGCAGATGGACTTTGGAAAGGGTCAACAGATATTTTAACCGTTTCACCTACCAAAGTATCAACCTTGAGTACGAGCGATAAGAAGTACGAATTGAGAGGTGAAGCTGCCAAACCCAGACCAAGCACCAAGATGCTGGGAGCTGATATTTCTTTTCTACCAGAGTTAGAGGCCAAGGGGATTAAATTTTCAGATCAGGGTATTCAGAAGGATCCCATTTTAATCATGAAAGACCATGGGATCAATTACGTGCGTTTACGCATTTTTAATGACCCGGCCCATGAAAAAGGCTATGCTCCAGGCCAGGGATTCTGCGATTTGAACTATACCAAAGCCATGGCAAAAAGGGTGAAAGCCGCCGGAATGAAACTATTATTAGACTTCCACTACAGCGATTATTGGGCCGACCCCGGAAAACAATTCAAGCCGGCCGCTTGGGAAAAATTAAATCCGGAGGAGCTGAAGCAAGCCTTATATGATTTTACCAAGAAAGTGATGCAGGAATTGAAAGATCAAGGGACCACACCTGATATGGTCCAAATTGGGAACGAGATTAACCATGGGATTGTTTGGCCGGAAGGTAGTGTGAGCAATATCGATTATTTAGCACAGCTCATTAAAGCAGGCACCGCAGCCGTAAAATCGGTTGATCCGAAAGTGGTGATGATGCTGCACATCGCTTTGGGCGGACAGAACGACGAGTCTGTATTTTTTATAGATAATATGCTGGCCCGTGGGGTACACTTCGATGTGATTGGTCAGTCCTATTATCCAAAATGGCATGGAACTTTAGCTGATTTGAATTCGAATTTGAATGATTTGGTCAGAAGATACGGCAAAGAGATCATCGTGGTTGAATACTCTCAATTTAAGGATGAAGTAAATAAAATTGCTTTTGAACTCCCTGAAGGGAAGGGCATGGGGACCTGCATTTGGGAGCCCCTCAATACCTGGGAGGCCTTCTTTAACCGCGATGGTCAATCTAATGATTATCTGAAACGTTATGATCAGATCAGTAAAAAATACCTCCAAAAAAAATAGTTTCAATTTAGCATGACTCAAATCAGAAACGATTTTTATCAGCAATTTGCCACGGAGCCAATTGTTATTCAATCTCCCGGCAGGATCAATATCATAGGAGAGCATACCGATTATAATGAAGGGTTTGTATTGCCGGCATCCATAGACAAATCGATTTATGTGGCCATTTCAAAAAGGGAGGATCAACAAATCCATTTGTTCTCCTCCAATTATCAAGAGCACATTGAAATAGCACTTGCCGATATCAGGCCAAATCAAAATTGGTCAACTTATATCTTAGGAGTAGTAGATCAAGTCCAGAAAAAAGGACATCATTTAAGTGGTTTTAATTTGGTGCTGGATGGAGATGTGCCGATTGGTGCAGGATTGTCTTCATCTGCGGCTGTGGAATGTGCGGTGGTGTTTGCACTAAACGAATTATTCGGTCTGGGGATCAGTAAGCTCGAGATGGTTCAGATCGCTCAAAAGGCAGAGCATACTTTTTCTGGCGTATTATGTGGCATCATGGACATGTTCGCCAGCATGTTTGGGCAGCAAGATCAAGTGATCAAACTTGATTGTCGTTCGCTGGATTACACTTATAAACCTTTGGTTCTCGACGGATATAAACTTGTCCTCTTCAATACCAATGTGAAACATTCATTAGCTAGTTCTGCCTATAATACCCGCAGGCAGGAATGCGAGCAGGGGGTGAATTGGGTGCAGCAAAAATATCCGGAAGTAAAAAGTTTAAGAGACGTGAACAAGCAGATGTTGGAAGAATTGCTTGCCCCCCGAGATCAACTGGTTTACCGTCGCTGCAATTACGTGGTATCAGAAATTGAACGACTACAGCAAGCTTGTGATGACCTGGAAAGGGGAGACCTTTTTGCCTTGGGACAAAAAATGTTTCAGACCCACCAAGGGCTGAGTAAAGATTACGAAGTAAGCTGCAAAGAATTAGATTTTTTAGTAGATGAGGTAAAAACACAAAAGGCCGTATTGGGAGCCAGGGTGATGGGTGGAGGTTTTGGCGGATGTACCCTTAATTTAGTGAAAGAAGAATTTATAGCCGAAATCTCTGAGAAACTCTACCATAGCTATCAACAGAAAATGGGTTTAGAGCTGAGTACTTATATCGTAACTACCGCCCCCGGAACACACAGATTATGAGTTATATCCCTAATGTAAACCGTTACGAGCAAATGGACTATCGTCGCTGTGGTATAAGTGGATTGAAATTGCCGGCTATTTCTTTAGGTTTATGGCACAATTTCGGGCAGCTGGATGATTTTGAAAATGCCCGTCAACTTATTCATAGAGCTTTTGATTTGGGTATTACTCATTTCGATCTGGCAAATAATTATGGTCCGCCGCCCGGCAGCGCAGAAGAAAATTATGGCAAGATCCTGAAGCAAGATTTTGGTGGATTTCTCCGAGATGAACTCATCATTTCGACCAAGGCGGGCTATCGGATGTGGCCGGGACCTTACGGCGAATGGGGTTCTCGAAAGTACCTGATCAGTAGCCTCGATCAGAGTTTGAAACGCATGGGTTTAGACTACGTTGATATCTTTTACCACCATCGACCCGATCCTGAAACACCGCTGGAAGAGAGTATGCTGGCTCTGCACGACATCGTAAAAAGTGGTAAGTCATTGTATGTGGGTATTTCCAATTATCCTGCCGAAGCAGCCCGCAAAGCGATTCATATGCTTAAAGAATTGGGTACGCCCTGCCTCCTCCATCAACCTAAATACTCGCTATTTGAACGCTGGGTTGAAGATGGTTTATTGGACGTTTTAGAAGAAACAGGTACCGGTTGTATCCCATACTCGCCTCTGGCGCAAGGTTTACTGTCTGATCGTTACCTCAAAGGTATTCCACAAGATTCGAGAGTAGCTAAAGGGGTAGGCTTTTTAACTGAATCTCATTTATCGCCCGAAAAATTAGAGAAAATTAAACGATTGAATGAGCTAGCCATCGAACGCGGTACCACCTTGGCACAAATGGCATTGGCCTGGGTACTGAAAGATCCTCGAGTTACCTCAGTGCTCATAGGCGCTAGCCGCCCCGAGCAAATTAGCGATGCGGTTGAGTGTTTGAAAAAATTGTATTTTAATCCTGAAGAATTGTCTGCCATTGAAAATATCTTGAATCCCTAATCCTTTCAACCCCCAAAATCAATTATGAACAGTAATTTATTGCAAACCGCAGATTACATCGTCTTTCTCATTTACTTCTTCATTGTGGCAGGTTATGGCTGGTGGATATACACCCGTAAAAAATCTGAAAAATCGGGTACTAAAGATTATTTTTTGGCGGAGGGCTCGCTTACCTGGGTGGCCATTGGTGCATCGTTGATCGCATCTAATATTTCTGCCGAACAATTCATTGGGATGAGTGGCGAAGGATTTTTCAGCGGCATCGCGGTAGCAGCTTACGAATGGATTGCTGCCATATCGCTCATCATTATTGCGGTATGGTTCATGCCGGTGTATCTTAAGAATCAAATTTTTACGATGCCACAGTTTCTCAAGGAGCGGTATAACGAAACTGTAGCGATCGTAATGGCTGTTTTTTGGCTCTTTCTATATGTATTTGTAAATCTTACTTCCATTTTATACCTGGGTTCGAAAGCCATTAGCGGATTGGCCGGGCAGGAGTATTTTCACCTTATTCTCATCTTACTTTCTCTATTTGCCTTGGTTATTGCCCTTGGCGGGATGAAGGTGATCGGCTATACCGATGTGATTCAGGTGGCCGTATTAATTATCGGAGGATTTGTAGCGGTATGGCTGGCATTGGTAAAAGTGGATGAAGTAGTGAACCAAGGTCAGAGTGCGTGGAATGGCTTCCGTACACTAATGACTCAGGCTCCCGACCATTTCCATATGATCTTTGATAAACCTACTGCAACGAGTAATGCTGATTTTATTGCCAAATATTTAGCCCTGCCTGGCATCACGATGTATTTTGCAGGCCAATGGGTAGCCAACCTCAATTATTGGGGTTGTAACCAATACATTACGCAAAGGGCATTGGGTGCCGATTTGCAAACTGCTCGTAATGGAATTCTGTTTGCCGGATTTTTGAAAATTTTTATGCCGGTGATTGTCATGCTGCCTGGTATTGCAGCTTATGTTCTGTACAAAAACGGCTACTTTGATGCGGCGACCTTCAATGGACAAAAGGATGGCGCCTATGCTGCTATTTTGAGTTTATTGCCTGTGGGGATGAAAGGATTGTCGGTAGCTGCGCTTACTGCAGCCATCGTAGCATCTTTGGCGGGAAAAGCCAATAGTATTTCAACGATTTTCACCTTAGATGTGTACGAAAAGTATTTTGACAAGGCTGCCGATGAAAAGAAATTAGTGTGGGTAGGTCGCTTAACGATATTGGCTGCCATGCTCATCGCGATAGCTGTTTGTTGGGAAGACTTATTGGGCATTGGCCGAGAAGGTGGGTTTACGTTTATTCAGAAATATACCGGATTTATCAGTCCGGGAGTTTTTGCATTGTTCATCTTAGGGATGTTCTGGAAGCGTACCACCAGTGCTGCAGCGATTACCGGTTTGATATCTGGCCTGCTCATCGTAATTGTATTCAATAATTTTGCCCCAAGCTGGTTTGGTAAGGAGACTTTGCTTTATACTGCCTATCTGAACGGTGCTGGTCAGTATGAAATACCATTCATGGTTAACATGGGTTGGTCGTTTGCTTTCACTGTTTTAATCATGGTGTTGGTAAGCTTGGCAGGTCCCAGAGTTAATCCAAAAGCATTCGAATTGGATCAAGACATGTTCAAATTAAAACCTTCTACCATTGCACTCATCACCATCATTTTGATGACAGTTTTAGCCTTATATGTAAAGTTTTGGTAGGAACTAACTTCCACTAAATCAAAAAAGCCCTGCTTGATCAAGCAGGGCTTTTTTGATTTGAATCAATTGGTTCTGAACTTGAACACGCCTGAGTCGGAAGTATTGTCTTTGGAATCTTTCGTAATTACTTTCCAGTAATAAGTAGTAGCCGCACTCGTTTGCACGGTGGTGGATAAGACGTTAGCAGCAAAGGACTTTGATAAACTACTCAACTTATTATTGACATCGGTTTCAGACGTTCCAAAATAGACATCATAACCAGTAATATCATTATCTGCATCGGCACCTTTCCATTGTAAAGTAATGTTTCCTGAATTGATGGATTGGTTATAGGTAGGAGCAATTATTTCTGCCGGGAAAGGAGCATAATTAGTCCTTCCAGAACCCGCATTATAAAATTTCCAGGTGTCGCTTTGTGCAGTGGAACTGGTTTTGCTCGATTTTGAAATCACATACCATGAAAACGGCGTATCCTTAGCGAGGGGTACATCGGTAAAATTTGTTGTCACAGTTTTTTTGGTAATGACATTGTTCAATAAATTTTTGACCACCAATTCATAGCTTTCGGCATTATTGCCAGCAAACCAATAAAATGTGACAGTACTCTCCGTACTCGATAATGAGGTCCCGGTGGTACATGCTTCATCCTGAGCTGGTGAGTTCAAGGTAGCTTTACCGAGTATGATACTTGGCGCAGGGGTTTCAGAACCACCCTTTCCGCAAGCAGCAGCTACAAATAACAATATGATGAACAAGCTTAATTTTCTCATTTTTTCAAAATTTTATAAGTTTTGGTTCCCAAATTCAAGAAGTAGAATCCGGCCTCTAAACGAGACAGATCCACCTGAATTGTTCTGTTTTGTACCGAATGAAGATTCTTATAGACTACTAATCCTGCACTGTTCAGCACGGTTAGCAGTACCGATTTAGTTTGAGGATCATCTAATTTAATATTTAAGATATCCTGGAATGGGTTCGGATAAACCAATGCATGGAGATCAACCAAAATTTCTTCCTCGTAAGTTCCCTGACATATTTTATCGGTACTTACTACTAATTTGTTTGAGCCGTTTTTCAGCTCGAGGGTGATTTCTGAGGCACTGGTATAGAATGTTTCATCATTCAGATTGATCTGATAATTGGTGCCTCCGCTTAAGCTAAGTGTAACCGTATTTGTAACGGGATCAACTTTTGAATAAGCGGTTAAATTTTTAGGCCCTACGAATACACTGTATTCGGTCTTAAACTCCTCTTTCCCATCAACGTTAATGGTAATTTTATAGTTGCCAGTAACCAGATTACTAATCTCTAATTGATTATTAAAAGTGTAATTAGCTACACTGTTATCTGGTTTTGTCAATTTCACCTGATAGCTTAAATTTTGTACAGCTGTCATATTTATCTTGCCATTTCCATTATTTGTACAAGAGGCATCGGTTACAGCAAGCGAAAAGTTTGTTGGTGCTAAAGGGAAATTTACACCTAAAACTACAGTTGAAGAGTTTTGTACACAAGCGCCCGAACTCACTTTTACATAATATGAACCAGCTTGTGAACTTGTGTAACTATTACTTGTAGCTCCATTTATGGCAGTTCCATTTAAATACCACTGATTACCAGTAGAATAATTAGAAGTTAAGGTATTCCCGCTTACCGTAATTACTGGAATGGTGAGGGCCGAGCTGTTCACAGCTAGTCTTTGTGCTGAGGCGCATTCAGCTGATTTTACCACCAAATCGTAGAAGTAATAATAAAAGCTTTTGAAATAATCAGGATTTGAGCCATCGGATGCCGTATT
>JACCDL010859898.1_pt1 | contig 14770 bp, 13 predicted proteins | sample 7441931 | NCBI WGS metagenome assembly JACCDL01 (sample SAMN15323437, study PRJNA562643) | freshwater metagenome | isolation source: river surface water | place: USA:Blue River Watershed | collected 2017-08-16 | reverse complement strand
CGTATTCGGTTCGTTGGCCTGTCTTAAGGTCGAATTCGCCGATGAAGTAAATCTCGCCGGAGGTGAGGATCATGATGCGAACTTACAGGAGGGTTGGGACATGGATTGGGGATGTACGGACAGTAGTTATTAGTAAATGTGAATTGTTGGCTCAAAATGCCGGAGATAGAATTAACGTACTTCGCTAGTGGGATGCTCAACTTGGGCATTAGAAAAAGCCCCGGGCTTCCGGGGCTTTTTTGTTTCCTGCCCCGGGTCGGATTCGAACCGACAACCACTCCCTTCGCTAGGGGGAGACTCAATCCCTTGAGCTTCCGAGGCAGGTGGTGAAGGTAGATTTTTTTGGAATGCAGAATTACAAGAAAAGTGAAAGTTGTGGAAAAGCGAAAGCTGTTGAACATAGTCTTGGATGGTGAAAAGTCGAGCAGTAGTTACTTCATTGCTACTTAGCACTCTGTTGGTTTCGTCTATCGAAGCTTATTCCGCTAATCCCCCGAAACCTGGTGCTACCTGTTCAAAAGTCGGATCTTCGCAGACATACAAGGGAAAGAAGTACACGTGTATTAAAAGTGGCAAGAAATTGGTATGGAATAAGGGTGTATCAATTATCCAGTTTCAACCAAGTCCTGCTGTAAGTCCAACCCAGACGCCAACGCCAGTTTCATCTCCGAATTCATCTCCTTCCATTAGTCCATCACCCAGTTCGACACCTACGCCCTCGCCAACTCCCTCTCCATCACCAACGAAACCGGTCTTTGCTTTAACGGAAATGAGCAAATTCCAGTCCATGAGCACATGTCAGATTTCCTCAACCGTAACAGCGGGGAATTCAGAACACCTTGGATTCCCTCGACCTAAAGATGTAATTCCATCTCAAGGAGAGCACAGGGCTATCACACTTTTTGTTTACTTTGATGATTTGTCATATGAACAAAAACAAATTGATGAGTGGAAAAATAACCAAATACCTACATTCGAACGTTTTGCACAGTCGATGAGTTACGGAAAACTAAAATTCCAAGTTGATACGTATGACCAATTTCTGCATATCAAGAAATCTGTGCTCGCTTATAATCTCGACACAGCCCATAGCGCACCGATGAAGCCCAATGCGGATGCTCAGGGACTAATAAGGGATGCAGTTGCTGCTGCTGATCCCTATGTCGATTTCTCCAAGTACACGTTCATTAATGTCGTTACTGCCGCAACGAACAAAATTGGATTCGAAGGCGCTTTAGCAGGCCCTGATTTGGCGACCGCAGATGGTGTTCAATTTAAGCGAGCAACATTTGGTCCTATTCGCGAATATGTAGATGATCCAGCCAAAAAAATCTGGTTGTTACATGAAGTGGGCCATTTATGGGGACTGATCCATCCATTTAATACCGATGGATCATCATGGGGTCGTCCTGGGTATCCCAAGTTCAGCGTGATGGGAGATGGCAAGAGCCGCGCTCCCGAATTTCTTGCTTGGGAGCGCTTTGTTCTAAATTGGTTCACAGAGGATCAAGTGGCATGTATCTCAACTCCGAGCGAATCGGAATACACCGCAAAAGTCAGCGATATAGCTCCGAATGCAAGCGGCATCAAAATGCTCACAATCAAATTGAGTAGTACCGAGGCAATCGTTCTAGAGAGTCGAAAAGCAAGTCGCGATAGCTTAATTTCACCAGACGAAGAAGGAATTTTTGCCTACTACATCGACACGAGTATCCGTTCGAATGTTGGTGCGATAAAAGTTATCTATAAGGAGAACCCACCAGCGAGCGGTTGGTATCCCTCGACATTAACTAAAGGCGATAAAGGGGTTTTCCGCAATTACATAATCGAGATATTGGACTCAGACTCTTCTGGAGAAATTGTGAAAGTCACAATTAAGAAATAGCTTTATTCTCAATTTGGGGTAATTCCAGCACAGGTTTCTCAGCGGCCAGTTGTTGAATCTCATTCTTTATTGTTTTGACGGTTGCAGGGATTCCTTCTTCGTAGGCATAGAGCGCCATGGCGAAGATACGGGAGAAGAATTGGGCATCAGAGGGTGAGAAGCGAAGACCTGATGTTTTCTTGCGGTTGGAGACTCCGATAAGGAAATCATCGCCGGATTCAGTTTTGGCGACTGAGAGAATTTTTGAGAAGGCCCACTCGGTTGTTTCAAGAGAGCCGGCGAAGATAAGTCGTTGATTAGTGAGTTTTGCGAAACCTTGATCTTTATCCATTTGCATGGCATCGCCGGGGACAAGAGTTCCGCGCTGTTGGCCAACGCGGACGCGAATGCCGGCGCCGATGGGGACGGAGAATCCGGTGGAGCCGCCAACGTAACGTGATGGCGTGCGACCAGCTTCGTGGAAGATGGCGTTGCCGGTCCAGATAACGAATTCACCATCTTTTTGTACGAGTGATTGATCTTCGGGTTCTTTTCCTTCGGATGCGTTAGTGAATATTTCAAGGGCTTGGGTGAGGAGCTCTTCTTCTTGTTGCCATTCGGTGAGTTGTTGTTGGTAGCGCTGTTGGGCTTTCTTGGCGGCGCGTTTGGCTTTGAAGTTGGCGAAGAAACCCATGGGTGGATTAGCGTTCGACTCGAGCGTTGCCACCGCTGGCTAGTTTTTGAACCTCGGCCAAAGTCGCAGTCGAAGTATCACCTGGTGTTGTCATTACAAGTGCGCCATGGGCTACGCCGAGTTCTAGTGATTGTCCGAGATTGAGCCCCTCCAAAACTCCGTAAATCAGTCCTGATGCAAAGCTATCTCCACTGCCAACGCGGTCTAGGACTTCTACATCTTTATATGACTTGGATTGAAGTAATCCCGTTTCTTTCGACCACGCAATTGCGCTCCAATCATTTCTTGATGCCGATTTCACTTCACGCAGAGTTGTGGCGACGATGCTGAGATTCGGGAATTGAGAAACAACCTTTTCCACCATTTTTTCGTAACCAGCAATATTGATTCCAGTGAATTCTTGCGAAACGCCCTCGACGTCGAAACCTAGAGATTGGGTGAAATCTTCTTCGTTGCCAATCATTACATCGACATACTTGGCGATTTCTCGATTGACTCGTTGCGCTTCTTGAATCCCACCGTTGCCTTTCCAGAGGCTAGGACGGTAGTTGAGATCGTATGAAATAACCGTTCCATGGGACTTTGCGCTCTTCATTGCAGCGATAACCGCGCCTGGAGTGGTTTGTGACAACCCAGCAAAAATTCCACCAGTATGAAACCAGCGAATTCCTCTCGAGAATATGGAGTCCCAATCGTAAGAGTTCTCATCTATCTGAGAAGCAGCTGAGTTCGCGCGATCAGAAACTCCTAACGCACCTCTTAATCCAAATCCACGTTCTGTGAAGTTAAGTCCATTTCTCACCGATCTTCCGATTCCGTCGTACTCTCGCCATGTGATGAAATTGGTATTCACACCGCCTTGCAAAATGAAATCTTCAATAAGTCGTCCGATGTCGTTATCAGCTAGAGCGGTGATTACGGATGTTCTCTTGCCGAAACAACGACGTAGTCCACGAGCGACGTTGTATTCACCGCCGCCCTCCCAAGCCGTAAATGAACGAGAGTTGCGAATCCGCTTTTCGCCGGGATCAAGACGTAACATCACTTCGCCCATAGACAATAGGTCGAATGTACTTTCTTCTGGTTTACGAAGATTCATTGGGCACATATCTCTCTAGCTTCTCTGATGAGTTTGCCAATCAGTTCAAATTCTCCTGCATCTATAGATTTCTGCGGCACCATCCACGAACCCCCTACTGCGAAAACAGACTCCTGCGAAAGGTAATCTCTCACGTTATCAACGTTGATTCCACCTGTTGGCATGAATTTAAGATTTGGGAATGGCGCACTCAAGGCTCTTAACATGGCAATTCCGCCGAGACTCTCTGCTGGAAAAAATTTCATAATTTCAATCTTGTATTTCATGGCGTGCAGGATTTCTGTTGGGGTGGCAATTCCGGGAAAGTAAGGCATGCGCAGTGCCTCTGCTTTCTCCGCAATCTCAGGGACAAAACCAGCAGATACCGCGAATTGCGCGCCCAAATCCGCGGCGCGAGTGAGTTGATCGGAAGTTTGTAACGAGCCAACACCAACGAGAAGTTCTTGATTTTGTGCAGCTATTTCCAGCGCTGCAAAACTTTCCGATGTTCGTAACGTGATTTCTGCGATTGGCAATCCATTTTCTATCAATGCCGCAGCAAGTCCTTCTGCCTGCTGACTTTTGCCTATTGATACGACGGGTAAGACTTTATGGTCTTGAATGAGCTTCAGAATCTGATCAAGACCCATGACTACCTCCAAAATGTCTTTGAACAAACTCGATGTATCGGCCCCAATCGTACGGGGTAATTCCGTGAGTACCTGATCTACAGTGATATCCGACTACATCACCTATTACGGTATTCAACGGAGGAAAGTCCAATTCCTTATCAATTCCTTTGTAGCCGAACAATTCATACACAGTAGATGCGAGTTGCGCTGCTAGAAATTCCCCTCGGGGATCTGCCCACAAGTCATCTGAAGCGCTCGCGACATACAGTGGACGTGGTGCTACTAATGCTAGTAAACAATGAGAGTCCACTAAGAGACTATCGATATCTAGGGCATACGCTTCAAAGTTTGTTGCAAACCAATGAGGGAATTCTCTAGTGATTGACTCGATGGATTCTCCAAAGTTTCTCCGAAGTAATTTTGCTCCTCCAGTTCCTGAATTATTCGAGATTACTGCGGCAAATCTTTCATCTGCCGCTGCTGCCCATAACGCCGCCTTACCCAATCTGGAATGTCCAATCAATGCGACTTTCTTTTCATCAATTCTTGGATTCATACACAAATAATCCATGGCTCTAGATAAACCCCAAGCCCATGCCGCAATTGCACCCCAATCGTCATCGAGCAGTTCTTGCTTACCTGATAAGCGAAGATATTCACCACGTATTCCTTTTATCCAGCCAGTTGGATTGTCGTTTTCAATGTCGCCATAAAAAAAAGTCGCAACTCCGAATCCTGAGTTGATAATTAACTCTAAGGGCCATCGTTCATGATCGCTTTCAACAAAATCATTACCTAAGAAATTTGCGCCAAGAAAAACTGAATGCGGGATATCTGACTGCTTGGGCAAATATAGAAGAAGGGTTAGCGCTGCATTATTTTGCTTCCCAAGTGGATATATTTTAAGTTCGCTTCGGATTGCCCGACCGTTTAACCACTCCGAATCTTCACGAACTGCCTCAAACTCCAGCTCCGATGAATATGTCGGTGCCTTTCCAAAGATAGATGAAGCAAAAACGTCCAATAATTCGTCTCTCTTTTCTGAAAGCCACAATTCTTTTGAATCTATTTTCAAACCTTGATTTGTTACAAATAGCTCAGGAAGATTCCTTACTTTGACTTTTTCTTCGTCATAATTAATCGGAACTTTGATCACTCATCTCCCCATCCAACCTCCATCTACAGTAACTATTTCGCCGTTGATGTAACGCGCTGCATTAGAGGCAAGAAAAACTGCTACCGGAGAAATATCGTTGGGAGTTCCCCATCTCGCTACTGGAATTCTCGACAAAATAGATGCGCTGCGATCTGGGTCATCTCGAAGCGCTTGAGTGTTATCAGTTTCGATATATCCAGGTGCGATTGCGTTTACACGTACACCGAGCGCGCCCCATTCATTTGCGAGCGATTTCGTCAGGCCAGCAATTGCGTGCTTACTTGCGGCATACGCCGGGACGTTGATTCCGCCTTGGAATGAGAGTAGAGATGCAATGTTGATGATTGCGCCACTCTTTCTCGCGATCATTCCTTCTGCGACGATCTGGGTCAGCTGAAAAACCGCATTGAGATTAATTTCGATGATTCGGCGCCAATCTTCAAGTTTCGTTGCTATTGCCGGTGCTCTTGAAATTGAACCAGCATTGTTGATGAGAATATCTATTTCCATTTTTGATAACTGCGAGAGCATTTCTTGTGAGGTGGAAATCTCTGCAAAATCACCGATTACCGACTGAACATTTCTACCGATTTCTGAAATGGCTGAGGATGTTTTTTGTAGCGATTCTTTAGTACGTCCAACCAGGATGAGGTCTGCGCCGGCATGGGCCATATCAATGGCAATCTGGGCGCCAATTCCTTTGCTTGCGCCAGTGACTAGTGCTTTTTTCCCTGCTAGCGAAAATTGATTTTCTAACCAGTTGGTGTGATTAGTTGCGCCTGACATTTGTGACTACTAGCCCAGAATTTTTGTGGGGACAGGAGTGAAGTCTGTATAAGTGATGTTCTCGCCTGCCGTTGACCATACAAACTTGTATTGAGATGTTCCCGCGCCCGTGTGAATCGACCATGCTGGACTAATGACTACGTCCATATTGCCCATGATGACGTTACGGGTTTGATCAGGTCTGCCAAAAAGATGGATGACTTTTTCGTTGGGGTCGAGATCGAAATACAAATAAGCCTCGGTGCGTCTCTCATGGACATGACATGGCAATGTGTTCCACACACTTCCTTCATGAAGGGTTGTGATGCCCATCGCCATCGAAGCAGAGGCAACGCCATCTTCGTGAATGTATTTGCGGAGCGTTCGATGACTTGCGCGAGAAGCTTCGCCGATGACAAGAGTTTCCGATTCAGATTTCTTTGCAAGCGTGGTGGGAAAGTCTGTGTGGCACATACTTGATGATAGGTATATCGAACCAGTTCCTTTAATCAATACTTTCTTTGTGCCTCTCCCGACATAGAGAATATCTTCTGATTCAAGTTGGAATTCTTTTCCATCAGCCTGGATTGTGACTGAACCACCGAGACAGGCAATTCCGGCTTCTCTTCTTTGGAAGAAAAAATCTGAACTCAATTCGTGTGGCGTTTCCAAAGAGATTTCTCCAGATTCGAGAATTGCTCCACCAAGAAGTATCCGATCATGGTGGGAGTAGACAAGCTTGAGTTGATTCTTATTGAAAAGATTGGTCACAACTAACCGTTGACGCAAAAACTCGTTTGTCTCATTTTGGACTTGATTCGGTGTAATGGCCTCGCGAATTTCCACGAAGAAATCTTAGTCAGGGGTTGAATATAAAGAAAGGTTATAGAGTTTTTACCTCTTATTTATTGAAAACACACAGTACTTCGGCTTCAATTGGAGCAAGTCAGACCCTCACTGACCCCCTCATGTACAGGAGGACTTGAAAGGAAATATGAAAAGTATCTCATTAAGAAAAATCATCGCAATCGCTTCTACTTTTGTGCTCACTGCTGGACTCGTTGCAACAGCCCAGAGCTCGGCACAAGCAGATGCAGGTTTGCAACCCACAGCTAAACAATTAGCTGACTGGAAGGGTAAGGAAATCACTTACTACTTCTACAATGACAGCCAAGCTGAATTGGATACAACGAAGTCACAGATCGCCGCATTCGAGAAGTTGACGGGTGCAAAGGTCAAGTTGGACGTTATTCCATTCACAAGTCTTGATCAACAACTTCAGGCACGTATTGCTGCTGGCAATGCCCCTGACGTAGCTCGACTCAACAACCCTGGTTTCTATTACAACTCAGCGTTGAATCTCGAGACATTCTTCGGAAAGAAATATGTGAATGAATTCGTTAAAGGTTCGACCTACCAGGTCACAGACCCTGCGACTAAGAAATTAGTTGGAGTTCCATATGACCTTTCGATGAATGGTCCTTTCATCAACGTTGATCAATTCAAGAAGGCTGGCGTTGCCGTTCCGACTTCATGGAATTGGGCTGAGCTTGTTGCTGCTGCAAAGAAAGTTCAAGCAGCAAATGGCACAGAATATGCATTCGCAATGGACAAATCAGGTCACCGTATGTCAACCATCATGAGCCACTTCGGCGCATACATGGTTGATCGCTCTGGCCGTAACGTTCTTGGCTCATCACGTTTCCGCGCCACCAAGGCGTTGAAAATCGTTACTGATCTCTACAAAGCAGATCAGGCTCCACGTGATCTTTGGATTGGAACTGGTACGAAATACTCATCTCCAGTCGCAATCTTCGTTGCGCAACAAACTCCCGTTTTCTTCTCAGGTAACTGGAACTTGGCAACTTTGGCTCGTGATGCGAAATTCACCTTCCAGGTAGTGCCAAACCCCAAGGAACTCAATGGCGGCGGATGGCCAGGAGGAAAATTCCTCATGGCTTTCAAAGCCAGCAAAACACCTGACCTGGCGGCGTATTTCCTCCACTACATGGCAGATGCTGAACAGATGGAAGAAATGTGCAAGAAGGCTTTCTGGATTCCAACACGTAACGACCTTGTAACCAAGGGAATTACTTATCCAACCCGTTCTGCGGATATGGAGATTTACCTTAAAGATACAGCTGCAACTCCTGCTGCTGCATACGGCATCCAGACAGTTCCAACTGTTATTGCTCCGATCTATAACAAGCTACGTGACCTCATGACTGAAGTTATGGCTGGGAAAATCACGGCACAGCAAGCTGTTGATCAGCAAATAACGTTCATCAATACTCAATTGGCAACAATCAAGAAGTAGGTAGAGCAGAACTCTCTATTTCTTCATGACTGTTTCACCAAGAAACCTGACTAAGCGTCGGCGTTCCACTTACACGTGGCGTCGGCGCTTAGTTCCGTATGTTTTTATCGCACCTAATCTCTTAATATTTCTCACTTTTATTATTTGGCCCGCGCTCCGCGGAATCTACATTTCATTCTTTGACAGCATAGATGGATCCCAATTTACATATGTGGGCACCGCAAATTACAAGGCGATTTTTAGTGATCCGACTGTCGCCACAATCGCACGCAATACTTCAATCTACGTTGTCTTCTATATGCTCATCTCGACTCTGCTCTCACTGACCTTTGCAATCATTATCAATCAACAGAAGTTTGCCCGCGGATTCTTCCGCTCCATTGTTTTTCTTCCAGTCATGCTCTCTCCCATAGTGGTGGGACTGATTTGGAATGATGTTTTAGATCGCAAAGTTGGACCACTCAATACATTGCTCGAAGCGCTCGGAGGCGGTAGCCCAGGTTGGCTTGTCGAGCCAACGCTAGGGATGATCTCTGCGATTTTTGTAGGAGTCTGGGTGCATCTCGGTTTCTATACGATCATTCTCCTTGCTGGCCTCCAAGGCATTGATAACAGCATTTTTGAGGCGGCGACCATGGATGGAGCCACGCGCTGGCAAATCACTCGGCGAATCACGCTACCTTTGCTCAAACCAACTACGTTAATCATCGTCATTCTTTCGACAATCCACGGATTCCAGTCATTTGATTTCATCTACACCCTCACTGGCGGTGGACCATTGGGCGCGACCACATTGATTGTGCAGTACATATACGAACGCGCCTTCCAAAGCCCTATTCAATATGGTCTTGGTAGCGCTGCTGGAGTAATTCTCTTTCTTATTATTTTTGCTTTCACCGCTTTGAATTTTCTAGTTGGTAAGAGAAGAGAAGCGATATGAGAAAACTTGCAACTCGAGCCTCTCAACAGACTTGGACTTCGATCTCGAACAAAAAGCCCCCAAGTGTAAGTTCGATTCTTCGTACCTCCCTACTCATAATTCTTACTCTTATAGTCCTCATTCCTGTTGCATGGTTCATGCTTTCTTCATTTAAAGATCTAACGGATCTGAGCGCGCGTCCACCAAAAATTCTTCCGACTCGATGGGCAACCGAAAATTACACCGAAGCTTTCAAGATGTATGACTATGTGCGATATTTCAGTAATAGCGTAATTGTCACTGTTGTTGCGACTGCGCTAACTTTATTGATTAATTCCATGGCCGCGTATGGCTTTGCAAAATACAATTTCCGTGGACGAGATGGTCTCTTTGTTCTCACACTCGCCATGATTATGATTCCACTACAGGTCATCTTGATTCCCATATATCTTGTCGTTTCATCGTTAGGAATGGTGAATACATATTGGGGAATGATCATTCCTGCGGCAGCAACCCCAACCGGCGTTTTCGTTATCCGTCAATATATGTTGACCATCCCCGATGAATTGATTGAATCAGCACGAATAGATGGAGCTGGGGAATTCAAGATTTACGCTCGTATAGTGCTTCCACTTGCCCGACCCGCCCTGGCGGTTGTGGCAATCTTCTCAGTCTTGTGGCGATGGAACGATTTCTTATGGCCGCTGCTAATTGCGCAAGATGAGCGTCTTTACACACTTCCCGTTGCGTTAGCACTTCTTAATGGACAACTAGTAGTTCCTTATCCTGTTGTTTTAGCGATGTCAGTCATGTCAATAATCCCAGTTCTGCTCATTTTCATTTTCATGCAACGACAGTTGATTCAAGGTATCGCTCACACTGGGTTGAAATAGCAAGAAGTGGAATTGCAATGACAGCGAGGCCAACATTTACTAGTAGCTTCAATCGAACAATTCATACCCTGGATCAAAATGGATTCATTCGAGATTGGCTTGTGTCGCCTGCATGGATTAGGCCAGCAACAGATCTCGATGCCGTTCTTGAATCTCAAGGCGATCCTTTTGGCAAAGACGGAAGATGGGTTCTTACAAACGGACCTGATATCGCTCCATTAAAGGAGAAAATTTATAAGAAACGTCCATTTCATCCCCATCAAGTTATGCCAGAAATTTGTGAAGGCGGAAATCTCGCCTGGATTTCCCCGGGAAATCATGGGACTGATCACGGAGAATGGAAGCGAGTTCATACAGGTGTCGACGGATACGTAGATTGGAGTCACTTCTCTTACACGCCCGAATATCGACACTCTTTGATGGCCACACAGATAGAAGTCGACCAACCTGAATGGCGAACACTCTCAATAGAGAGTCAAGGTCCAGTTCAACTCTGGATCAATGGCGAACTTCATCTGACCACAGACAAATTTGGTTACATGCAACCTCTTACCCATAACGTAAAAGTTTTGCTGCCCTCAGGAATCAGCAATCTAATTATTTCCCAATGGCAAATTTCGTTGCGTGAAGTACGCCATGCAGTTCGAGTGCGAGTGGTAGGTCTTCCGGTACGCGTTGTTATCCCCTCTCCCGGAGCGGATGAATACGCATCCTTGATTGCGGAGCGAGAACTCAATTCCGTATCCACTGAACGATGGGCGCGCGATAACGATGTCGTGGTTTTCCATGGCTCTCCAGAGGTGCGCTTACGCATCAAAGAGCGCGGGAGTCTGGGTAAGGGCCTGCCCCTTACGTTGAAAAAAGGGATAGGGCGGGTAAAAGTAGAGGAAATTCGTAGCGAAGCTAGAAGTAATGCAAAAAGTACAGGTGGAAGTATCGATGGGGATGTTACAGCCACGATGCTCGACACCGGAGAAATATTCCTTGAGGTGAAAGTTGATACGGAAAATACTCCAGTCACAAGAGTTTTTCGTAGCGCACGTATCCCAGAAAGAGTTCGAACGACTGTGCCCAAAACGGCTCCTTCAGTTTGGCGACGTGAAGTTCTCGAACATGTTGCTTCAAATTATCCATCATCGGCTCGCGCGCTTGCACGGCTTAATCTCGATTCCTCTTATGTTGTGACTGAGGAGGATCTCAAAAGTGCACTAACCATGATCACCTCTCGAGCTGATTGTGCAGATTTCGAGGCAGTTGGTCTGGTACACATTCTGCATCGCTTCCCAGATACACAATGGCAGAGTGGATTACGTGATCGAACCAAGAATGCGCTCCTCGAGTTTAAGTATTGGATTGACCAACCAGGTCTAGACGCAATGTGTTATTTCACTGAGAACCATCAATTTGTATGGCATACCGCTGAACACCTTATTGGAGATTACTTTAGGAAAGAGAAATTTTCGAATGCAGGTATGACAGGTGTTGAACACTCTCAACATGGCCATGACATGGCTCTAGAGTGGCTAGCGCGTAAGTTAGAAGGTGGATTTAGTGAATATGATTCCAATGCATATCTCGCAATCGACACTCTAGCTTTAGTGTCAATGTTGGAGTTTTCGCCCTCACTTCAAATTCGTCAATACTCGGAAGCTCTCCTGGATAGATTGCTCTTTTCCTTAGCAAGTAATTCATGGCGCGGAATTCATGGAGCCGCACATGGCCGTAGCTATACGACTACGCTTCGATCGTCTCGATTTGAAGAAACAGCCCCAATTATGTGGGCCCTGTGGGGTATGGGAGCTCTCAATTCAGCAGTTCTTCCGGTAACAACGCTTATTACTTCAAAGCGCTACGAGTTACCGCCGATGATTCGTAAAGTCGCTCAGTCACTTGAAAAGCCATGGAGCGCACGACAGTGCTATCGCGGAAAGTATAGATTTACCAGCGATTTATTAGAGCGCCCATATTCGTCGGATCTCAAAGTTTGGCGCACCAGTTACGGAATGCTCTCGTCGGTTCAAGACTATCGATCTGGCTTACCAGGATTGCAAGAGCATGTCTGGGGCTTTACCTTGTCAACGGAAGTTCAGGTTTTAGCAACCTATCCAGCCGCCTCAAGTCATGCATCATCTGTACGTCCGAATGCTTGGGCTGGACACCTTGTCCTGCCACGAGTGCGTCAAGAAAATAACGTTGTCCTTTCAATTTTTCCGCAATTAGAGGGATATGTTCCCGAGAAAAGTCATCTCTGGTTCCCAACTCCTTGGATGGATGATTACCTGATTGACGATGTATGGATTGCAGGTCAGGTTGGTAAAGCTTTTGTTGCAGTTGCAACGCCTGGTGGCTTTATGGAAATTTCTTCTGGAGATACTGCGAAGCAGGAATGGATTCCACGAGGTCGTGGCCAACTCTATGTAGCCTTATTCGAGGAGAGACGTGGCTCACGTAATCTGAAGGCATTCTTAAAAAGTCTCAAGCGACCTATTTTTGATGATGAAGCGATGGCGATTGATTGGAAATATGGAAAGCGCTATCAACTCGAATGGGATAAACCGTTCCTGATTAATCAAAGATCGACCGATATTGATGCTGGTATTCCAGAAGTGCCACCACGCCTTGAGAATCCTGCCGTCTCAGTCGGCGCTTTAGATTCGCTATTGAATGCAAGGTTTAATAGAGAGCGCCTATCCATTGATATCGCCCAAGGTTTGCGAATCACTCCCCAATCACGAGCAAAATAATGGCCGGGGAAGATACAACTTCGAGTGCTCTCGAACCTGCACCGGTACCACCCTTATCGCTTGATTCACTTGATCCAGATTTTCTAAATAAAACAGCGGCAAAACTTATTGATGCAACGTGGAAGTCAGGATTACCCCAATGGTCATGGGGTGAGGGTGTGTATCTCTTGGCAGAAGTCCGTTATCGAGAAAGTGCTAATTATGGTTATCCGGAACGGCTAAAGAAGTGGTTTCATCAGTGGAATGCAATCACTTCAGGACACGTCAATAATGTTGCGCCTGGAGCAGCCGCACTTCGATTAGCCGCGCAAAAGGAGTTAGATGCTCGAGATATAGAAACACAAATCGAAAACTGGCTTGCAGATAAATCGAGCGTGACTTATTCGGAGTTTGGCGCAATTGAACATTGGCCCGGAAGCGTGTGGGCCGATACGTGTTACATGTGGGGTCAATATCGACTCAATAGTGCGCTAATAAAAAACGACTCGGAAATGATTGAAGCAGTGGGTACACAGCTTACAGCGCATATCCAACATCTATTCTCGGAGCAGACTGGACTTTTTGCGCATGGTTCCTATCGCGGCACAACTTTGTGGAATTACTGGGGACGTGGCAATGCATGGATGGCTTTATCTATGGTTGAGTTCTTAGAGACTTGCTCTGCTCTCAATTATTCATCTCCTAAAATTAATCGCATTAAGGAAGTACTTGATCAACAACTTCAATCTTTACGCCGACTACAACCTGAGTATGGCATCTGGGACGTTTTAGTTGATGGTCAAATTGAGAACAAAGGGATTCTTGAAACCTCTGCTAGCGCTGGAATCGGTGCTGCGATGTTACGGGCAATGAAGTACTTGCCGTCGTCCAAGAATGAGCTCGAGAAGTCAGGATCATTAGCGGTTCGCGCTGCTCTTGCCTATATCAATGAGAGTGGCGTTCTCACAAGAACAAGCGCAGGAACGGTTCTTCAACTCATTCCCTTTGGATACAGCGTCATCCGATCGGATAGATTGCAATTGTGGGGCCAAGGTTTAGCTCTTAACGCGCTAACGGCTTTAGTGAATAATTTAAGTGCCTAATAGTCCTTGTAGCAGACATTAGTAGCAAAATAGGTCTGTTTTTTGCGCAAGGAGTAGCATCAGGCTTGTTATGAAACGAATCATGGGGCTGACGAGATACGCGGTATTTGTGCCTGCGATTGCTTCGATTATCGGAGCTTTATTGCTCATGGCCCAAGGTTCATGGGCGATGTTGATGACAGTTATTGATTCGGTTTCTAATGGGTACGGTTTGAAAGAAACGATTGTTGAAGTGCTCACGGCCGTGGATGCGATCTTGTTGGGCACAGTCTTGTTGGTTATTGGATATGGACTTTACGAGTTATTTATTGATGCGGATTTAGATGTGCCCCAATGGTTGCGAGTGTATGACTTGGATGATTTGAAGTCGAAGTTGATTGGCGTGGTAGTGGCGATTGTCGCGGTGGTATTTGTGGGTGTATTTGTGGATTCAAATCGCGCTTCTGATGTGATTTCGTATGGGGTAGGCGCGGGAGCCCTGGTTGTGGGGCTTGCGATTTTTGCTTTTGCGACGAAGAAAGAGAAGTAAGTGTTACTTTCCTTCTTCTAGTAAACGCTCCATCTCAGCTACTTTTTTCTTGAGTTGCTGTAGTTCTTCGTTCGAGATCTTGCCATCTACGGTCATG
>JACCDL011423062.1_pt1 | contig 14779 bp, 16 predicted proteins | sample 7441931 | NCBI WGS metagenome assembly JACCDL01 (sample SAMN15323437, study PRJNA562643) | freshwater metagenome | isolation source: river surface water | place: USA:Blue River Watershed | collected 2017-08-16 | reverse complement strand
TTCCTACAGCAGAAGTGCCATTGACTTCGCTGTATGCGGGTGAAGTCATTGATGAAGCCGATTTACCTGCACGTTTCATGGCATACAGCAGCTGTTATCGCCGCGAGGCAGGTTCAGCTGGTCGCGACACTCGCGGCATGTTGCGTGCCCATGAGTTCGACAAGGTAGAGATTCTTGCTTTGGCAACACCTGAGCAGTCACCAGAGTTGCTCATTGAACTGCGTGATCGCGCAGAGCGTTTGATTGCAGGTCTTGGATTGCCGTACCGCATCATTGAAATCTGTACGGGCGATATGGGCGGAAGCCATCACCGCAGTTTCGATATTGAGGTGTATGCACCGGGTTGCGATAATTGGCTGGAAGTCAGCAGTGTCTCGTGGTTCTCGGACTATCAAGCACGTCGCGGCGATATCCGCTTTAAGCGAACAGGCCAAAAGGGGACCGAGGTCGCCAACACGTTGAATGGTTCTGCTCTTGCAGTGCCTCGCGTATGGGCCGCAATTTGTGAGAACTTCCGCCAGGCCGATGGCAGTGTGAAGATTCCCGATGTGTTGTTGCCGTACATGCGTGGCGCAACACACATCACGCCAAAGGCGTAAATAATGGGTCTTGCAGATCGTCGTATTCAATATGAGACCGCAGGTCTTGAAATTGATGATCTTTTGCCTAACCCAGTTGACCAATTGAACCTTTGGTATCACCAAGCAGAAGAGGCTGGTGCTGCTGAGCCGAATGCAATGGTGATTTCAACAATTGCAACTGATGGTTTCCCTGATGCACGGGTTGTTCTCGCGCGCGACATCAACACCAACGGCATCACCTTCTTCACGAACCGACAGAGCGCAAAAGGTCTGCAGATTGCAGAGCACCCGGAAGCATCAGCAACGTTTGCATGGCTGCAGTTGCATCGTTCTGCTCGTATTCGCGGAACTATTTCTCTTGCAACAGATGAAGCAAGTGATGCGTATTTCGCATCGCGTCCACGTTCGTCTCAAATTGGTGCATGGGCATCGCCTCAATCTGAAGTGATTGGCAATCGTGATCAACTCAATGATTTAGTGGAAGAGTTCACGGAAAAGTTCGAGGGCATTGATGTTCCTCGCCCACCGCATTGGGGTGGATATGTGTTATCCATCGATAGTGCAGAGTTCTGGCAGGGTCGACCCAGCCGTTTACATGATCGTTTCCGTTACACCCGTCACGGAATTGTGTGGCGCGTTGAGCGCCTTGCCCCGTAAGGAGACTCCATGTCGTATGTTTCATCCTCAGATGGCTCCATGTCATACCTCCCGTCAACTGAAGACGTTGTGAGTGCATATGTTGAATTGCGTGACCGAATGATTTCTTTTCTTCGGTCCCTGCCTGAAGATGTGGCGGGCGTTGTTGTTCCTCATTGCCCAGATTGGACCGTGCAAGAAACGGTGTCCCACATGGTGGGTGTTCCTGAGGCAATTTTGTCTGGCGACCTCGATGACATTGCCTCTGATGCATGGACACAGCGTCAAGTAGAGCGTCACCGCGGGGATTCTTTAAAGGATTTGGCTGACGCATGGGAGAAAGACAGCGAACAGTTTCTGACAGTTCTGCCAATGATTCCTATAGCTGCGATGACTCAATTGGTTTTTGACGTTGCATCGCACGAACACGATGTGCGTCATGCAGTGGGGCAGCCAGGTGCTCGTGATTCTCTCTCGGTGAGTGTGGGCGTGAGGTTTATGAAGCACGCTGCTGATTCTCGTGGCGACATTGATGTCTCACAGATGGATCAGTGGACCGCATCCACATTCGATGTCTTCCGTTCCGTCGGTGGTCGCCGTTCGAAGGAACAGATGGCCGCCGATGGTATTGATACTGCGCTGATTGAAAAACTTCTGCGCCCAATGCCCATCAGCATTCCCGCAGTATCTATCCCCGAATAGTTATGAAGAAGTCGGGTTTTGTTCTTGCGCTGTGTTTGCTAGTTGGCTGCGGAGTTGGTTCTGAAACTAGGTCAACACAATCCACTGGCGATGTGTGGAGTGAAGATGTCACTACATCCGTAGTCGAAGTAAGTCTCCCTGAAGAGGAGGAACACGCAATCAATGATCTCAACTCTTCTGAAAGCCGAACCACTTGGAAGCCGGAAAAGTTCGGAGAATTCAGCGTTCAGAAGATTCAATATTGTTATCTCAATACTGTGAATCCGCGCTTTAATCCAAAAGAGATTGGGATAAGTGATGATGGTATTCGAACATGCAATTGGGAATTCCTAATTCAAAATGACAATTCCAAATGGGTGGAAGAGGTAAACGTCACCTCTTATGAAAGTGAAATGACTCTTGATTTTGTGGATGTCACAAATGACGGAGAAAAGGAATTACAAGTCGTTGAGTCCAACTCCGGTGTGCATGGCTCAATGACAAGGTACTTCCAGTTCAATCAGAAGAAGTGGAAGATTCTTGAGTTTGCTCAGGCCTATAGCGCCAAGTTCCCAGTGCAATTAGAAGACCTCGTGGATTACATTCCAAATGACTTGGGAGAAGACGGTGGTGCGCCATCAATTGAAAATGGTCTTTTGAGATCATTTGGACAAGGTCCGTGCAGTCCTGTCTCCGACAGTTATGAGTTCTACTTTCGTTGGAATGGAAAGTTTTTCGAAATCAGTCATTGGAATTATGACGGTGAAGTGATGAAACCATCTAAAAATCCCAAATGTCCTCCGGGATTCACCCTCGAATAGTTATTGCTGCCAAGTGGTGGCGCACTCGACAAGTGCATCAATGAGTGACTCTGTATGCGGTGTGAGGCCAGGGCCTTCCCAGTCCCACCACAATGGACTAGAGCCACGGACCCGCGGTGGCAGTTCTAACTGCACTCCGGCATGCTCCACAGCATTCACTGGGTTGTCTTGATGTAATCCGCGCAAGTTCTGCGGAATGTCATCGAGGTCATCAAGGATGCGATACGCAGGCAGATGACGTTGCAGCGACTCTGATAGATGCGAAGCAAGCCTGCGATTACGTCCACCCAAAAGCAACGACGTAAAGAATCCTGCGCGTCCAAAGCCGTGCACAGTAATCACGATGTTCACGTGGCTAAGGAAATCATTGAGCACAGGCGATTGATCGGCCGTCACCTTGTGAGAGGGAATATGCCATTCAAGATTGTCGGGTAATTGAATTCCGTAATACGACGCGCCTGCACGCTCTGCCGCGCGAGAAGCGACGATGTCTGTCATCTCCTCTAATGCACCGCCGTGAAATGCCATGAAGCCAAATGTTGAGCGAAGTGTGGAGTGTTCAGAGACGCCATCCATCGTGAGGAGATGAGAGAGCTCCATTCAGCGCTCGCTGTGTGAAGAACGACGAATGACAATCATCGCGGTCGCAATGACTGCAATAAAAACAATCGCTAAGAGGTACGCACCTGTGTCTTGTAAGAAGGTTGCAACGTTGGTCTGCAGACTCTCGACACGTCCGATGATTCCATCAGAACCGCGATTGGTGATTGCTCCAAACCAGTACCAAGCGAGATACAGACCAGTGAGAGTGACAGCGATGGCGGAGACTTTGTCAAAGAGAGGGAAACTCTTTTTGAGGTTGCTCACCATGCCAAAACGTGCAAAAGCTAAAGCGACAGTGAGCGAAGTAACGAGCAAGCCCATGCCAAGTCCGTACAGGGCGATGCTGAGAACGCCCGAGACGAATCCGTGTCGACCAACAGAGCCAAGAATGACGGAGACGAGAAGGCCAATCGTGCATCCAATGGATGCAACGGCATAGGCAATTCCGAAGACAAACATGTTGCGCCATGTGCGCTGCTTCTTCATTGCCATGTTGGGTTGAGCAACGGGTGGCTTCCATCCTCGGAACATTGCGATGCCCATGCCGACAAGCCCGATGCCAATGACGAGTGCGGCGTACTTCGCGTTATCACGAATCACATTGGTGAATGCTCGCGAAATGATTCCCACAACGAGGAAAAGGCCAATGAAACCACTGGAGACTGCAATGCCAACGCCAAGACCGCGACGCAGCGTGATTGCTGGTGATTCATTCTCGCGATTGAGTTCAGTGCCGAGGTAATAGAGAAGGTACGTCGGGAGAAGGATGAAGCCGCATGGATTCACTGCTGCCATCACTCCGAGAATGAAGCTGTAGGCGAAATCACCTTCGATAGCGATCACTCAGTGACTCCGAGATCTTCCGTCAAGATTGTTTCAATATCGTCGGGTTTCAATTCCCCCGATTGCATCTTGACGATGATTCCTTTTTCATTCAAGAAGAATGTGGTGGGGAACGTCGCAACTTTTGCGGAGGCCGTTTGATCACCTTGATCGATGTAGGACGCAAAGTTGATGCCGAGATTGTTGAGGAAGGCCTTGGCATCTTCTCGAGTGTCATTGGGATTAATGCCAATGAAGTTAACTTTCGCGCCGTACTTCTTGGCGGCGTCAGACAGCGTAGGTAACTCGCGGATGCACGGAGTGCACGTAGAGAACCAGAAGTTCACGACCATTGGTTTGCCAGTGGGAACAATGGTGACATCTGCGCCGGTCGCGATGTCTTTCAACAGAACGAAGGGGAACTTCTTGCCTGTTGTGTTTTCGTTGGTGCCGATTCCTGGGGTCAGATCGACCCCAGGATCGGTGCGATTGGCGCCAGTGTCGTCGGAGGGCGAACTACTTGAACATCCTCCGATGACACTGGCAAACAGCACAATGAGTGAAGCCGTAACAACGACCTTTTTTCGGCTCCACTGCATGTACTCAGGCTACGAGGTGACGGGGGATCGGTACCTCTTGAACAGCTGTGACAGGTCGTGCCTTGACGGGTGGGCGACCTCTAGGCCGACGCACTCCGACAACGCGTCCCATGTCGAGTTCTTCGCCGCCCCAGACGCCCCAAGGCTCTTCGCGCTCGAGCGCACCAGAGAGGCATGCGGCCTGGTCGGCGCACTTTGAGCAGATGGCCTTTGCGCGCTGGACGTCTACCCATTCTTCCGAGAAGAACAAGTAGCTGAGTGTGCCGTTGCCGTCGGCGCAGCGCTTCGCGGAGAGCACCAGCGGTTGTTCGACGAGGGCGATGCCCCCCATGTCTGTGTTGATCTTGGTGTACATGTTCTTTCTCTTTTCCTTTCGGGTGCTTTTGGGAGATCTGGGTAGTGGGCGGACAAAACAAAAAGGCCGCTCGGGTGGAATTCCCGGCGGCCAGTGGAGTGTTGGAGTTGAACTTGTTAGTTCAGAATCCCACGGGGCTGCCGGGAGCGACGCTTATTGACGTGCTTTACGACCGGGGTTGACCACATGGAGACGGCGTGATCGACCACAATCGCGGTATAGGCAAACGCCACGGCTGTCGCCGTGGTGCCCATAAACGCGGTGGTCTGAAGAGAACGCATATCGGTGCCCATGAAACCACCTTCTGGTGGCCATTTCAACTGAATTAATGAAATCCAATACCCATAAGGGTTTGAGCCCTGCCGATAGGGTCGCATTATGACCTTTCGTGACGCCTCTCTCTCCTTTGAGATGGTCAAACGGACCGGTGTCGGTCGCGAATTCACAGCTCGACGTCGGGTCCGTCTCGGTGATGCCACCCCGAATGGTCGTCTGCGCCTTGATGCCCTCGCTCGGTACCTGCAAGACGTCTCTAATGACGACACTCGCGTCTCTGAATGGAGCGATCCGCATTGGTGGGTGGTGCGTCGCACTGTTATCGATGTCCATGAGTTCCCGAAGTACATGGAAGAGATTGATCTCACGACATGGTGTGGTGGTCTCGGCTCGCATTGGGCAGAACGACGCACGCAAATCTTGTCGGTTGATGGACGAGTGCTTGTTGATGCGGCTGCGCTGTGGGTGCACATTGATCAAGACACAATGCAACCAAGTCGAGTGCCAGAAGATGTTGTTGCAACATTGACGGAGTCATCGGGTGGTCGCAGTATCGGCGCACGGTTGTTGTTGAAGCACAAAGACTTCAACGATGCTGCCGCAACTGATTCGTTGTGGCCATTGCGCTTCAGTGATTACGACGCCGTCGGCCATATGAACAATGCCGCCTACTGGGAAATAGTGGAAGAACATCTTGCGACGCATCGTGAGCTTCGTGCACCAATGCGAGCCGTTGTAGAGCACGTGATTCAAGTTGACCCAGGTCAACATCCCACGCGTCGATCTGTCGTGGAGAACAACGAACTTGCTCTTGAACTAGTGGAAGATGGCGTGATGCACTCCGCGATGTGGTGCGGAGTTCTGTCTTAATCGTGTAACACGTATTCGAACACGCCGTTGTTGTCGCGTCGTTCGAAGTCACCAAGAAGACGTAAGTGCTCAAGGTGTGCGTAGGCCTCACTGTCGGCCATTGAGCCTTGAGCGCGTGGTGAAAACAGATGCGTTGCAAACTCCATCACGCTTGCAGGACGACTGAGGTCGACACTCACATCACGAAGTTTCTGCAATCGCTCTTGGTGATGGTCTTTGATTTGTTCAACACGTTCACCGACATTGTGAAACGGGGTTCCGTGTGCGGGAAGAGTGACGGAGACTTGGTCTGCGAAGCGACCAATCTTGTCGAGCGAATCAAAGAACAATGTGAGTGGATCGCCATGTGCAGTGAGTCCACTGATGTGCGGCGTGATGGTGGGCAAGACGTGGTCACCACTCAATAAAGTGCCTGTTTCTGGGTCAAAAAGGCATAAATGGTCGTGTGTATGACCCGGTGTGTGCACCGCCATCCACTCACGCTTTGCGAACTTCATGCGATCTGTTTCGGCCAGTCGAATTGAAGGTGTGGGTACCTTCATGAGACGTGGGAATGCACGTCCAATGCGAAAGCGCACGCGACGTTGCCATGGAACATCCATTGCGGGCCCACCCCATGGTGGTGCGTCGAAGGGACTGCGCATCATGAGTGCGAGTTCTTCGGCGTCAACGTCTGGTGGTTCCGTGGGGTCATAGAACGTACGGAACAAACGATGCGTGATGATGTCTGCACCAGACTCGGAACGAATACGTTCCGCGCCACCGTAGTGATCGGGATGGCTGTGCGTAACGATGACGGAGTGCACACGCTTCAGTGGGACACCGATTTGTTTTAAGCGTTCTTGCACTGCAGTCCACGATTCTTTCGTGGGCATACCGGGATCAACAACGGCAACTCCGCGTTCATCCTCAAGCACATACATATTCACGTGCCCAAGGCCGGTGATGTTGGCGGGAAGTTGTGTGCGGAGAACTCCGGGTGCAACTTCAACAATCTCGTCAGTCGCCTGCAACTGTTCCGACTTCACGGGGCGTGGCGACTGCTCGTTCACTTCTTCTTTGTCTCTTCTGCTGTGCGAAAGACTTTGTCGCGATAGAACTTCAGCTCCGCAACACTGTCACGAATGTCATCCATCGCACGATGGGTAATGCCTTCACTTTTCGGACGTGCATGTTCAAGACCGGGATTCCAGCGCTTCACCAGTTCTTTGATGGTGGAGACATCGACACATCGGTAGTGCAACCAGTTTTCAATCTCTGGCATGTACTTGGCGAGGAAGGTGCGATCGGTGCGAATGGAGTTGCCGCACAACGGAATCTTGTTGGGCTCTGGGCTGTGTTCCTTGATGAAGTCGAGCGTCTGCTGCATCGCGTCAGATTCCGAAATAGTGGAGCTCTTGATCTTCTCGAGAAGACCCGAGACCGTGTGCATATTGGTGACGAAGTCGTCCATCTCTGCGAGGACTTCATCGGGTTGGTGAATGACGAGGTTTGGACCCTCGGCGATGATGTTGAGGTCGTCGTCCGTGACCAACGTGGCAATCTCCACAATCACGTGGCGGGACTCGTCGAGGCCGGTCATTTCAAGATCCATCCAGATCAACATGGCTGCCCCCTCATTCGTTCAAATCTAGTGTTGAGAGCACGAATGACAGGCACTAAAGGCCACATGGCAGGCTATGGGAAGCACTTTCAGGGGGACACAATGAGTGAATTGAACACGGGTCAGACAGACCTCATCGGACGTATTGAAGGCAATGTCGCAATTCTGTCTTTCAACCGTCCAGAAGTGCGCAATGCGCTCTCTGAAGGTGTCTATGCAGGATTTGAAACTGCGTTGCCACAGATTGCAGCGAACCCAAATATTCACGTTGTCATGTTGACGGGTGAAGGTGGAGCTTTTTGTGCTGGAGGCGACGTGAAGCAGATGAACGCCTCACATGTTGGCGGCGGGTCTGCTGTCGGTGGGTCCAGTATCGAAGACAGAGTGCAAGGCATTCGTCAGCGACAGAACTCAGTCAGTGCAGCATTGCGTAAGTTGCCACAGCCAGTTGTTGCAGCGTTACCAGGTGCTGCCGCTGGTGCTGGTTTGTCGATTGCTCTTGCTGCAGACCTTCGCATTGCTGCAGAACGCGCAGTTCTCGTGACAGCATTTTCAAATATCGGTGCAAGTGGTGACTTTGGTTCGTCCTGGTTCCTGCCGCGTTTGGTCGGAGAAGCAAAAGCAAAAGAGCTTCTTTTTATGTCGCCACGTCTTTCTGCTGAAGAGGCATATGAGATGGGATTGTTGAATGCAGTGTTGCCTGACGACAACTTTGCAAAGGGCGCGTTGATGTGGTGTCAAGAATTGGCCGCACGTGCGCCGATCGCATTGCGTTATATGAAAGAGAACATCAACCGTGCAGGTGATGTGCAATTGCAGGCAGCTCTTGATGCGGAAGGAACCGCAATGATTCGCACGATGTCAACGGCTGACCATCGCGAGGCTGCCGCAGCATTTGTTGAGAAGCGCGCACCTCGCTTCATCGGTCAATGACGTCTTCGTCATCACCGCGCCCGTTGGAGGGCATTCGAGTATTGGACTTCACTCGCGTGTTGTCTGGTCCGCATTGCACCCGCATGTTGTCGGACCTTGGTGCTGAAGTCATCAAGGTGGAGCCACCCGAAGGTGACCTCACACGTTTTGCATTCCCGCGAGTGGGTTCCATGTCGACGTATTTCGCTCAACAGAACATTGGGAAGAAGAACATCTCAATGGACCTGAAGAAACCAGAAGCGGTGGAACTCATTAAGAAGCTTGTCGCTGAATGTGATGTTCTTGTTGAGAACTATCGCGGTGGAGTGATGGACAAACTGGGATTGGGCTATTCCGTGCTCTCAGGGGTTAATCCACGCCTGATTTATGCGGCAATTAGTGGTTACGGCAATACCGGTCCCTGGAGTCATCGTCGTGCGTATGCCACTGTGGTGAATGCAGAGACGGGCATGACCGGACTGCAAGCGCGTGCGCGCGGTGGCCAGGCAACAAACGACCCACATAGTCATGCCGATGTGTACACGGGGATGGAAACTGCTGCTGCGGTGCTTGCTGCGCTCTATCAACGCGAGCAGACCAATGTGGGTCAGTACATCGATGTCTCGATGGCCCAGACAATGTTGTACGTCAACGAGCATGTGCAGAACGAATTGTTCGAAGATGATGTTCCTGCAGATCAGATTCGCTCTTTCCAGCCGGGCGATTACCCCATCTTGCAAACAGGTGATGGCACGTACGTTGTGGTGAGTGGTCACCCTGCGGAACGTGGCACGTTTGACCTCTTTGTGAACGCGATGCAACGACCTTCGATGCTGGAAGACGAGCGATTCAAAGATGTGGCAACACGACTGCAGAATCTTGATGCGTTAGCAAATGAATTGCGTGACTGGGCGCGATCAATTTCCACTGCTCAAGAAATTGAAGACGTGATGGCGGAGGCAGGACTTGCCATGGGTGTTGTACGCACGATGAGTGAACTTGCCGACACTGAATGGGCTGAAGACCGCAATGTGATTATCGATGCAGATGATCGTAACGGCGCCACATTCCGTGTGCCGAATGCGCCGTGGGTGTTCTCGGGTTCCGATGTGAGTACGCGAGGCATTCCTAAATTCCGTGGTGAAGACAACGCGGAAGTGTTGCAACAACTTGCTGGCGTGACGCCCGAGGAAGTGGAACAACTCACCGCTTTAGGTGTGTTGTCGATTCGTCTTCCAAAGAAATAGTTAACGACCGGAGTGGCCGAATCCGCCACCACGGTCATTTGCATCAAGAGACGCAACCTCTGTCCAGGTCACTTCTTCCACACGCTGAATGACGAGTTGCGCAATGCGATCTCCACGATGCACGTGATACGGACGAGTGGCATCGGTGTTCAATAACACCACTTTCAATTCACCTCGATAGTGGGAATCGATGAGTCCGGGAGCATTGACAACGCTGATGCCGTTGTTCAACGCAAGACCACTGCGAGGCAACACAAACCCAGCAAAACCGAGGGGAATTGCAATGGCGATACCGGTGGGCATCAGTGCGCGACCACCGCCTGGTGCAAGCACCACGTCTTCGCGCGCATATAAGTCAACACCAGCGTCGCCCTCGTGGGCTTGGCGTGGCAGTGGCAAGTCTGCGTCTAAGCGTTGTACTGAAATCTCAGGCACGGAAACACCTTAGGTGTGGTGATGGGCAAGGAACAATTGAGAGAGTTACAACAGAAGGTCTGCGTATAACTCCAGCGCTTGTGCCGGGCCGCCGACAAGGAAAGTGGTGATGCAAGTGTCGCGCCACTTTGCTGCTTCTTCTTTGATTTTTGCTGGCGGACCAATGAGAGCAACATCTTCCACCATTGCAAGAGGGATCGCAGCGGCAGCTTCGGCCTTCTTGCCAGCGAGATAGAGGTCTTGCACTTTCAATGCAACGTCTTCGTAGCCCATGCGCGCGAAAACTTCGAAGTGGAAGTTGACATCACGTGCACCCATGCCACCTGCGTAGAGAGCGAGGAATGGTCGCACCATGTCAGCGCACTTTTCGATGTCATCACCTGGAACAACGGTGAGAACGGCTGCAACTTCAAAGCGATCGGCTTTATTTGCTTCGCCACTCTTCTCAAAACCGTTGTTTAAACACTCGCGATAGTACGCATCTTCCTTCGGGCTGAAGAAGAGCGGAAGCCAACCATCACAAATCTCCGCAGAGAGTGCAACATTCTTTGGTCCTTCTGCACCGAGGAAGATGGGAATCTCTGTGCGACGTGGATGGATGGTGCTCTTGAGTGGCTTCCCCAAGCCCGTGCCACCGGGATATGGCATGTTGTAGAACTCGCCTTGGAAGTCAATGGGTTCACCGCGAGCAATGATCTGTCGGACAATGTCGACGTATTCGCGCGTACGAGCAAGTGGCTTTGGATATGGCTGGCCGTACCACCCTTCAACAACTTGTGGTCCCGATGCGCCAAGTCCGAGAATGAAACGACCATTGCTGAGATGGTCCATTGTCATTGCAGCCATGGCGGTGGCAGCAGGTGTGCGTGCGCTCATCTGCACGATGGATGTTCCCAAGCGAACGTTCTCTGTGTGTGCACCCCACCATGCAAGTGGCGTCAACGCATCACTGCCATATGCCTCAGCTGTCCACACGCTGTCATAGCCGAGCCTGTCGGCTTCCTTGATTGCTTCAAGTGCACCCTGAGGTGGACCGCTGCCCCAATAGCCAGTGTTGTATCCGAGTTTGACGTGACCGTTTGCCATTCCCTGAACCTAATTCACCAGTCAAGGGCCCCAAATAACTTGACTACCATTCATTTATGTCCACTCTTGAAAATGAGCGCTCAAATCCGTTCCTTGAAGGCAATCTTGCTCCGGTGACAGAGGAAGTGACTGTCTTTAATCTTGATGTCACGGGCACATTGCCGCCTGAGTTAGATGGCCGGTATCTCCGAAATGGACCCAACCCCATCGGCGATGTGAATCGTGCGAAGTATCACTGGTTCACTGGTCATGGCATGGTGCACGGATTGCGTATACGCGGAGGCCAAGCAGAGTGGTACCGCAATCGCTGGGTGCGCAACAACGAAGTGGCGACATTATTGGGTGAATCACAGCCGTTGTCTGACTGGCCGGCTGATCATCAGCAGTTTGCTGCAAACACGAATGTCATCGGTCATAACGGACAAACTTTTGCAATTGTTGAAGCAGGAGCTCCGCCAGTGGAACTCTCCTACGACCTTGAGACGGTTCGCGTATCAAACCTTGGAGGTTCCCTCCCGCATGCCTATTCGGCGCATCCCAAGCGTGACCCGCTCACAGGCGAACTACATGTGATGACGTATTTCTGGGGTTGGGGCAACCAAGTGCAGTATCTCGTGGTCGGTACTGATGGTCGTGTGCGCCGACATGTTGATATTCCTACTGCTGGTGGACCAATGATTCATGACATTGCATTCACGCAGAAATACATCTTGGTATTTGATCTTCCGACTGTGTTCAACATTGATGCGGCAATGTCTGGCGCAAGCCTTCCGTATCACTGGGATCACAATTACCAGGCTCGCATTGGTTTGTTGCCGCGCGAAGGTAACGGCGAGGATGTGAAGTGGATTGACATTGATCCGTGTTACATCTTCCATCCGATGAATGCATATGACGATGGTGATGAAGTGGTGCTTGATGCTGCGCGTCACGAGAAGATGTTTGATCGTGAACGTCGTGGTCCCAGTGAAGGTCCACCAACACTCGATCGTTGGCGATTGAACACCGTGACCGGCACACATACTTGTGAGCGCATTGACGATCGCCCGCAAGAGTTCCCTCGGATTAATGAGTCGCTCATTGGCTTACGCAATCAGTACGGATATTGCGCTGGCATCGGACAGAACTTTGCCCAAGACACACTGATCAAGGTCGATCTTGATAGTCGTCGTGTTGAGGCACGCACGGATACCGCACGTTACGGATATGGCGAGCCGGTCTTTATTCCACGCGATGGTGCCAAGACCGAAGACGATGGATACGTGATGGCACTGCGATTGGATACCCAGACGCAGACATCTGATCTAGCTGTTTTTGATGCACAAGCAATCACAGAAGACCCAATCGCTGTTGTTCATGTTCCAGTACGTATCCCTAATGGATTCCACGGAAACTGGATCCCTGGCTAGAACAGACCTACGCTGAATAGAGAGGGGATGAGTCCTTCAACAGTCTCGTCATCATGGTGAGACTTGCGATTGGTGCGCTGTTTGGTTGATCCGCAAGTCGAGCTTCAGTGGTGAACCACAAAACCTCTGTCTTTGGTGAATCAGAGACATCAAGAACTCGTCCTGTGACGATGTACTCGGTGTTCAACATCAATGGCCCGTTGTGGTTCTGAATCTCAATGGCACCGTAGAGGCCGACAAAGTCTCCGCATTCTTTCTCGATGGACTCAGTCATTCCTGCAACTAACACACGACAGGCGGTGAGTGGTGAACAGATCGGGCCACCCCATGGTGAATCGCCGACATACCAATCAAGTGGCGACGTCATTGTTCCTTTTGAGTGACGAAGGATCTGATTATCACCGGGAGCTTGTCGAGTAATTGTTTCAAGAGGACGCCCGGGCGTTGCATGACGCAGCATCTTGAGTGTTGACGCTTCGACGGCTCGACGGTCGCGTGAGTACAACGCGGTGGGAGAGGAATTGGTTCCGACGCTTGCTGTTCCTTCTGCAACAGTGATGCCTTCGGGTGTTTGCATGCGAGCGGCAACTTGTGTGTTGTGTAAAGGCGTTTGTGCTTCGCCAATGTCAAGAGTCGCTTCCACAGGCTCAGCGTCAGCAGTTGCGTGCATGTAGTACATGCTGAGTGACCCAGTCTCAAACCATTGTTGCCCGAATGCAGACACGAGTATTCCGCCGAACTGTTCGAGATGTATGTCTCCCGCGACGGTTCCGGCACGGAATCCCAATTCGGTGGCGGTCGCATCGTCATGGATGCTGCCCTTTGAATTGATGGAGAGATTTCGTGGATGGCAGATGCCGCTGGAGATCAGTGTCATATCAGTTCTTTGGAATGTCTTTGAACGGAGTTTTCGGATCTGCTTGAGCATCTTTGGGAAGTCCAAGTGTCTTCTCACCAATGATGTTGCGTTGCACCTCATCGCTTCCGCCAGCAATCGATGCCGATGGCATAGAGAGGAAGAAGTGTTGCACTTTGCCCTCTATCGGCAGGTCTCCACCAGTGAGCATGGCGTCTGCACCAAGAAGTTCCATGCCGAGGTCTCGCGAGATACGGAGTCCATTTGTCCAATGAAGTTTCATGGTGGAAGCTTCGGCGCCAGGTGACTGTCCCTTTTTGATGGAAGAGGTGATGCGCTTACGTGTCATGTCGGCAATGCGTTCATTGATCTCAAGGTCTACGAGCTTCTGGCGTTGCACCTCGCTCATTCCGTCATGAACTTCAATCTTTTGAAGAGTGGCGGCGAGGCCGCCGTACTCATCGGGATGAGACTTCTTTGCCTTGACATGTTCAAGCAGATCGCCCACGGCGCGATCGAGAAACCCAGCTTGCTTCCCTGCAGGTACACGGACGCCACCACCGGCACCTTCCGAAAGACCACTGCGCTCAAAGCCCAATGTCGCCGCGGTAATCGCCCAACCATTGTTGACATCCGAAACGCGGTCGGCATCGTGAACGCGTGCATCATTGAAGAACACCTCATTGAAATGCGCAGCGCCATTCATCTGTTTGATGGGTCGAATCTCAACGCCTGGTTGTTCAAGATCAATGATGAAATATGTCAAACCTTTATGTTTGGGCTGATCAAAATCATTTCGTGCCACCAACATGCCGCGCGTGGAATGCAGAGCACCTGATGTCCACACCTTCTGGCCATTGATGACCCACTCGTCGCCATCTCGTTCTGCTCGACACGAAACACTTGCAAGGTCGGAGCCTGCTCCAGGCTCACTGAACAGTTGGCACCAGCCTTCTGTTCCATTCGCCAAGTTGGGCAGCCATCGTT
>JACCDL010165120.1_pt1 | contig 14779 bp, 15 predicted proteins | sample 7441931 | NCBI WGS metagenome assembly JACCDL01 (sample SAMN15323437, study PRJNA562643) | freshwater metagenome | isolation source: river surface water | place: USA:Blue River Watershed | collected 2017-08-16 | reverse complement strand
TTTGTATATAAAATTATAATTATAAATATATATAAAATTATATAAAAAAATGTTGTTTAAATCAGTTATTGCGCTTCTTGCCACTTAATCATTGGCATAATTTTAAATGCCAATGGTCACAATAGAGACAGATGATGGTAGACCTTCTGTTGTTGATTATATGATTCCTCTACTTGATTAATATTAATTAAAATCAACACATTTTCTCAATTCTGATCCAGCAAGATTACGATCAAGTGCATATTTATCCGCTGATAAATTAATATTACTTGGTTAAAATCCTCTTGTTGAATTATAAAGTCATACAAAAAGTCATGCAAATCTTGTAAATATATGTAATGATACTATTGCTTTTGAAGAATAAATTAATCACGCATATAATTTTGTAAGAAGTATCGGTGGTGATGGTAGGTATTTGTCTGCTCCATTTGGTGCAATTAATTAATGTGTAATTGATAGGGTAAGTCAAATGAGTAATGTTTATGGTATGAGAGGAACATATAGGCGTTTAACTATACCTTCCGACAGTCCATTTAGAACTCACGCAATCAATGCTGATTAAAATTCAAACCCAACAATGTTAAAAAGTTGGGTTGATAAAGCAATTGAATAAAATGCATGGGTATAACTTTATTGGCATAAAATTTTACCAGTTTGTGGAACGGACATTTATTGTTGGACAGTTGATTAAACAGATGAAATTCTTTTATACATAAAAGAAAAAGTTGATTTAAACTTAATAAAAGATGTATGGTATAATGAAGCAGCACCTTAATTAGTGACCCCTGTAACACCACCTCCACCACCTGCTTGTAATTGTTGCTCTTAGTGTGCTTTATGAGGTTGAATTTATATATTAAAAATAATATAAATAATATAAATAATATAAATAATTTTTAATATAATCTTTTTTTTTCATTTTTTCATTTTTAATTTACGCAATTTATCTAATATTTCTTATTCAATTTCTTCTTCGTCTTCATCATTAAAACCCAAATGGTCATTATATTGTTCAGAAGTTGATGCTTCTTGTGTTATGCTATTATCATTTGAAACAATTGTGTAATTTTTCTATTAGTAATATTTTTTGCGAGAATTTGTATAAAATGAAAATGGTTATACTGTATCAAAAATATCTATTACTAATGGTGTTATTTATCTTTAATCTTTTGGTGTTCTTAATATTCTTCCAATTAATTATACAATATTTACTTTTGGTGTAGCTAAAATAAGAGTATTTAGTACAGGGTGATCAAAACCTTCACTTACCATTTACATAGTAGCAAACAAGATTGTTTTAGTTAAACCTTCTTAAAGAATTTTTTTTGAAATACCACTGTAATATAAACCACAAGAATAACCTGCGTTTTATAATACTTCATTACAGTATTATAATTACGCTTTTCTTTCACTAACAAATAATATTCTTCGGTCTGGTTCTTATTATAAAATATTTTTTATAATATTAATTATATATATGTTGCGTGGTTCAAAACTTGCAATATTATTTAACATTTTTGACATATTAAAATTTTAATCATTTATCATTATTCTGCTATAATATTCTTATTTTCTTTCTTCTGGATTATATACATAAATATTAACCTGAATATCACTATCCTGTTCAATTTCTAAATTATATATTATTTTTCCGAAATAATATCTTCCAATCTAATCTAAACCGTCTTTTCGCAAGGGTGTTGCACTTAATCCTAACATATATTTTGTGCTCAACTTTGGTAGTGCTTAACTGAAAACTTCAGAAGAAATTCTATGTTATTCATCAACTATTGTAAATCCAATTGTTAAAAATGTTTTTAATGAAAATTCTTTCATACTAACCGTTTAAAGTGATGATAAAATGACTTTTTTTCCTTCTATTTCGCATTTTTTTTATTTGACATAACCTATTTCATCTGGTTTAATATCTGTAAATTTTATCAATGCTTCATACCATTAATCTAAAAGAAAATCTTTATGTGCTATAATTATTGTTTATACTTTTAATTAACATATCAAATTAACTCCTAAAATTGTTTTTCCATATCCTGTTGGTAATGATATTATTCCAGAAACACCTAAATTATATTTTTCATTTTTTTTAACTAATTCCATGAATGATTTTTTTGCTTCTTCTTAAATAGGACGAAGTTTTTTAGTAAAATTAATATTTATTGGAATATCTTTATATAATATTCTTTTTTTTGACGGTATTCCAAAAGTTTCAATTCCAAAAGACCTTGGTAAATAAACATATTTTTATGTTTCATTATATGCTGAAACTGGAATAGCTTATACTAAATTTTATACTGATTTTGATATAATCGGTGTTTATTATAATTTTTTTCTAAGATATGATTTTTCTTCAATATTTAACTAATTTTAAAGAATTTAATATCCTTATATTGTCAATGCTGAATGTTTTCGTATCTCATCTTTTCGAGTATCAAGACCCATTTGTATATAATCTTAGACTTCTTACATTCTTAATATTGTATTATATGTATTATATTATTTATATTTAATATTTATTCTTGCTATTATTTATATTTAATATATTTAATATATTTCAAATTTAAATCTTTATAAAAAAATTAAAAATATTTTTAAATATAAAATTATTAAATTTTTCTATAATGGTTTCAAAATCTAAAAGTAATTACTTTAAATATTCTATGCCAAAAACATTAGCATTTGAATAATCATAAATGTTTTTATTCGTAGCAGTTGGTATTTATATTGTCATATAAATGTTTCCAGAAATTCAAAATAATAATATTTATGATATGAGTTTAAAACTTGTATTATTTAGTATGATACTATATTCTGGTTTTACATAAAAACCATTTATTGCAATTCTACTTGTTATTATTCTTGGTTTAATATTTATTTAACAATCATAAATTAAAAAACAAATAATTCTTTAAGAACTACCAGAAGCAAAACCTGCATAAAAAACAGTTGAAAAATATGGTAAATATAGTTTAACTAATTGGGATGAAGAAAACGCAAAAGATAAATAAGATACTTCATTAAAAACCATTTTGAGAGAATAATCAGAAGAAAAAAACAAAGAAACATTTGCTACACTTGATTAATAACCAACATTAACAGATATTAGATATATGGAACAATAAGTTTAATCTGCTCTTACAACAAATGTTTTAAACAAAGAAAGTTTAGAAGATGTTGAAAAAAGAATGATTACTGCTGAAGTTTTAGAAAAACTATAAAATGATAAATTTAAAGATAATCCAGAAGTTTATCATGCGCCTGAATTTGCAAATGCTATATAAGGCTTTGGAATTCAAGGTGTATGTGCCACACAAGGTGGATGTAAATGATTTAAATAAATTAAAATATTTTTTTATTATGTTAATATAAAATAACAATAAAAAATTTATTTAAATATGAAAGGTGGTGATTCTCTATCTCAATTACTTAAAAATGTTTAAGGTTCTGGTTCAAAAACTTCAACCGATAAAGTATCAATGATTATTATTGGTTTTATTGTTGTTGGTATTATCGCGGTTATTGTTGGAACTCTTTCAATGGTTAATACAATTAAAACCACTTCAACACCAACTGCCGTATCAGTAAGTCCAGTTACAACTACTTCTGATGTTGATTCTTCATCTTCTGGTGTTTAACTTGGAACACAATAAAACCCCCTTGTATAAACAACACCATAATAAGAATTATAATTTCCATCTGTATCTTCGGGTATTGATACTACTGGACTTTTTAACAAATAAACTCAACAACCAAATATTGCAGACCCATACTCAAAAATGTAATAAATTGGAACAATACTATTCTTGGGACCTAAGAATATCATGGTTCAAGGTATTGAAGCTGTAAATTCAGCATACAGAAACGAAGCAACCGAACTTGAACTTGTTAAACAAGCTCTTGAAGGAAAATTACCAGAAGATCAAAAATCTAAAATTTTTCAATATAGTTAAAGACTTTTCCTTTATGGAAAGCGTTTTTCAGGTAATTGGTATTATTTCTTAACCAGTTCTAATAAAGATGCCCCAATCATTAATCTTATTGTAAATGACCGCGATTGTGGTAACCAATAATCAACAGGTTGTTAAGAACTTTTTGACAAACAATATTACAAAGTTAATAGTCAAATGACATAATATCTAAGCGGTCTTGCAAATGCAGTTGGATTTAGTTCAGAAAACATCAGTCTTCTAAGAATGAAAGCAGAACTATACCCTCTTAAATTTTGATCTTTTTGTATTTTTTTTTAATTAATATTTTTGTATAATATTTAAAAAAAAATTTATAAATTTTTCAATTTCTTGTATAAAACAGACTAAACCAATCATCATATTCCCTTAGTCTGTTTTATTATACCCAATTCATTGTATATGGTGTAAGATAAGAACTTAATACAAATGATAAAATAATAGCACCAAAAGAAAGATAATCAATTTACAATATACTCATTAATCCTATATATATAATACCAAAAATTAATAATCCCACTGATAACATATGACATTTATAAATTTACATATTTTATTCTCTTACAAATCCCAATTCCTATGCCTAATATGAATATAGTTCTCTTTTATTTTCATAGTTTTTTTTATATTAATCTTATTCAACCTGAATATTTTTATGTTATACTTTTTCATTTAATTATGATAATTCTTTTGTATAAATCATTTATTCTGTCAACATTTTGTTTAATTCGTTTAATTTATTTAAAAGATAATCATTACTATTTTTTTAATCAAATTGCTCAATATGAGGGTTTTACAATTTGATTATTTATTAAATAATATTTTTTTATTGTAAATTCATATTATCAAATTATTAGATAAATATATAATTTTATAATTTTATTATTAAAAATATAAAAAATATAAAAAACTCAAAAATAAATTACATTAAAATCAAAGATATAGATTATTATATTTTTTAATTTTAAATATTTATATAATTCCTATAATAATAAAAAACACACTAATCCTTACATATTTTCTATTAACAAATAAATCGGGATTAGATTAATATGAAATCAATAACAATACAGAAGCAACAAATACCAAATTATTTGGATCATTAATATCGTAAAAGATATAATATTATAATAATAGCATTAAAATACCAATTGTGGCAAATATAGTCATTTTTACCATTGGTTATGGAATATCAAAACTATATAATAAAAGCATAATTACAATTGTAATATTAAATATAAGTTATACATAATATAAATATTTTGATTTTTTTAAATCATCTTCATATGATTCAATGCGTTTTCTTGTTGCTTCAATTTTTTATTAAAATTTATCAGTTATTTATAATATTTATTATTTACTATACCCATTTTTATTAAATTAATCAATAAGTTGTTCGTTTTATGAATCATAATATTCTTTAATATTTTTGCGTTAATGTTCAATAATATTTGCAATTATGATTTAAAGTGATTTGATATTACCTTTATCTTCTGATGTAAGATTCTTGTGCGCAATTGTTTTTTACCAACCTTTATTGTTATAAAATACTCCAAAACTATATTACATGGCATACGAATTAAATAATAAATCGGTTATAAATTTATATGTTAAAACTTTTAATAAAAATTATTTATAAATTGTCAATCCTTTTAAATCTTATTATTATGTCAAAACATTTTATATATATTTTAAATAAGGAACAGATTTATTTTATTAAGTAAATTCTGCTAATAAATTTAATATTTATTAAATATTAAGATTTTAGAAATCATTTGTTGTATTTTAAGTTGCAAATAATGTAATATTTTTCATTAAAATATAATATTATATTTTAGTTGGTATTTTAAATTTAAGAGTTATTTCTTAATTATCTTCATATGTTAATTTTGAAGATTAATTTAAAATATACAATACAAGTTTGTTTTAATCCGAATTAACTTTTAATGGAATTACTGTTTTAAAATTAGTATCACCAATTTAAACTTCATTAAACAACGATTCTTATAAAGAAAATTCATTATCTTTACCAATAGTAATATATCTTTCATTATGACCAAATTGTCCATCTTTATATGATTATATTAAATTTTTATATCCTTCTTAATCTTATTATGTATTTGATAAATTAATATCTAAACGCAATGTTTTCATATTACTAATTTTTTAATTATTAATTTTAATATCAGAAGAAATGGTGATAAATTTTTATGTCATTAATTTACAACTAAATTCAAATGTATGGTTTTTTGATATATATGTATCTAAATTTTCATAGAGATTTTTATGAAAATTATTTTTAGAAATTTCTTCCAGTAAATTTTTCCCTTAATCTATTGTAAAATTAGATTATATTTAGTATATTAAAAATTATTATTGTTTTTAATTAAATTTATTCAAAATAGATTACAAACCATGTGAATTATCATTTGTAATATATTCTTCACCTAACTTATGTAATTATTGATGATTTTGAATTATTTCTTAATATCTTGTATCTGTATTATTTACACTATCCATTTTAATATTTAATAATTTATTTTATATTTAATAATTTATTTTATAAAAGATAAAAAAGAAATTTAATTTTAATCAAGGAATACAGTGTCTATATGCAATATTTTATCCAACTTCACTCTTCCTATAAATTTTTATTAATTAACCAAGTTATAAATCAAAATATTTTGCAACTGGATCCGATTAATGAATTTAATTGAATTCTGCTTTATGTGTAATATTTAATTCTTTCATAATTTATTTAATATCTTCTTCGTTTTCAATAACTTCCATTCTGGGTTACAATTCATGATCCATTATATCAATTTATAAATCTTGTAGTGTAAAATTTTATATTTTTAATTTTTCTTTTTTATGTTCGTCGTAAATTTTTTATATTAAATCTTAATCTGGTTTTGTTGTCATTACAGATTTATTTGTAATAAAGATATAAAAATCATAATTTTCAATATTGTTTTTAATAATATTAATTAATTCAGTTTATTTTGGTTTCAAACTATTTAACATAAAACATATAAAATATTTTTCTATTTCAATACTAAAATAATTCTATTATAATAATTATGATATCATATTTTTATCATATTATAAATGAATATTATTATTAATTCCTCGTCTTTTTAACATTTGATGCAAATTATCAACTGCTCTGTTGATTTTTTATACTTATTGAATTTCCATTTTATTTTTAATAAATATTTTATATTTATTTATAAATTATAACTATAAATTTATATAATATATTATATAATAATAAAAACTTTTTATATTCAAATTTTATTTTTTTAAAATATATAATTTTTAAATAATTTATAGTTATAATTTTTTTAAATAATCATAAATTGTCAAGTTATTGTTATTGTCTATTTTATTCAATTTGTTATTATTCCATAATTTTTTTTGCTTCAATGCGTTATTCTTAATCGTCTTTAACTGCTATACCGTAATAAACTAATGGTCCAGTGCGTTCATTTAGTTTGAGTTAATCCTTCATAAAACGCGCTAATTTTTCAGGTTTATAATATCGTATAGTATCCTGTGATTTGTTTTCATTAACCCAAGTTTTAAAATCACTCCATAAATCTTTATGCATTAAACCTTCATTATCTGATGGGACAATTTTAATCTTTTCAGTGAAAAATTAATACATAAGATCTTATGAAGCTCTATATTTTTCTACTTCTTGTGTAATTTCATCGGGTTAAACAACATTTTCACTATTTAATGTTTTATATGTTTCTATTAGATATGACATAAATTAAACAGGCCAATCGTCCATTTTATCTTTAAGTTTTGTATCCATGACTTATTCAAGTTTATTCCTTGGATCTTTATGTTCAAGTTTTACGAATTTTGACATAAATGGAATTACTTTTAAACGCCTATATACAGCATATTCATTTTCAGAAAATGGTACATAATTATTTGTTGTTGCCATAATACGACATATTGGTTAAAAACTTTCACTATTTTTATATAAATTACGAGCGGTAATTTTATCACCACCACTTAATTATTTAAATGATGAAGCATTAATTGTGTCTTGTTCTCTTAATTCATGAGCAACCGCAATTCTTGAACCTTTAAGTTGATATAAATCAGGTGAGGCAGAATTTGCTTTTGTGCTTGTATCTACTAATACTTTGTTTGGGAATGTAACATAATAATCTCCAAAACAATTTTAAATTAATGTCATTAACATACTTTTACTGTTTGAACCATTGCCATATAAGAAAAACATTGCTTATTCTTGGTCATGAGCACATAAACAAGAAGCTAATACATCTATTACATATTTTCTAATTTTAGTATTAACAAACACCTAAGAAAGATATTATGATATTTCATGATATTCTTTACTTTTTGGATCAAATGGTTCATATGCTATATTTGTTGATTTACTAACATAGTCATCTGGCATACCTTCTCTGAATTTAAAATTTTTAAAATCATATACACCATTTGTAAATGCCATTAAGAAAGGGTTTTAATCCAATTTATCTTTAAATCCTTAAACATAAAATATTTCACAACATTCATCCAAATAATTCTTTTTTTTATTTTAAGTTTATAATGATTTTTTAATTTCTTATACTTTATCTTTTTTTTCTAATATTTTTTATAATTAATCATCATAAGAAATTAATTCTTTGTTTTTTTCTTCATCATCATAATTATCATAATCTTCTTCTTCATCATCGTTAGTTATATTTTAGTCTTCATTTGGACGCTGAGTTAATATATTATAATTATTTTATAGTTGTGCGAATTTTGAAGTTTTCTTTTTTTCACTTATTTCTTTTTCTTTTAAAGTTAAAAACATTTCATAATCACAAAATTTTTACCAAAAATCATTACTCATAAACCATTTTATCATATGACCACCGTCTGACAAATGCCAGCGATGTTCATGAAAATAATACCATTCACGATTTTTTTAATCAGCACATACAAAAATATCACCATAGCACGCATACATTGCTCTTGCTAATTCTGTATCTGTTTTATTTGTTATTGATGTATCAATGTGCATAAATATAGATTTTTTATTAACATCATTAAATTTTTATAAATTATCATGCCGTGCCCATCTTTTTAATGAACCAATCCCCATTCTACATACTGTAAATTTTTTCTCCCATTTTTTTTCACATTCTGATTAAGAAAATTTACTTGGGCATTTTTTACTAAATTCAATCCATAAACGCAACATTCTTTCTTTTTCACGCCTTGTCATAGTGCTTGCGATATTAAATAAACACCAACCAATGTCGCGCCAGTTTTCATAGTCTTCTGCTCGTTTTGGATCTAATACTTCCATAACCAATGATTTAATGTATTTAAAACTTTCCATACATTATTATGGATTATCTTTATCAACTGCTTAATATTCTGTATTATTGATTTTATGTTTATTGTTTAATATGTTTTAAATATTGATATGTTTATCAATTTCAACTTACGATACACTATTTTTTTTAAATGTATTTAATTATTTCCATCTTATTGAAAAATGTCTAATTAAGAATGGTATTGTGTATCCATCTTATTCAAAATCTTCTATTTCTGACTCAATTTCTAAATTACTTAATGTTTCATAATTTTTAGGAAAATTAGTTTTTACACTATATACTATCTATAATTTATATGGTTCAGAATCAGGTTTTCCACTTCCATACATAAACCAATTATTTCTATCAATTACAGATTCATCAAGGCATTGTTCCAGTGATGTTTTTAAGTTCATGTCTTAATATGTTTAGTGACTTGAAAAATTAACTTTTTCTAAATACAATTTACGAACATATAATGCTAATTAATTTTCCATAACAATATCAGGAATAATCATATGAATACCATCCTTATATGAAACATTGTTTTAAGCATCTACAACTTCAACATAGTGAGATTTTTCTAAAACAAAAACTAATATTTTATTTTTAGGAACATTTGCAACTTGTGATATAACTTAAACATAATCATCAATAAATTCAACAACAAATGATGCCTCATATAAATGTTTTGGTTCATATGGTATATATTTGTGTTTATTTTTTTCAGTTATTATTGGTTTATCATATATTTCATTATAATCTTCATCTTAATATTCCTTTTTTAATAAATATTTGGTAGATGGTTTATTACTACTTTTAAAATCTAAATCAATAACAATTGGACCATAATCTTAATGTTTTTCGGTAATACCCATATAAATTCCTTATGTAATTAAATTAGTATAATCTTAATAAAATTAATCAATAATTTCTTTTTTGTCTGAAACTTATAAACTTTTTCTCATGTAATTAACTTTGCTCCAATTTGTGTGTGTTTTAATAAATTTAGATGAATATTCTTGTTTATCTGCTTATGTGTATTTAAATTCATATTTACTTAGAAATGCTTAAATTTTGGATTCTTAAGACATCATTGGTATAAATTAATTTATAATTATATAATTTTTATAACAATTATAAAAATGACTTTTTTAAAGGTCCCTTATATATGTAAGATTTTTTTATACAAAAAAATACAAATTATTATAAGATAATAAAATACAATTACAATTGTAGTTAATATTATTTCTATGTATACTTATATATTTATATATTTATATAAATATTTTATGATTAATTTTCAAATTTAGTTTTTTCAAAATATATTAAATATAATAATATTTTATTAATATAAAAAGAATATCTATAAATAATATTTTAAAAATGGATTTGTAAAAATTATTCCCATAAAATGTTGATATGTAACCATAACCCGATGGAGAAAATGGAAGATTATATAAATTAGATTATTTTGACAAATATCATATTGATAATTTAAGAAATTATAGATTTACAGAAGAATATAATAACTAAACAGAAACACCCCATAAAGAAGCATTAAAACATTTTTATTAAGCAAGTCCTGTTTCAAAATTGTTTTTTTCAAGACTAAATATCAATACATTATAAGAAGGGATTAGAATGATGGTTTATAAGAAAACCGGAGAAGTTATTGAAAGATAAGATGAAAAAGAACTATTGGTTATAATGAGAAGTATTTATTTATAATATTCGCGAAATTATATTTATTAAGTTTCAGAACAAGTAAAATAATTAAATTCTATGGTGTTGGACTGGGCAGTTCCAAGAATTATTACCGAAATGAGAGCAAGATAATAATATTTAAAAGATATTAAATAATTACCAACACCAATCGATAGACCATAAAAACCAGATAATACTGTATAACTATAACCAAGTATTGGATTTTAAAAATTTTAAGAATGATTTAAATTTTTTTATTATATATAAAAAATTATATTATTAAAATAGTATTTTTTTAGTATATATATTACAATAATGTATCCAAAACAAAATAATAAGAATATTCCATTTGGTGGAAAATAAAATAATAACAACAACGAATAATAATTAAATGATTAAAAAAAATAAAAAAAAATGCCCCGCGTTTTAAAAATTTTAAATGAAAGTATTGTGCAACCATAACCATAACCATAATCATAATCATAATCATAACCATATATTCAAGAAATTGAAACCGAATATGATTAATTAATAACTGTTATAGATGTAAATGACATTATTTAAAATGATTTATTGATTACTAAATTAAATGAATAATTATTAATAGAAAAACCACAATTTTTATTAAATTAAGAAAAAGATTATAAAGATTAAACAACCGCATATATATCAAATATTTAATAAAAATCTAAAAAAGTGTAAAAATAGTTATTAATTTCTCAATAATCATATCATATTAGAGAGAAAAAACAAGAATTACGAAATATAAATCATCCATTACGAAATTTATAATAATTCTAAATGTGAAAAAAATTATTATAATATTATAATATTATGCCAATAAATCTTTTTATTACATATAATAAAATATACATAAAATATTATAATATTTAAGCAAGAATGGTTGAATTTTCTTTAGATGAAAATCATATTTAATATTTATTAAATAAATATACACTAATATTATCAACAATGTTAATTTTTTCATTTTTATCAGTATTGTTTTTATATACAACATAACCAATTATTGTTAATATGATTGTTTTAAGTACAATTATTGTTGTCATTGTAATGATACATCATATGAAATCTGTTAGAGAATTATATTAAAAAACTGAATAAAATTTTGTTCAAAATCAAGTAATAAAAAAAGTATCTTCATGTCCATCAAATTGGGAATCAGTTAATGGAGAATGTGTAAATAAAGGTGTAGGTAATTATATTGAATCAGAATGTTAATAATTTAATTTGGATGAATTTAATAAAAAATTACCAAAAAGTAAATGTGAATATATACAAAGGTGTGGTATTTAATATTTGGATTATAATCATTGTTGATTTAAAAGATAAATATTAAAAATTTTTTAAGTTATAATATTAAAATATAATAAAAAATAAATATAAATATATTTAATTATGTCATCTCTATTTACAGCAACTACTTCACCTGAACCTTCTGGAAATTTCACAGGGTTATTGGATGCAATATGCCAAAACCCTTTAATTAGGTGGTTTTCTGAATAGAATCGTTTTGTATTACTCGCGTTAATAGTAACACTTTTACTTTTAATATTTGTATTTAGATTATATATTTCAAATCTAAATTATTATTCAATGTAATATTAATATATTTTTAAAGATGAAAAAAATCTTACAGTAAAAGAAACAATTGAAGATTCATAAATTACAATTAAATAAAATACTTCTGGACAATATACTACACTTTTTTGGTTATATATTAGTCCTCCTTCTGAATAACTTTCGGATAATTAAAACAGAATTATTTATATGCGCGGGGAACCATTAAATCCATCAATTGTATATTATATTGATTCAACTTTAAATACATTAAAATGTTCTTTAAGAATATCAAATAACCAAGTATTGGAACAAAGTGAAGATTTAGAAAAAATTAAAAAACTAAAATTTAATGTCGAACCATTGTGTTAAAATTATATTACTTTGAGTTATGAATAAATCCCAGTATAACGTTGGGTACAAGTAGCAACAGTTGTTGATTAATATTCTGCTATATTGTATATAGATAATTATGCGGTAGATAATAGAAATACAAGTGATAGTTCATTTGGTTGTGATGACAAAGTTATTAAACCAGATATTCCATCAGAAACTGGATAATATACTATTATTGGATAATCTGGAAATATTTATATTAATCCAAACTCTGATAATGTATCTCCACAATAAGGATATATTAAAGGGTTATAATTATTTAACAGAGCAATTCCAGAATCACATATTTAAAATATTTATCGTTCAAATCCAGACACACCATCTGAATTTAAATTTTAATTTAATAAAACTTTTAACTTTCAATGAAAAATTAATAATAAAACACACATAATCAAAACAATAAGAATTCATTTTTCAATTATTAAATATAATAGTATTTTAATCTAAAATTTGTTCATTTGTTTTTTGTTTTTTTACTTTAAAATCATATTCTTCTTCATTGTCGTCACTATATAATACATAATCTTAATCTTAATCTTATTAATTCTCGTCTTCATTGTCATTGTCTACACCAAATACTTATGATAAAATAGTTAATGATTTCAATTATAAACAAGTTTCATAAGCATTTTTTTATTATTAATTGATATTTTAAACATTCGCACCATTTTTAATTAAAAGTTAGTATAACTCAATATTGTCAGTAATACAAGCATAATGAAGCGGTGTATTTTATAATAAATCCCGAGTATTAACATAAATTCCACTATCAATTAATAATTCAGCAATATCATAAAATTAATTTTCTATTGCTATATGTAGTAATGTTTTATCATAAATACCATATTTAATATTAGGATTTGCGCCATAATATAGCAATAAAAATACAATATCATATTAATCATCCAATACTGCTATACTTAATGGTTAATTAAAATTATTAATTTCTTTTTTCCAGATTTTTTAATCGTCTTCTGTGTCTGATATATTATTATGATCAACATTATTTGGACCTATTTTTTCAAGTATATGATAATAATAATCATCGATAGATAATTACTAATATAATGGTTTATCTTCGTCTATATTATATGGATATTATTAATCTTGTGAATATTGAGATATAGTTTAAGGAATTGCACCATTTTTTAATAAATATTCAACAATTTCATAATCTTAATCTTAAACTGCATGTGATAAAATTGTTTTGTCCTGATAATCAATTAACTCTAAATTTACTTTATAAACTTCAACAAGTTATTTAAAAACATATATATTGTTATGATAATATGATAAAAATAATGGATTAATATAATCTTATTTTTCTGTTTATGATGTCAAATATTATGTTTTATCTAATAACATTAATACATCAAATATTTCATTGTTTTATTATACTATGCAATTTATATAGTATTTTTTGATATCATAAATAGTTTTAAAAATTTAATGTTATTGTTGCAATTCAAATGATTTTCTTTATTTTGGTTATTATTGGTATTGTTTGTCATATATATTTTTAATTTATGATTATGATTATGTTTATAATTATTCATTTTCTTCTTAAAATTGTGATATATCTTATGTTGATTTTGTAATTTCTGGGTCAGTATACATCTATTCTTTTTGTGTTTATTTATTAATGTTTAATAAATCTTCCAAACATAATTTATATCCATAACTTAATTATAATAAATATATTTATGTAAATAATTCTTTATCATTTTAAAAGACCAAACTTTGTAGTATTTTTTGCATTTTATATAATGG
>JACCDL011070398.1_pt1 | contig 14781 bp, 16 predicted proteins | sample 7441931 | NCBI WGS metagenome assembly JACCDL01 (sample SAMN15323437, study PRJNA562643) | freshwater metagenome | isolation source: river surface water | place: USA:Blue River Watershed | collected 2017-08-16 | reverse complement strand
TTGGATGGAGTGCCTACGAAGGCATCCACCGATTCAATTCTGATGTCATCGCACAAAATGCCATCATGCCCGTCTACGAATATCCCCATGAAAAAGGCGCCTGTTCGATCTCAGGAGGCGCGATCGGGACAAATTCATCCGCAATGGGACGCGCAGGCTGGTTCTATTTCGGTGACTACTGCACCGGAACTGTGTCAGCAATTCTTAGCGACGGCACGACAACGGTGGCCACCGAAGAAGTTCTCACTGATATGGGCAACATCACTGCTGTTCGATCAACTCGAAATGCGATCTACGTGCTGTCTCAGTCGGGCGAAGTGCGTCAACTGATTGTGACGCGTTAGTTCTTAACGACGAGCACCCATGAACATGCCGCGCAACGCTTGGTAGTTCTCAATACAGTGCCCTGCTCCAAGCACCACAGCTTCTAACGGCTGTGGAGACATCTTGACTGGCACTTCTGTTTCACGTTCAATGCGCTGTGCAAGACCGCGCAACATTCCGCCACCACCAACGAGATACATACCGCGCGCCAAGAAATCTTGTGCAAGTTCTGGCGGAGCTTTTGCCAAGCAACGCTTCACCGACAACACCATTGCTGCAACTGGTTCGTCGATTGCGAATCGAACTTCTTCAGCCGTGAGGCGCACTGTCTTCGGAAGACCAGTGACTAGGTCACGTCCACGAATATCTGCACTGCGATCTTCTGGACCTGGCTCTGCAGAACCAATTTGGATTTTGATTTCTTCAGCAGTGCGTTCGCCGATTGCAACACCATGTTCACGACGCACGTAGTTCTGAATAGCGGCGTCAATATCGAAACTGCCAACGCGAATTGCTTCAAGTGCGACAACGCCACCAAGACTGATCACTGCTGTTTCCGTCGTGCCACCTCCAATGTCGATGACCATGTTGCCCACTGGTTCATCGATGGGAAGGTTTGCACCAATCGCAGCCGCCATCGGCTGCTCAATCAATTGCGCATCAGAGGCGCCGGCACGGCGCGTTGCGTCGGTCACGGCACGACGCTCTACCTCGGTAATGGCTGATGGCACGCAAATAACCACTTTGGGGCGAGTGAAGCGAGAGACGCCAACACGCTGCAAAAGCAGGCGAATCATGCGTTCTGTGATGTCAAAGTCGGTGATGGCACCACCACGCAACGGGCGCACCGCCACGATGTAGCTCGGAGTACGGCCAATCATGTCCCAGGCCTCATGGCCCGTTGCTAATACTTCGCCTGACTGGCGATTCACTGCAATTACTGACGGTTCGTTCAGAACAATGCCGCGACCTTTCATGTACACCAGCGTGTTCGCTGTGCCAAGGTCGATTGCAAGGTCACGTGCCATTAGCGGCTCCACCGATCATCTGAATTGTTGTGGTGAACAGAAGAACGACGCGCTTCCGGAGATAACGCATCAATGTGTCGACGGAACTGCGCGATGCCATCATCGATACGACTCTTGCGGTTGTCCAAATACACAAGAACTAACAATGTTCCGCCTGATACAACTGCCATGAATGTAAAGAAACTAGTGATGAACGACATTGCAATCATTGTGTGCCTCCGACTCCGTGGGGCTGCACAATGTCGTGAGCACCCGTTCCCCAATCAGAACCACCTGACCAGTTCTCCTTCTTCCAGATAGGAGCACTCTCTTTCAAAGCATCAATCGCAAATCGCGCTGCATCAAATGCAACAGGACGATGAGCAGATGACACAGCGACAACAACCGACGACTCACCTAATGCAAGAGTTCCGGTGCGATGCAAAATGGCGATACGACGCGCATCAGGAAAACGCACTCGTGTTTCATCGGAGATTTTCTTGAACGAAGGAATGACAGCATCCTCGTACGCCTCGTACTCCAAGGACGTCACATCGGTGCGTCCATCAGCATGGTCACGAACTGTTCCGGAGAAGAGGACGACGGCACCGCAGTCGGGACGGACGGCCCATTCATAGATCTTGGCGACAGGCAACTCATCAGCGGTCACTGCGAACCACTCATCTCCTTGTCCTTGTGCCATCACCCTTTCATCGTACCCCTACCTCGATGGGGTGAACCTGTGATGCCGACATCACTTGCAACCTCATTGCGATTACTCTCAACTCTTCGTGACGGCAGATGAATTCGACAAAGAACACCACGCCCCACTTGCCCCCGATGAGCGAATGTGGCGCCACCCCGCCGAGCACGCTGACGTCGAGCGCAACAAACATCTCTCTCATGCTCCACCTCTTGGCCGGCGGCTCACGGCACTGACTGCCATTGTGTGCGCTGTTGCCTCATTGGCAATTCTCGCCGCCGCTGTTCCCAAGGGCATTAGCGATTACATCGATTCCGAGGCCACAGCTGGTACCTCTGCACCCACCATTCCTCCTGTCAAAAGCGCAATAACACCGCTTTTGGCCACCGTCAACGGGGCAAAGGGTTCAACAACAGCAGTCTCGCTGGGTCATGGTTCGTGGCTCGTCTCCACAGAATCCATTGACATCACAGAACGAATGTGGCTCACTGCAGAATCTGGCGAAGAACTTCAGGTTCAGTACATCTCCAAAAGCTCCGACGGACTTGCTGCGCTACTTCATCTGAAGCCAAACACTCCGGATGAACTTGCAAAAGAATGGGGCAACTACCTCACCCCCGAGAATTCCGCGGAACTTCGCCAATTCTCCATCGTGGATAATCTCGGCGTCCATCACCTTACGGAAGAAGAAAGTTTTCAACTTCGGGAAAACATCCAGACTCTTCCCGTCAACCTAGACACCCCCATCAGTGGAGCTGCCGCAGTGGTCGATGAACAAATGTCCGTCGTCGGCATTGTCGTGAAGGCAAATCACAGTACCCACTTCCTTCATAAGGCGGTGTTGCTATCGCTGCTCCGTGCAGAACGACAACCTGCCCCATAACTCGGCATTACGGCACCTAACCTGAACCTATGGCGGATGACGACCAGACACCGTTTAACCCTTTTGGTGGCATGCCGTTCTTCAACGACATGATGAGGGCGATGTCTCAGCAAGGTCCCATGAATTGGGATCTCGCTCAGCAGTTCGCCCAGCTCGGCGCAGTGGGAGACACTCCCGATCCCGAACCTGATGCGTCAACACGTATCGCATACAACGCGTTAGCCGACATTGCCGACATGCATGTTCGCGAGATCACGACATTGTCCACCGGGCCGCGCGACCGTCATGTTGAAATCCTCACAACGACACGCGCCAAATGGGCACAACGAACATTGACTGATCTGCGCCCTCTCTTCACCGACCTTGCGACGGCGTTGAATCGCCGCGATGACAATGGAGATACTCCCGACGATCCCATGGCGGCGATGCTGACAAACCTCTCGGCGATGATGGCACCAGCGATGATGGGGATGTCCATTGGCTCCATGATCGGCGCATTGGCGTCTCACGCGCTCGGGCAATACGAACTTCCATTGGCACGACCTCATGCATCAGAGATTCTCGTCGTGTCGTCATCCGTTGATTCCTTCGCATCAGAGTGGAGCATCGCAACCGATGACATGCGTATGTGGGTTCTTATTCACGAACTTGCCTCACATGCAGTCCTCGCTTCACCTGCGATTCAGGGCGGACTCACGGCGATGGTGCAACAACACGTTTCAGCATTCCGCCCCGATCCTCAAGCACTCATGGACAGCATGGGTGAGCTTGATCCGAATGAGCCCGATGCAATGGCGCGTATCCAAGCGATGTTCTCGGATCCAATGGTTCTCATGGGTGCTGTTCGCTCTGCAGAGCAGGAAGCGATGGCACCTGTTCTCGATGCGCGCATCGCCGCAGTCTCGGGGTACATAGATTTCGTTGTCGACACGGTCAGTGCGCGCTTGCTGGGCGCATCATCCCCCATCGCTGAAGCCGTGCGTCGCCGTCGCGTGGAATACGGGACTGAAGGTCAACTGATTGAGCGGCTACTCGGAGTATCACTGTCACGCGCACAACAGCAACGCGGACGTTCATTCATCGAAGGCGTCGTCGAACGCAATGGTGCTCCGGCTCTCATTCCGATGTTGGAAAAGCCCGAAAACTTGCCTACTCCGAACGAGGTTGACGCACCGGGGTTGTGGCTTGCGCGTCTGGAGATTTCTTAGCGATCCCACTTGCGCGGAAATACATTGCTGCGCCAACGACTCCGATCAGGGCAACGATTGCAAATCCCACTTCACCGCTTGGGCTGAAAATCACAGGGATGATTCCACCAATCACCCAGGCAAGTTGATTCTTCGTTTCAAATTGTGCGAAGGCTCGACCGCGGTTGGCATCAGGTGCATCACTTTGCACCGTGGAGTCGAATGCCAGTTTCCCTACAGTGGCTGCAGCATTCACAATTGCGGCCAGCAAGATGCCTCCCACCACTCGGTCATACCAAGCGGCAACAATTCCCGAAATAGCAACTGCCAGCAACGCACTCAGCATCATCATTGATTCACGCATGTGCTTCTTGAGGAACGGGCTGAAGGTATTCGCCAATAAAACCGCCACACCGATCATGCCTAAGGCGAAACCAAACCATGCTGTTCCTGCGATTTCACCGCGCAACCAAAACGCCAGGTGGAAGAACATGAAACCGACGCAGCCACGCAGCACACGCATCGCATTGCCTGTATTCACAATTGAAGATGAGTGCAGTTCTTCAATTTCGATCTTCTCTGCTGGCTTCGTTGCAATTGCCAACTTAGGCAAGCGATATGCATTCAATGCAGCAAATAGGTACGCCAAGACGCCAAAACTCAACGCTGCCGTTGTGCTCACTAACTGAAGAATTCCAACAGGAATAGCAACAATGAATCCCGTGATTCCCGCTATCTGACCAAGCTTGCTATTTGCACTGACGAGATCATCTTCGAACTCAACCGTGGTCGGAACAATTGCCGACTTGGCGATTGCGTAGGTCTTTCCAAGAATCATGGAACTGAAGACCAAGAGATACAAACCGAGTGACGGAATAATTTCTTTTGATTGCACAACTTGAGAAATACCAACAAGTACGAGTGCGCGCATGATTCCTACAAGGATGACCACCATTCGGTGGCCACCTTTCAATCGGTCAATGCGTGGACCGATAAGTGGGCTCACTACTGCGAATGGGGCCATACTCACGGCCAGAAACAGAATGATCTTTCCACGAGCAGCATCGGGGCTGACGGAGAGAAAAAGTGAATCAGCAAGCGCAATTGCCATTGCCGTTTCACCAGCAGTCATTAATGAATGCGTGCGCTTGAGGCGTTGTAAAGCAGGGATTGGCGGGAGGCGATACTCCTCGGGTTCCTGTTGCTTCGGGCGGCGCTTCACGCCACGATGTTATGCGTTACGAGGCTTCTCGTATTTGTATCCAAGGCCACGAATCGTGATGATCCGCGTGGGGTTTGCAGGATCGTCTTCAATCTTTGAACGCAAACGCTTCACATGGACATCCAATGTCTTGGTATCACCCACATAATCAATGCCCCAGACCCGATCGATGAGAGTTTCACGAGGCAACACACGGCCAGCATTTGCCAACAGAAGGTGTAACAACTCGAACTCTTTTAATGGCAACTTGTGCGACTCGCCGCGGATGATCACGTCGTGTTCGTCTGGGTCAATTGCAACATCACCGACCTCAATCGAGGAACCAGAAATCTCGCCACCACGCACTGCAGATGGCACTCGTCGCATCACTGCACGCATGCGTGCTGTGAGTTCGCGCAGGCGATATGGCTTTGTCACATAATCGTCGGCACCCACCTCAAGACCCACCACTGTGTCAATCTCGGCACCCTTGGCCGTCACCATGATGATGGGAGTAGTTGTCTTCTTGCGCAACTGACGGCAGACGTCAATGCCTGACAATTTGGGCAGCATCACGTCAAGCAACACAACATCTGGCTTCACGATGTCAAACATCTCCAGCGCTTGAAAACCATCGCGAGCCACTTCTACGCGAAAACCTTCACGCTTCAATCCAACTTTTAACGCCTCGATAAAGGACTCTTCATCCTCCACGACGAGGACTGTTGGCATTCCCGGAGATTGTGGTGCGTTCATACGTAGTTACATCGTGCCTTATCTGGCGTTCACAATGCTCGGAAATCGAAGAATAAAGGTGGAACCTTCACCCTCTCGTGACCGTACGTTCACTTCACCGCCATGATTTGTCACGACATGGCGCACAATTGACAGCCCAAGCCCTGTGCCACCGGTTCCACGACCTCGAGCCCGATCAACGCGATAAAAGCGCTCGAAAATTCGCTCCAGGCTGGCCATCGGGATGCCAATCCCTTTGTCCGTTACCTGCACTTCGATGAGTCCATCCACTGGTTGCACGACCACAGATACAAGTCCGCCCTGATTGCTGTACTTCACTGCATTATCCACCAGGTTGCTGACCGCTGACACCAGTTGAAAATGATCGCCACTAATGACGCAATTCTCTGGGTTTCGGTTGAACTCAATGGAGACACCTTGACGTGATGCAATGGGTTGAGCGCGATCAATTGCCTCAGCAGCTACATCGTTGAGGTCAATGGGAGCGGACAGCATTTCGCCACCCATCTCAATTCTCGACAACTCAAGTAAGTCGTCAATGGTCCTTGCCATGCGCTGCGATTCAATAATCATTCGCTTCACCAGACGAAGGACGAGCTCGTCTTCGGTCTCGCCTTCAATGGTTTCTGCAAGAACGGAGATGGCCCCCACGGGAGTCTTCAGTTCATGACTCACATTGGCAACAAAGTCAGTTCGCACTTGGTCAAGTTTCCAACGCTCCGTGATGTCATCAATCGTTGCGATGGAGCCCCCATCTGGAAGAGGGGAAACCCTCACATCAAGAGCACGTTGAGGTGGTCCTGCAAGTTCAATTTGCTCAGACCCCGAACGTCCAAGTGAGGCTGCGCGAATGAGCCGTTCCACTACTTCATTGACCAGCAAATCAGCGTGCCTCATTCCGGTGACTTCACCGGCGGCCTTGTTGCGGAAGGTTTCTTGACCCGAGGCATCAATCACCACAACACCGAGAGAAAGAGCAGTCAAAACATCAAGTGTTTCCGAATGCTCAGGAGTTGGCTCTACTTCAATTTGGATGACGGGATTGACCTCTTGTGCATTCTTCACCTTTCGCAAGGCATAAAACGCAAGTCCCCAGCCGGTACACACGAGGAAGACCAGGAAGTAGGTCATGACGTTTGTCCGGTGAAATCAGTCGGGAAGAACGATGGGAATGCTTCCCGTATCGTCATTTGGACGAGGAATTCCATCCCTATAGCGAGCCGCACCCTTATGTTCGGGCAACCAACCCGTGACGACATACTGCACTCGTTCACCAATGTTCACTGCGTGGTCACCGATGCGCTCGTAGAAACGAGCCACCATGGCCATCTGAATTGCTACTTGCAAATCGATGCGGTCATCAGAGTTGCTTTCAAAGATGGTGCGCATGAATTCACGTTGCAAACCATCAAGGAAAGAGTCCATGTCATCGATTGCGGCGGCCTTTGATGCATCGTTCTCTTCGAATGATTCCAGAGCAGCTTCAAAGAGTTGCTGAGCTTGTTCACTCATGCGTGAGATCAATCCGCGCAAACGTGGATCAAGCTCGTGTCCGTACACGCGACGAGCGGCTTTGCAGATATTCACGGTCAAGTCGGCAGAACGTTCGATATCGCCCACCATCTTCACAATGGCCACTAACTGACGAAGGTCTCCGGCAACAGGCGCTTGCAGCGCGAGCAATTGATAGCAACGCTCTTCCAGTTCAACCGAGAGTGAGTCAATTCGGTCGTCGTCGCTAATGAGAGCATTCGCGCCATCAAGGTCGCCGTTCAGAAGGATGTTTGTCGCCCTGGGAATCGCTTCGATCACAGCCGCAGCGAGCCGAGCCAAGTCAGTTCTCGCAACGTTCAGTTCATGATGAAAGCCCTTACGCAGCTCATCCATCTGAATCACCTCAATCCACTCGTTCGCTTTGGCCCAAACATGAACCGCAGGGAAAACCAATGAGAGCAAGGCTAGTTGGGGTCTCCTCCCAAAAAATGCCGAAATCAGTGATACAGACGGCTTTCAAGTGAATTTCAGTGAAATTTCAGGTGATGGGCGAAGTACCCGGCATCCATCACTAGCTGGCGATGGAGACCGTGCCGCCAAGAAAATCTTGCAGGAGACCGACACGCTCTTGAGCAGTGAAGACGTTCAATGCAGCAGCTTCTACTGATCCACCTTTGTGACGCGGCACCAAAGTCATCACCTCATTTCTCAAAGTCATCGAGACGTCAGCAACGCTTTGATCGTGTGACCGGTCGAGTCCAGTAGCAATTCGGATGATTCCCGCCATCAATTCAATGTCGTGTTGACGATCTTCAGACATCTTTGCGAACTCTGAATGACTGGCTTTGGGCGCGCCTTTACGGTGATACCGCGCGGTCAATGCAATGACCTCAATCTCCTCGTCGGTGAAGCCCATCAAATCTGCATTGCGAATGATGTAGTACGAATGAAGGTGATGCTTGGAATACGAGACGGCGTTGCCCACATTCGCCAGTAGAGCCGCAGCTTCCAGGAGACGACCGAGAGAGGAATCAATTTCAAATCGCCGGGAGACCAACGTCAGTATCTTTCGCGACAAAAAGGCAACGTGGTTGCTGTGTACCAAGTCAACAGAGCAACGCTCGGCAAGACGCAGCACACTTCCTAAGCCAGCATCAACGGCATCATCTTTCAACAAGCCTTTCTTCTGCGCTTCATCAACAAGAACGCCTTCACGCAGGGCATATTCGCTGAACTCAAATGAATCAATGCGCAATGCCTTTGCAATCTCATCAAGAATGAGCCCACCCGCCACGATGATGTCGCTTCTCTTGCTATCCATCCCGGGAAGTTCTTGGCGTGCACGAGAATTCTGACTTCCCAGAATCTTGCGCATCACAGTTGCAAATTCACCTTTGGTGAAAGAAAACCCGTTCATTGACTGTGGGAGTCGACCTCCACGTTCGTTCGCAACTAGGCGCGCAATGGTTTCAGACGTCCCTGATGACAACACTGCACGGGAAAACCCCAATTCTCGAATCTCATGTGCCAACGGAGCAATCACCGACGAGACATGTGCGCGCAAACGACGTACGGAAGCTTCCTCTGCATCACCGTTCGGCAAGAAAGCATCCGTCAGTCGTACTGCCCCCACCTTCACACTCTGTGCAATACGTAGACGACCCTTGGTAGAGACACAGAACTCGGTCGATCCTCCACCGAAATCAACCGTCAATACAGATTCCGTTCCGAAAGCTAATGAGTGCTGAACACCTAGATGAATTAAACGAGCTTCTTCATTTCCACTGATGACTTCAACTGCAATCCCCACTTCCTTCTTCGCGCGCTGCAGAAATTCCTTCGCATTGCTCGCTTCACGAACTGCACTCGTCGCCACGACACGAATATCGGCCTGATGAGCATCTGCAATTTGCTTCATTCGCCCCAAAGCCGTCACGGCCCGCTCAATTGCCTCGGGTGTCAGGAAATCCATACCGGCGGCGCCGGAACCCAGACGAACGACTTCCTTTTCCGTCGAGAGCACATGGAATCCATGTTCCCCAATGCGGGCCACCACCATATGAACGCTGTTCGTCCCGACGTCGATTGCTGCAATGACAGCTGAGCTCTTTCCCTTACGCCCCTTCATTCCGCTGCCCCCAAGTGAGGTGAACAGGAACTAAATGTTGGGTGAACAAGAACATTCATACCGAGTTCAGATGGTTGATGAGGGATTTTCATTTGTACGGTTTCTGGTGTGAAGTCACATTTTGTCACCCGAGAACTTAGTTGGCTGGAATTCAATCGGCGAGTTTTGAGTCTTGCCAAAGAATCGTCGACCCCACTTCTTGAACGACTCAAGTTTGTCGCCATCTTCAGTTCCAATCTGGACGAGTTCTTTCAAGTTCGAGTGGGAGCACTTCACGACCAGGAAGAGGCCCGCGTCGCAGTCCGCAGCATTGACGGGCTCACTGCAACCGAACAACTTGGATTCATTCGAACTCAAGTTGTTGAACTCAGCACAGAGCGAGATGCAGTTCTTCGCCAATTGTTTGAAGAAATGCGCAAAGTGGGAATCCAACTCTGCAAGCACGAGGAACTCACCGCAACGGAACAGGAATACCTCGACGATTATTTTGACCGTCGAATACTTCCCATGCTCACTCCACTCGCTGTGGACCCAGCACACCCGTTCCCTTACATCTCAAATCTTGCTTTAAGTATTGGGGTCATCGTGACAGACCCCGACACAAGGGAAGAACGTTTTGCTCGCGTCAAAGTGCCCACGACACTTGATCGCTTCGTCGATATTGGCAACCAACGTTTTGTCACACTGGAAACAATCATTGTCCATCGCTTGAAAAGCCTTTTCCCTGGCATGAGCGTTTCAACAGGGCAGGTCTTCCGCGTGACGCGAAACACCGACCTCAGTATTGATGCCGAAGAAGCAGAAGATCTACTGACAGCAGTGGAACTGGAGTTGCGAACACGCCGATTCGGTAATCCCGTCCGACTGGAAGCTGAACGAGGAATCGACTCTCGCGTCCTTGAGTTAGTACTCGAGGAACTCGAGCTTGACCCCATTGACGTGTACTTCACAGATTTGCTTATTGATACTGAGAATCTTTGGCAACTTCACAAAATCCAGAATCCACAACTGCATGACCAACCGTGGGCCTCCGTGACCGCAGGTCGACTCTCGGTCGCCGAAGAAACGGGACAATCCATCTTCAGTGTCATTCGACATCGCGAACTGATGGTGCACCACCCCTATGAGTCATTTGCGTCTTCTACCGAAGAATTCATTCGCCAAGCAGCCGCTGACCCAACAGTTCGGGCCATCAAAGCGACTCTGTATCGAACATCTGCAAACAGCCCGATTGCACGCAATCTCATTGCTGCAGCCGAGCGTGGAGTGCAAGTCGTTGCACTTGTAGAGCTCACTGCACGTTTCGATGAGCAAACAAACCTGAACTGGGCAAAGGAACTTGAACGAGCTGGTGCCCACGTTGTGTACGGCATGGTGGGTCTCAAGACACACGCCAAATGCTTGTTGGTTGTTCGTGAAGAATCAGATGGATTGCGTCGTTACGCCCATATCGGCACCGGTAACTACAACTCCAGTACCGCCCGGATGTACGAAGATATTGGCCTATTTACGTGTGATGACGCCATCACAACTGACGTGGCAGATCTCTTCAATTACTTGACTGGCTTCAGTCATTCACCTGATTTCCAATTTCTCCTCACCGCACCCCGCGATCTTCGTACCCGATTCCTTGAACTCATTCAGAAAGAAGCTTCCTTCGGAGACGAAGGTCGCATTCAGATGAAGATGAACTCACTGGTCGATCCGCGAATTATCACCGCGCTGGAAGATGCAGCAGCAAAAGGCGTCAAAATTGACCTTCTCATTCGAGGTATCTGCTCGCTTGATCTCTCGCAATGCGACAACGGAAACATTCGTGTTCGTTCGGTACTCGGCCGCTTCCTTGAACACTCACGCATCTATGTGTTCGGACATGGTGCAGAGGACAACTCACCGGCGTATTACATCGGTTCTGCCGACATCATGCCCCGCAACCTTGACCTTCGCGTGGAAGTTCTTGTCCCAATTCGACATCCAAAACATCAGTCATGGTTGGCCAAAGTGTTGGACATCCTGTGGAGCGATGACGTCGTGCGATTTGAAATTGACGCCAATGGAAAATGGCACCGTGCTGGCCCCGCAGACTTCACGTTCGAGCATGATGCGCAAGGTCAACTGATGAAATGGGCAACTGATTTGCAACTCAGCCAAGGCACGCCGTCTGACTTTGACCTCGATGAATCCCCGCGTCGTATGTCTCCTGCGCCGCTCTATTCCGGCGTGAAGGAATGGTTCCGCGACCGCTTCTCGTCAGAGACGGGACACGCTTAATAAATCTCGGATACAGAAAAAGCCACCCCCGTAGGAGTGGCTTTTCCGAGAAAGTGTTCCGAACTCAGTATTCGTAGTTCGGGTCACCCATGTCCCATTCAAGGGAAATGAGTTCACGCTCTGCATCGCGAACGATGCGAGCCATGTTGCGGCGGAATTGTGGATCGTCGCGAGGCAAGAGAACCAAGCGTGCCAATACACGTGCACGGAATTCATCGAGCACTGTCTGGTCGCCATAGTCGCCATAGACCTCCCAATGCGGGGAGATGGCGCCGAGATACACAATGCGAGCGTGAGCTGTTGGTGCTTGCGGGATCTGTGTGTCTGACATGGTGCCTCCGGAAACAGTGACGTGGAACACATGAATACCGACATGTGCTTATCCACAAGCCTAGCGCCATTGCGACTTCTCCACTTATGAGCTGTTTTTGCCCGATTTCATTGATGATTTCACTAGTTGCCTGTGGATAAGCCAAAAATTTAACGAACCTTTACCAAGTAAGGACATTTGATTACGAGAATCGTGCTTGACTGGCATTGCAGGGAACTTCCTGTCATGTCTCGGCGTCATACAGACACCGACCGAGAGTGTTCTCAACCGGAGAACACAGCGAGGAGAGTCATGAAACTCAAAATCCAAGTCACGAGCGAAACAGAGAAGCCTCTGCCGTTTGATGACTCACCAACATCGTGGATGGGACAAGGCAATTGTCGCAATTACCCTCCCGCCACGTTCTTCCCATCTGATGGTGTGGGCGTGGATCGCGCTCGCGCAATCTGCAAGGGATGCCCCGTCAGCGAGACGTGCCTGGAATATGCACTGACTCAGCGCATCGAACATGGTGTGTGGGGTGGATGTTCCGAGCGCGAACGTCGCCGCATTCTGAAGCGTCGCCGCGGCCTGAAGGTGTGATGCGTCGGTCTCTATGACCGACGAGCCATTACTTCGACTCTGATGAGTCGCCTTCGTTCTTGCCGTCTTCCATGGCCTTCTTCAACTCACGCTGCGCGGAGCCAAGGTTCTTCGCAAGCTTGGGCAGCTGAGAGCCACCGAACAAGACGAGTACAACGATTGCGACCATGATGAGTTCAGGTGTTCCCATAAAGCGAACCCTACCACCAGCAGTGGCACGACAGCCCTTGGGCTTGCTAAGCAAGTGAGGTGCTGGAATGCGTAGTGAATGTGAGCGAAGGTCGCAATAGAGATGTTCTTCGACAACTCGCTTCCGCCGTCTCTGGCGACCTGCTCGATATTCATTCGGACGAGGACCACAACCGTTCTGTCTTCACACTGATTGGTGAAGAGGCGCCTCGGCGCCTTACAGACACCGCGGTCCAGATCATGAATATCAATGACCACGCCGGTGTGCACCCACGTATTGGTGTCGTGGATGTGGTGCCGTTCGTTCCACTTGCAGGCTCTACGTGGGCGGAAGCTGTCACTGCTCGCAACAACTTTGCTGCGTGGGCTGCTTCTGAATTGCACGTGCCCAGCTTTCTGTACGGAGACGAGCGCACACTGCCCGATATCCGTCGTGGCGCCTGGATACATCTGCAACCCGACGTGGGCCCTGCAGCGCCACACAGCACCGCTGGGGGGATATGTGTTGGAACTCGCGCTCCACTCATCGCGTACAACTTGTGGCTCGAGAACGTGGACCTCGCAACAACAAAGAAGATCGCATCTCAGGTCCGTAGCGAAACGATTCGCACTTTGGGTTTGCAAGTAGGTGACTTCACACAAGTGAGTATCAATTTGGTGAATCCGGAAATCTCGAATCCAACGCATGCATTTGACGCAGTGCAGCAATACGCCGACATTCACCACGCTGAACTTGTTGGGCTATTGCCAAGAGATGTTCTCGTTTCGATTCCAGAAGGTCGCTGGGAGGAGCTGGACCTTGCTGAAAACAAAACGATTGAGTGGCGGCTAGAGAACCGCTAGCGGTAATTAGCCGTTGATGACGCGGCGCGTATCTTGCGCACGCTGACGGCGAAGACGGCGGCGCTCACGCTCGGACAAGCCGCCCCAGATGCCGAACTTTTCGCCATTGGCAAGCGCGTACTCAAGGCATTCGCCACGAACGACACAGCCTTTGCAGACTTCTTTTGCTTCACGGGTGCTGGCACCGCGCTCTGGGAAGAACAAATCAGGATCAACGCCAAGGCAGTTAGCGGCATCTTGCCAGCCACGTTCTTGACTAAATGTTTGAGTTTCTTCGAGCATGTGTGCCTCCCAGCAACGGGCCGAAGCGACTCCCCAAAGGGACATCGACTTGCGACCCTGTAATTACAGCGATGTCATTGTTACAAAATCTGAGCGAAATTGCAATTCCGAGAGCTGAGAATCAGCGAGAACGGGCGGTTCTACGACGATTTTCTAAGAAATCGACGAGGACATAGTCCCCCAGAGTGTCTGCGGAGGTGAAAAAAGCCCTGCCTTTATTGATTTCTGCCATCTGTTCGCTGATTTGCCGCAACGAGCCATTGGCATCGAGAACAAATGAATTCAATGTGATTCCCTCTTTGGTGAGACGCCTCACTTCGCGCATTGCGAGTTCCACTGACTCTTGGATGTAGGGGTACGTGAAGATCGGATAGCCCTCTGGCGTGATGTGAGACGTGGGCTCACCGTCGGTGATCATGATGATTTGCTTCGTGCCGGCCTTGCCTGCAAGCTGCTTACGAGCAAGCGCAAATGCATGATGCATGTTGGTGCCGTATTCACGATCCCAACTCACTTCTGGCAATTCGTCGGGGCGCAACGGATAAGCGATGCTGCTGAATCCGATAATCGACAAAAAGTCACGTGGGAACTGTGAGCTGA
>JACCDL011334310.1_pt1 | contig 14784 bp, 12 predicted proteins | sample 7441931 | NCBI WGS metagenome assembly JACCDL01 (sample SAMN15323437, study PRJNA562643) | freshwater metagenome | isolation source: river surface water | place: USA:Blue River Watershed | collected 2017-08-16 | reverse complement strand
TATTCTTCGGAATCGCGACGAACTTCTTATTCAAGAAAGGGCGTAATTTCTTACCCTCTAATTCTGGATTGAAGTGGTATAATTTCTGGTTCATCAGCATCCAAGCCGGCTCATCGCATAAAACGACAGCGTCTTTGTACTGGAACTCTAACTTATTGCCTTTGTATTTTAAGGTAGGGAAGTAATGCGTATTCTCCTCATTGCGCATGAAATGGAACAACACATCCACAGCCTCCGCCTCGATTTGAACAGATTGGCGCATCGGGTTTCCATCATTTCCCATGATGAAGAGCGTCTTATCAGGACAAATCAGTCCAAATATTTGACCCCTCTTTTTCTCGATCACCGACATCACTGCCTCTTGAATATCCTTCTCCCCTTTCTCTGCATCCCAAGTCTTCAAGAAGAACTCCTCCATCGTCTTGCGCTTCGAAGTATTGAACTTTTCAAAAACGGCTACCGGTTTCATGCTCTCGATCAAACCCACGGCCGTACGGTCGCGGTCATCTAGCGCATGTTCAAATTCGTGGAAATTCCGGGAAGTAAGTGTTTGGTACTCCCAGGTCAATTGACCTTTCTCATTTAATTGCACCACAAAGACTTCGAATAAATATCCAAGGCATTCGTGAGACAACAAAGAATAAACAACCTGGAAAGGTTTGTTAGGGGAGATTTTCATTTTAAAAACACCCGATTTCTCGGATTACAAGAGTCAAACCTTTAAAATTAAGGTTTTTTTCTCAATTGCAAGCAAGCCCAGTTGTTTTTTGATGCTTGTGAGATAAAATTAAGTTCCTGCTTTTCAGCGGATTCCAGTAAAAGTGGGATGTCTTCCGTGTAAAAACCACTCAAGAAAAGTAAACCACCAGGCGTAATGCGCGCGGCGTATTCAGACATCTCTGCTAATAAGATATTTCGATTGATATTCACTAATAGAACATCGTATTGCGTGTCATCTTCGTCCGCGATAGTACCCAGTCCAAAAGGAATTTCTGCACAGTCATTTAATCCCGCATTCTCCACCGAATTCTCGACTGACCATTCGTCAATGTCAAAACCACGAACGAAACCAGCACCACGCTTCTTTGCCACAAAAGCTAAAAGACCTGTACCTGTTCCTGCATCTAAAACGGTCTTACCCGTTAAATCCACATCGAAAAGGGCTTGCGTCATCAGGGAAGTCGTTTCATGGTGGCCAGTGCCAAAGGACATTTTGGGATTAATCACCACCTCCATTTGAAATCCTGGTTCGGAAGGGTGAAAACTCGCGCGAATTAAGACTAAATCTTCAATTCGAATGGGATCATAATTACTCTCCCACACCTCATTCCAATTTTGCTTTTCGATGCGATTCGCTTCGTAAGTCGTTAAACCATAACGGGACATGATCTCAGTCAAGGATTCTTCAGAAAAATCTACCTCCGGACAATAGGCAACCACACCGGTATCGGAATCTTCAAATATATCGAATTGAATTTCGCCTAGCTCAGCGACTAAAATATCAGACAGCTCAGGACTGGCTGTAATTTTCACTTGAATCGTAGACATAGAAATTAATTAGAAGGGGGCGTATTTTTCTTTCCGAAAACAGAAATACCGATATATCGCTTAGGTTGCAATCTAAAATCAAGCAAGAGCTTGTCTAGATCCACTAGTGTTTTATTTAAGCCAAGATAGAGGCTGTCGTTCTTAATCAATTTACCTGCAGTCCCCTCACCACGCTCTAAACCTTGCACAATTTTCTTCAATGAAACGACGGCCAAATCCACTTCTCTTAACGTTTTGCCGATTCTTAAAGCCTGTAAAGAGTCCGCTACTGTATTGAATTTCGTTAATAAGGGACGTAATTGCTTCTCTGTCTCCATTAAATCTGCGGATAATATTTTCATATTAGCAGAGATTTGCGCCACATTTGCACGGTTATCAGCTACAATTCCATTTACGGAACCATTGATATTAGAAACCGTCTCATTAGATGTTTTCAACAAGGTATTCAAATACGTTCCTGTATTATCAAACTTAGTGGAGATTTGACGGAAAGAAACTAATAAAGAGTCCGCATTTGCAATCACAGGAATAGCCCGTTCTTTTAACAAGGATGTTACTCCCACCTCTGTTTCACCTTTCAAGAAAGAATCTTCCGGTAAATTACCCTTCCCCTCAAGTCGCAAACGAATAATTTTACCTCCTAATAAAGCTCCATCTGACAGTACAGCCACTGTTTTATCAGGGATGACGATGTCCTGACTAAATCGCAGCGTAACGAGAATTTTATTTGCCTTGTTGGGTTGAATCTCGACTTTCTTCACTTTCCCCACTTCAATTCCATTCACCATTACCTGGTTCGAAACCATCAATCCATCAACATTATCATATTCCACGTAATAGATACGAGCTGAGGAGAATACGTCGTTCCCTTTTAGAAAATTAAATCCGAAATAGAGGATTAAGAAGGCTAATAATGCCAAAAACCCTACTTTTAATTCATTGCTTTTGAACATTGTATCTATTTTTCGATTTCTTCTTTATACGCTTTAAACGCAGTGGCAATCGCGGTAGCTACCTCGTTTTGTCCCTTCTCAGAAGCTAAATAAGTTTCTTCGTCTGGATTCGTTAAAAATCCCGTCTCTACTAATACACTGGGCATCGCCGTACGCCAAATTACTAAAAATCCAGCTTGTTTTACCCCAAAACTCTTACGCTGATAGGTCTTGGAAAATTGCTCCTCCACCTTGGAAGCAAACTTTACCGAGCTTGCCATGAAAGCACTCTGGTAATTTGCCATCATAATATGAGCTAATGGAGAACTAGGATCAAAACCATCATAGGTCTTTTGGTAATCCTTCTCCTGCAAGATAACAGAGTTCTCCCGCTTCGCTACATTTAAATTACCATCTGTTTTATGCAATCCCATCGTATACGTTTCTGTTCCGTAAGCATTTTTATTCACCGCGGCATTACAATGCACTGAAATGAATAAATCCGCCTTATTGCGGTTTGCGATATTAGCCCTTTCATTTAATTCGATGAAGGTATCCGTATCGCGTGTATAGACAATCTTTACATCAGGATGGGCAGCTTTTAACTTTTTCCCTAATTCCTGAATGATTTTCAATGTCACAATCCCCTCATGAGAACCTTTAGGGCCTGAACAACCAGGATCTTTTCCTCCGTGACCGGCATCTAAACAAACAACTTTAATTCGATTCTTAATGTCTCCCTTCTGAAAACCACTAGGTGTCCAAGCAGTCAGCAATAAACCCAACGAAAAAAATAAACCGATAGATTTTATCTGATTAAACATTATTTTCTAATTGTTACACGTTGATAACAAGCAAAGATGTAATTTTGTAGGCTTGTATTTAATAAGTACAAATATAATTTTTAAATTCCATTTGGTAAAGAAATCCACATATTACCTTTTTATTACGCTGTTTGTCCTTTTTGCCTCTATTTCAGAAGTGAAAGCACAAAGGATAATAACGACGGATACTTTACAAAAATCCATTCCTAAAGACACGGCCGCTAAATTAGAGACCACCGTTTTCTATTCCGCGCTAGACTCCACGATATTAGATGCGGAAAAGCAAATCGTTAATCTGTATGGAGGTGCCAAGGTAAAATACGGCGAAATCTCTCTAGAAGCTAATTATATACGTCTAGATTGGGCTAAGAATGAGGTTTACGCCATTGGAACAAAGGATACGCTGACGAAAAAAATGATCGGACAACCTGTATTCTTACAGGGTAGCGACAAATACGATTCCGATGAGATTCGCTATAATTTCAAAACCAAACGGGCCATTATTAAAGGAATTGTAACGCAACAAGGGGAAGGATTTGTTCAAGGAAAGAATGTCAAAAAAGATGAAGAGGAAAATCTCTACATCCGAAATGCCATTTACACTACCTGTAATTTAACCCATCCACACTTTCACATTAAAGCGAATAAGATCAAAGTGGTGGGAAAGAAAGAGATCGTTTCAGGACCATTTCATTTTGAACTAAATGATATCCCATTGCCCATCGGTTTACCCTTTGGCTTTTTCCCTTATTCCCAACCAAAAGAGGCTGGAAAATCAGGTATTCTTATGCCTACCTATGGTGAAGAGCCCACAGGTAGAGGTTTTTATTTACGAGATGGTGGCTACTACTGGGCAGCCAGTGAAAATATTGGCATCCGATTTACGGGTCAAGTATACTCAAAAGGTGGGTGGGGCTTGGGCGTTAATTCTCAATACAATAAACGCTATCGATATACAGGTAGTTTTAATTTAGCAGTCAATCGCAATAGTAATGGTGAGGAATTTAATCCCACGAAAAGAACGGACTTTACACTTCAATGGGCTCATTCACCACGAAGCTTAGGGAATTCTAGTTTTTCCGCCTCTGTGAATCTTGCCTCAAATTCCTATAACCAATACAATTCATTTAATACGCAACAATACCTTTCAAATACAATTGGTTCATCTGTTCAATATTCCAAAAATTTTGGTCAAACAATTCGCACAAGTATCAACCTTCGAATTAACCAAAACACGAGTACGCGCGTATTTGATGCTGGAACTGATTTTAACTTTGGCCTAAACCAAATTCAGCCATTCAAAAAGAAAAACTCTATAGGAGATCGCTTTATCGATCAATTCCGAATCGGCTTAGACTTTTCTGGCGGTATTTCAATGACTAACCAGGTAGGTGATCCATATACACGTTATGAATTCGACGTTTATCCGCGTTCTTCTAATGCACTAAGGGGTACCATTCAAAGGCCATTTATTCCCACAGGTGAAGATGATGTACCAGCAGGTGTAATTCCTGTGAATGCGAGTACGCTTCCGATTCTTTGGGAAAAAGCCCAGACAAAATTTAATTATAGCATCCCCCTATCATTGCCTAATTTGAAGTTAACGAAACATATAAATCTGACCCCAGGAGTAGCCTTATCTGGTAATATGTATACCAGATCATATAAATACACCTATGTGCCGGCAGATTCAACAGTTAGAATTGATACAATAGGTGGCTTACCTAAATTTAACTCCCAAATTTCCTACTCAGCGGGTATGAATACCCGGTTATTTGGAACATTGCGTTTTAAAAAGGGTCGCTTAGAAGCCATTCGTCATACGATGGTTCCCTCTGTTAGTTTAAGTTATACGCCAGATTATTCAGACCCTAATTTTGGCTTTTTCCAAGATGTTAGAATCAACAATCGGAAATTCATAAATAATGAAGGGAAAGAACAAATTGGTGATATTAGGCGCATAAGTACATTTGATCCACGTACATTAAGTTATGGAGGGGCTTCAGGAGCCATTTCGTTTGGTATTCAAAATACGTTAGAAGCGAAATTGAAGACCAAGTCGGATACCGCAAGCATGCTCACCGAAAAGGTTAGAATTCTAGATAATTTCGGTATCAGCGGAAGCTATAATTTATTGGCAAAAGAATTTGGCTTATCTAACATTGGATTTAATGCTGCGTCAAGGGTGAAGGAGTTTGACATCAATTTGAGTGGTAGCTTTGATCCCTATTTATATGTAAAGGATCCGTTGTTTTTTGATGTTGGGAGAAGGACTCCAGATTTAATGTACAGCCAAGGAGCAGGATTAGCGCGCTTGCAAGGATTTAATTTCTCTATAGGTCGACGCTTCTCACCTACAAAGCCTAAACCGAAGGAAAATAAAAATGCCAGTGAAGCACAGATGAATCAAATTAACCGAAATCTAGACGATTTTATCGACTGGAATGTGCCTTGGAATTTCTCTTTCTCCTATCAATTCAGTATGAATAAGACTGGATTAGCTTCCCCACAAAATATTAGTGGTCTCAGCTTCCAAGGTGACATCAGTATTTCCGAAAAATGGAAAATCTCCATGAATTCTGGATTTGACTTTAAGTACAAAGGATTAACCTATACAAATATGTCCGTACACCGCGACTTGCATTGCTGGGAAATGAATTTTAACTGGACTCCTATTGCCAGTCCATTCTTCGGTCGTGCGAGTAATTATTCCTTCGACCTGAGGGTGAAATCAACACTGTTACAAGACTTGAAACTTTCTCGAAGACGTAGTTTCTACGACAAAGGTGGTTTCTAATTTAACTTAGATTTAAAGGCCTTCAAGAATTTATCCATCTTGGGTTTAATAACGATTTGACAATAAGGCTCCGTCCCATTCTCATTGAAATAATTCTGATGGTAATCTTCTGCGACATAAAATTCTGACGCTGGTGTAATCTCGGTTACTATAGGATTAGGGAAAACGTGCGAATCATTTAATTTTTTCTTCCAAGCTTCAGCCTCATTTTGTTGCTCAGCGGTATGGAAAAATACGGCACTACGATACTGAGTTCCCGTATCTGCCCCTTGCCTATTCAAAGTCGTCGGATCGTGTGTCTGCCAAAAAATCTCCAACAAGGTCGCCACACTCACTTCCTTAGGATCATAGCTCAATTGACAAACCTCTGCATGACCTGTAAGTCCGGAACAAACCTCCCGGTAGGTAGGATTCTTTAACTTACCCCCCATATAGCCAGATGTAACTAATTTTACCCCTTTGACACGCTGAAAAACAGCCTCTACACACCAGAAGCAACCAGCTCCAAACGTAATTTTCTCTAATTTCTGATCCATCTTATTTGCTTGATTTTTTTGAATTGACCCACCTTGCTCTGCCGAACTGCCACAAGAAAAATGAAAAGCGCTTGTGATGATGCTTAACACAATTACTGTAATTTTTGAGATCTTTTTCATCTTATATTATTTTTTAGCACTAATTTCGCTTCCCAAATTACCCATTTTTCGTTCAATCTTGAAACAATCCTGGAAAGCCGCTTTTACTGACAGCACCTTCGCTCTAAAGTTCATTGGAGCATTAGCTGTGTTTCTAATTTTCCCCTTTAAAGCGGATGATTATTTCCAATGGATTCAATTGCGCGAAGGCATTCAGTGGGACGATCCACTACTTAACTTCCTTCCCGCCCTAAATGTTTCCTATCCGATTTTTGGCATCATTTATTTATCGGTTATCTACTTGTTATATCGATTATTACAAGATCCTAAAAAATTCCTTTGGTTCGCCTGGGCTTTCAATATGGAGACTGCTTTCCGTTTTTTAAGCATCTATTTAGTGGCCTTAAATCCCCCTGCCAGACTCGTAGATTTACATGACCCATTAGCTGAAATTTTCATCTATGGGGAGAATATGGCTATCACGAAAGACTTATTTTTCTCTGGACATACAGCCACCATGGTTTTTGTGTGCTTCTTTTTGCCTACCGTGAGAGAAAGAAGAATTGCCATCGGACTGAGTTTAGTGCTCGTGACCCTATTGCTTATACAGCACGTGCATTATAGTTTAGATATAGCCGCTGCACCACTATTTACCCTAGCGGCTATCTGGATTGTTAAAAAAGCAGGAATTATTTAAGCGATTTCTTATCTAGCGTCTCAAACACAGAATTGTTTGATTTGTACTCCGGAATTATCTCCTTGATTTTAGCAACAATTGAATTATTATTTCCACTCGATAACAAGTGATTTAAATCGTTAGTCACTACTTCCATATAGGCATACGAAGGCGTATTTACCTCAGCAATTAAGATCTTAGGGTGGTGGGTAGGTAGCGTATTCTCGTCGTTATTTAATAACTCCTCGTAAAGCTTTTCCCCTGGACGCAAACCCGTATATTTGATTTCGATATCTTTATCTACTCTCAAACCGCTTAAGGTAATCATTTTCTTAGCAAGGTCTATAATCTTCACAGATTCGCCCATATCAAAAACGAATACTTCTCCACCTTGTCCCATAGTCGCCGCTTCTAGGACGAGCTCACACGCTTCAGGAATGGTCATAAAGTACCGCGTAATCTCTGGATGTGTAACAGTTACCGGACCACCTCGCTCAATTTGCTTCTTAAAGAGAGGAATTACTGACCCATTAGATCCCAATACGTTACCGAAACGAGTCGCAATAAACTTTGTCTTAACTCCTTCCAAATGATTCATTGATTGGGTATACATCTCCGCTAAACGCTTAGTAGCCCCCATGACGTTTGTCGGATTGACTGCTTTGTCCGTAGAAACCATCACAAATTTATCAACACCTAATTCAGACGCTAATTCAGCTAAAATCCGAGTTCCGATAACATTCGTTTTAATTGCCTCGTATGGGTTATTTTCCATCAAAGGCACGTGCTTATAAGCCGCCGCATGGAAGATAATATCAGGCCGATGGTTCTTAAATATTTTACTGATACGTCTCGTATCCGACACATCGGCTACATTTACAATCATTTGAACATTGGTGGGAACTTTACCTGCTAGTTCATACTCTAAATCATATAAAGCCGACTCAGCCTGATCCACTAATACAAGTTTAGCTGGGAAATAAGCGATAAGTTGACGCACAATTTCACTTCCAATGGATCCCGCCGCTCCGGTTACGAGGATAACTTTACCTGAAATCTCCTCACCAATTCTTTTATTATTCATCTGAATCACCTCACGACCCAATAGATCCTCAATCTTTACATTATGAATCTGATTCATGGCAAACTCCCCTTCCACCCATTTATCAACAGGAGGCAAGGCTTTCACTATGACGCCACGATCTAAGAAAATATCAGAAATTTTGCGCTTCGATTTTGCTGACATATTATTGATGGCCATAATAACCTCCAAACCCTCATTTGAGCCAACAAACTTATCTAATACCTCTGGTAAACTAAATACCTTTATTCCTTCAATCGTTTTACCAATCTTAGATTCATTATCATCAATAAAACCAAGAATTTTATAGTTAGTGGAACGGTCTGTTTGGAACACATTCTTAGTCAACATCCCTGTATAACCTGCGCCATAAATTAGAACGCCTATCGTAGGTTTAAACTGATTAATGAATGATTCGTAAAAACTCTTCACAAAAAAGCGAAGAATAACCATCCAGAATAGGCAGATAAAGAAGTCAATAATTAAGATGGAAGCTGATAAATTAAATACGTGTTCAAAGCCTAACGTATTTCTAATGACTCCGGAGACTACAACTGCTCCTAATGTTCCCGTGAAAACAGCCTTTAAAATTAGTATGGCATCCTCAATACTTGTATGCCGAATAATACCTGCATAGGATTGGAAAAACAAAAACGCTAGTAAGCGCAATCCTAACACAAAAACTAATTGGGAAGCAAATACGCTTAATTCAATTTCCGTTAACTGGAAATTCATCCGCAATAGGGTGGCAATGGAGAATGAGAAGATGACAATGAGTGAATCAAAAACTAGTACGAGCCATCTCGAGAGAAAGCGATTCGAATATTTCCGAATGAAGGAAGACTTCGTCATAATAGATTGTACTAAAACACGGGCAAACTGGTAAAACTTAGATGGTAGTTAGCCAACGTTCAAAATTACAAATTAAAACATGAAAGTATACCTAAATTTATTAAACGGCGAAAAATGTAGACGAATGTACTATGATTTGCCGAAGCCTGGAGCCGTTAAATCGACGATTGCATCCGATTTCATTACCATGACACGTTCTTTTCCTACATTTGTCATGTAACCAATGGCGGTCACATCAGCGATTTTTTCCACTTTGGGAAAATCTTCTTGAGAAACCGTAAATAATAACTCATAGTCTTCCCCTCCATTTAAGGCGGCAGTTAAAGGACTCACATTGAATTCTGTTGCCGCAAGGTAGGTCTCATCATCAATCGGAATATTTTTCTCGAAAATACGAGCCCCTAAGCCAGATGCGTTACATAAATGAATAATCTCAGACGCTAATCCATCTGAACAATCGATCATCGATGTAGGTACCACTCCTAATTCTCTTAATTCATGAATGATATCAAATCGGGCCATCGGTTTCAGCTGACGTAAAACGACATAACTTTTACCTTCTAATTCTGGCTGCATATCCGGATTAGACAAAAATACTTGCTTTTCTCTTTCCAAGGAATGTAAGCCCATCAAGGCGGCACCAAGATCCCCGGAAACACAAAGAACGTCGTTTGCTTTTGCTGTTCCCCGCTTTACTAATTTATTAGCCTCTACCACGCCTGTCCCAGCCATAGAGATAATTAGGCCGTTCGGACTTGATGTAGTATCCCCTCCTACCACATCTACTTTGTATTCTTGGCAGGCTAAACGAATGCCTTCATACAGGGCATCTACAGATTCCACTGAAAAACGATTTGATAATCCTAATCCGATCATAATCTGGGTAGGGATAGCATTCATCGCTGCAATATCAGAAAGTACGACTGAAACAGCTTTAAATCCCAAATGTTGCAATGGAGTATAGGCCAAGTCGAAATGAACCCCTTCAATTAACAATTCCGTCGTGGTCACTACCTTATTTCCCTTCGGATCTAAAACAGCCGTATCATCACCTATTCCTATTTCTGTCCAGTCTTGTTTTTCTGTTAATTGAGCAGCCAGGTGATTAATTAATCCAAATTCACCAATTTCTCCAATTTCAGTTCTCTTTTCCATATATAACGCAAAAAGCCGCCACAAGGACGGCTTTTATTTTAAAATATCTAATTATGGGTTTACTAAAGCTAGTTTCACTATAGCACTGCTCGCCTTAACATAGGCAGCCGTTTGTTGTAAACTTAATGTAGTAGCAGTAGGGGTTGATAGAATAGTAAACGTGATCGTACCGCCTGTTCCCGTAGGAGCCCCTTCAGCACTAGTTAATGAACTTAAGGTTAACGTTTTCCCATCTGCCGCTACAGAATAATTTCCAGTAAATACTTTACCATCAAATTCTGTTAATTTAACTGACCCCGCTGTGGAAAGATCTAATTTATATTGAGAATAGCCCTGTACCACATTAGAAGTACTCGATTTATCGTATTTTGCTACACCATCCCATTGAGCAGAACTAGCGCTCCACACTTTTTTCACTAAGTCTGCCACGTTTACTGTAGGTGTAGGTGGTATTGGCGCAGGTGCAGGATCTCCCCCTCCACTACAAGCCATAAATGAAATGGCAAACAAAAAGACAATGAATTGTTTCATAGGTATTTAATTTACGATGTAAATTTAAAAATCTTTCTGAAAAAAAGGCAGGTTTAACCCTTTTTATTTAGCTTCGTGTAAAATATGAAGACCTACACACGCGGACAGTTAGCCCTACGAAATGGGCAAGATAAGCCTGAGATTTGGGTGGCCTTTCGGGGGCTCATCTATGATATGACAAATTCCAAATTGTGGAAAAACGGTAAGCATTACGAACATTGGGCAGGTCAAGATTTAACTCCTGAGATTGCAGATGCCCCACATAGCGAAAAAGTATTTGAGAAATTTACGCCCATTGGGATACTAGAATAAGATGATTTTAATTGTTGAGAGTGGTTCGACTAAGACAGCATGGCGACTCATAAAAGATCCCACGGCACCGTATGAAAGTTTCTCTAGTTCTGGGATTAATCCTTACTACCAAACGGTGGAGGAAATTAAAGCATCGCAGGATTCGGTTTTAGCTGGGTTTACTGAGCTACCCATTTCAGCCGTTTTTTATTATGGCACTGGCGTAACCGGGGATGCGCAATGCGAAGTTATTGCTGCCGCCTTTAGGCCCTATTTCCCCACTAATTGTTCCCTTGAAATACAAAACGACCTCATAGCAGCAGCAAGATCCCTTTGTGGAAAAGAAGCGGGCATTGCATGTATTTTAGGAACAGGATCTAATTCCGGATATTGGGATGGAACTCGTATTTCAGCTCAAATCCCCCCTTTAGGATTTTGGTTAGGGGATGAGGGTAGTGGTGGCCATTTAGGCAAGAGTTTAGTGCTGAGTTATTTGCACGGTCAAATGCCGTCGGATTTACGTACTATTTTCGAAAAGCGATATGGGGTATTGGACCGGTTGACCATTTTAGATAAAGCCTATAAACAAGCCTTTCCGAATCGGTGGTTTGCTAGCTTTTCGAAATTTTTATTTGACCACCGCAAAGAGGCATTCTGCTATGGATTGATCGAACAATCCTTTGAAGCATTTATTTCCCTGTATTTAAAGAGGTATACAGAGGCCCCCGTTTTTCATTTCACCGGTTCAGTAGCCTTCTATTATTCCGATATCTTGAAACAAGTCATGAAAAAAAATGGTTTACCCATAGGTCACATTAGTGAGGGACCTATGGCGGGACTTTGCTTGTATCATAAGGGGGAGTTTTGGCCATAAATTCGTAAATTGCGGCAATTCTAAAAGCCTAAGTCAACAAACTAGAAAAACTACCTATGACATCACATATTAAATCCATAGGAACTAAACAAAAAGCACTTCAAATCAATCTAGATCGCAGTATCTACGGCTCCTTCGCGGAGATCGGGGCGGGTCAAGATGTAGCGGCTAATTTCTTCAAAGCCGGTGGAGCCTCGGGCACCATTGCTAAAACTATTTCTGCCTACGACATGGCTTTTTCTGATGCCATTTATGGCGAAGAGGCGTCAGGAAAATATGTGTGCGAAACGCGTTTAATGAAAATGCTAAATCGAGAGTTCAAATTATTGAACGTTCGATTAACAGAAACAGCAGCAGAGAAACGTTTTTTTGCCTTTGCAGATACTGTTTCTGCCTTGAATTTCCAAAAGACAAATGATGCCCACGGTTGGATTGGACTTCGTTTCCAATTAACTCCGAATAGTGGGTTTAACGATGTGGTTATTCACGTGAATATGCTGGATAATGACAATATCTTACAGCAACAGGCACTCGGGATTATTGGTGTTAATCTGTTGTATGGCTGCTACCATTACCATGAGGATCCAGAGAAATTGTTGTTATCCTTATTGGATGATTTGAATAAAGACCGTATCGAGATTGATATGATACGTTTTGAAGGTCCGGACTTCAAAGAGGTGGACAATCGATTAATGTCATTATATCTTGTGAAGCATGGCTATACACAGGCGGCGGTTTTTGGGCCAGATGGCAAGGTGATGCAACCTTATGATGCCTTATCGAAAAAACATATTGTAGCCGTTCGTGGTCGTTTCCGCCCGGTGACGAATATCTTCTCTGATATGTTAAAGAAGGGCGTGGCACAGTTTGAGCAGGAGCCGGATGTGGATGATGATAAAATCTGTGTGCTTTCTGAGTTAACCTTAAAAAGTTTAGAGAATGAGACACACAAGATTGATGAGAAAGATTTCTTAGATAGGGTGGATATTTTATGTTCCTTAGGCCAAACCGTGTTAATTTCTAATTTCCACGAATACTTCAAATTAGTCGACTTTTTAAGTCAATTCTCTAAGTTAAAAATGGCGCTAGTAATGGGTATGCCTAACTTAGAATACATTTTCGAGGAGAAACATTACAAGGAGGTGCCAGGGGGAATTATGAGTGCTTTTGGCTGTTTGTTTGGCCAAAACATCAAATTATACCTCTACCCTACCATCTCAGAGAACGGCGAGATAATTCACCTGAAGAATTTCCAGCCGGAGACTCATTTAAAAGGTTTATTCACCTATTTAATTGATAATGAGAAGTTAGCTGAAATTCAGAAATACGATGAGAAACTCATGCATATTCGGACCGATAAAGTACTAGAAATGATACAGTCTGGCGGAGAAGATTGGATCCCCATGGTTCCTAAATCTGTCTCTAAATTGATCAAAGAGCACTCGCTCTTTGGATATCAAGCCTAATAAAAAAGCCCTAATCTCTCAGGGCTTTTTTTTATTTCATTAGATCGATAAACTGATCAAATAAGTAACGAGAATCATGTGGTCCAGGGCTAGCTTCTGGGTGATGTTGCACCGAGAAGGCCTTACGACCTTTCACGCGTAAACCTTCGACTGTTTGATCGTTCAAATTAATGTGGGTTAATTCTGCTTTATCGGAAGATTTTAACTCATCCATCTTTACAGCAAAACCGTGGTTTTGGGATGTAATTTCAGATAGCCCTGAGATTAAATTCTTCACGGGGTGATTCAATCCGCGGTGACCGTTGTGCATTTTATAAGTAGATAAACCTACCACTTGCGCTAGAATTTGGTGACCTAAACAGATACCAAAAACAGGCTTATCACTATTTAAAAATTGGGTAACCGTTTCAATCGCATACGACATTACGGCTGGATCCCCCGGGCCATTCGAAACAAAATAGCCATCTGGATTCCAAGCTGCTATTTCCGCAAAAGAGGTCTTCGCTGGGAATACTTTTAAATAGCATCCACGCTCAGCAATGTTAGACAAAATGCTTCTTTTCACGCCTAGATCTAAAACAGCCACTTTACGCTCTGCTTTTTCATCGCCTACAAAATAGGCTTCTTGAGTACATACCTGAGAAGATAATTCTAAACCTTCCATCGAAGGGATTTTATCCAAAGCAGCTTTTAATTCTGTTTCATCAAAAATCTCCGAAGAAATCAGGCAGTTCATCACCCCTTTCGTACGGATGTGGCGAACTAATGCGCGCGTATCAATACCTGAAATACCAACGATTCCGGCATTAGCTAAATAATCTTGTAAAGATCCATCCGCTGTTTCACGAGAGTGAACGCTAGCAAACTCGTTACAAACCATACCAGCAATTTGGACCTTATTCGATTCCGCCTCTTTCTCTTGCATCACACCATAATTACCAATGTGAGCTGTGGTATTAATGATCACTTGACCCGCATAAGACGGATCCGTGTAAATTTCTTGATAACCCGTCATACCGGTGTTAAAACAGATCTCACCTCCGTGAGTTCCTATTTTTCCTAGTGCTTTCCCGTGGAATATAGTTCCGTCTTGTAATAATAAAACCGCTGGTGTGGACTCGG
>JACCDL010972973.1_pt1 | contig 14788 bp, 7 predicted proteins | sample 7441931 | NCBI WGS metagenome assembly JACCDL01 (sample SAMN15323437, study PRJNA562643) | freshwater metagenome | isolation source: river surface water | place: USA:Blue River Watershed | collected 2017-08-16 | reverse complement strand
ATGGTTCTTGGGCTCAGGTTGGTGCATCTGCCCGAATCGCCATTAAATAATTCAAGATACTAAATCAATCAAGACTTCATTACGCTTTAAAAACCATGGTTTCCAAGGTGGATCAAATCTTGCGAAATAAACATTTCCAGTGGTTTGTAAGCCAGCTTTTGCAACTGCTGTTCTTAACTCAGTCTCTTTTTCAGCAAGTAATTTGTCGCTCCAACTACCGCTGTACTTTAAAACGGCGGCATCATGTGCAGGAACTTTTTTTGTTACAACTTTTGAATTAGCCGGAACCGGAATTTGAGATTTTGCAACATCGTCAGGTAAGACAAATGAAACTCGATGACGTTTGGGTTCAATTGTTTCTTGAATTACCGGAGCAGTCATCGCGATTGGTTGCTTCGATAAATTCTGTCCAGAAATGTAGTTGAAGAGTGGTGAGAAAGCACTAAAAGTAACAGCATTGAATTCGCCGGTACCTTCAACTTGAGCTAAAACGTAATCTGGGTACCGTCGAATTTCAAAATTAGGAAATTTTTTAACCACTTGGTACTTGAGTTCTTCAGTCACAGTTTGAGTTTAAGTTGGATAAAGGACTCAAACTTAAATTTCACCTAAAAGCAAAACAGCCAGTCCGAGGACTGGCTGTTTTGAGGCATTAAGTGCGTACTTATCCGCGATATTGACCCATGTCGTAGTCATCCAAGCGAACTGCTTCGCCTGTGCCCTGACCGAATTCGCTGTAATCAAAGTCGTCGTATGCGCTCATTGCAGCGTAGACAGCAGCTTTAGCCTCTTCGGTTGGTTCAACCTTGACGTTGCGGTAACGAGGTAGACCAGTACCTGCTGGGATCAACTTGCCGATGATCACGTTTTCCTTTAGACCGAGTAATGGATCACGTTTACCGTTAATTGCAGCGTCAGTAAGAACACGAGTTGTTTCTTGGAACGATGCAGCCGATAGCCATGATTCAGTTGCCAAGGAAGCCTTGGTGATACCCATCAATTCCGGACGAGCCGATGCTGATTGGCCACCTTCGGCAACTAGACGACGGTTATCTGTTTCATAAGCGGTGCGCTCTACAAGTTCACCGGTTAAGAAGTTTGAACCACCCTGTTCCACGATGATTACTCGCTTGAGCATCTGACGAACGATAACTTCGATGTGCTTATCGTGAATTGATACACCCTGTGAGCGGTACACCTCTTGCACTTCATCGGTTAAGTGAATCTGTACTTGGCGTGGACCACGGATACGAAGTACTTCCTTCGGATCTGGCTTACCAAACAGAATCAAGTCACCAGCAGCGATGTTCTGACCATCTTCAACCTGAAGTTTTGCACGCTTCGATACTGGGTACTCAAGCTCTTCAGAACCGTCATCTGGGATAACGACAACTTTCTTAGCTTTTTCACTTTCTTCGATGCGAACTCGACCTGAAGCAGCACTGATTGGTGAGTAACCCTTTGGGGTACGAGCTTCGAAAAGTTCAACTACGCGAGGTAGACCGTGAGTAATGTCACCACCATCTGATGCAGCACCACCGGTGTGGAAAGTACGCATAGTCAACTGTGTACCTGGTTCACCAATGGATTGGGCAGCAATAATTCCGACGGCTTCACCAATGTCAACAAGCTTCGACGTTGCAAGTGAACGTCCGTAGCAACGTGCGCAAGTGCCAAAGCGGCTATCGCAAGTTAATACTGAGCGAACCTTGATTTCTTCAACGCCAGCTGCAAACATCTCTTCAACATCGAGGATGCCAATGTCGGTACCGGCAGCGAACAAGGTCTTGCCTTTAACCTCAACATCTTCAGCCAAACAGCGTGAAGCAACCGAAGTATCTAGGTTGTCTTCCATCGTTCCGTCAGCCTTGCGAAGTGACTTAGTTAGCCCACGATCAGTTCCACAATCTTCTTCACGAATGATTACGTCTTGTGAAACGTCAACTAAACGACGAGTTAGGTAACCCGAGTCAGCGGTACGAAGTGCGGTATCAGCAAGACCCTTACGAGCACCGTGCGTAGAAATGAAGTACTCAAGTACTGAAAGTCCTTCACGGAAGTTGCTCTTAATTGGGCGAGGAATAATTTCACCCTTTGGATTTGCCACCAAACCACGCATACCGGCGATCTGACGAATCTGTAGCATGTTGCCTCGAGCACCAGAGTTAACCATCATCCAAACTGGGTTGGTTGTTGGGAAGTTCTCTTGCATCTTTGCTGCAACTGCGTTCGTTGTGTCAGTCCATACTTCGATTAGTTCCTGACGACGTTCAGAGTCAGCAATCAAACCTCGGTCGTATTGCTTTTGAATCTTGTCAGCTTTTTCTTCTGCAGCAGCAAGTAACTCTGCTTTAGCTGCTGGAGCAACTACGTCTGCGAAAGAAATAGTTACGCCCGAACGAGTTGCCCAACGGAAGCCTGCTTCCTTTAGTGCATCAAGTGTGGCTGCAACCTGAACTTTTGGATAGCGCTCAGCAAGATCATTAATGATTTCACCTAGACGCGATTTCTTAACTTCTTCGTTAACAAATGGGTAGTCTGCTGGCAAAGTTTCGTTGAATAGTGCCCGACCTAGAGTGGTGTCCAAAATTCGAGTCTTGGATTCACCACCAATCTTTTCAACGACATCATTCAAGCGAAGTTTTACTACTGTTTGTAACCCAAGTTCGTGACGGTCAAAAGCCATGATTGCTTCGGCTAGTGAGCCAAAGATCCGGCCATGACCTAGACCTTCTTTATCAGAACGGGTTAACGAGTAAAGACCAAGCACCATGTCCTGTGTTGGCGAAGTAATCGGACGACCGTTTGCTGGCGAAAGAATATTGTTTGACGACAACATTAAGACGCGAGCTTCAGCCTGAGCTTCGGCAGACAATGGAACGTGCACAGCCATCTGGTCACCGTCGAAGTCTGCGTTAAATGCAGTACATACGAGCGGGTGAATCTGAATGGCTTTACCTTCGATTAATTGAGGTTCGAAAGCTTGAATACCAAGACGGTGCAGTGTTGGTGCACGGTTTAGTAATACTGGATGTTCAGTAATTACTTCTTCCAATACATCCCAAACAACTGAACGTTGACGTTCAACCATGCGTTTTGCACTCTTGATGTTTTGGGCATGGTTTAGATCAACTAGTCGCTTCATCACGAATGGCTTGAAAAGTTCAAGTGCCATTTGCTTTGGTAGACCGCATTGGTGCAACTTAAGCTGCGGACCAACCACGATTACTGAACGGCCTGAGTAGTCAACGCGCTTACCAAGTAGGTTCTGGCGGAAGCGACCTTGCTTACCCTTAAGCATGTCTGAAAGTGACTTAAGCGGACGGTTACCTGGCCCAGTCACTGGACGACCGCGACGACCGTTATCGAATAGTGCGTCAACAGATTCCTGAAGCATGCGCTTTTCGTTATTAACGATGATCTCAGGTGCACCAAGATCTAGTAGGCGCTTCAACCGGTTGTTGCGGTTGATTACGCGACGGTATAGATCGTTTAGATCAGAAGTTGCAAAGCGGCCACCGTCTAACTGAACCATCGGACGTAGGTCTGGTGGAATAACTGGAACAGCATCCAGAACCATTGCAGCTGGATGATTGTCAGTATTAAGGAATGCATTAACAACTTTTAGTCGCTTTAAGGCGCGAGTCTTCTTTTGACCCTTACCATTTGCGATAACGTCGCGAAGTTTTTCAGCTTCAGCAGCAAGGTCGAATGTTTCTAAGCGAGCCTTAATTGCTGCGGCACCCATGCCACCTTTGAAATAGCGACCGTAACGGTCACGCATTTCGCGGTAAAGCATTTCGTCACCTTCAAGATCTTGAACCTTTAAAGTGCGGAATCGTTCGAACACCTTGGTTAGGCGGTCGATTTCAACATCTGACTTCTTGCGAATTTGTGCAGCTTCACGTTCGCCAGATTCACGTACTTTACGCTTGATTTCAGACTTTGCACCTTCTTTTTCAAGTTCAGCAAGGTCTTTTTCCATCTTCTTTAAGCGATCGTCAATAGCTTTATCGCGCTTCTTAGCTAAGTTGCTCTTGTCTTCGGCTAACCGAGCTTCAAGGCTAGGTAGATCTTCGCGACGAGTTGCTTCGTCTACTGAAGTAATCATGTAGGCAGCGAAGTAAATTACTTTTTCTAGATCCTTTGGCGCTAGATCAAGTAAGTAACCAAGTCGGCTTGGCACACCTTTGAAATACCAAATGTGAGTTACCGGAGCAGCTAGTTCAATGTGACCCATACGTTCACGACGAACTTTTGACCGAGTTACTTCAACACCGCAACGTTCACAAATAATGCCCTTGAATCGAACACGTTTGTACTTACCGCAGTAACATTCCCAGTCACGAGTTGGGCCGAAGATCTTTTCGCAGAAAAGGCCATCGCGCTCAGGCTTTAAGGTTCGGTAGTTAATGGTTTCAGGCTTTTTTACTTCGCCGTGCGACCAGGTGCGAATACTTTGTGCACTCGCTAGACCAATTCGCAATTCGTCGAAGAAGTTGACGTCCAACACTTTGAGTTCCTCTATTTCTAGTTAAGTTTTTAGGTTTCGTCTATCTGAATCTTTTAATCAGATCTCTTCGACGCTGAGCGACTCGCGACGCGACAGGTCGATTCCAAGTTCTTCTGCAGTGCGGAAGACTTCTTCAGCTGTATCCCGCATTTCAATTGCGGTACCGTCACTCGACAGAACCTCAACGTTTAGACACAGGGACTGCATTTCCTTAACCAATACCTTGAATGATTCAGGGATACCTGGTTCAGGAATGTTCTCACCCTTGACGATTGCTTCGTACACGCGAACGCGACCAAGAACGTCGTCAGACTTGATAGTTAGCAATTCCTGCAATGCATAAGAAGCGCCATAAGCCTCAAGTGCCCACACTTCCATTTCACCGAAGCGTTGACCACCGAATTGAGCCTTACCACCAAGTGGCTGCTGAGTAATCATTGAGTAAGGGCCCGTTGAACGTGCGTGAATCTTGTCATCAACCAAGTGGTGAAGTTTCAGTACGTACATGTAACCAACGGCAATTTCGCCTGGGAATGGTTCACCTGAGCGACCATCAAACAGTTTTGCTTTACCGTTTTCGCCAACCAAAGTTAGGCCATCACGAGTCTTGTTAGTCGACGCTAATAGACCAGCAATTTCTTCTTCTTTAGCTCCATCGAAAACTGGAGTAGCTAGCTTGGTGCCAGGTTCAACTGAGCGAGCATCTTTAATGATGTGTTTTGCCCAGTCAGGTTCACCTTCGATGTTCCATCCCTGTGATGCGATCCAACCTAAGTGAGTTTCTAGAATCTGACCGATGTTCATACGACCTGGAACACCAAGCGGATTAAGTACAACGTCCACTGGAGTTCCATCAGCTAGGAACGGCATATCTTCAGGAGGGAGAATCTTGGAGATAACACCCTTGTTACCGTGACGTCCAGCTAGTTTGTCACCTTCGGTGATTTTTCGTTTTTGTGCAATGTAAACACGAACAATTTGGTTTACACCCGGTGGTAACTCGTCGCCTTCACTTGAATCAAAAACGCGTACACCAATTACTTTTCCAGATTCACCGTGTGGAACTTTAAGTGAAGTATCGCGAACTTCGCGAGCCTTTTCACCAAAAATTGCACGAAGTAGACGTTCTTCAGGAGTTAGTTCAGTTTCACCCTTAGGTGTAACTTTGCCAACCAAAATGTCGCCTGGAACAACGTCAGCACCGATTCGGATGATGCCTCGATCGTCAAGATCTGCAAGTACTTCATCAGAAAGGTTTGGTAGATCTCGAGTAATTTCTTCCGGACCTAGTTTGGTATCACGGGCATCAATTTCGTGTTCTTCAATGTGAATTGACGAAAGGATGTCGTCTTGAACCAAGCGCTGGTTAAGAATAATTGCGTCTTCGTAGTTAAGACCTTCCCAAGGCATGAATGCCACGAGTAAGTTGCGACCAAGTGCTAACTCACCATTTTGAGTTGCCGGACCATCAGCAATAACCTGACCAGCTTCAATTCGATCGCCTTCTTTAACAATTGGGCGTTGGTTGTAGCAAGTTCCTTGGTTAGACCTATGGAATTTACGCACTGCATAAGTAATGTGCTTTCCACCATCTTCTTCGACTGTGATGGTTTCAGCATTTACTTCAGTAACGACACCACTGCCTGTAGCAACAACAACATCGCCAGCATCTTTAGCTGCACGGTATTCCATACCAGTTCCAACGAATGGAGATTCGCTGCGAAGTAATGGAACAGCTTGGCGTTGCATGTTGGCGCCCATAAGAGCGCGGTTAGCATCGTCGTGCTCTAGGAATGGAATCATTGCGGTTGCAACCGAAACCATCTGGCGTGGTGAAACATCCATGAAGTCAACTTCGGTTGGAAGAACGTAGTCAACTTCGCCACCCTTACGACGCACTAGGACGCGCTGTTCAGCAAAAGTACTGTCTTCATTCAAACTTGAGTTAGCTTGAGCAATAACGTGGAGATCTTCTTCATCTGCAGTTAAATACTGAATCTTGTCTGAAACTTTTCCGTTAGTTACCTTGCGGTACGGAGTTTCAACAAACCCAAACTCATTAATTCGAGCAAATGATGAAAGTGAACCGATTAGACCAATGTTTGGACCTTCTGGTGTTTCAATCGGACACATACGACCGTAATGCGATGGGTGAACGTCGCGAACTTCGAAGCCCGCACGTTCACGAGACAAACCACCAGGACCAAGCGCAGATAAACGGCGCTTGTGGGTTAGACCTGAAAGTGGGTTTGTTTGATCCATGAACTGTGAAAGCTGAGAGGTTCCGAAGAATTCTTTAATCGCAGCAATAACCGGACGGGTGTTGATCAAGGTAAGCGGTGTGATCGCTTCTGGATCTTGAGTCGTCATACGTTCGCGAACTACGCGCTCCATACGGGACAAACCGGTACGGATTTGGTTCTGAATTAATTCACCAACGGTACGAAGACGACGATTACCAAAGTGATCGATGTCATCAACTTCAACTCTGGTATGTCCGCGCGCTGAGTTAAATTCAGTTTCGCCAGCATGTAAACGAACTAGGTATTCGATTGTGGCTAAAACGTCGTTGATATCCAAAACAGTCTTAGTTGGATCTGTATCCAAACCAAGTTTCTTGTTTACTTTGTAACGACCAACTTTTGCTAAGTCATAACGCTTCTCATTGAAGAAGAAGTTTTGTAGCAAATTACGCGATGCTTCAACCGTCGGTGGTTCACCCGGGCGAAGTTTTCGGTAGATATCTAGAAGTGCTTCGTCTTGAGTTGTTGTGGTGTCTTTATCCAAAGTCGACATCATAGATTCGTAAGCACCGAACTGTTCACGAATTTGTTCTCCGGTTAGACCTAAGGCCTTTAAGAACACAGTTACAGGTTGCTTGCGCTTACGGTCGATGCGAACGCCGACCATATCTTTTTTGTCGATTTCAAATTCAAGCCATGCACCACGGCTTGGAATAATTTTTGTCGTGTAGATGTCTTTATCAGAGGTCTTATCGAGCATCCGTTCGAAGTAAACACCTGGTGAGCGGACAAGCTGTGAAACCACAACACGCTCAGTTCCATTGATGATGAAAGTTCCCTTTTTAGTCATCAATGGGAAGTCGCCCATGAATACTGTCTGGCTCTTAATTTCACCAGTTTCGTTATTCATGAATTCTGCGTTTACATAAAGTGGTTGCGCATAAGTTAAATCTTTTTCACGGCATTCATCTTCGGTGTACTTAGGTTCATCGAAACTAGGTTGCGCGAAGGTTAATGACATCGTGCCGTTGTAATCCTCAATCGGACTAATTTCAGCAAATACGTCTTCTAAGCCATGTGTCTGGGGAATTTCATTGTTGCCAGCAGCTAATGCTGCAGCAACGCGATCTTTCCAAGCTTGATTTCCAAGAAGCCAATCGAATGATTCAATTTGTAAAGCAAGTAGATCTGGAACTTCTAGTGGTTCGCGAATCTTTGCAAAGGAGACCCTCTTCGGGCCGGTGGAACTGCGTGAGGTCGATCGTGAGGCGGCCAACAGTGGTCCTTCCGAGCTAGCTGTTAATCCGCCGCGCCTTTTTATATGCGCATCAAAACTTTTAAAAGTCACTTGGCGCGCACAAAATAAACCCCGTCAAATGCGGATGCAAAATTAGGGTCTGTTTTATGGCACGGCGAATTTGTAGCATACCTAGACTCGGCAGCCACTGTCCAATTTGCTTCTAAAATCCGCTAAACCATCGCTTTTTTGCGTTGCCACGCGTAACTAGGACAGCTAGAGCCTTTAGCGTGGACTGGCCAAAAAACATCGGTTTGGCGGGGAAGCAGTTCAAGTACTTACACCTTATTTAAAGTTCGAAATTAATTCGAACCAACTGGAGTAATACCTTGCGGGTTAATAGTTACTTAAGAACCAAAATAAGTCAAGCACCTAATTTGAACTGTGATCAGAAAGTTATTTTTCTTGATTTACACAATTATTTTTTTGCGATTTCACAAGGGCACAACTTTCAAAAAATCGAATAAGTGCAAAGATTTAACCGTGACTCAAACATATCCACAGCAAAAAGCGCTAACTCGCAATTTTCAACTTGGCACTCCCCGATCATTTCTGATTAATGAAGCAGCGGAATTTGTAACTTTTTTGCGCAGTGACCATAGCCAAGACTCGGCCAATTCATTGTGGATTTTTGATTTAAGAAAAAATGTCGAAGAAAAACTAGTAGATCCACGCAGTATTTTCTCAGGCGATGAAAATATACCTGCGGCTGAAAAAGCTCGACGTGAAAGAATGCGCGAAACTACCAGTGGAATTACTGCTTACTCAGTCGATTCATTAGGTACCCGAATTGTGTTTGCATTAAGTGGTTCGCTATTTGTAGTTGAACCAAAAACGAGAGTCACATCTGAACTTATGGTTACTGGACCGATTATTGATCCACAAATCAGTCCAGATGGAAAACATATTTCGTGGACAACAGGTAAAGATTTATTTATTTGTGATGTGGATGGAAAAAATGAAATCAACTTAACCAAAGAATCTAACAAGGATATTGTCTGGGGTTTAGTTGACTTTATAGCCGCAGAAGAACTAAACCGGGTTAGAGGTTTCTGGTGGTCCCCAGATTCAACCAAATTAGTAGTAGAAAAATTTAATCAAGAACATGTGCCAACTTGGTGGATAAGTGACCCAACTAATCCCCAAAATGAACCAGTTGAACATAAATATCCAGCGGCCGGTACAACAAATCCAAAAGTTGAACTTCACTTAATTGACCTAACTGGATATCGCACAAAAATTGAATGGGATAACTCAACTTATGAATATCTTGTGAGCGTGAATTGGCAAAAAGACCACAATGCGCTGATCACGGTAGCTAATAGATCGCAAACAAATTTTCAAGTTTTCGAGTTAGTAGAACAAAACTTAGAAATAAAAATTAAACATGAAGATGCACAATTTATTGACGTAATTCCAGGCCAGCCGCGATGGCTTGATCAAGAAGTCCTGACTGTAATCGACGATATCGAACTTGATACTCGGGCGATTTACATAGGCAATCAAATACTCACAAAACCAGGGCTTCAGGTATTAAGTATTTGTGGCATTGCTGCAGAAGAAATTTACTTCGTTGGTACTGAAAATGCGATTGATCGGGATGTCTACCGAGTTTCAACTTCTGGCCAAATAGTTAAGTTAACTAATGGTGGAGTAAATGCAATTAGCAACCCGGTTGCTATCGCTGGTGATGCTTACTACGTGTTGGCTAGCAGCCACTTACTTGGTATGAAACGGGACTTTACGCTTATTAAAAATCAAGTACCAATTCATATTTTTGATAATTTAGCCGCTCATCCGATTGTCTCCGCTAATGTGCATTATTTAAAAACTGGTCAACACCACGTCAATACTGCGGTGCTATTCCCTACCGACCATAAATTCGGATCGCAAAAACTTCCAATACTTTTGCGGCCATATGGTGGCCCGCACGGTGCACAAGTATTAAATGGCGCTTTAGTTTACGTAGATGATCAATGGTTTGCTGATCAAGGATTTGTCGTTATTGTTGCAGACAATCGAGGTACACCAGGTCGCGGACCCAAATGGGATCGAAGTATTTATCAAAACTTTGTTTTGCCAGTACTTGAAGATCAAATTGCCGCAATAAAAGACGTGGCTGCACATTACCCTGACGATGTAGACATAAATCGCGTTGGCATCACTGGTTGGTCGTTTGGCGGTTACTTGTCCGCCCTAGCAGTACTCGAACGACCTGATGTATTTCATGCCGCTGTAGCTGGAGCACCGGTAACCGATTGGGCACTGTATGACACTGCTTACACAGAAAGATATTTAGGACACCCAGATAAATTTCCTGAAATATATCGCGAGCACTCATTAATTGAAAAAGCTCATAAGTTGAATCGTCCCTTGCTTATCGTGCATGGGTTGGCAGATGACAATGTTGTTGCGGCCCATTCACTGCGATTATCCGCAGAACTACTCACCCACAAGAGAAAACATGAGTTTTTACCGCTGGCAGGTGTTACTCACATGACACCACAAGAAGTAATTACCGAAAACTTAATGCTGCGTACGGTCGAGTTTTTTAACGAGAATCTTAAACAGTATTAATCGCTAATCAATTGGGTAATGGCAGGCTAATTTATGACCTGGCGTTATCTCAATTAATTGTGGTTCTTCAGTTGCACACTTATCTTGTGCTTTCCAACAGCGAGTGCGGAATACACATCCACTTGGTGGGTTGCTCGGACTTGGTAAATCGCCAGAAATAATAATTCGTTCACGTTTACGTTCAATGTCTGGATCAGCAACTGGTACTGCCGAAAGTAGCGCGTGGGTATAAGGGTGTCGCGGTTTTGAATACAACTCAGCTTGAGGTGCCGATTCCATAATCTTGCCTAAATACATCACGGCAACTCGATCTGAAATATGGCGAACTACAGATAGATCGTGAGCTACGAAAATGTATGAAATACCAAATTCTTTTTGAATATCATCAAGCAGATTCAGGACTTGGGCCTGAATAGAAACGTCAAGAGCAGATACTGGCTCATCACAAACAATAAGTTTTGGTCTCAAGGCAATCGCTCGAGCAATACCAATCCGCTGGCGCTGGCCACCTGAGAATTCATTTGGATAACGGTTGTAATGTTCTGGGTTAAGGCCAACGCGTTCCATTAAATCTTGAACAGTTTTGCGCACTCCACCTTCAGGCTTAACTCCTTGAACTGAAAAAGGGGCACTAATGATTGAACCAACTGTATGTCGCGGATTTAATGATGAATACGGATCCTGAAAAATCATTTGCATCTCGCGGCGAAGCTTTATCAGATCTTTTTTCTTTGCCGAAGAAATGTCTTGACCATTAAATGTGATTTGACCATCTGTTGGCTCTAATAGTCGAAGAATAGATCTTCCTGCCGTAGATTTACCGCAACCGCTTTCACCAACAAGGCCAAGAGTTTCACCAGGATAAACGTCTAATGAAATACCATCGACAGCTTTTACGCTACCTATTTGACGTTTAAATAATCCTGGTGAAGTTATTGGAAAATGCTTTTTTAATCCAGTGACAGTTAAAAGTGGGCTGCTCATTTTAATTTGGCCTACCAATCTTTCGTTCACTTCTGATTTGGATGCGCTGTTCGCCAGTTAAATGACACCTTGCTTCATGTGCATTTGAAATTGATAACAATTCAGGTCTATCGGTTAAACAACGACTGGCTGGCACTAAATCTTTAAATGTGCAGCGCGGGGCGAATACACAACCTTTAGGCAAATTAATAAGTGAGGGTGGCGACCCTGGAATTGGATCAAGCTGTCCTTGTTTACTATCGACTCGAGGCACCGATGCAAGAAGTCCCCAGGTGTAAGGCATTTGAGGTTGATAGAAAATTTCTCGTACCTCTGCATGTTCAACAGCGCTGCCACCATACATAACCATGACTTCATCCGCTAAGTCTGCGACTACACCTAAATCGTGGGTAATCAGCACAATTGCAGTACCAAACTCTTTTTGTAAATCTCTAAGTAATTCAAGAATTTGAGCCTGAACTGTTACGTCAAGTGCTGTAGTTGGTTCGTCAGCAATCAATACTTCAGGATCATTTATTAGCGCCATTGCAATCATCACGCGTTGGCGCATACCGCCAGATAATTGGTGTGGATACTCATCTAAACGTTGTTCAACCGACGGTATTCCAACTCGCTCAAGCATCTTTGCTGCACGAGAACGAGCTTCTGAATCTGAAATTTGATTATGTACCTGCACGGCTTCAATAAGTTGTGCACCAATTGTGTAATAAGGATGCAGGGCGCTCAATGGATCTTGGAAGATCATGGCCATTCGCAAACCGCGAAGTTTTCGAACCTCTTCTGGATTTTCACCAATCAACTCACGGCCATCAAATTTAACACTGCCAGTTACTGTGGCAGATCGACCAAGTAACCCCATCACAGCCAGGCTTGAAACGCTTTTACCTGATCCTGATTCACCAACTATGGCTAGGGTTTTGCCACGATGAACTTCGTAGCTAACTCCAGTTACGGCTTGGACTATGCCATCTTCTGTTTTAAATTCAACGCCTAAATTATTTACTGCAAGTAAAGGTTGCTGCGACATTACAACCTCACTCGTGGATCGATTGCTTTGTACAAGATATCCACAATCAAGTTAGCGACAATCACAAATACCGCGGCGACCATTGTTACCGCAGTGATTGTTGGCAGATCGTATTCAGTAACGGCGCCGATCGCTACTCGGCCTAAACCTGGCAAGCTGAAAATGTATTCAGTAATTACTGCACCACCAAGTAGCCCAGCTAAGTCCAATCCAGCTGAGGTAACTATTGGAGTTAGGCCAGCGCGAAAGGCATGTTTGCGAACAACTGTTCTTTCAGGCAAACCTTTAGCACGCGCGGTGCGAATAAAGTCTTCACCTAAAGTTTCTAACATCTGACTGCGAGTTAGACGTGTGTAATAAGCAGCATAAAGAATTGCTAATGCGATCCAAGGAAGCAGCATTGTTTGGAAAAAAGCGGCAGGATCTTTTGTAGGTGGTTCATAATCTGGGTACGGTAGGAAATTCCAACGAACCACAATAAAAATTAAAAGTAGTAAGCCAACAAAAAATACTGGTAGCGAGTAACCAACTAGTGTGGTGCCCATAATTGCGCGATCTTGCCACTTGCCACGTTTTTTTGCGGCATAAATGCCAGAAGTTATTCCAATAAGCATCCAAAGGGTAAATGCGCCTATTGCTAAGTAAAAAGTAACTGGAAGGGCGTTGACTATTAAGTCAGTTACTTCTTCACCATTACGGAATGAGTAACCTAAGCAAGGAACGTCACATTGAAAAGTTTGTGATCCAGATCCGTAAGTACGTCCAAAGAAGATTCCACGAATCCATTCGATGTATTGGATGTAAAGCGGCTGATCTAGACCAAGCCGAATTCGATTTGCTTCAATGATTGCCGGTGAGCATGATTTGCCACACGTAAGGGCAGCTGGATCAGTTGGGACCGCGTTGAAAAGTAAGAAAGTGATCACGCTCAAGATGCCGAGCATGACAAACATCAATCCGGTGCGTCGAATTATGTACTTAAACATACGCAACCTCGCTAACGGCCAACTTGAAAAATTAAATGGTTAAGAGACTTTTAGTGGTAGATGTGGGCGGAGATTCCTCCGCCCACATCTTTTTACAGTTAGTTAGCGGCTTCTACACCAAGTGAGGCATATGGCCATGAACCATAAGGACCCCAAATGTAAGCGCCGGTAACTTTCGAACCGTGGATGCGTTGTTCTAGACCAAAGCGGGTCGGCAGAATCAGAGCCTTCTTCATAGCTTCTGTATTCAATGCTTGCCATTCTTTAGCCTGAGCAGCGCGATCGGTCATTGCCTTAGCAGCAGCAACACGTTCGTTCCAAGCAGCGTCATCGTAACGAGCTAGAGCGAAACCACCTGATGGTGTGAACAGTTCAGGAATAACGGTTGAAGCGTTAGTCCAGTCTGGAGCCCAACCACCTGAAGTTAATCCACCTTGTAGATCTTCTTGGAAGACTACGCCGTAGTAACCACCTGGTTCTAGACCATTAGGTGTTGCAGTGATACCGACAGCTTCAAGTGAAGCGATGATCGAGGCAACAGCCTTGTCATTTACTTCAGTCTTTGGATAGTCGATAACTAATGGGTTCGGGAATGCTTCGCCAGATTCTTCGATAAGTTTCTTAGCTAGTTCTGGATTACCAGTTGCTGGAATTGCTTCCCCTAGTAGTCCATCCCAAACACCAGTTGGGGCGTAGTCAATACCAATGTTTGGCTTGATTGCACCATCTGCGTATTCACCTGCATAATCGCCACCGGCGATCTTGCGAAGTTCTTCACGGTTAACAGCGGCAAGGATTGCTTGACGGTGCTTTTCGTTTGGAACCTTAGTGGTGTTGATGAAGAAGAAACGTACATACGGATCTAGTTCATTGAAACGACGCTTTTCGTACTTAGCATCAGAGAACACAACAGCTAGTTTGGCTGGATCAACTGAATCTGGTGAGATTGCGAATTGATCGTTGCCTGAATCAGCCATTAGACGTTCAGTGATTACTGCACCTGGAACAGAGAAAATGTATTCAATGCGATCAGGTAGTGCAGCACGGAATGAGTCAGTTGCTGGATCCCAGTTCTCATTACGAACTAGAACAAGCTTGTCTTTCTTTACATATGACTCAATCTTGTATGGGCCATTTGAAAGAACTTTGTCATCATAGTTT
>JACCDL010866699.1_pt1 | contig 14797 bp, 19 predicted proteins | sample 7441931 | NCBI WGS metagenome assembly JACCDL01 (sample SAMN15323437, study PRJNA562643) | freshwater metagenome | isolation source: river surface water | place: USA:Blue River Watershed | collected 2017-08-16 | reverse complement strand
TTACAGACAAGACCTACGCCATGAGTTAGAAGGTGATGATCCTGGTGCTACAGGCAGTCCACAGGAAAATGAAGCTAATGCTGAAGCCGCCATTATTATGCGTAAATGGGGTAAACTCCACCCTGAGCTATTTGACAAAGAATCCATAGCATAAAAACGAACGGACACCGTAGTGTCCGCCCTAATATATAATAAGGTTATACCTGATTAATATAGCATTTAGCTGGTAATATTACTTCTTGATTCCGCTATTAACAAATGCGTACATCTTTTCAGCAGTTTCAAGAACCTTATCGAGTCCTGGAAATTGTGGCATTTCAACAGTAGTAACAACTTGACCTGTTTTGGTGTCACGTTCTGCTTTTAGTTCCCAACCTTGGAAAGCAACACGGTATTCACTTTCAACAAGATCCTTAGCCATTGCTAGGATATCTGTACGGATTTCGTAGCCGTTCTTATTAAATTTAACTTCTGGTAGTTTTGGTGTAAATTCAGACATATTATTCTCCTTGTGTGTCAGTGTCTGTTTGGGCTTGTTTAGCAGCCTTAGCCCTGGCTGCTCTAGTTACTTCCACGGGCTGTGGAAATAAAACTTTGGAAACTGAATCGACGCTGTATTTGGACAAATCAATAGCATTATTGACCAGCATTTTTGCAAATGCAGTCTGTGCTGTGATATAGTCGTTTGCGGCTTTGTTTAGTGTTGGGTCTTTGAAGACCTGATTAGTAACGATACGTTTTGTATCTTGAATGGTGTCAATAAAGAAAGTTGGTGTAAACATAATAAATCTCCTGTGTGTAAGTGTAATTATATATCTCTTTTAAGAAAATAGCAATAGATATCGATTTAATCTTGCATAACTTTTTTTGCCGCTTCGTAGTTGCCTTGACGACTGTAATAGCTGGCGGCTCTTGCTTTTCCAAGAGATTCGCAGAGTGCAAATAGTGTTTTCAAAAACTGTTTCATATAAAATTCCTTTGTGAGGTGCGGTGCTCGAACTCTTTGGTAAAGTGTTCGACGTCTGCGGCGTTTTGTGGATGTCTAGATGAGATAAAGCGATCTAGTTCGCTTTGATAGTGTGATTTGGGAAACATTTCGGCTAGTCGCTCTAATATTCCTAACATCTTTTCGGACAGTTGTTTCATTTTATTCTCCGTATGTGTGTGTAGAACTCAGTGTTTCTACTGAGTATTTAGTCGAGTATATGTGGCATTGCACAAAAAGTCAACATATTTGACTTAATTTAAAAAGACTGTAATATACCATAAATATAACTAAAGCGAACCATATGCGTAAAAGTACTAGATCAATACTGCAAGAACTAAGTGACGTAGGATTAAGTCGTAATACCGATTTGATTGTAGAAAGTCGCGGCACTAACATAATTGAAAGTGCAGTTAACCTAATAAAGTTGATTCGAGAAAACTATGATATCGAAACAGCCGCCGAACTAGAGCGCCGATTTATCAATAGTATTAAAAGTAGTGATCCTAGCAAATTCAAACGTGGCGTAAAGAAGATACAGGAAAATAAAGAATGAGCGGTAATGCACTTAAAAAACTAGGAATAATGGGCATCAAGGATAACCCAACTCAAGGTGTACTAGTTAGACTCACACGAGAGCAGTTCCTACAAGTAAAAGAAGCACTACAGCCAATCCTGGGCGACTTAGGCGACAGTGGTTTTTGGCGTGCCGGCGGCGCAGGCTCGTTTGATCCTGAACACAGATTTGCTAAAAAAGGCACAACTAAAGTTGATAGCGGTGATGTTGATGTATTTTTAGATACAGCATTGCTAAAGAAAGGTCTGCGATTAGATCCAAAAATGGATGATGCTGGCGTTAGAAAAGTAATGCACGGCTTGATGAGCAAACAGTTTCCTGCTACACAAATAGGTAAAAATGTACACATAGGTTTTCCTATGGGCCAGGAAGTTAATACGCCCAATGGACCTTTGCCTGCATATTTTCAAGTTGACCTAATGATCATGGAACACGCACATGAAATTGGTCAGCATCACGAACACGATTACAGCGTACAGGGCACCCCGTATACGGGCCAAGATCAGCAGTATGCTATGAGTAGTATCATCAACACAATTCCAGGTCACCCACCTAGGACATTCCAGTATAACGGTTTTGGCGGTGCTCTGCAACTAAGGTCCACCGGAGAGGTTATAACTCGTGACATTGACAAGGTAGCAGAAATTGCCCTAGGTCCTGGACGTACTGCTGACGACTTGGGCAACGTAGAAAGCATCATAGCCGCAGTTGGCGGCATAGATAGCCCACGTTTAGCACAGTTCCGTGATGACATGGCTAAAAAGTACCCACATTTAAAAGAAGGTACTGTAGATTGGTTCAAATCTATTAGGGCAAAATTAGCCGTTTGAACCCAATATTTTCTCGCCGAACTAAATACATATACAAAGCTCACAGAGTGTGAGTTAAAGCATAAAAGAGGAGAAATATTATGCCAAGTCAAATCGCAAACGGCAACAATATCGTTGATATTGCAGCCAACTATCTAGTTTCTAAGCCAAGCACACAGTTTGGTACACGTCAACTTACAGTATTGAAAGTTGCTATCGCTGATGTTTTTGTAAACTATGCAAATTCAGATAGCCTATTCAGCAAGTCAGTTCGTGCTATTCAACAAACTGCTGAAGTATGGGCAGTTTTCACTCCAGTTAACGATACTGACGATTACTTCCATGTAATCATTGCAACTGATACACAATACGTTGGTGATAGCGAAACAAGTCGTACAGCTATCCCTTCTGGCGGTTTACAACCAACTGCTAACTTTGGTATTTTTGAAACAGCTATCGCAGCCGGTAACGGCGGCGTAGCAGCAACAGTAACAGTTCCAACTGGTTTTGTTGCTCCATTCCACGGTTAATTAGTTTTACTTCTCAACGGGATGGGAAGACTAAGCCTGCTTTTAAAGCAGGCTTTTTTACGACTGTTAAATATGTTCATGGATTACAAACTATACACTTTAGTTGATATTACAAATACTGGCCAGCATAGATTTGAGGAAGGTAAGGAAGAATCTCGCTGGCGAGAACAGAACTTCCAAACAGTTATGCAAACGCTAGGTATTAGATCAAACATTATCTATAACCATAAGCCAGAGATGATTGAACTACGGGGCCGCCTAGCAGGATTTGACACCGATGAAGTAATACGTGTTTGGCGGTTTGATTGGAGTACTGAACGTGACTTTCTTTATGAGCGTGATGGAGATCCAGTTGCATTTCTTAAAGACGACTTTCATCTTGTGCCCTATATTGCTAATCTAAGCGAGATGATGCAACAAAAGTACGCAGTTTTTAACACTAAAGAAGTTAGGCCAAATATTGTTTTTCATAAGAAGTAATAAATATAAAAAAGGCACAGATTATAGGCATTCTACATTAGGCACATGTCCGTAAGGACCCTGACTTAATCATAGGAGAACGGCCTATTATGGCACGAGTAGCTACAAAAGAAGCTGTACCACAGCTGGCATCATTGCCCGAGCGTGTAAGCGTATTAGAAACTAAAGTCGATAACATCACAGAAAAGGTAGGAGACCTTAAAGTTGATGTTAAAGACATGCACGACTGTTTAGATCGCACACGTGATCAGTTGGATGCTAAACTAGAAACAATGTTAGATGAATACCGCAGCAACAGAGATAATTTCTATGACCATGCTAACAAGTTGCATGCAGAAGGCACAGCACAACATAACCAATTGGCTAATAAACTTGGCGAACTAGAAAAAGAAAAACATAAGTTTACTCTATACATAATGATGGGTCTAGCTTTTGCAGCAGGTGCTGGCTGGATTGGTCATATTGATATTAAAACAATACTAAAATTTGTAGGTTTATAAGGTAATGTATGTACATCAAAGACTTTACAGAAGCACCAGAACCTATCACCGTACACAAAGAACTTAATCCTAAATTATGGCAGAACAACAAGCTAATACCTGAAGTTCGTGCTAAACTATTAATCATTGCAAAGAACTTTGCAGACTTCCTCAAAGTAGAAAAGTTAGATTTACGTGATATAACCATCAGTGGTAGTAATGCTGGTTACAACTACAGTGACAGCAGTGATATTGACCTACACCTAGTTGCTGATGTACGCTCTGCTGAACGTGCCGAACTATACGATGCTAAAAAGAATCATTACAACTTTACACATGATATAAAAATATATGGAATCGATGTAGAGTTATACGTGCAGGACAGCAAGCAAACTCATTTTAGCGCAGGAATATACAGCATACTCAACGATCAGTGGATCAGCGAACCTAAACAGATTAAATCCTATCCTAGCCACAAAGAAATCAAAGGCAAAGCTAGGAACTATGCCAGCAGGATAAACCAAGCACTACGTTCAAATGACTTAAATACTGCTAAGGATACAATGGCAAACATAAGACGATTGCGTCAAGCAGGTTTACAGTCTGGTGGCGAATCTAGTGTTGAAAACTTAGCTTTTAAATTATTAAGAGCCCGCGGACAAATAGACAAATTAAGAAAGCACATCAATCGTTTACAGAGCTCAGCTCTAAGCCTTGGAGAAAAATATGAAAGTTAAACAAGTTGTAGGTGAACACAAGAAAGGCTTTAGAGCTAAGAAGTATGCTAGCAAGCCAAAGAAATACATTGAACCGGTAAAGCCAACAAGTACTGCAACCAAACCTCAAGGTGTGTCTGAGGGTGATGACCCATTGCAGAATCGTGCAGACTATGCTAAGAAGCATGGACAGGGACAAGTATACAAAAAGACCTATCCAGGCGATAAAGTTGGTATGACCAAGACTTATGCCTACGATGTAAAGCGTACAGGTCCTAAAGGACAACTGCCTAAAGAAGATTTAGAACTAGAAGAAAACAATCCGATTGGTGTTGTTAGTAACGTTACTCCGGATGGTAAACAAGTTACTATTAAAAAGACAGATGGTACAGAATTAAAAACAACAGGTGATGCAGTATTGCCTGGCCCTGATGGAAAAACAGCATCACTTGCGCCAGGTGCAGGCAACGAGCTAAAGCCAGGAACTCCAGTTACATCAGGACAAACTTTAGAGACTAGCGAAGAAAGTCTTGGCACTATGCCAACAACAGAATATGTCAAAGGTATCTATGCGGCCGCAGCCGAGAACGGCATGGATGCTCCAGAAGTTGAAGCTGTTAAGAAACAAATGGTTCTGGCGCCAAATGGTGAAGTTGATATCATGAAGACCATGCAGAAGGCATTGCAGGTTTTTCAAAGCCCAGAGTGGAAACAGATGTTAGCAGACTTAGATGCATTAGTTAAGAAAGCAGAAGCACAACCACAGTCCAATTTAGAACTAGCACGTATTCAAGAACTAGCTGGAATGCAAGAAGAAGCAGATGGTGGCGGTGAACAACCTCCACCAATGCCAGACATAAGTGGCCTGCAAGCAGGACAAACTAAAAACCTAGGTGATGGACAACGTGTAACAGTAAACCAAGACGGTACCGTTAGTTATTCTGGAGGTTTTGGGGTATATACCTATGATAATACTGGAGCAGCCATTGACTATAAGAGTCCTAGTTTTTCTGGACTGTCACAATCTAAAAATTTAAAAACTGGACAGACATCTCAAAGATATTTGGCAGGCCCTATGGATGTTAGCCAAACTAAAGATGCCTCTGGCAAAGTTATTAATACCAAGGCTCGTTATGATATGGGCACAGGCGTACTAGGCGGCGAACAAGAAAAAGGTATTACAACTAAATCTTGGACACCTAGATCGGCTGACTTTGATCCAGTGTCACAGAAAGACCTCTATGCTATGGGCAATGCCGACAAGGCAGCTACCTACGATCGTGCTATGAGACAAGTACAGCAGACCAACGAATCTTCCGAGCTCGATGCAATGTTGAGGATTGCAGGTTTAAAATGAGAATTAATGAACTTATCAGTGCTTTTGAAGTTTGGACAACCAACGAAGAAAAAGCATTACTTGAGAAGCTCAAAACGCCAGTGCTGTTAGCCAATCTTAGCGAACAAGAACAGTTCAAGATTCAAGGCCTTATTCGTAAAAGTTTGGTAACTAAGATAGGAGATACAAATCCTAAGGTAGTTGCCAATGAAACCCAAGAAATCTAAAAAGTCAAGTTTAGAAGATTTAGCATTAGAGTTTTCTCATACTCTTAATGAGAAGTTAGAAATATCTGTTATTTCTAAAGATGTGCTTCTTTATAAAAATTACTTGATTAAAAAACATAAGTTGGGTAAATGGGTTCTGTACAACGCTACAAACAAAGACGTCGTTGGAGACTTCTTTCTAAAGAGCTGTGCCCTTTTGGCAGCTAAAGCACACCACAAAGTAAACTTAGTCAAATATAATCAAGTTAAAACTTTAGACAATCAGTACTGGGCCAATCACATGGACTGTGCAGTCTATTCAAATAATATTAAAAAAGCCAAAGACTTTGAGCGTTATTTGATCTTGTTAAACAAGTTAGAAGAAAGCACCGCCCGTACGTCATTGTTCAAGGACGAAATTAGTAGAATGTTTAAGTGGACATTTGTATAAATACGTAATAAGATTTCTAGGAAAAGAATCATGCAAATTAGAGAATTTTCAAAACCAGTTACCAGCAAACAGCTTAACGAGAGCATTGCCCAGACATTTGGTTATAAAATTAATTTAGAGCAGTTTTCGGATGTACAGCTTGAGGATGCACGTAACAAGCTACGTACAAAACTAAGCCAATTAGAACTTTCAGAAAGTTTTGATTCTGTTCTAGAAAGCCCAGAATACCAAAAAACTCGTTTGTTCCTTGATTGTATCAATCAAGAGATTATGGAACGCGAAGAAGGCAAATGTCCAAAGTGCGACTGCGCTCCATGTGAATGCAACGAAGAAAAAGAAGATAAGAAACCTATGAAGAAAAAAGAATCTAAAACCGAAAGTCGCAATCCTACAGCACCATTTATGGTAGCTCGTGCTAAACAGTTATCTGTTCCTGATGCATGGATCAGAAGTGCTCTTAGCCGTATCAAGTTAGGCGAATCAGACAACTCAGAACTAAAGGCTGAACTAAAACTACGTTATGACTTAAACGAATCAGTAGCCAGCTGGATTTTATTAGAAGGCGAAGAACAAAAAGCTGAAATTATCATGGCAACTAAGGACATGGTCGACCGTGTCACAGGCTGGTTAGAAGATGTAGCAGCAATGAAGGCTGAACAGCTATTAGAACTTTTAGACTCTATAAGAGAAACATCAGGCAGCGACGTAGCTCAAGCATATCAAGAAGCTGTTAAGCCTGCACTAGAATCACTTTATGCAACCTTAGAATCAAGTCGTCAAGGCCTATCAAGCGCACTATCAGTAGTTTCAGGCGGCGAAGCACCCACAATGGGAACTGGCGGTATTGGTGGACCCGACATGGGAGCACCAGCAGCCGCACCAGAAATGCCAATGGGCGGTGGTGAAGAAGAACTTCCTCCAGTAGCCGCAGAAGTAGGCAGAGAAAAGCGTGAAAGTATCGACTACAGTCGTAAACTTTCCATGCTTTTGAATTCAAAAAAAAAGTAAATGAAGCTGTAGATCCTTTGGTTTTATTACTAAGGACTCTACAGGCTTCCGATTCCGAACATAAATCAAACGGGCAACATACTTGGTTAGACCTTCAGCGCAAGCTAAGGTCTTCCGGCATGAACATCAGCTACGACACATTCAAACAGCGTTGGGACAGCCAAGATCAAAACGATGCCATACTGAGATCTCTTGTTGATAGATTTGATGGACACGGGTTAGTTATGAAAAACACCGATGGACAAGAATTACCACAAGGCCAAGGTAAAGCTAGTAAGATTAGTCAGATGGCTAAACGTGCCACTAAATTAGGAAAATAATACTTGACTTTACTGTTAGTTTTTAATACACTAAAGTCATGACTTTATTAACTGAAAAATTTGATTATACTCCAATTAATCGAGAAAGCGTAGACGGTAAAAGATTATATGCTACCCCAGATGGTAGCAAGGTTCCTAGCGTCACAACCATACTTGATAAAACCAAACCATACGAAAAAGTTAAAGCTCTAATGGAGTGGAAAAAACGTGTTGGGGAAGTAAAAGCACAGGAAATCGTAACCGAAGCTGCTGGCCGCGGCACTAGAATGCACAAGTTTCTAGAAGACTACGTAAAAAACGGTGTAGTATCACAGCCGGGAACTAACCCCTACAGCCATCAAAGCCATAAAATGGCCAAGTGTATCATTGAAAATGGTCTTAAGAATGTTAATGAAGTATGGGGTGTTGAAGTTCCTTTATACTATCCCGGTCTATATGCGGGAACTACTGATGGATGCGGACTTCATTTAAACGAAGAAAGTATCTTAGACTACAAACAGACTAACAAGCCTAAAAAAGAAGAGTACATCGAAGACTATTACTTGCAATTGACGGCTTATGCACTAGCACACAATAAAGTGCATGGTACAAACATACGCAAAGGCGTTGTTTTGATGTGTGTTAAACCGCCCGAAATAACCCCTATGACCTGGGGTGAACCCAAATATCAAGAATTTATACTAACTCCTGAGCGTTTCAACTACTGGGAAAGTCAGTGGTGGAATAGGGTCGAACAATACTACCGAGAGAACTGATAAATATCCATATAACCAAGGATATTTAGATGGCTGTCGTTCAAATTTCAAGAATACAAATCCGACGAGGAAAAGCTAATAGCGGATCCGGTATCCCACAGCTTGCCAGCGGTGAAATGGCATGGGCAGTAGATACGCAAGAGCTCTACATCGGAAATGGTAGTGTTGCTGAAGGCGCTCCGGGCGTGGGCAATACTAAAGTTCTTACACAGAATGACATATCTGGATCCGGTAACTTTCTTGATCTATTAGACTACGTTTATCGCCCTACAGAAGTACAAACCGGCCCAACAATAAACACACCAACAATTAGAACACTACAAGAAAGACTAGACGATCGTGTAAGTTTAAAAGAATTTGGTGTAGTTGGCGACGGAGTTGTAGACGATACTGCCGCAATCCAACGTGCTATCAACGAATTATTTTTAGATCAATCTAGTCCTGCTTATGGAACTAGTGCTGCTTCTCAGAGATCAAGGATTACATTAGAAGCTCCGGCTGGCCGATATAAAATTACTAACACACTGACTATTCCAAGCCACGCAACTATTATTGGAGACAGCGCAGGCGGCACATCTTTTATATGTTCTGCAACAGGTCCTGCCTTACAATTTGTTCATAATGGCTACCCGGCTGCTTGGAACAATAGTGCATCTACGCAGCCTACAAATATCTATCTCAAGCACTTGACAATAACAATGTCAAACAGCGACCAAACTGCAATCTTATTAAACTCTGCGGTTGAGTGTCGTTTAGAGAATATATACCTAAGCGGTGGATTTAACGGAACTTACAACGCTAACAGTATTGGTATTAAACTTACTGCTTTCTCAACCGCAGTAACTTCGTCACGTAACTTTTTTAATGATATTAGTATCTACGGTTTTAGTTTTGGTATCTATGCTTTGCATGATATCTACGGAAATGTATTTGAAAATTGCAGATTGACAAATGTTAGACAAGGTATTGTGTTTGGACTAGGTGCCGACGGCAGTTCAATAGGTCAACAAACTGGCCCACGCAATAATACTATTATAAATCTACAGGCTGAAAGTGTAAGGCAACAGGCAATATACATTGGACTTGGATCATGGAATGTCTTTACTCATCCTAAGTTAGGAGACTCTGGACAAAATGGCGGTAACGTAACATTTACTCAATATCCACAAGTTTACTTTGGGTCTGCAGGCAACACTATCAATAACTTAGTATCTTCAAGAACCTTTACTTTATCCTCATCGAACTTATCAACACCATATGTTCCTGAAGTTGCAGGCCGTGGAGAATATAAAATATGGTCTCCACGTAGAATAGGCCTAGCTAACGTTACCAGTGATACATTAGCCTTTAGACTGCCAGTGAACACTGATGCAAGCGGTGTAGCAAGCGGTGGTTCAATTTATACAGTTGAATACATTTACACTAGCGGCAATAATGCGTTCACAAGAAAAGGAACATTGTCAATTGCAGTCCATGCTAACTCTACAGCTCCTTACAACACCAACATACAACTCAGTGACGAATATAACTTTGCAGGCATAGATACTGCCGAGAAGTCATTGAAGTTGGTATTCAGTGCTCAATTGTTTGACCAAACTGGAGCAGTCTACACCGGAGCACTTGGACAGATTCCATCGTCGTTGGCTGTTTTATATCGAAACAATCTATCCGGCGACTATGGTTTCTTATCATACTCTTACACCATTATACTGTAATTTTAAACCAAGTGCTTTGACTTTATAAAAATAAACGCATATAATTCTGTTTACTTTTGTGATATAAGAAGTTCAAATCGAAACGATATTAAAAACCTGCTTTTTTTGTTAAAATTCAATAGGAATTTAGGCTTTCAATGCAGTCACTAAATACTCTCTAATTTCGATAAAATAATATACTCAAATCATAAAAGCGGAAGACATATGAATAAAATTACAGTTATAAAAAGAAACGGAAACAGAGAGCCGCTGACAATCGAAAAATGGCAGTTGCAGATTGCAAAAGTCTGCAAAGGAATAGCTGACGTCAGCCAGAGCATGATAGAGATTAAAAGCCAACCACACTTTTATGATGGCATAACAACTAAAGAAATCGATGAGATCACATTAAGAGCTATTGTTGATTTAATTGATATTGAATCCAATCCGGATGTAGGTCACACCAACTATCAATACGTAGCTGGAAAGCAAAGACTATCGATGTTGCGTAAAGATGTATACGGAGACTACACACCTCCAAAGCTATACAACATTGTTAAACGTAATATCGAAGTAGGCCTGTACACTCCAGAACTTCTCGAATGGTATAGTGAAGATGACTGGAACAAAATGGATGAAATGATAGAGCATGAGAAAGATGAAGACTATTCTTATGCAGCTATCGAACAGTTAATTGAAAAATATCTTGTTCGTAATCGTGCTACTAAGGAAATTTATGAAACTCCACAAGTACGATACATGATTGCGGCTGCAACTGTTTTCCATAAGGAAGAGCCAAATACGGCTCGTATGCGTTATATAAAGGAATATTACAATGCGGCTAGTGATGGCTTGTTTACTCTCGCTACACCTGTGCTTGCTGGGCTTGGGACTCCTACAAAACAGTTTAGTAGCTGTGTTCTTATCCGCAGTGACGATGATCTGGACAGTATATTTGCTTCTGGAGAAATGATGGCCAAGTATGCCAGCAAACGTGCTGGTATTGGTTTAGAAATTGGACGCCTACGCCCGTTGGGATCTCCTATTAGGGGAGGTGAGATAATGCACACCGGCATGATCCCTTTTCTAAAGAAATGGTTTGGTGATTTACGCAGTTGTTCACAAGGAGGCATTCGTAATGCAAGTGCTACAGTATTTTATCCTATTTGGCATCATCAGTTTGATGATCTTATTGTTCTTAAGAACAATCAGGGAACAGAGGAAACCCGAGTCCGTCATATGGATTATGGGGTTGTGTTGTCCAGTTTTTTCTGGAGACGATTCAAAAACAAAGAAGACATAACATTCTTTGACCCAAACGAGGTTCCTGACTTATATGAAGCCTTCTATAAAAATACTCAACTGTTTGAGGAACTTTACCTAAAATACGAAAAACGTAAAGATTTACGTAAAAAGATAATGAATGCCGAAGATGTATTCAAAGGAGGCATATTAAAGGAGCGTACTGATACTGGTCGTATCTACTTGGTGTTCATTGATAATGTAATGAACCAGGGCCCTTTTGATCCTGAGTACCACACTATCTATCAGTCAAATTTATGCTGTGAAATACTTTTACCTACTAAACCTTTTAAGCGTCTCGATGATGCTGACGGTCGCATCGCTTTATGTACTCTTGGATCGATCAACTGGGGAGCATTCCGCAACCCCGAGGATATGCGTCGCGCTTGTCGTATTCTTCAGCGCAGTCTGTGTAACATACTTGACTATCAGGATTTCTTGAGTATTCAAAGTAAATTATCAAATGACGAAATTCAACCATTAGGCATTGGTGTTACCAACCTAGCCTATTGGCATGCTAAAAGAGGATTTAAATATGGTGATACAGATAGTCTTGCAGAAGTTAAGTCGTGGATGGAGCACCAAGCGTTCTATCTTACAGAGTCCACTGTCGAACTTGCCAAAGAAAGAGGCAAGTGCAAAGACAGTGACAAAACTTGGTATGGACGAGGCATCTTCCCGTGGGAAAGACGTGCCCAGGGAATAAATGAACTTGCAAACTTCACTCCAGAATTAGACTGGGAACCACTACGTGAACAAATGAAACAGTACGGTGTACGTAATGCTACCTTAATGGCAATTGCACCGGTTGAATCAAGTAGTGTTGTTATTAACAGTACAAACGGCATTGAGCTACCCATGAGTCTAATCTCTACCAAAGAGAGTAAAGCAGGATCATTTACACAAGTTGTCCCTGAATACCAAAAGCTCAAGGGTAAGTATCAACTGATGTGGGAACAGAAAGATTGCTTAGGTTACTTAAAAACTGCGGCAGTATTACAGGCCTATGTTGACCAAAGTATTAGTACAAATACATTCTACAATCCAGCACACTTTGCAGATCGTAAAGTTCCTACAACATTAATTGCTAAGAACCTAATGCAAGCACAGCTATGGGGAATCAAAACTTTTTATTATAGTTTAATTAACAAAGCAGGCAGCAAAGCCATCGAAGCTATTGCCGAAGCTTACATTAACAACACAGGTACTACAAACGGCTATCATCTAAATGGATACAACGGACATCACGTCGATGTTGAAATGGACGACGATTGCGAGGCATGTAAATTATGAGCAGACAACAATATAACCTACAGACAAAGACAGACTATCTTCAACGCAAAATGTTCCTGGACCCAGCAGGTCCAGTTACTATTCAAAGGTTTGAAGAAGTTAAGTATAATAAGATTGCAGACTTTGAAAAGACTGCTAGAGGTTTCTTCTGGGTACCCGAAGAGATTAGCCTAACTAAAGATGCAGGAGACTTTAAAGATGCAAGCGAAGCAGTTAAACATATCTTCACTAGCAACTTGTTGCGTCAAACTGCTTTGGACAGTCTCCAAGGCCGCGGCCCAAGTCAGATCTTTACTCCGGTCATAAGCCTACCAGAACTAGAAGCACTAGTCTACAACTGGACATTCTTCGAAACTAACATTCACAGTCGTAGTTACAGCCACATTATTCGTAACATCTACAACGTTCCCAAGGAAGTGTTTAACACAATCCACGACACTGAAGAGATTGTAAACATGGCATCGAGTGTTGGCAAGTACTATGACAAATTGCATGTAGCAAACTGTAATGTAGAATCTGGACTGATGGTTGAGGAAGATTATTATATTAAGGCAATCTACCTAGCCTTACATGCCAGCTATGCCTTAGAAGCATTCCGATTTATGGTATCCTTTGCTACAAGCCTAGCAATGGTTGAGAACAAGATCTTTATTGGCAATGGTAACATTATTAGTTTGATTTTACAAGACGAACTACTACACAAAGGTTGGACTGCTTGGCTCATCAACCAAGTGGTTAAGGAAGATCCTAGATTTGCTCGCGCGGCACAAGAATGCCAAGAAGAAGTGTTACAAATCTACAAAGATGTTATTAAAGAAGAAAAAGATTGGGCAGTATATCTGTTCAAGAAAGGGCCAGTTATTGGTCTCAATGCAAACATCCTAATGGACTTTGTAGACTACACAGCAGTAAACGCTCTTAAAGAAATTGGAATTAAGTATTGGGCAACTGCTCCTAAGAGTACACCAATTCCTTGGTTTAATAAACACTCGGATACGAGTAAAAAGCAAACTGCCCTACAGGAAAATGAATCAACTAATTATGTTATTGGTGTTATGAGTGACGCCATTGACTATGATGAATTGCCACAGTTATAAAGGAAATAAAATGAAAGCAATTGTATGGAGTAAATACCACTGCCCTTACTGCGATCAAGCAAAGGCATTGTTAAAATCTAGAGGTATTGAATTTGAGGAAAAGAAAATAGGTGACGGTTATTCGAAAGAAGAACTGTTAGAAGCAGTACCGACTGCTCGTACCGTCCCTCAAATATTTTTAGACGGAAAACTAATCGGTGGGTTTACAGAACTACAAAAATACATTTCAGAAACAATGGAACCACAAAGCTCATTTTAAGGATAATCATGCTATTAGAAAAGAAATACACAGAAAACGATATTGTTAGTTTTAAGCTATCAAGCGGCGAAGAAGTTATTGGTAAATATATTAAAGATGACATGACATCATTTGTCATCAAGCATCCACTTATGTTAGTTGCTAGCCAAAAAGGTATTGGTATGGCTCCATATATGTTTACTGTTGATCCTTCAAAGGAATATACATTTAACAAAGCGGCCGTTCTTACCCATGCATCAACTGACAAAGAGATTGCAGATCAATATCTAAGTCAATCAAGTGGAATTGCAATCGCTAAAACTGGAATCGTATAATGGCAATAACGTTAACTAACCCTAATAGTAGACCTGTTGTAACAGCTGAAACATCTTCGGCAACTGGTGTATCTGTTGAAATAGATTACACAACATATTATGAGAGGATTGCTACAGCGTTAGAAACGTTAGCTACTAATTCAACAGCTATCAAAAACTCTATTGCCGCAATAGAAACAGATATTG
>JACCDL010384226.1_pt1 | contig 14818 bp, 13 predicted proteins | sample 7441931 | NCBI WGS metagenome assembly JACCDL01 (sample SAMN15323437, study PRJNA562643) | freshwater metagenome | isolation source: river surface water | place: USA:Blue River Watershed | collected 2017-08-16 | reverse complement strand
AGACCATCCGGTCGAACCAACATAGCCAATTACTTGACCATTGCCAACGCCTGCTCCATTGCCCACTGCAAACGATGATAAGTGAGCGTACATGGTTACTAAACCGCCGCCGTGATCGATCATCAACATATTTCCGTAAGCATTACTCCAACGTGCGGTAATCACAACGCCAGAACCCGATGCTTGAATTGGAGTTCCTGACGGCGCACTTACGTCAACGCCAGTATGACAACTTTGGTACTTGTAAACCGGGTGAATACGTGGTCCGACTCCGCCACCAGCAGATCTTCCTGGCAACGGCCAAGAAAGTGGTCCAGTTGCTTGTGGATCTCCACTACCTTTAGAAACTTTTTTCGATACTCCGGAAACTCGCAACTGCTCAGCACGTAATTCGTCGTACTGACGTTTCACACGCTGACGATCAGCCTCAGCAGCGGCCAGGGCTGCAGCTTCTTGCCTAATTAACTCATCAACTTCAGCTTTTGCTTTTGCTGCTTTATCTGCTGCAGCATCTGCCACGGCTAATGCATCAGCAGCGAGTGCTTCCAGTCGGTCTGCTTCAATACGTTTTTGTTCTGCATCGTCAGCTTCGATTGCAAGTTGAATTTTTGCCTCTTCAAGTTCAGCTAAATCTTGCGCATTCGCCTGTGAAATTGCTCGGATCGCTTCCAGACGTAAGGTCAAGTCAGTTGGTGAAGTTGAATTTAAAATTATGCCAAGTTGAGTGGTCTGTCCTTGTTGATAAATAGTTCTGGCAAACTGATCAACTTTCTTTTGCAAGATACCTATTTCTGCCTGTTTACTTGCGAGGCGAGCAAGCGCAGCCGTATAGGCAGCTTTTGCAATATCTGCATTTGCTTGTGCTGTTTTGTACTCACTTCTTGCTTTGGCTTCAGCCGCATTTGCTTCCTCTAAAGCTTTACGCGCAGCCGGAAGTTTTGACTGAGCTGCTTGTAAGTCTTTAGCTGCTTGTGCTGCTGCTGCAGAGGCTTTAGCGAGTGCATCGAATGCGGCAGCTACTTTTTGATCTAAGGAATCATCAGCACGAGCCGGGCCAGAAACAGCTGTTAAAACTAAAACGACGGAGACTAAGGCACTTAAAACACGCGAGGAAGGTGCGCGCATGAGCCAGGCTCCGTTCTATGGGGAAGTCCTTTTAGATTAACTGAAGTTACTGGAGTTACTGATGTTAAAGGGCCGTGTGTTGAGGATTTTTTCCTAAAACGATGGCTTTTTTGAGGTTTTAGTCGAGCTAAACCCGCAGGTGTCTGCGCAGTGCAACAGCTGAAGCGATCGACGCTATGGCTACCCCAACAAGGTAAAGCACCGGCAAAATCAGCAGCACTTCTTTCCAGGTAACAAAAGCGATGAACGTTAGATTCGGCGCCAATCTCATGTCAATTAGGAGCGCTTTTGCTAAAACCATTCCGATCGATGCAATTGTTGCTCCGATGGTCGCCGCTACAACAGCTTCCAAAATAAACGGCAGTCGAATTGTTGAATTACTCGCACCTACAAGTCGCATAATGGCAGTTTCACGTCTGCGGGCAAATGCGGCGACTCGAATTGTGTTCATAACTAACAAAATCGTCACAAACAACATAGCTAATGCGATTGCAAGGGCAAATGTTTGCAGACCAGTCAAAATTTGGAAGAAGCGCTCAAGTAATTTGCGCTGATCTTGCACGGATTCAACACCTTGCATCTGGCCAACTGCATTTGCGACTACATCAAAGTTATCCGGATTATCTATTTTTACTCGAAAAGATTCGGGTAATGCATCTGGACTTACGTTGGCCAGAATTGACGAGCCTTCAAACTGTTCTTTGAATCTTTCATACGCATCTGCTGATGATTCATAAAATACATCTTGAACGGTTGGCGTTAAACCTTCAAGAGTTGTTTGAATTGCTGTGCGCTGCTCTTCGGTTACAGTTCCAGTGCAAGTAAACGCAACTGAGGTGTTACCGCATAAGAAAATTGACACTTCAATTTTGTCGTACCAATAGCCCTTCATCCGATCGACTTGGGCTCTTAATAAAAGGGCAGTTCCAAATAGTGTCAGTGAAACTGCGACAGAGACAAAAAGTGCAAGCGTCATTGTTAAATTACGCTTTAGGCCTGCTTTAACTTCGCGGGTTACAAATCCATATCGCATGTTATATACCTGACGTCCGGTAAGTTCCGCTTAATTCATCGCGAATGATTCGACCCTTATCTAATTCAATGGTGCGTTTGCGCATCTCATCGACCATTGCATGATCGTGGGTAGCCATCACAACTGTTGTGCCAGTTCGATTAATTCGATCAAGTAAGCGCATAATTTCTAGACTTGTTGTCGGATCTAAGTTTCCGGTCGGTTCATCGCAAAGTATTAACTTAGGTCGATTTACTACAGCCCGAGCAAGCGCTACACGTTGTTGCTCGCCACCTGATAGCTCATTTGGAAATCGATTTCCTTTATCTTCCAGCCCGACAAGTTCAAGTACAGCTGGAATTCGTTTTTCGATTTCATCTTCATCTGCACCAATTACTTCGAGAGCAAAAGCAATGTTTTCAGTCACGGTGCGGCTTGGAAGTAAGCGGAAATCCTGGAAGACAACTCCCATAATCCGACGAAACTCTGGAACTTTACGAGTATGCAATTCGCTTAATTGAATACCGTCGACTTCAACGCTGCCCTCAGTCGGTTCTTCTTCTTTTAGCATCATGCGAATCAAAGTAGATTTGCCAGATCCTGACGAGCCCACCAAAAAGACAAATTCGCCGTCTTCAATATTTAAATCAATTTCAGCCAGCGCAGGTTGCGCTGTATTTGGGTACTGCTTTGAAACGTGGTCAAAGCGAATCACGGCACTCCCCTAAAACGGATATTTACACAAATGTGTGCACTTTTAAGACTAATTTGTTGATGCGATTAAAAAACCTTGCCACGCCGTAAAAATCTTGCAGTTAGCCGAATTTAGCCGATCTGCTCGCGACGCCAGCGGATTCCAGCCTCGATTAAGTGATCTATCTCACCATCAAGGACAGCAGATGTATTTCCAGTCTCGTACTCAGTTCTTAAATCTTTAACCATTTGATACGGGTGCAATACATAAGAGCGCATTTGATTGCCCCATGAACCTAAGTTGTCACCTTTTAATGCGTTTATCTTTGCTTGCTCTTCTTCGCGCTTTTTAGCAAGTAATTTTGCTTGAAGTACCGCCATTGCAGTGGCTTTATTTTGTAATTGCGAACGTTCATTTTGGCAGGACACCACAATTCCACTTGGAATATGAGTAATCCGAACTGCCGAGTCAGTTGTATTAACTCCTTGGCCACCAGGACCAGATGATCGATAAACATCGATGCGTAGCTGATCCTCTGGAATGTCAATAGAGTCACTTTGTTCAACAACTGGAATAACTTCAACTTCGGCAAATGAAGTATGGCGACGGCTTTGGCTGTCAAAAGGTGAGATTCGGACTAAACGATGTGTGCCCTGTTCAACGGACAAAGTTCCGTAGGCATAAGGTGCATGTACGGCAAATGTTGCTGATTTAATTCCAGCTTCTTCGGCATATGAAGTGTCGTAAATTTCTGTTGGCCAATTGTGTCGCTCGCAATATCGCAAATACATGCGAAGCATCATCTCTGCCCAATCGGCTGCGTCAACACCGCCAGCACCAGACCTAATTGTGACTAAAGCTTCACGTGAATCGTATTCACCCGAAAGAAGTGTTCTTACCTCAAGTTCGCTAACCAAGTTTTCAATTGCAGTTAACTCATTTTCAGTTTCCGTCAAGATTGACTTATCGTTTTCCGTTTCGCCAAGTTCACGTAAAACTTGAACATCATCAAGTCGACTTCTTAAATTTCGAAGTCTTGCCAAATCGGCCTGTAGACCAGATAGTCGGCTAGTTACCTGCTGCGCTTTGGCTTGGTCATCCCAAAGATCAGGAGCTGAGGCTTCTTTTTCAAGCGTGGCTACCTCAATGGCCATGGCCTCAGGGTTTAAAACTTTTTCAATATTTTTAAATGTGGAATTGAGTGCGGCAAAGTCTGCGGCAAAGTCACCAGTTCTCACAAGGTTTAAGGTTACCTTGTTTTAAAAAGAGACATTCACTTAGTTTTTATCGAAACTTTAGCTCTAGAAAAAACCGTTGAATCAAACCCATAACTCAAATATCCAAACGGATAATCTGCATCTGCACTGATAACAACTTCTACAGAATTATTGTCTATTGCCAGGCTTACCAGGCGAAAGTTAGTTAATTGAGTTTGCCCAGCCAACTGCCCTAGGTACCAGGATGCTCTTGATCTGGCCAGGGATTCACTGAGTTTTATGGGTTGCGAGATCCCAACTCGATACAAATTTTCAACGTCAATCGATCGACTTGTGGCTAAAGCTGTGGCATCAGCCACGCTGTCTAACTTAGTTCTAGTTACCCAAAGTGAAGCAATATTTATCGCAGTTGTAAGGACCAAGAGAATCACAATTGCCAGGCCCACACCAAACACCAAAACTGAACCTCGGTCAGCATCTTTTTGTTCTAATTTCACTCTGAATCCTGTACAACTTCAGCTTGTGCTCCAGACAAATTAATTGAAATTGGATAAGGCATTAGCGGCAGAGCCAAGGTAACTTCCTGATCAACTTGAAAAGTAATAATGCCATCACGCACTAGGCATGGATTTTTACTACAAATGATCGATGTCTGTACTTTAGGTGAGTTAGTCAATAGTGATTTAACTAAAGCTTGACTTGCAATGCGACCACTAGATTCAATTTCACTCGTAGCGAATAATCTTGCTCCAGCTCGAGCAGCATCTTGAACTGCAATGTAATTTACGGCAATCTGTGTTATTGCAGCTGAAACGTAAGCAATCGGAACAAACAACGCAACTGCAGTCAAGGTGAACTCAACAATTACATTTCCCTTATCGCTTAGAAATTTTCTAAAGAACTTTTTCATCTACTGACTTTCCAACCGAGGTCAAAATTAAGTCATAACCTAGCCATGAAATTCGATATTTTTTTGTAATCGTTACTTCCACTAACCGGGCATCACCAAAGAACACGTTTCTTACCTCGACTAGTGCGCCATCTTGCAATCCTTGTCCTGCTAATACTTTGTTTGCTTGGACTTGCGCATCTCTATGCGTGCCGTCATACCTACTACCCTCTCGAGCCGCAGATTTTGCTGCCGATTCCAGAGTCACTTGAACATTTGCCAGATTCGCAATCTGAGCCACAGCTAAGAAGCAACCAATCAAAATAGGGGCAACAAGTGCAAAGCTAATAGTGTTTGAAGCTTTTTCACGGAGCAGATACTGAACGAATCGCATTTTGCAAAACCGAACGCAACTGACCATCTGCAATTGACCACAGCGCTACGACTAGTCCCGCGGTCATAACCGTCACTAGCACCCAACCGGGTACATCGCCTCTTTCATTTCTGAACGCACTAAGTAATCGAATTTCATTCTCGATGGTGAATTTCGCTACCCAATTTGTTATCTTTTTCATTTTTCCTCCTCGTTATTTAGAAATTTTGTAGAGCCATTAACCCTGGATATAAAGCAACAATTACGATCATCGGCAAAATTAGAAATACCACTGGAATCATCATCAAAGTTTCTTTCTTACCTGCCAAAATCATCAATTTTCTTGCTTCTGAATGCCGTGCATCCATTGCTTGCGCCCGCAATACATCCGCAATAGGTGTTCCGCGTTCCATGGCCATAATTAGTGCGCGAAACGCTCGAGCAATGGATTGGCTGCCCAACTCTTTTTGAATTCGTTCAAGACCCAGTAAGAAATTTTCCCCGAGTGACAAACTTGTTGTTAGTTTTTGTATTTCAGTGGCTAGTTCACCTGATGTTGTTTTTGCTACTCGCTGAATTGAAGACAAAATTGGTTCGCCAGCAGATACTGAAAATGCCAAAAGATCAAGAACAGCTGGTAGTTGCGCTTCTATTGCTTTTATTCGTTTTCTACCAGCTTCCTTAATCAACCAACTTCTAAATGAACCGCCGGCTAGGAATGCCAAAATCAATAATCCAAATCCAACAACAGCATTCATTGCATGGCCACCCAAGAGTCGAAGCGATATCCAAGAAGCCATTAGTAATGTAGAAATTGAGGCAAAAATTAACTGCTCGAACCTCAAGCTCGTTAGCGACTGTGAACTAGAACATCTTCTTAGTTCGGTGATAATTCGATCATCGCTAGCCCAGGGTGCAGATTCTCCCTTGATCAGAAATTGTCTGAGTCTTTCAAGGATTGCAATGCTCCTAGTTCGGCTCACGGAAGGAAGGCCAAGATAAGGGGCAATAGCTTGTGCCATTGAAATTTTTCGAACTTTAATACTTTGAAAAATTAGGAGTACACCTGATGCGCTGAGTCCACCGATGAGCAGAGTAATAAAACTCATGCGTTGATTCGTTTCGTAGTTGGTAATTGCCCTAACTTAACCATTGCAAAATAGGCAAGAACGGACACGACTGCGCAAAAACAGAGCAATCGCAATCCGGAGAGTGACAAATAAACAGATGCCGCAGACTTTCTTGTACTCAAAATTAATACGGTAAACCAAGGAGCAGCAATCGCAAGCCTTGCTCCATTTATGGTCCAACTTTGTCTGGCATTTATTTCGCCTCGAATTTTATTATCTTCACGAATTACCTCGCTAAGACCTCTAAGTAGTTGGCCTAAATCAGTTCCGCCGACTTCGTACGCAATCTGCAAGGCATTTGCAAACTTATCCACTACGGGATCCTTCATAGAGTTCTGCAAAATTTCTAAAGCTCCAATGAAGTCTCCGGTGACCTGATACCTAGCCATGGCCATGGATAACTCTGGACGTATTAATTCAGGGCCAGATTGGGCTAAATTCATCATTGCTTGCGGAAGTGAAAGACCAGCTCGAATGGATGATGCAAGGTCATCCACTACATCGGGCCACAATTCGGTTTGAACTTTTATTTTTTTCTTCAAATGGGTTGGCTTAAATCTCTTTTTTACGTTAACTGCTGATTCAGGAAACTTAAAAAAACTAAAAAGGGACAAGGTGGCTACTGCATAGCAAAATCCCAAAATAATGCTCATGCAACTTTTCCAAGTAATTGAGAAAGATTGAATCCGGCGCTATTAAATTTTTCTAACTTTGCCGGGTACAAACCAGTTGCTTTTAATTCACCTTCAAGGAACGCAAAGATTTCAATTGTTTCAATATTTCCGGATTCAATTCGTCCAGTCACAGAAATAATTTCTTGAATTTTTCTAGTGCCATTTTTATTTAATGCAGTATGTATAACAACATCTACGACTGAGGCTACGGTGGGCACGACAAATTCCGCCGAAACATTACTTCCAGCCAACATCGGCAGTAAACATAATTTGGCTATGGCTTGCCTGGCACTATTTGCATGTATTGAACACATAGCTGGCATCCCAGAATTCATAGCAACCAAAAGGTCAAGACATTCTTCTTGCCTTACTTCGCCAACCACTAACCTGCTCGGACGCATCCTAAGCGACTCTTTGATTAATCGTCTTAAGGTCACTTCCCCAGTTCCTTCGAGGCTTTCTTGTCTAGTTTGCAAGGCAACCCAGTCCGGACTGGTTAATTGCAATTCAAAAACCTCTTCACAGGTAATGATGCGGTCACTGGAACGTGCACTATTCAAAAGCGCATTCATGAGTGTTGTTTTTCCAGCCTGAGTGGCACCAGCCACAATTATGTTTAATCCCGAAATAACTGCGGCTTGTAAAAAGTTCGCCGCATTAACCGTCAATGTACCAACATCAACCAAGTTATTTATTGACTTTGAACCCATTACAAATTTACGAATGTTTACTGACCAATGATTTTTAGTGATATCTGGAATTACAACGTGCAACCGAGATCCATCAGGCAAAGTGGCATCTACAAAAGGATTTGCCAAATCAACTCGTCTCCCGGTGGAAGCCAGCATTCGCTCCACCAGGGTTCTAACTTGTTGCTCTGTGAGTATTAAATTTGTTAGTTCGCTTTTTCCATTTCTTGCAACGAAAACTCGACCAGGCTCATTTATCCATATTTCTTCTATTGTTGAGTCGTCTAGTAATGGCTGAAGTTTTCCCATTCCTGATAGCTCTCGGATTGCCTCTTCTTTAGTCCCAAATGCAGGAGAAGTTAAGTCTGAAGCTTGAGAATTTGGTTTAAATTCAGCAATGACATCTTCGAGTGTGTGCTTAAGTTCTATTTCTTTTATTGAAACATTCGGATTTCCCAACCGAATTCGATGCCGAACTTGCTCAACAAGATCATCAATTACTTCAGACATTAACTCCCCTAGTAGGACTGGCCAAGAACAGTCCGTACCTAAAAGTTAGGCACTTTAAAATCCCGGATGCAATGGTTTTTTTTATTTGTGGATAAGTAAATAAATTTGATTTAAATATCTGAGTTATGCACAGGTTTTTCAGATCGTGATTGACAAAAGTTAGATTTTCAATAAAAAGGGCCACCCGAAGGTGGCCCTTATCCGGAGAGGAATGAACTAAAAAGAATTACTGCTTAATTGCTGAAATATCTAATTGAAGTTTGATTTTGTCGCTAACAAGTACGCCGCCAGCTTCAAGGGCCACATTCCAAGTTAGACCAAAATCTTTACGGCTAAGTTCGCCTTTACCTTCAAAACCTGCACGGACATTGCCAAATGGGTCAGTTGCGGTACCGGTGGATTCAACTTCTAACTCGATCTCTTTGGTTACGCCTTTGATGGTCAAGTTTCCAGTCACGATTAAGTCATCGCCATCAGCCTTGATACCTGTCGATACGAAAGATAAATCATTTGTGTTTTCTACGTCGAAGAAATCAGCACTCTTTAGGTGTGCATCACGATCTGCAGAATTGGTGTCTATTGAATCTAGCTTTGCATTCACCTTTACTGATGATCCAGCTAAATCATCGCCAACAACGATAGTGCCGTCGAAATTTGCGAAATGGCCACGCACCTTGGTGACTACCGCGTGGCGGGCTTCGAAGCCCAGGCGGCTATGTGACGGGTCAAAAACCCAGGTTCCCTTTAGGGCTGAAAGATCAGTCATTGCGACTCCTTATTTGTAGTTGAAACTTCAATTATTTTAGTTTAATATTCAACTATCTGTCAAGTCAAATCTGGGACCGCAAAATCGGGTTTGGAGGGTGGATTTAAGGGAGGGAAAAGCTGGTCTGGCTAGTTAGTACGGTTTTCGCGCCAGCTACGAATGCCGGCCACTATTGAGCCAACTATGAAGAAGGTCGCAATTGCATAAGTTACAGTGCGAACAGCTGGGATAGTTACTGCGTAATAACCGGCAAGTGGTAGCGCGACTCCCCAGACTAAAGTTCCGACTAAATTTGCACTTAAAAACTTGTAGTAGTTCATCCGCGCAATACCCGCAATAGCTGGAACTAAAACGCGAGCCCAAGGGATAAATCGAGCAACGACAACTGCCCACCAGCCCAATTTTTCATAAAACCGCTCTGACTTTTCGATGGCAAGTTTAATTTTTGGCCCTTCACGCTTATCTAAGTAAGGCCGGCCGTAATGTCTGCCTAAAACAAAGCCAACCTGATCACCCATAAATGCAGCAATACCTATACCGATGACCAAAACTTGAATGTCTATTCGCTCTGAACTAGCAGCAAGAACTCCTGCAGCAAAAATAAGTGAATCACCAGTGATAAAAGGGATAAACGCACCAATAAATAAACCAGTGCCAGCAAAAACTAATCCGAAAACTATTGAATAAAAAAGTATTGGACCGAAGCGGTCTAGCCATTCTGACACTTGTCCAGCAAGCGCAGCAGCCAATACTAAATCAAACATAAATTGAGTTTAATCTAGTTAATTTATTAATTAGCTAGCACCCTGGCCAACGAGCGTTCTTATTGCTCGAAGAGCTACAGATAAAGTTGCTAAATCCGTATTATCGCTTGCTGCAATTTCGTTTAGCGTCAATCTAGTTCGTCCGACACCTTCGGCAAATTTGCTTTCCCAATTTTCAATACGTTGATCGACAGATTCTGACTGTTGTGTGGCCTGTGTCACACGTGAAGTTAATCCAGCAAGTGCAACATATAAATCACTACGCAAAGCTGAACGTGCATACGCTGTCCAACGATCATCACGCGGAAGGTTTGTTATGTGATGTAGAAGGCGATCTACGTCATAGCGTTCACTCAGTGCGAAATAGAGTTCAACCACTCGATCTGGATCAGCTTTATGTCGATTCGCTATCTCGACCACATCGAGGAGCGAGAAAGCGTCCAATAGACCTGCAACCTGTCTTGCAAGTGATTCCGGAGCGCCTAGGCTCATGTATCTGTGAACTTCATTTTCGTAACGCGCTTTTTCAACGCCACGAAGTAACTCTGGAAGTCTGGAACTTAACCTGTTGACGTCCTTGGCAAATTTATTAATTTCACCAGAAACATCAAGTTTGCCGCCACGAGACTGTAAGAACCATCGGGTGGCTCGATCTAGTAAGCGACGAGCCTCAAGATACAGAGCTATCTGGCAATCTGTTGAAGAGACTCGATCAAGTTTTTCAATTTCATTCCATAACTGGTTAAATCCGAATACTTCTCGAGAAACAACATAGGCACGCAAAATATCTGCCGGTGTGGCTCCAGATTCTTCATTGGCCCTAAGTGCAAATGAAATACCACCGCGATTAACCATGTCGTTTGTCATTACCGTGGCAATAATTTCGCGACGAAGAGGGTGCTTCAACATTAAGTCTGGGTAACGCTCACGAAGTGCTGTTGGAAAGTAATTTGTCAGGACCGGAATACACCAGTCTTCATCAACAACCGCATCCTCAGTAAATGCCGACGTTAAGTCGATTTTTACGTAGGCCATTAATACTGAAAGTTCAGGAGACGTTAGGCCAAGTTTTTGTAAATGTAGTGAATCGATTTGCGAATCAGTAGGTAAATATTCAACTGCGCGGTTTAGCAATCCGATGGATTCCAGATTATGCATTAACCTCTGGTGAACGCGAAGCATCTCAACTGCTTTAAATCTTGACTGCTCGAGGATTACGTTCTGTTGATAATTATCTTCAAGAACCAGCAGACCAACTTCGTCAGTCATGCTGCTGAGCAGAGTATTGCGCTGATCAATATTTAATTTGCCAGTTTCCATTGCAAGATTAAGCAGAATTTTGATGTTTACTTCATGATCAGAAGTATCAACACCTGCAGAATTATCGATGGCATCTGTGTTTATTCTTACCCCAGCTCGAGCAGCCTCGATGCGACCTAACTGTGTGCAACCTAAGTTGCCGCCCTCGCCCACAACTTTGCAGCGTAAGTCTGCACCATTTACTCGAAGGCCATCATTTGCTTTATCGCCAACTTGGGCATGAGTTTCAGTTGCTGCTTTGACGTAGGTGCCAATGCCACCATTCCAAAGTAAATCAACCGGTGCTTTTAAAATCGCAGAAAGTAATTGATTAGGTGACATTGAATCAATTGATTGATCAATTCCAAGGACATCTTTAACTTCATGTGAAAGCTCAATTGATTTAGCTGAGCGTGGGTAAACGCCGCCACCAAAACTAATAACGCTTTGGTTGTAGTCCTCCCAAGATGACCTTGGTAATTCAAATAAACGTTTGCGTTCTATCCAAGAATTGGTTGCATCTGGATGTGGGTCCAAGAATATGTGACGATGATCAAAAGCCGCTACTAGTCGAATATGTTGCGACAGCAACATTCCGTTTCCAAATACGTCTCCACTCATGTCGCCAACACCAACGACCGTGAAGTCTTGGGTTTGAGTATCGACTCCTAGTTCAAGGAAATGCCGTTTAACAGATTCCCAAGCTCCACGTGCTGTGATACCCATGCCCTTGTGGTCATAGCCAACTGATCCACCAGAGGCAAAAGCATCGCCCATCCAGAATCCACGTTCTAGCGATATTTGATTTGCAATGTCAGAAAATGTGGCCGTGCCTTTATCGGCAGCTACAACTAAATAAGGATCATCGACGTCATGCCGGACAACATCTTGTGGTGGGACTACATTTCCATCAACCAAATTGTCGGTTACATCTAGAAGCGCACCGATAAATGATTGATAGCAAGCAATGCCTTCAGCAAGCCAGGCCTCACGATCACTTGGATTTGGTCCACGCTTAACTACAAAGCCACCTTTAGCACCTGATGGAACAATCACGGTGTTCTTAACCATTTGTGCTTTTACTAAACCAAGTATTTCGGTACGGAAATCTTCTTGTCGATCAGACCAGCGCAAACCACCGCGAGCAACGGAAGCAAACCTTAAATGAATACCTTCTACGCGCGGCGAGTAAACCCAAACTTCAAATTTAGGCACTGGCAAAGGCAAGTCTGGAATCTTGGTTGGATCTAATTTGAATGCCATTACTGATAAGTAATTACCACTAGCATCTTTTTGATAAACGTTTGTGCGCAAAGTAGCTCGAACTAACGCAACTGACGTGCGCATAATTCGATCGTGATCCAGGCTGGCAACTGCATCTAAAGCTTTATTTATTTGTTTAACGATGTCTGCTTCAGCAGCTGCTCGATCAATTTCTAATCTTGGATCAAATCTGACTTTAAAAAGTTCAAGAATCATTTTTATGATTCCAACATTTGAAATCAAAACTTGCTGCAAATATCCCTGACTAAAAGGTATGCCAACTTGGCGTAAGTAGGCTGCGTATGCTCTGATCACTGCGACGTGACGAACAGCTAACCCACCATGCGTAACTAACGCATTAAAGCCATCGCTATCAACTTCGCCATTCCAAGTCGACATGAAGGTGGCACAAAATCGTTCTGCCAACGTATCTAGTTCAGGCGTTGCAGATTCATCAAAACCAATACCAAAGTCATAAACCCAAGCAACATCTTTTCCAGCACGGCGCAGATCGTATGCACGTTCATCGATCACTTCGATACCCAAGTCATGCAACATCGGTAGTACTGCCGAAAGCGTAATCGGATCGCCTAAACGATAGATAGTGAAGCGGCGCGTACCGTCGTCCTCGAGAACAGGTTGGTACATGGCAACTTTTATTTGCCCAGGACCAAGTAGTTCAACTTCTTCGAGTACTTTGAGGTGATTAACGGCACTTGGCGCAGGTACATCTTCTTTAAAAGATTCAGGAAAAGATTCTGACCAGGTACGAAGTAAGCGCACAGCCTCTTCCTCGCCAACTTGATCAACAAGAGCTTCAGCAAAATCGTCTTCCCAGAATCGGGTTGCTTCGGCGAGCTTTTGCTCGAGCTGATCAACATCGACTGTTGGCACACTTTTGCCACGTGGCATGCGAATAACAAAATGTAATCTGGCCAATACTGACTCAGAAACTCTGGCGGAATGATCTATTGAATCTGCGCCAAAAGCAGCTTTCAAAATATCTTCCATCCGAAGGCGAACTTCAGTTGTGTAACGATCTCTTGGGAAATAGACCAAAGCTGAAACAAAGCGCCCAAAAAGTTCAGTACGAGCAAATAGCCTTACTTGTTTACGCTCTTGAATTTGAAGCACACCTCTGGCTACTTCTTCAAGTTCAATCGAACTAATTTGAAACAGTTCATCACGTGGATAAGTTGCAATAAATTGCATTAAATCTTTGCCGCTATGGGTATTAATACCAAGTCCCATAGCGGTTATTACGTCATTAACTTTTTTAGCCAACAGTGGAATTGAAGTTGCTGATTCTGTATAAGCTGTTGAGGTAAATAAACCAATAAATCGATGTTCACCAATTAATTGGCCAGCTTCATTAACTTCACGAATACCGATGTAGTCCATATAAATAGGTCTATGAACAGTGGCCTTATTACTGGTCTTGGTGACTAAAACAATTGGCGAGTCAGCTGAGCCTTGCATTAAATAGTTTGCTGAGGCTGAGGTCTCTTTCTCGGCTCTGGCAACACCAAGGCTAGATCCTGGAACTGTTGTGACAACGCCATTACTAGCTTTGTTGTATGAATAGCCCAAGTAGGTGAAGTGGTCATCATCGAGCCAACGGATAAACTCTGCCGCATTCTTTTTATCTTCTGCAGAATAGTAAGGCGCAGTTTCAATTGTTGAAATCACCTTTTGCGTAGCTGATCGCATACTTTCCCAATCAGCTACGGCAATTTTTACATCTTCAAGGACCTGTTCGATACGAGTTGTAATCGTTGTTAATTCTTCTTGATTCGTTTCTCGATCGATTTCCACACAAATCCAAGATTCAACAACTGCGTCACTTGGCAGATGTGCTTGGTCTGCGTAGTCAGAAGAGAGTATCTCGACCATTTGGCCTTTTTTATCGCGATGAACCAAGAAACGTGGATGCATGATTAAATGAACGCCACGCTTTTGCAAATTTAGTTCTGCTGCGACTGAGTCAACTAAGAACGGTTTGTCATCAGTAACTAATTGGACGATTGTGTGGCTAGATGACCACCCCGTTGTTTCGATTGACGGTGCAATTGTTTGGACTAATGCACTGCCAAGTTGCCGTTTTTGTCCCAGTTCAAAGTGACCCGTAATCATTGCCGCGAGGTCTTGTGGATTGCGTCCAACTAAATCAATGGGTGCAACTAAATCGAAATAGTCATCGACTACTGCTGAAAATTCTTTTGGAACTAGATTTGCAACTTGGGCTAATAGCTCTCGTCTTGCATCTTCAAGACGAACCGATCCGCGCGATGTCATTTCAGACAAGACCGCAAGCCTCCCAGGTGAATTTTCCTTGAGTGAATTCAAATAAAGCCTAGCAATGATGGAATCAACCTAATAACCGAGTACTAGCAGGCTTATTTGGTTCAAGCGT
>JACCDL010797165.1_pt1 | contig 14836 bp, 15 predicted proteins | sample 7441931 | NCBI WGS metagenome assembly JACCDL01 (sample SAMN15323437, study PRJNA562643) | freshwater metagenome | isolation source: river surface water | place: USA:Blue River Watershed | collected 2017-08-16 | reverse complement strand
TCAGGCCTGAACCTGGCAGTCGAGATCACCGCCCTCACCCTGTCAGACCCGCAAGCCAACTGGATGCTGTATGTCCATGACAGCCAGCGGCTTCGACAGGTCAACACACCGGCCAAAGCCGCTGGCATGGCCGATTCGGTGGCACAGTTGGCGCAGCTCGTTGGACGCATGCCCATGAAGGACATCGTGGGCGAAACCAACGAGATGATCGAGCGCATGTGTATCCTCGCAGCCCTGGACCTGACCCGAAACAACCGGGCATCGGCCGCTGAAATGCTTGGGCTCTCACGCCAGAGCCTGTACGTCAAACTGCGCCGCTTCGGCCTGGCCACCGATAAAGATCACTGAAATGTAAATTTCAGTTGACATCTTTTCTTGTCGCGACAAAATGTCGTCATGACAAGACCTGCATTGTCCTCGGTCGCCGAATTACTCAAGCCCATCACCTGGTTTCCGCCGATGTGGGCGTTCGCCTGCGGTGTCGTGGCATCAGGCCGATCCTTCCAGGAACAATGGCTGGCCATCTTGCTGGGCTTGGTCCTGGCGGGCCCGCTGGTGTGCGCCAGCAGCCAGGCTGTCAACGACTGGTTTGACCGGCACGTCGATGCCATCAACGAACCCCATCGCCCCATTCCCTCAGGACGCATCCCAGGGCAGTGGGGTCTGTACATCGCCATTTTCTGGACCGGCTTGTCCCTGTTGTGGGCCTGGTACTTGAGTCCGTGGGGATTTGCGGCTGCGGGCCTGGGCTTGGTGTTGGCATGGGCCTACAGTGCTCCCCCTTTCCGCCTGAAGCAAAACGGCTGGTGGGGCAACGCCGCCTGCGCGCTCAGTTATGAGGGGCTGGCGTGGTTGACGGGTGCTGCAGTGGTATTGGGCGACGTCTTGCCGCAAGGACGCTCGATTGTCCTGGCGCTGTTGTTCAGCTTTGGTGCCCACGGCATCATGACCTTGAACGACTTCAAGTCGATCGAGGGCGACCAACGCATGGGGGTGGGTTCGTTGCCCGTCCGCCTGGGGGTGTCAGGTGCGGCGCGTACCGCCTGCCTGATGATGCTCGCGCCGCAAGCCGTGGTGGTGGTGTTGCTGCTCATGTGGCAAGCCCCGTGGCATGCGCTGGCCGTCACGGCACTGCTGCTGGCTCAACTGCCCTTGATGCACCGATTCACGAAAGACCCGGTGGGCAAGGCGTTGATGCTGAGTGCGGCAGGCGTCCCGTTATTTGTCAGCGGCATGATGGTCAGTGCCTGGGCATTGCGCCTGGGTCATGGAGGCACGCCATGAAGACACACGCAGCGTTTGGCTGGCTACAAATCTTCCGATTGGGGTTGATACAGGCCTGCCTGGGATCCGTGGTGGTGATGACAACCTCCACCCTGAACCGGGTCATGGTGGTGGAGTTGGCACTGCCCGCCCTGCTTCCGGGCTTGTTGGTGGGCTGGCATTACGCGGTGCAAATCGTCAGACCGCGTTTGGGATTCGGCGCCGACAGGGGAGGACGCTGCACCCCCTGGATGCTGGGCGGCATGACCGTGCTGGCCATCGGCGGCTGCCTGGCCGCGCTCGCCACAACCTGGATGGCGCACGACCGGTGGATGGGCATTGCCATGGCCATCGTGGCTTTTTCCATGATCGGTCTAGGCGTGAGTTCGTGTGGCACCTCGCTGCTGGTTCTCATGTCCAAACGCGTGCCTGACGCCCTGCGAGCGCCTGCTGCGACCACCGTGTGGATGATGATGATTCTGGGCTTTGCAGTGACGGCGGTGACCGCAGGCCGGTGGTTGGACCCCTTCAGTCCCGAGCGATTGGTGTGGGTGACCACCTGCGTCTCCGTGCTGGCCTTGGCCCTGAGTTCCCTCAGCCTCTGGAGGCTAGAAGGCAGCCCCGCCCTCACACTGCAACAGGCTCAACAACCCACGCCAACACGGGCTGATTTTTCGCGCACGCTGCGTGAGGTCTGGCGTGAGCCGCAAGCGCGCCATTTCACCGTCTTCGTGTTTCTTTCCATGCTGGCCTACAGCGCGCAGGACCTGATTCTGGAGCCCTTCGCCGGCTCGGTGTTTCGCATGACGCCTGGCGAGACCACGCAACTCTCCGGGTTGCAACACGGTGCGGTGTTGGTCGGCATGATCAGCGTGGCAGTGGCAGGTAGCGGTTGGGTCAGAGGTCGACTGGGCAGTGTCCAGGCCTGGATGGTCGGTGGCTGCCTGGTCTCGGCGTTGGCCATGGGAGGGCTTTGCATGGCCGCGCAACAGGCTGGGTCTTGGCCCTTGCGCGCCAATGTGTGGCTGTTGGGTGTTGCCAATGGTGCGTTCTCGATCGCAGCCATCACCACGATGATGCGACTGGCCCGTGAAGGAGCCGCTCAACGTGAGGGCACCCGCATGGGTTTGTGGGGGGCAGCCCAAGCCATGGCCTTCGGCCTGGGTGGACTGGTGGGAACCGGCGTCAGTGATCTGGCCCGCTGGTGGATCCAGCAGGACGAACTGGCCTATGCCTGCGTTTTCTTTTTTGAAGTGGTGCTGTTCACCTGGTCTGCCTGGTGGGCACTGCGAGTCGGTCAGTCACAGGCGCGGTCTGCGGTGCCAAGCCTGAATACCCCGTCGTGGGCCCAAGAAGGACAGCAATCATGACAGAAGAAATCTTTGACGCCGTGGTGATCGGTGGCGGGCCCGCGGGTGCCACAGCGGCCGATGATCTGGCCAAGGCAGGCTGGCGTGTCTTGCTGCTGGACCGAGGGGGCCGAATCAAGCCCTGCGGGGGCGCTATTCCGCCCCGTCTGATCAAGGATTTTGAAATTCCTGACCATCTCCTGGTGGCCAAGGTGCGTTGTGCGCGCATGATCTCCCCCAGCGACAACCGCGTGGACATCCCGATCGACAATGGATTTGTCGGCATGGTCAACCGCGACTCCTTTGACGAATGGCTGCGCGAGCGTGCGCGCGAACACGGCGCGGTTCGCCAGCGTGGACGCTTTGAGAGCGGGAGCCAGGACGCGGACGGCATGGCCCGCGTGCACTTTGAATCCATCCTCGCCAAACAAGTAACGGTGAGCAGCAGTGTGCGTGCACGACTGGTGATCGGTGCAGATGGCGCCCGTTCTGAAGTGGCACGCCAATGCGTGGAGGGGGCAGACCGCACGCGGTATGTGTTCGCTTATCACGAAATCATTGCCGCACCACCGCCCTCCGCGCAACACGATGCCGAGCGATGCGACGTCTACTACAGGGGCACACTGTCGCCCGACTTTTATGGCTGGGTGTTTCCGCACGGTGACACCATGAGCGTGGGTACTGGCAGCGCAGACAAAGGGTTTTCGCTGCGAAGCGCTGTGGAACGCCTGCGCGAAACCGCCGACCTGAAAGACGCCCCGACTCTGCGCAAAGAAGGTGCCCCCATTCCGCTCAAGCCCTTGCCGCGCTGGGACAACGGCAAGAACGTCATGCTTTGCGGCGATGCCGCCGGGGTGGTGGCGCCCTCCTCCGGTGAGGGCATTTACTACGCCATGGCCTGCGGGCGCATGACGGCCGAAGCGGCACACCAGTTTCTGCACACCGGGGCTGTCTCGGCCCTCAAAGCGCCACGCAAGCAATTCATGAAGGAGCACGGTCGTGTGTTCTGGGTGCTGGGCATCATGCAGTACTTCTGGTACAGCAGCGACAAGCGGCGCGAAAAATTTGTCAAAATCTGCGAAGACAAAGACGTGCAACAACTGACTTTCGAGTCCTACATGAACAAAGTGCTGGTCCGCAAAAAACCCATGGCGCATGTGCGCATCTTCTTCAAAGACCTGGGGCATCTGCTGGGTTTCGCGCGCACCTCATGAAGTCCTGGCGTGGTCTTGCCCTGGCCTTTGTGCTGAGCTTTGGCACTGCCGGCCTGGGCGGCGCAGTCACAGATTTGGGGCCCTGGTACCAAACCCTGCAGCAACCACCCTGGAAGCCCCCGGACTGGGCCTTCGGCCCCATCTGGACCACCCTTTTTTCTCTCATGGCCATCAGCGGCTGGTGGGCGTGGCGCGTCACCCCGGATGCAGGACGTCGGCGTCAGGCGCTGGTGCTGTGGGCGGTCAATGGCGCGTGCAACGTGGGCTGGAGTTTGCTGTTCTTCAAGCTACAACGCCCGGACTGGGCGTTGATGGAGTGGGTGCTCCTGTGGGCCTCCATTGCCGCGCTGATGATGGCGTTGCGGCGCGACTCCAACCTGGCCGCCTGGTTGCTGTTGCCCTACCTGTTGTGGGTGAGTGTGGCGGGTTTGCTGAACCATGCGGTCATCGCGCTGAATGGTCCTTTTCCCCGTGTGCTGCCGTGACCCAGGCGGACACCCGTTGAGCCACTTGGCCTGGTGCCTCCTCGTGTGCCAGATGCCCCAGGCCCGGCAACAGTTCGTGGTGCGCCTGTGCCAACCGCTGCAACAAAGGCCGGGTGGACAGAGGGTCAATGGTGCGGTCTTCCTCGCCACACAGGATGAGCACCGGCGAATCCAGCTGGGCCAGGTGCGGACTCCAGGCCGGCAAGTCCCAACGCTCCATCATCGTCAACACACCGCGCACGTGCACCGGCTGGCTGAACAAGCGCTTGTATAAGGCCACGCTGCCGGCCGACAGCCTGGACCCCGTTCCCTGCAGCACCCGCTGCACCAGGTCCCCTCGCATGGCTTGTTTCGCCATCAACCAACCGGACAAGGGGTTGAGGGTGACCAGCTTGGCGGCCGGCGCAAACAGCCAGCCGGCCCACCCGTGCATGGGCAACCACGCGGGATTCAAGGCCACCAGCAAGGGTTTTTCAGCGCCGCGGGTTTGCAACACCATCTCGGCGGCCACGGCCGCTCCCGCCGAGTGGCCCACCAACACCGCGGGTTTGATGGCCAAGGTCTGCAACAAGGCTTGCAGGCCTTGTGCCATGCCAGGCAGCGTCATCAACGCCGCATCGGCCATGCCCGTGAAGGCATGGCCCGGCAAGTCCACACTCAGCACGGTGAATTCGCGTGTCCAGACCGGCATGAGGTCACGCCAGGTGTGGGTGGACGCTCCGGTGCCGTGCAGCAGCACCATGACGGGGCCGCGCCCCTGCTGCTGCACATGCCAGCGTAAACCGCCCGCCTGCACAAAGCGGCTGCAAGAGGCCAGCGGCCAGTCATCACGCCAGTCACGCCAGTCCAACGGTGGGTAGAGGAAGTCGAGCATGTCGCGTGCTCAAGCGACTGTGTCGTTCAGCACCAGTCGCATCGCATCGGCCATGCGTGCGGATGGCGCGTACGGCATGGGCAAGTACCGTGCCGCCATCAAGCGGGCCCATTCCTGTGCCAGTGGATCCGGTTGCGCCGAGGTGTCTAGCCACAGGGCCGTGAGTCGATGTTGCCCCCAGGCTTGCGCCAACGTCCGGGCATCCTGTTGGGCCTCTTGGCGCCCGCCCACGCCAGCCAGGTTGACGTTGGCACGTCCATCGCTGAGCATCACCAGCACCGGGGTCACGCCTGAGCGTACCTGTTGCTGCGCAACCTCCAGCGCCAAACGCAGCGCACTGGCCAACGGTGTCCCCCCGCCGGCGGGCAGCCCTGATAACGCCCGTTTGGCGCGCACCAGCGATCGCGTGGGGGGCAGCAATACCTGCGCTTGTCCCGCTCTGAAGGACAACACACACACCTGGTCACGACGCGCATACGACTGCTGCAGCAACAACTCCACCGCCCCCTTGGCCTCGGCCAGGCGTTGCACCGCGGCCGAGCCGGAGGCATCGACCGCAAAAATCAGACAGGTGGAGGTGTGTTGCGCAAATCGCTGGCAATGGAAATCCTCGACGCGTATGGCCAGGCGGGCACCGTGTTGCGGCGGCGCACGCAAGGATTGGCGAGGGATCGCGGACCGCAAGGTGGCCAGCACATGCAAACGCGCGCCCTGGTGCGGCTTGCCCGGCCGAGGCGCGAGCGGACGTCCCCGATGCCGGCTGTGTCGCAAGGCACCTTGCTGGCCTTGTGACCCAGGACCGCGGACCGCTTGGCTGTTGAGCTTCAATCGATCGAGCAATTGGTCGGGCAAGGCCGCCAATGCGGCCTGCAACACCACCTCCTCCAGAGGCGGCATCTCGTCGGGTGGAGGCGATGTCGGGTTGGCGGCCGACTGCTCGTCTGCAGGCGGTGTGTCCGGCGGGTCGGCCTCGGGGTGATCGGGTGGCTCGGGGGACTCAGCAGCCTCGGGCTCTGCCTCTGCGGCAGGCATGACGGTGGCACGCGGCGCCAGCACCCAGCGTGCGGCTCGCGACACATCGTGCGCCTCAACCGCCGAACGGCGCTGCAAGGCTGCCAAGATGCGTGCCAACCGGGCTGCCATCAGCGGGGCACGCAGCGAATCCACGCCCAACACCAGCGCTGTCTGACACAACACCTGCAGCTGCTCGTCACTCAAGGCCACCTCGGACCAATGGGCACGCGCATGCGCCACATCCTCGGGTTCAAATTCGGTCGCAATCGGGTCACGCAGTGTGAGCTCGCGCAGATCCAGCCACAGGCCGAGTCGCTCAGCCAAGCTGGGCACAATGCCGGTCTCGTCGTCGAGTGATTCGTCCAGCGCCAGCAGGCCAAACGAGGCCTCTTCACTCAACAGGCTGCGGTCTTGCGCCTGGATGATGCGAGCGACCAATCCGATGTTCAACCGCTCCGCCATGGGCAGTATCGCCAGGCCGCCCGCCGCTTGTGCCAGCAACCCGGCTTGCCAGACCGGCCGCCCCTGCGCCAACGTGGCGCTGACATCGAGTCCTCCCAGCAAACGCTCATCGTCCACATGTGACGGAATGCGCACCCCCGTGTTGCCCAGCGCTTTGAGGATAGCCAGACACTGATCACGCGCCGGGCCGTGGTGGGCACGCACCCAGGCACCGCCCAGTGCAGCGGGACTGACCGACAGCGCTGCCAGTGCCCAGCCCAGTTCAGAGCCGGCTTGGGACACTGAGAGTTCAGACAGGCTCACCTCGGCACGACTTCCTGCAAGGCCCGTTGCACACGGGCGTCCGAGCCGGTGTCATCCAGCGGGTTGCGCCGCAACCGGTGGCGCAACACCAGGGGCGCCACCCGCCAGAGGTCGTCTGTGACGACCTGCTTGCGGGCGTTGAGGGCAGCCATGGCACGCAGGCTGCGCATGAGCGTCAGTTCGGCGCGCAAGCCATCGGTGCCCAGGCGCTGGCACAGGTCCGCGCACTGGTGCAGGATATCGTCCCCCAACTCGAGTTCTGGCAGACGTTTGCGCGCCGCCACAATTTTGTTGCGCAACTTCTGGTTGGCACCAGACCAGTGGCTGCGAAAGGCCTGTGGGTCGCGCTCAAAGGCGTCGCGCCTGCGCACCACCTCCACGCGCTGATCCAGGGCCTGCGGCGTGCGCACTTCCACCGATAAACCAAAGCGATCCAGCAGTTGCGGCCGCAGTTCACCCTCTTCGGGATTGCCACTGCCCACCAGCACAAAGCGCGCGGGATGACGCACGCTCAGTCCTTCGCGCTCCACCAGGTTTTCGCCAGAGGCTGCCACGTCGATCAGCAAGTCCACCAGGTGATCTTCAAGCAGGTTGACCTCATCGATGTACAGGAACCCTCGATTGGCCTGGGCCAACAAGCCGGGGGCAAACGACTTCACGCCCTGGGACAGGGCTTTTTCCAGATCCAGCGCGCCTACCACCCGGTCCTCGGTGGCGCCCAAGGGCATGTCGACCACTGGCACCGGGCGAATCTCCACCTTGGGCTTGCCGCTACCGCCCTGCTGACAATGCGAGCAAGCGCCCGCCGGGACGCCAGGATCACATCCGTACGGGCACCCCGCCACCACTTTGAGCGGCGGCAGCAAATCGGCCAGACCTCGAACCGCCGTGGACTTGCCCGTTCCCCGGTCGCCCAGCACCAGGACACCGCCCACGGTGGGATCCACCGCCACGATCTGGATCGCCAGAACCATGTCCTCTTGTCCAACGATTGCAGCAAAAGGGAAAGTGAGTGCCATAAACGATCAGCCCAGTGAGTTCAGAAGGAGAAGTGCAGTCGCAGCGTCAATTAAAGATGACACTTTACATCGATTTAGACTATGCCCCGAAAAAAGTGTCAAGACAAGAGGACATTCGCACCCCGTTGTCGGGTCAACGGGCCATCCCCTGACGATGGGAATAATGGCGATAGCAACTTCCAGAGTCGGCTGGTAGCATGGTTCTTCCCTCTCCTGTCAGTGCGGGGAAAAACTTTGTAGTCAGTCGTGTCACAAGCGTTTTCTCACCCTGGACATCTGCCTGCCCCCATGTCGCGTTGGGCATTCTCCCGCTTATGAAGCCCACGATGGATCAGCCTGATGCACCATCCGGAGGACAACCTGCCGGTACAACGGGCCATCCTGACAACGCTTGCAAGCACTCCCTGCTGTCGGTCATCGAGCAGCAAATCATTCCGCGCCTGCTGCGTGCCAACACCCTGACCAGGCCACCCCTGGATGCCAACAACGGCGCGTTGCCCATGCCCGACGCGGCTGACATCGAGGACTTTGCGCTGTCGTGCCTGCACGCTGAAGCCAGCATCAGCCATGCCCTGCTTCTGGAATTTCGTGATCAGGGCTTCACCACCGAACAACTGTTCTTGCAAGTCATTGCCCCAGCCGCCCGTTATCTGGGGGTGCAGTGGGAGCAAGATCAACTGGATTTCAGCCAGGTCACGCTGGGCTTGTTGCGACTGCACCAGTTGTCGCACGAATTGGGCTACGCCTTTCGGGAAGGCCCCCAAGAGGCGGGCGTGCGCCGTCGCATCATGCTGGCCTCAGCCCCGGGTTCACAGCACTTGCTGGGTTTGACCATCGTGTCGGAGTTCTTCAGGAAAGAGCGCTGGCAAGTCGTGGTGGAGATTTCCACCACGGCCCACGAACTGGCCCAAGCCATCTCGAATGAATGGTTTGAGGTGTTGGGTCTGTCCGTGGGGGTGGTGGAGCAATTGCAGGAGCTGCCCGCCCTCATTCAAACCTTGCGTCAACACTCCCGCAACCCGGACATGCGCGTGCTGTTGGGAGGCCCCGCTTTCATCACGCAAGCGGTGGAGGCGAGAAGTCTTGGCGCTGACGGGATTTCGCTGGATGCCGCTGAGGCAGTGGAGCTGGCGGTGAAGTTGCTGGGGTCCGGGGGTGGATCGCGGTAGAGCGGGACTCAATGCGTCTCTATGCGTCTCAACTGGTGGCTCATACCACCAACATGTTTTCACGACGCCCACTGACCGGCTACGCGCGCCGGTCTGAACGATCCATCCACTCGAACACCAGCATGCCCGCCAGCATCGCCACCACAAACACCGCCGCCTTGGGCTGACCGGCCGCCATGCTCACAATACCAGGGCCTGGACAAAACCCAGCCAGCCCCCAACCGGCACCAAACAGCAAGGCGCCCAGGATCAACCGTTTGTCGATATCGCGCGAAGTCGGCAAGTGCAAGGCGCCGCCCAGGAAGTTACGGGTTCGTTTTTTGGCAGAGCCAAAGGCAAAAAACCCCACGGCAATGGCGCCACCCATGACCAAGGCCAGGGACGGGTCCCACAACCCCGTGAGGTCAAGAAAACCGATCACCTTGCCGGGATCGGTCATGCCAGAAATGAGCAGGCCCCAGCCGAACAGCAGGCCCACAATAAACTCACTCAAACGATGTGTGGTGGTACGGGTCATGACCATGCCTTTCAAAACAGATGACGCATCACATAGACCATGGCAAAGCCTGCCGCCATGAAGCTGCCGGTGGCCACCAAGGAACGGGGCGACAGTCGCGACAACCCACACACACCGTGACCACTGGTGCAGCCCGAACCCAGGCGCGTACCAAAGCCCACCAGCAACCCCGCGATCACCACCAGCGCGTAACCCGCTTCAATACGCGGAGCACTGAGCAGATCGGCCGGCAGCACCCACCCCAACGTGGCCGGGGCAGCCAGCATGCCCAGCATGAACGCCACACGCCAGCCAGCGTCTGAACGCTTGAGCGTCAGCAATCCGCCCAGAATGCCGCTGATGCCGAGGATGCGGCCGTTGACCAAAATAAACAGCGCCGAGGCCAGCCCCAGCAAGATGCCACCGACCAGCGAGGCCCATGGCGTGAAATGGTTCCAATCGATCGTCATCAACAGTTCCTCTGGTTGAAATGAATTCAGCTCTGCGGTTGACCGCCATCGCTGCAAAAGTGTTGGTACAAGGTCTGGATGACAGCCAATGCCTCAGGGCTGTTGACGCTGTAGAAGATGCCCTTGCCTTCACGCCGGGTGCTCACCAGTTGCTCCTCTCTGAGCACGGTGAGCTGTTGCGACAAGGTGGGCTGACCGATGCCCAACAATTGCTCCAATTCGCCCACCCGCTTCTCCCCCTGTGACAACTGGCACAGGATCATCAGACGGTCCGGGTTGGACAACACTTTCATCAAATTGCAGGCCCGGCTCGCAGCCAGGCGCATGTCATGCAGTTCGAATGTCACATCACTCATGTCGCACTCCTCTTGACGCTTGCATGGCAGATAGTCTATTGACTAACAATATATTAGTCAATAGACTATTGAAAAATTAATCAAAGGAGTGCTCATGAACACCGCAGCCCCCACCCCCGTCAAGCCCCAGGTTGAAGGCTTGTTTGACAAAGCCACCTGGACCGTGACCTACGTGGTGCACAACGGCCCCGGCTCTGCCTGCGCCATCATCGACTCCGTGCTGGACTACGACCCGAAGTCTGGCCGCACCCGAACCACCTCGGCCGACAAGGTGATTGAGTTCGTCAAGACCCATCAACTGACCGTCGAGTGGATTCTGGAAACCCATGCCCATGCTGACCACTTGAGCGCTGCGCCTTACCTCAAAAAACACCTGGGCGGTCAGATCGCCATTGGGGACCAAATCACCCGCGTACAAAAAGTCTTCAAGGGCATGTTAAACCTGGAACCCGAGTTCAAGTCGGATGGATCGCAGTTCGATGTGCTGCTCAAGGATGAAGAAACATTCCAGATTGGCGCACTGACCGCCAAGGTCTTGGCGGTGCCCGGCCACACGCCCGCTTGCGTGGCCTACCAGGTGGGCGATGCCGTCTTCGTGGGTGACACCTTGTTCATGCCCGACGTGGGCACGGCGCGCTGCGACTTTCCCGGTGGCGACGCCAAGAACCTCTACGCCTCCACCCGCAAGCTCTTGAGTCTGCCGCCACAGACGCGCTTGTTCATGTGCCACGACTATCCGCCCAGCGATCGTCCCATCGCCTTCGAAACCACGGTGGCCGAGCAGCGCGCCCAGAACATCCATGTGCATGATGGTGTCAGCGAGGCGCAATTCGTCGACATGCGAACCAAACGCGACGAGACGCTAGAGATGCCCGTGTTGATCCTGCCGGCGGTACAAATCAACATCCGAGCCGGCGAAATGCCACCCAAGGAAGCCAACGGCATCGCTTACGCCAAGATCCCACTCAACGCGCTCTGATATGACTGGATTTACTTCCCCTCAAGAGGTGTGGAATAAACGTTTTTCTACAACAGAATATGTATTTGGCGAAGAGCCGAATGCATTTTTGGTAGCGCAAGCCCCTTTGTTGGGCACTGGCGTCGCCTTGGCATTGGCCGATGGCGAAGGTCGCAATAGCGTTTGGCTGGCTCAGCAAGGCTTCACTGTGGATGCGTTTGACTTTTCTGCCCCAGCAGTAGAAAAAGCAAAGATCTTGGCAAAGAAGCGACAAGTACATGTGAATTTCAGTTGCACTGATTGGCAATCCTATGAGTGGAAAACTTCACACTACGACATGGTGGCAGGAATTTTTTTCCAGTTCGCTTCGCCCGCTGAGCGCCCCGAACTGTTCGAGAAAATAAAGCAATCCTTGAAACCAGGCGGTACTGTGGTGATTCAAGGTTATGGAAGAAATCAGATCAACTACAACACAGGTGGCCCCGGCAAGTTAGAAAACCTCTACGACGAAGACATGTTGCGTCAAGCATTCGCCGATTACGACTTGCTGGTGTGTGAGTCTTACGAATCCACTATCAATGAAGGAGCCGGCCACAGTGGCATGTCGGCATTGATAGGTTTTGTTGCGAGGAAGCCATGAGTTCCATCCATTTGGTTTGCCCCCATTGCAACGCGACTAACCGTGTGCCGTCTGACAAATTGGATGCAGAGTTGAGTTGTGGAAAATGCCATGGCCTGCTGCTGGACAATCATTCAAATAGCCTAGGTGAAGTCGCCTTCCGCGCGCAACTGAGCAGGAGCGACTTGCCTTTGGTCGTTGACTTTTGGGCACCTTGGTGTGGGCCCTGTCGCATGATGGCACCCGCCTTCGAAAAAGTCGCGGAAAACATGCGCGGACGGGCCAGATTCATCAAGATCAACACTGAAGACGAGACAGAGTTGGCCGCAAGCTACAGCATTAGGAGCATTCCGACACTAGCAGTTTTTGTTGGCGGTCGTGAATTGACGAGGCAGCCTGGCGCCATGTCAACACCCGATTTGATGCGCTGGGTCAGCGCTGCATTGATCAAGCGCTGATCAGGCTCTCGAACAGGAACATCATGGACACACTAGATCCGCTTATCCTTGCCCGCTTGCAATTCGCAGCGAATGTTACTTTTCATATTCTTTTCCCGACAATCAGCATCGCAATGGGATGGTTCTTGCTTTTTTTCAAGACCCGTTTTGTAGCCACTGGCGAACAGCACTGGATGGATGCCTACCAGTTTTGGGTCAAGATTTTTGCCTTGACCTTTGCGCTTGGTGTTGTCAGCGGCATTACCATGAGTTTCCAGTTCGGCACCAATTGGCCGGGTTTTATGAACGCGGTGGGTAATGTTGCTGGTCCATTACTAGCGTATGAAGTGCTGACGGCATTCTTTTTAGAAGCTACTTTTTTAGGAATCATGTTGTTTGGGCGAGGTCGAGTGAGTGAAGGGGTACACACCTTGGCAACCTGGCTTGTGGCCTTGGGAACAACCGCTTCTGCATTTTGGATCTTGGCCCTTAACTCTTGGATGCACACACCTGCTGGTTTTGAGATGATCAACGGACAGGCGCATGTGACTAGCTGGTTCGAGGTGATTTTCAACCCCTCATTTCCCTACCGTATGACCCATATGTTGCTGGCATCGGGGCTAACGGCATCCTGCTTAATTGCGGGAATCAGTGCTTATCGCTGGCTTCATAACGACCGTGCAAGCGACGTGATGGCGGCCCTGCGTGCAGCAGTTATCGTTGCCGCAGCGCTTATTCCCGTGCAGATCGTGGTGGGCGACATGCATGGGTTGAACACATTGAAGTATCAACCTGCCAAACTGGCTGCCATGGAAGGCATCTGGGAAACTCAACAAGGTGTGGCGGCAGTTCTGTTTGCAATACCGAACAAGGAAACGCAGACCAACCGCTATGAAATATCTATTCCTAAGTTGGCATCTTTTTATTTGACGCATGACTGGAATGGTGAAGTCAAGGGCATCAAGGATTTTGGCGACCAACATCCACCGGTAGGGCCTGTATTTTGGGCGTTTCGAGTCATGGTTGGTGTTGGCCTGCTCATTTTGGTGGTCAATTGGTTCACCTGCTACAAACTGATAGTCCAAAAAACCTTGTCCCGGCAAAACGCTCGCGTGTTAGCAGCAATGACCTTTGCAGGTTGGGTAGCACTTGTTTCGGGGTGGTACGTCACTGAAATTGGACGACAGCCTTGGCTTGTACACGGGGTACTCACGACAGCGCAAGCGGCTTCTCAAGTGCCTGCCAAAAACATTGCAATGTCCTTGGCCATGTACCTCACACTGTATGCGGCCTTGCTATCAGCTTATGTGTCGGTCGTTTTTTACATGGCCAAGAAGGCAGCCACCGGCGACGCTGAATCAACTATCACTAGCAAGGAGATCAGCCATGCTTAATTTCGGAGTTGATATCAGCACTCAAGCGGGATGGTTACCCATTGTCTTTGCCTTGGTTATGGCCTTAGCCATGCTCGCCTACGTAATTTTGGACGGCTACGACTTGGGTGTAGGTGCTTTGCTTGAAAACGCAGACACACTTGCTCAGAAAGACATGATGATTGCAAGCATCGGTCCTTTTTGGGATGCCAATGAGACCTGGTTGGTTCTGGGTGTTGGCGTATTGCTGGTGGGATTTCCACAAGCCCATGGCGTCATTTTGGGGGCTGTTTACCTTCCCGTGGCACTGATGCTGGTAGCGTTGTCCCTGCGAGGCGTGGCTTTCGACTTTAGGGCCAAGGCCAAGGTGCAGCATCGCCCGCTATGGAACAAATTTTTTTATATCGGCTCCATACTCGCCTCATGGTCACAAGGCTTTATGTTGGGGCAGCTCATTACAGGATTCAATCAAGATGTACCAGGTTATTTGTTCAGTGCCCTGATCGGCTTCTGTCTTGTTTTTGCATATCGTTTGTTGGGTGCGACCTGGTTGATCATGAAAACCACGGATGAATTGCAACTCAAGGCAGTAGTTTGGGCACGAGGTAGCTTGTGGCTGACGGCCGCCGGGGTTGTAGCTATTTCAGTAGCCACGCCGTGGGTCAGTCAGCGTATTTTTGACAAATGGTTCAGCTTTCCTAACATGCTGATGCTGTTTCCAATTCCGGCTATGACCACCGCCTTGTTCTATGTCATATGGCGGAGTTTGAATCGACTGCCAACTCGCCTGGCACAAGGAAACGAATATGGAGCCGCGGTTCCATTTGCAAGTACGGTTGGTATATTTTTATTGTCCTTTTATGGGTTGGCCTACAGCTTATTTCCCTGGCTGGTCGTTGACAAACTGGATATTTGGCAATCCGCCAGCTCGCCCGAGGCCTTGCTTGTCATCTTTTATGGCGTCCTGGTGGTCTT
>JACCDL010547974.1_pt1 | contig 14843 bp, 14 predicted proteins | sample 7441931 | NCBI WGS metagenome assembly JACCDL01 (sample SAMN15323437, study PRJNA562643) | freshwater metagenome | isolation source: river surface water | place: USA:Blue River Watershed | collected 2017-08-16 | reverse complement strand
GAATTAAACAGCATGGCTATTTTTTGATGAATCGATTGGTGACGTGAAAGTCATTGTTGTTAATCTCAATGAAGTATATCCCTGCATCGAATTTTCCCGTCGGAATGACGGCCATTCCATTGTGATTTTCAGATTGTAGCAACAACATCCCGGATGTGTTGTAAATGCGAATGACGTAGTTATTTAAACGAGTTCTGACGTGTAATTGATCGGCTACAGGATTGGGAAACAATTCCAATGAAGAGGTATTTATTTCTGTTATACCAGTAACGATAGGGTTGTACTCACAATTGAAATTATAGTCACAAATTTGCTGTGCTAAAAATTGTGTCATGATGGAAAGGGTAGTGTCGTAGTAGGCAGGTGATCCCAAATGTGGCACGTGATCTTGACCTTCATAGATTTCAAAACAATGCTGAAGGCCCAGTTCATTCATTTTCTCATTCAAGGAATAGCTGCCATCTACTTCCGTGACCGGAAAACCGAATAAATTCAAGGTGGTAGAACCATAGGGGACTGTTTGATCATTGGGGCCATGAAATAAACAAGCGGGTTCGTCATTGGTTTGAATCCAAGCACTGTCTCCAAGTGCACCGCAAATATTCACGATGGCATTTACTTGAGAGGAGTAACCAGGGTTTCCACTGTTGCCTTCCAATCCGCCTTCCAATCCAATTCCATTCATGTCCAAAAAGGAAGGAATCTCACTTTCTTGATCCAGGTATGCATGGTGCAAAGTCATAAAACCTCCGGCACTGACGCCCGCCGCATAGATTTGATTGTCATCAATGAGGTAAGGATTGTTCTGTTCAGCAACACTTTTTCGAAAAAAACGAATGGCCGCTTTCAAATCTTGCGTGCCGCGCATCACTGCTTGGGTGGCATTTCCTTCAAGGTTGGCAATTCCAAAACCCAAACGGTAATTGATCGAAGCCACTACATATCCCATTTTGGCCATATCCTGACAGAAGGACACGACATCAGGACCATTCTTGCTTCCTGTGATGAATGAACCTCCATGGCACATTACCACCAAAGGGCGTGCGGCTAGATTATCATCAACGGGTTGGTACACATCTAATGTGAGATCTTCAGCAGCTCCTGTGTAATCGAGATTGTTGCCATAAACAATATTACTCGTCACGGAAAATTCTGGAAAAATACGCTGGTAGTATCGACCGCTAATATCACATTGCGTTACACCGGCAAGCGTAACTAAACTCAAAAAGAGTGTAAAAATATTTTTCGATTTCATGATTAAGGTTGTTGGTGCAATTTAAGAAAACATCCAACAACCTTGTCGATGAATTTATCCTTTTCTTTTGGGTTTCCCTTTGTTGGGATTCTTGAAGCTTTTGGATTTGGTATTGACCTCAAATTTTGGCTTGGACTTCTCGTGTTGCCTTTTTTCTGATTTGTCTATCTCCTTTTCAAATCGATTGCGTGATGGACCTCTTTGAGCGCGTTCGCCATAGGTGTATTTCTTTTCTTTATCGTCTCCATCTCTTCTAGGAGGTCTGTCACCATAACTTCTTCTCTCTCCGCTCTCGCTCCTCGCTCTGTTGTCACGATCTCCATAGCTTCTTCTTTCACCACGCTCTCCGCTCTTTGCTCCTGCTCTGTTATCCCGATCTCCATAGCTTCTTCTCTCACCATCACCCTCTCTTCTGGGAGGTCTGTCACCATAACTTCTTCTCTCTCCGCTCTTTGCTCCCGCTCTGTTGTCACGCTCTCCGCTCTCACCTCGTGCTCTGCTATCCCGATCTCCTCTTCCTCTCGATCTCCCCTCACTCATCTGATCTTCAAAGCTCCTGGTTTCTTCATATCCATCATCCCTTCCATGACTTCTTTCCTCTTTCCTTGTCCCATTTTCCTCTTTCCACTTTTCACTTCCCTCTTTCCACTTTTCACTTCCCTCTTTCCAAGTCCCTCTTTCCTCTCCTCTGTTTTCCATTTCTCTATTTCTTCTTCCTCCAACGGTATTGCGCTCGGAAGTTGTAACAGTGATTCTTTTTCTGTAAGGTTTCACTTCGCCGTCACCTTCTTGAATGCGGGTCGCACCACCCAAGCGGATGCCGCGATCTGTGAGTGTGATTTTTTGCTCTTTGTACAATTGTCCGCAAGCTTTCTTGAAAGTCTTTTTGGACATGGTTAAGTATCGTTTGATTTCTTCAGGCTCACTCTCGTCACTCAAACGCAAATAGCCTTTGTTGCTTTCTAATACGGAAAGGATTCTTTCCATCGCTTCTTCAATCAATTCAACACCTTCCTTCTGTGTGCTGACCGTAATCTCAGTGCCTTCAATTTTACGTATATATCCTTTGCATTTATCTCCTTCTCCATAATCTCTTAGCATCTCCTGCTTGAACAATACACCTAAATATTTTCCTTCAATGATAACACGTCTTCCAAACTCCATGCGCTCACCAATGATCATGTCCACTTCATCGCCTCTCTCAAAGGGAATGTAATGATTTTTCAGGTGCTTGGTCAATTTGGTAGAGGCAAACACTCGTTGACTCATTTCATCATACAAAAGGATGACCAATGCCCATCGTCCTTCTTCTAATTCATCTTTTTGCTCTGGAAAGGGAATGAGGATATCTCTTTCAGTTCCGATATCAATAAAGGCCCCTATGGTATTGGTATTCTTGATTTTAAAACTGCCAACATCGCCCACTTCTATAGATGGCAATTGGGTAGTGGCAATCAGTTGTTTGTTGTTGTCGAAGTAGGTGAAAACAGTTACCTCTTTTCCTTCCTCAGCCAATCCAGGAAATTCTCGTCGAAGCAAGGGAACTTGGTCATGGGCATCGCCAAGGTGAACAAATTTCCCTTCGATAGAATGGATCAATAGTGTTTGGATTTTTCCGGGTTGAATGATAGAACTCATATTACAAAGGTAGGTTAAGCAGTTTGACTTATTTTTGGAAAAACACCAAAGCATGAAGAAAGGATTGTTAATGCTGATCGCTGTATTCAGCGCATGGAAGAGTTGGGGACAATGTCCATCTGGTCAAATGGAGGTTGTTATTCAAATGCAAACCGACGCTTGGCCGTACGAAAATTATTGGCAGTTGGTTCCTTCCGGGAATCCCTGCGGCACAGGCGTTTTGTTTGAAGGTGCCAACTTCAATGTGGGATGTGAGGCGGTTGCAGCGGATGATGGTCCTGAAGGTTATCCAGCCAATGCCATCGTTACAGAAGGCCCTTTCTGTCTGGATCCCGGAGCTTATGATATCATCTTTGCGGATAGCTATGGTGATGGTGGACTTCAGTTTGAAGTGTTGGTCAATGGAGTTTCTTGGGCTGCATTTTCTGGAACCAATTTCGGAAATACGTTTACTTTTAATACAACACAGTCCAATCTCATTTCAGGAGATTCTCCGTGTGGTGCCTTGGAACTTTTTCCTGATCAAGAGGGGTTGATGATGAACAATGCCAACGCTACGGCTTCCATTGGTGAAATTGCTCCCAATGGTCTAGAATGTGGTGTTCCTGGTTCTTGGTGCGAAGGAAATGTCACACAATCACTTTGGGTGGAGTTGATGTTTCAACCCAACCAAGCTTACGTGATTTCAACCTGCGACACCGAGAATGGAGTAGATACACAATTGGCACTTTGGAAAAGCAGCAATTGTTCTGATTGGAGCACTTTCCAGTTGGTGAGCTCCAATGATGATATGGCGGGAGGTTGTGCTGTTGGAGAGTTTTATGCTTCTCAAATGACGATCAGTTGTTTGGATACCAACTATCGTTACTTCATACAGGTGGATGGTTGGGATGGAGCAACAGGGAATATTTTTCTTAATGCCACATCCACCAATCCCAATTATGCATTGGACGCCCTGGTTTTGCCGGTGTGGTGTCCTGTGAATAAAGGGGATACTCCTACGGGTTATATTCAACCTTTTATTCAAGATTTAGGTTTGGATGCGAGTTTCAGTTGGACCAGCAATACGGGATTCGTATCCAATGAATGGGCGATTCAAGATTTACCATCGGGTATTTATACCGTTGAAGTGAATTCCAATTGTTGGTCGGGATCGGCAACCTTTGAAGTGACGGAGCCCAGTTGGTGGAATGCAACGCCCACCATAACTCCTCCTTCTTGTTCAAATACACCAGATGGCGCAATAACGCTCGAGATATCTGGAGGTACCGGGCCGTACAATACTGTTTGGACAGATGCCGATGGAGTAGCCATTCCCGGAGGGGATTTGATGGATCAACCCGCAGGGACCTATACCGCTAGTATTACCGATGATCGCGGTTGTGTTTATGTACAAAATTTTCAGTTGCAATCCAATGGAGAACTGAATGTTCAGTTAGGAGCCATCAATGATTTGTGCATCAATGATATTTATTCTTTGGAGGCTCCGTTTTATGACGGGGCCATTTATCAATGGTCCAACGGCAATACCAGTCCCAATTTGGAAATCTTTGCTGAAGAATGGGGAGTAGGTGACCACACAGTTTCTGTTACCATTATGACGGCTGATGGTTGTATTGGTTTTGATGAGATAACATTTACCGTGAACAATTGCATTGGTGTTGATGAAATTTCGAAATTCAAAGGAGTTTATCCCAATCCCATTCAAGATGTCTGCACGCTTTGGACAGGTGATGCAACTGATTGGCGTTTAATGGATGTTCAAGGTAGATTGATGGCTCAATTTATTTTTCCCAAAAATCAGTTTGTTCAATTGAATATGAGTGATCTTTGTATGCCTGGTTTTTATTTACTTAAATCTAATAATGATGAGTACAAGATTGTTGTTGAATAGTTTAATGAAGTTACGATTGTTTTTATCTTTCCCGCTCCGTTTCACACTCTGTTTGTCGCTCTCAGTAATCCTGATATCCTGCCGGGACAAGGAAACGGAGGAGAAACCAGTTGAGACTGTTAACCCTCCTGCGGTGCGTGTGAACTTTTTAAATAGGGTGGGAGACTCCGCTATTGTCGCTGGACATTTTTATAACAGAGACGGTGGTGAGCCTTTTTCCTTAGACCTTTTCAAGTATTATATTTCACATGCAGCATTGGTGAATGATGCGGGGGATACATTGTATTTGAACGATCATACATTGATAGATGAGTTTGATGCCAATCGTCATGGATTTTCATCAAATCCAAGCATTGAAAGTTTGGGCAGTACACATTTTAACCAAATGATTTTTTACATGGGGGTTGACCAACCTCACAATACATCGGGAGATCAGGCTGGTGACTTGGACCCCGTGTATGGTATGATTTGGACTTGGAGCACGGGGTATATTTTCTTAAAGCACGAAGGTCAATTTATTGGTGCCGATGGATCAACGCTTCCACTTCTTTATCACCTGGGAACCAGCAAGGCTTTGACAGCAGTGTCTTTGCCTGTGGATATTCATTTGGAAAATGAAAAACAATTTCAAATTGATGTGAAGTTTGATTTGAATAAAATGTATTCAGCTGTGGGTACCATTGGCTTTGAGAACAACAATTTAATTCAAAGTACCAACCCCAGTGATTTGGCTTGGATACTTCAAATGAAAGCCAATATTGGTCAATCCTTTTCCATTGTCAACTAATGCAATAAGCCATGAACAGGAGATTTATCGTCATTATTTCTATTTTGGTCATGCTGTCGGCATGCTACAAGGATAATAACGACGCTGCATTTCAAGCCACGCCCTTTGAGTTGAATATCCCCAAGGGGCTCCCTCCAATGGTTATTCCTGCGGACAATCCACTAACAGTGGAGGGCGTTTATTTGGGACGTATGTTGTTCTATGATCCCATTCTTTCAGGGGACAATTCTCAGAGTTGTGCCAGTTGTCATATGCAACAACATGGATTTACGGACGGACAGAAATATAGTGTGGGAATCGATGGTATTGAAGGAATCAGAAATGCCATGCCATTGATCAATTTGGGTTGGCAGTCAACATTCTTTTGGGATGGTGGAGCTACAGATTTAGAAAGCCAAGCATTGGGTCCGGTAGTTAACCCCATTGAGATGCATGAGACCTGGGCCAACGCGGTGAATGAAATCAAGGCCATTCCAATGTACCAGCATTTGTTCAAGAAGGCATTTGGAGTGGATGAAATAACGGCTCCTTATGTGGTAAAAGCCATTGCGCAGTTTGAAAGAACCCTGATCAGTGGCGATTCGAAGTATGATCAATACAAAAGGGGAGAGGCTTTTCTTACGCCGTTGGAGTTGCAAGGTTTAGACTTGTTTACGGATATGAATAAAGGAGATTGCAATCATTGCCATGTTTTGGGTTCGACGTTTTCTGATTTCGCTTTTAGAAATACAGGTCTTGACAGTATACCTGTGGATGAGGGGCGATACATCATCACTTGGAACCCTGCGGACAAAGGGAAGTTCAAGACACCCAGTTTGCGCAATATTGCATTAACTGCGCCTTACATGCATGATGGACGATTCAATACTTTGTTGGAATGTGTGGAACACTACAATACCGGTTTCCGATACACCGCCAACCTTGATGCAAATTTGTATGCCGCTCAAAAGGGTAGAATGACCCAACAGGAAATGGAGGCCATTGTTGCATTTATGCATACTCTGACCGACGAGTCATTTATCCAAATGGAGGATTTTCAGGATCCGAGGTGATTCAACTTGTTCTATTGATTTTATTGAAAAATCAAATACAATAAGATGGCGTAGATAACCAAAGGCAGTGCAACACAAATCCACACGGACGATGCAATGTAATTGCTACCATACCGATTAAATTGATTTAGAAACGAAACAGATTTTGCGAATAACCAGTCAGAGTATGTTTTGAAATTTCTACATCCCGCAATGAACCCCAATGTGAAAATGACAAAAGCCATTTTCAAGTAATGAAAATGGAAAATGAGATCCAAGAGAAACAACCATGAGAAAGGAATGAGGAAGTAGTAAACGACAATGTTGATTTCATTGTAAGTCATTCTCAATTTTTTTCCAAGGAAATAAAGTCCGTTGGCGACTATTTTAAAGATGGATTGAATCATCGTATCATTTCAGTTGTAAAAGAATGGTTTTCTTTCAATTTTCACCAAACGTCCTGGATTTACACCTTCAGATGGAGTGATGGAGTAGGTGTTGATTTCGCTTACCTCAATCATTTTATTGGGTTGTCCTAAAAGTCTATTGAGGTCAATATTCAAGACATTGATTGCTGATGCCTGCGTGAGATTACAGATGGATAATTTAATGGGTATTGTATAGAAATATTCCTGTCTTTCCTTTGTGATGAAATCAACCTTTGCGAATAGTGTAGGGCATGGCATACGATTATCGGAACCTCCTCCGATGCCTTGATAGGAGTAGGCTAAGGTGTAAATACCTGTCGATTCATCAAATTTGGCCATACATTTTGACTCTGTTTTTTTCTTTTTATCCATGGTGATGAAAACATCATTTTGATACAATTCCAAACCAATTAAACTGTCTTGAGTGACAATTGGGGCAAAACTAATCTCAACTTTTTTAAATTTAAAAACACCATCCTGCGCAGAAGAATATTTAGCGCTTATCAGAATAATGGCGAATAAAATGGTATTAATGTTTTTCATCTAGGTATGAATCATAAGTTTTATCACCGGAATAAGAACTATTCTTTAGTCTGCGCGACTGTTTTCTCCAGTTGATTTTATCAATCACAGAATAAGGAATATTTCCATCAATGTATTTCGTTTCTTTACCGGTCACATCAAAGTCGAATAGGTAGTGCCCTTTTCTAAATTGAATATCTGTGGCGTAGAGGTGTCGAGATGATGAGAAAGGCAAGTAAATCACCATGAGTTCTTGGTTATGGAGGAGAGCAAAGGAAAATCTGGGTCCGATGGTCGTTAAGTTCAATATAAAATAATTGGTTTCTGCATCAAATTGTAGATAATGACTCAGATCCTCATTTTTTACAGTATCACCAAAAACGTTGATCAATAAAAAGCACTTTTCAAATTCGCTTATGCCTATCGATTCATTGTTTTCGTCTCGGAGAGTAAATGCCATTCTTGTGCTCCAGGAGGCCTGTGATAGGGAGTTGAAAGTTGTATTTGCCAACAAAAGTAGAAGGATGATTTTTTTCAACTTTCTGGTAGGTTTTAGGTTATTGCATGGCGTTCGGCCAAAGGTAAACATCAATATTAAAATTTCTAAAGCCCCAATGATGCAAGACGCCTGTGCTGTGAAGTGTCTTTACTTTTGATTCATTAATCCATGTGATGGGTTTTAGGCTAAAAAGTTCAATGAGATTTTTGCAGGTGAACTTTTCGAATATGTTTCACAAAAGCACCTCAGTCGCCACATTGCCATACTGATGTTGTGCATTCGTATTTCTAAAATTGCTTTTCAAATACCTTTCCGTTGAACTTAAATATATTTCCGTCTGCCATTCCAAAAAGCAAATTGTTTTTGTTGTCTTTATAAATAGTCCAAATCATTGGATTAGATATTTTGTTACTAATTGAATAGTTTGTCAAGGTTTTACCGTCATATTTCCAAGCTCCAGTATCTCTATCTCCAAACCAAATGTTGCCTTCTGAATCTTCTTCAATAGCAAAAACGTGTTCAAGTGTACCTAGTTTTGATTTATCTCCTCTTCTTGTGCTTGTTGGATGGATTAAGTTAAGCTTTTCAGAGAAATTAATTATTGAGTTGCCCTCCATTAGTAAAACACCTATTCCGTTATTTCCTATCCAAATTCGTCCTTTTGAATCTGCTAATACACTTCTTATATGCAAAAGCTCATTCTCTTTTAGGTTTAATTTTTCATTATCAAAGGTATTTACCATTTTACCATCATAAGTAAATAACGCAGCATAGGTTGCAATCCAAACTTTACCATCTTTATCTTTTGATATATCCGTAACACCGTAGGTATTGTCAGCATTATCAGCATTATCAGCATTTTTATTTTTGGGTTTTGGGAAAATCAAATGGTTCATATTTATTCCGTCAAAACGATTTATTCCGTCTTCTTCACCCGCATTGAACCATAGATCCCCATTTGTTTTATTCCAATCAAATATTGGGTTCTTATTTATTAATGGATAATTAGTAAACTTTCCTTTGTCATATACACTAACACCTTTTGCCGTTCCAAACCATATTTTTCCATTCTGATCCTCCTGGATTGAACGGATTTGATTGTCGGATAAACCTTCATTTGTTGTAAAGTATTGATAGGATTTTCCATTGTAAAAACTTACGCCTTCATGATGACTGCCAAACCAATAATTGCCTTTGCTGTCTTGAAAAATAGCACGTACTCCAGAAGTAAATTTTAAAGTGTCAGTTTTTGAAGTGCCAATCAATCCAAGTTTGTTGGTTTCTCTGTCTGGTAATTTCTTTTCGATGCAAGAAAAGATAAACGTCAATAGTAAACATGGCATTAAAAAAATCCTTTTTCCCATTTTGTCATACTTGCTAAAAATGCATTTGAAAATATTCTTTAAAAACTTAATGACTGTTCATTTTCAATGTTTAGTAGGGTATTCTTATTTATGTGACATGTGTGCATATCGACGTCCTCTTTAAACTGATGAACCTCATCTTCTTCCTGATGATTAAATCTTGATGTGAATTTGCACGGTGCCTCCCAATCCTGCTTCTACAATTTCATACAAAGTTTTAAGCGTGATGTTGCTGCCGTCATTTTCTATGCGCGATATGAATGATCTCTTCTTGTTGACTTTGTTGGCCAATGCCTCTTGAGTCATTTTCTTCTCTTCTCTGGCTTTACGAATCATTAATCCCATTTTGAAAGAAGCGGATTCCCGCTCCAAGTCGTCACGGCGCGGGGTACCTTTTACTCCATACACTTCATCTTTGATTTCTTGCCAAGCTCTTGTTTTCATTTGTTCGCTTTTTCTAATTGATATTGTTTCATCAGTCTTTCTGCCTTTTCTATCTCTCTCTTTGGTGTTCTTTGACTTTTCTTTATGAATCCATTGAGCAATATGACAAGGCAATCGTTGTCGAAAAAGCAGAATACTCTCCAAATGTTGTTGCCCAATCTTATTCTTACTTCGTATAAACCTTTTGTTCCTTTTATTGACTTGAGATATTGTGCGGGAATGAATTCCAAAATCTCAAGTATTTCGATGATTTTAAAAATTTTATTTTGAACTTTTTCTGGTTGTTGTTTTATGAAATTACTGAAATGTTTTTCGTATTCAACGATTGTTCTTGTTTTATTTCTACACATACAAATGTAACTTCAAAGTGACGTGTGTTTTAGTCAATTCAAAGTTGTTTTTTTGTGCATTCAAAACCTTATTCGAATTCTCCTATATCCTATATGAAAATTATGCGGTAAGATTCCCGCGCCAACGATGGTAGCGGATATCCCGGACTGGGGCGCGCAGCGCCGCAGGAGGAATAGCAGCGGACAGCGGGGTGGACGTTGGCCGATAGGACAACGGGCAGGCGCCATTTTTTACAATGTGTCTGTGAACGTGAATCATAAGCGGTTGGTGGAGGAATGAAGGGATCAGGGGATGAGGGGATGAGGGGATGAAATTATTCCATTAAGTGCTTATCGACTTGTGCTTTAAGGATGGGGAGATCCCGGCTAACTATCGTCCAAATTACTTCATCCGAAATGTTATCGTAACTATGGATGATTCTATTTCTTGTATTGATTATATTTTTTGCTTCAGCAATGGGGAAGTCTTGATCGGTCTTGATAATTCTATTAACTGCTTCACCAATTATTTCTAAATTTCTTTCGACCGCTTTTTTCGTTTTCAAATCATTTTGATACGCAAAGAAGTCTCGGCGTTCGCCCAAGAAATCATTGATTTCTTCAATAGATTGCTGAATATCGACTAACCAAGTTTTAATATTATTATCCATAAATTTTGACCTTGGTTTTTTCCAGTTGTTGCTTGAAAATGGGATTCTTGATGGCACGTTCTTCAATCAAATCTATTTGTCTTTTCAATAGCTCTTCAAGTTTTGATTTAAGATTGAAATAGAGATCAGTGTATGTAAACGGATCTTTCTCATTAAAATCTACCACGAGATCAATATCAGAGTCAATGTTGAAATCATCCCTAACAACAGAACCAAAGGCATACAATGACTTGACTTTGTTGATTTCACAAAGTTCTTTGATTTGGATGATTTTTGGTTCTTCTATTTGCACAATCAAATATAATCAATTAGCAGGTGCACGACAAGCTGATTGTGAAACAGGGTAAACCGGCTTGGGTTTTAAAGTGGTCAAATTCGACCACATTCCCGCACCATTAAAATATTGTTGTCAATGAAGGAATGTCTAAATCCCTTAGTGTACGGGCAAATACGTCAATGAGGTAAACTTCTTGGGATCCAAATACTTCTGCGCAACTGCCTGTATGTCTGCTGGCGTAATCTGATCCACCACCTCAAATACCTCTTGCATGGTGTTGATGCGATTGTATACCCACAAACTTTTTCCGTTGTTAAACATCAAAGATGATCCTGAATCTTGCGCCAATGCCAATTGTCCCTTGAGTTGTATTTTATAACCATTCAAGGTGCGCGCCGAAAATGGCTTCTCTCTCAATTGCTGCAACTCCTTTTCTATCAACGCCAGCGCTTTTTCCAACTGGTGAACTTCAGTGCCCAAGTAAATAGAAAATACGCCGGTGTCTGTAAAGGGCGAATAATTGGAATCTACTTGGTAAGCAATGCCATGCTTTTCCCTGATTTTTAAATTCAGGATATTGTTCATAGCAGGACCGCCCAACAAATTATTGAGCAGTATAAAGGCATGTCTTTCCTTGTCATGCAGATGCGGCGCTCGACAGGCCATGCCATAATGCGCTTGATGAATTTCTTTTTTGACCTTCAAATGCTGCTTGGCATATTTGGGATAATCTGGGCGATTGAATTGGGCCGTTTGTGTGGGAACTCCTGCAAAGTATTCTTCCAACCAATGGAACATTTTCTCAAATGCAACTGGGCCGGCGTAACTGAATACCATGTTCTGGTTAACAAAACATCTTTTGTAAAAGGAGACAACATCTTTCTGCTTAAATCCTTTGACACTTTCTTCTGTTCCCAATATGCTGCGCCCAATGGGATGATTGGGAAATACCATATCATCCAACTCCTCAAACAACATGTCGGTAGGGGAGTCCTTGTAACCATTGATTTCGTCAATGATGACGTCCTTCTCCTTGGCCATTTCTTCGTCATCAAATACGGAGTTCAATGCCAAGTCAGCAATCAACTCAATGGCACGCTCAGTATGTTCATTCAAAAATGAAGCATGGATCCAAGTTTCTTCTTTGGCGGTGAAGGCATTGATCTCTCCGCCTACGGCATCCAATCGGGAAAGAACTTGGGTGTTGTTGCGCTTCTTGGTTCCTTTAAAAAGGCCATGCTCGATATAGTGCGCCAATCCATGCTCCAATGGAAATTCATCTCGGCTTCCGCATCCAATCATTAAGCCACAATGTCCTACGGCACGCTTCATGGGTTGATGAACAAACCGAATGCCGTTGGACAAATAAGCGGACAAAGGGTGGTCTAAATTTTCCAAAATCAATTGCACTTTACATCCAACCAAACTCCCCAAGCATCAATCCCTATGGCCGTTTCTGGCTCAGTGATTTTCTCGATTTCTTCTTTTGACTTGCCTGCATCTTCAGCCAGGTGTCTCAGGTATTCGACAGACAATTTGTATCTAAAAGCACGTCCGTAAACGATGGCCTCTTTTCCTTCACAACCTTCCAAGGGCACACCAAAAGCATGGTCTTTCATGAATACACGTGTATTCAATTGATTGTCTTGTGTGCAGATCTCCATCCAGCATCCAGCCTTTTTACAGGTTGTAACTGTTTTGGCAGATAATACAACATCGACACTGTCCATTTTTTCCATTTTCCCATGGAGGTCTACCAAATTGGTTGTTTTAGAATTCATAAATTTTTCACCAAAAAAACAGCCTTCTTGCGCAGTAACGGTGGTGATGGATAAAAGGGCGGCAACAGCCAAAAACAGGATTCTTTTCATGGTGCTAAAATAACCAATACCCCCTTTCATTTGACAATTGGTAAAAGAGGGTGCTAAGTATTTATCAGTAGTTTACTTATTTGTTTATCAGTAGTTTGGTCTCATCATAAATCGTTAAACCTTTAAATAATTGGCTATGAAATCAATCTACTTTATCGCAATGATGACTTTGTTTACATGGAATAGCATCGCTCAGCGTATTATCCCTTATGTGCCCAACGGCAATGAATTCATTCTTGACGATTCTTTTGAGGATTTGAAATGTTATGATGGATTGGTATTTCAAGATTCTCTTTTCCTCGCTACAAAGTACGTTGACGCTCCAGGTCAAGGTGCTATTAAGGTTTTTGCGAATGGTGTTTTGTCGGATGTTCCAGTGGATTGGGATGCTGCTCAAGGTGAAGTAACCGATTTACTTGTTTTCAATGATCAATTGGTCGCCATTGGCAGGAGAATAGATCCAGCACTCAATCAAAATGTGGCTTGTATAGGTATCAGGAACGGAGGGCAATGGAATTATTTTTCTTTTCCCGAGCACCCAAGATTCAACTTTGGTAAAGTGGTCAATCAACGCATATATCTCTTTGGCGGTGTCTCAAACGAAGTGGTTTATTTCGAGAATGGCGAATTTCATCTCACAGACATTGTTGGGGTTTTGGATGCGGAGTCAATGAATGATGAATTGTATTTTATCAAGAATGACTATTCAGGAATGTATCATTTGGACAACAATGGCCTTGTTCAATCGGATTCAATATTGTGTGATACTTTGAATGCCTTTAGTATCATCGAGGGGCAATTGTTTGTTTCTGCGAGATGCGAAAATTACCTTCTCCGATTGGGAGATGACGGTGTTTGGGTTGAGGATCAATTGGGAATAGATTTTCAGGGATGGAAGTCAAGATATTTGCGGAATATTTTCAAAACCAATCGGGGATTCATTGCCCAGTTTTCCAATGAGTATCACAATGCTTTTTTTTTATGGCACTTTAGTGGTACGCAATCTTATGAAATGCAAAGGAATTCCGATTTGAACACTACTGTAGTCAATGTGTTGGAATTTGAAGGTCGTGAATGGGCCATTTGTTATCGATCTTTAGAAGGAGCCAATGGGGGCTTAAGCACCATTGAGGATGGATGGAAATTTCAGAAAGTCGCCAATGAGGATTGGTCGGTCACTGCTTATTCTGGATTTACGAGTTATCCCTATTATTCTATGGATTATTTTGATGAGCCATTGAATATTGGTTTTCAATACAAAAGAAAATTATTGATTTATCATTCAGCTTTTCAGTTGTTTGGGCTCAGCAGCGGTAATTTATTGGGAGTCGGGGGCATATTTCCGCCTACACTGAACGGGGCGTTTTGTGGTCCTTTGGCTAACGCTTATGACAACGAATACATGCGCAAGTACAATCGAGTGTGGGTGGTGAAGAGAACGGATATTGATTATCATTTGGCTCATTGGTGGGAATCGAACTATGAAGTGCCTTTAGACATTTTGCAATGGCCGGGAAATGGTAATGTCGAAAATGGTGAATCGGAAATATTGGCACCATTTGATGATTACAACAACAACAATCTTTATGAACCATTGTTGGGCGAGACCCCGCACATCAAGGGAGATGTGGCATCGTTGAGTATGGCCTCTAACGGACATGGTCATGCGCTGCCTTATAACGATAATGCCTTTATGCCCAACCCCAATGAGATTGAAATGTTTATCATGCAGTATGTATTTTTAAATCATCCCTCCAAGGCCATTGCCAATACGGTTTTTACAGATTATCGAATCAATTCCAAAGAGAGTCAAATCTGGAATGACGTTTATTG
>JACCDL010717760.1_pt1 | contig 14844 bp, 10 predicted proteins | sample 7441931 | NCBI WGS metagenome assembly JACCDL01 (sample SAMN15323437, study PRJNA562643) | freshwater metagenome | isolation source: river surface water | place: USA:Blue River Watershed | collected 2017-08-16 | reverse complement strand
TCGCCGCCGTAAAACTATCGGCATCTGTTTTTGATTCATGATTCACCCCGTGTCCCCGTGTCACCTTGCCAACTTGCCCCCGGGAGACGCTGTCTCCCCAGTTCAGAAACTCGGTAGGGGTTTGGAAGATTGGAAGTAGGACGCCATTCGGCGCCTGCTTGGCTAGCTCCTCCTGGATCAGACGGGATGCGAAGCTCGACGGGACAATGACACGGTGACTGCCTAGGTCGACGGGTACTCCGGTTCGACCCGCAAGTAGACGTGAGGCAACCCCCTTAGCGAGGGGCGCGGACCATCCAGTGAAATAGGCATACAGGAGGGGCATTCGGACTTCCCCTCCTGTATGCCTGACTTAGGCCTTTGTGCAACTACGGCAGGCCAGGGACGGGAAATATTATTGGACAGAGATTACTTCACCTTCATTTTCCTGAAGAAGTGACGACTAATTAGCTTGAAGATGATCTCAACCGTCTGGACAACGACGCTGTTGCCAAACTGCTTGTAAAGTTGCCAGTCAGACAGGCCTTCAGCAGCGATTGTACCAACGTCCATTTCGTAAGTCTTTTTTCCCTTTTTTCTCTCAAATCCCATTACGCGAGCACACTCTTTCGGGGTAAGCGTTCGAACTCGTTTGGTTCCGTTGGCTGACTGAATTAGGTATGCGCCTGTACGGGCGGCAAGTCCGCCCCCATAAGCAGAGAAAGTGATGGCATGTCCATGTGTTGAGTAGATTCGTTCACCTTGTCTTCCCATGCGCGGATCTCCCTTTTTCCCAATTACGCCAATTTGTAACGGGCGAGTCTTCTGAAGGGATTGCTCTGCTACATCCCTTTCACACAGCTCATCAATATCCGTCATGATGCGATTAGGATCAATGGCATAGCGTGCGAAATCCACATCTGAAAGGCTGGCATCGATACAATCCTTCAAGAATTTTGGCTTTAGAGACTTATGCTTCATTTTTTTGAATGCAGATTCGAACTTCAGAATTTTCTGCTTTGGGAATGCTTCATCGTAGGCTGCCACGATGTAGATGCGCTCACGCTTAGTTGCCGCGCCTAACTGGCCCGAGTTAAGGACTACTGAAAAGACGGAGTATCCCAGTTCGGAGAGTTCCTTGACAACACGCTCATGGGTTTTTCCTCCATCATGTTTCTCAAAGTTTCTGACATTTTCGAGAAACACGACTTTAACGGGTTGCCCTAATTCCTTCTTTTTCCGGAGGATGTCCGTAATGTTAAAGAACAGTTTACCTCTATCCTCGTTGAACCCGAGCCTGTTTCCGGATATGCTGAATGCCTGGCATGGGAAGCCTCCGCAGAGCACATCGTGACTAGGAATTTTTAAAACATTTTCCTCATTTGCCAGGACCGTAATGTCGCCAAAAGGTACCTCGCCGAAATTGACGTAGTAGCTAATTCGGGCGTACTTGTCCTTCTCGCTGGTAAAGACGCACTTCCCTCGTGAATTCTCTCCTGCTAATCGAAACCCTCCTATACCTGCAAAAAGATCGATGAAAGTGAAGAGAGGCATCCTCACCTTTCGTTTGAGCGCGTGTTTTTGTTTTCCCGCTTCCTTTAGTTTAAGGCGTAAAGCCTGATGGCATGTATCTTTAAAGTTATCATACCCTGACAGGAAATCCTCCGGGTACAGTATGTGTCCATGCCTATGCTGATGGGTGTGCAGAGCCAGCAAATCTAAGTCCTTGTCGCTCATCCTGGCTAGAGGTGCTTTCGGTTTTTGTGGCATCAAGATGACTAATTGACCGCTGGATATCTTAGTCAAGCGCAGGGGTGCAGCATTCAGCCCTATGGCTTATTCTGGTTGTGCTGGTTTACGGCGCCTTAATTGATATTGTTAATAAGCAAATCCAGGTTACAGATTTGTGATGCCCCAGTACGAATACGACTCCTATGAAGCTTTGAGTTTTGTTAACGATTCGGCGATTCGCTTGCCAAGGTTCCAGCGCAAGCGGTCATGGGATGAGGCAAAAGGTTTCGGCTTGGTCGTTAGCTTAATCAAGAAGTACCCCCTTGGGGTTGTAGTCCTTAATAAGGAAAAGGCAACGAAGTGGCTGCTCGATGGACGTCAGCGCAGGTGGGCCCTGAGTGTGATGCTTGATGACCCGCACGAGGTATATCGATGGAGCTGCAAGTTTTTAAAAATAAAAATCAAGGACACTCCTAAGGACTTTCGTGTGAAGTATTGGGAAGGCTTGGCTCAGTATATCGGTGCTAATGCCGATGAGTCTGATGAGAGTGGGCCGGTGGAAGGCCGGTTAGACTTTGATGATGAAGGTGTGGCTGATGAAGCGATCGGGATAGGGAAACGTTCCGACATGGCTCCCTTTGGACATTTGTTGGACTATCTTGTTGAGGTGCACAGTGCTAAGTCTGAGGATTATTTTGCTCAGCTTTTCGATGTTAAGTTAGACCGGAAGGTTAAGCCTAGCCTTAAGTATTACTCCAAGGGAGAAGTAGATGGCGTGCTTCTCAGAAACTTGATCAAGGGATATCTCGATAAGAATGTCGCCCAGGCTGATACCGCGGAAGCATTTTCTGGCTACGTCGATCAAAAGTACTTTCTCACCGGGAAGGCCGCTTCGAAATCATACCTTGCTGCTATTGAGCTGCACTGGCCTCAGATCTCAAAAGGGTTGTCATTTTACAGGTTCATAAGATCTCTTCTCACTGAATCAAAGATTGGAACCGTCACTCTTACCGAGGCATCTGATTTGGACGCACAGCGTGTCTTTGAAATCATCAATACAAAGGGGCAGAAACTTTCTGCAGCTGAAATATCTTCGGCCGATCGTAACTGGAATACGCGACTCATTGGTCCGAGCAATCTGCTAAAGTTGCATGCCAAGACTGTTTACAAGCGCCTTGAGATAGACATTGACGCTCCGTTGGTAAGGTGGGACGTGCCCGCGACCTTGATCCAGGAGTTGAGGCTTCAGGGTGACTACACGCTTTTTTACCCCAAGCACTCTAAGTCAAAAGAGGATTCTACAGCCTCAGAATTTGAATCGCAGGTCGGATATGGATTCAAGCTCCTTTCCGCGATTAAATATCAGTCTATCAACAAGGCGTGCATAGTCGACCTCTCTCAGGCTGAGGATGTGGATTGGGATGAGTTCCTCGATGTAGTTTCCGGCACATTTGGGGATATTGATGAGGTCTTATCTCAAGTCCCATATTTCGCGTGCTTTAAGTCCTGGAATCTTGATCTGAACACCTTGTATGGGCCTGCTTCTTCGATTCGTGTCGCAGCCCAATTCTATTTGGATTGGGAAGCTAAGGGGAGTCCGAAAAAGGATTCTGAAGCCCGGAATAAATTCATAGCAAACTGCCTCTCTTGTTTTGACCGTCTTGTTTATGAGCGGCTTATGCGCGAATGGACGAGTGCCAGCGACAGCGTCTTGAAGCGGAAATTAACATCTTTTAAGTCGCAGATTGCCGCCAATGCTGGATATGTTGAGGAGCACGTCGGTGAAGAAGCCTGGCGGGCTTTGGTTTCGGGTGCCTGCGAAAAGAATAGGCTCGGCGACTTTGAGGTGAACTCGGATAAGTCCATCGAGATCTTTCGTGGTCTCCTCTTGCATATGAGTTGCGTGAAGGGTATATTTAACGTTGCGCCTTACGAGAAAGAGTTGCTTACGATTGATCACTTTACCCCTGAATCCCTCTTCTCTTCGCTCCAGCATAATCTTCAACTTAGGGGTAACTGGCTTTGCAATCTCGTCGCTGTTCCTGATAAATTGAATAAGCAAAAAGGGACTAAGCCGTTTTCTTCTATGAAGGAAGTCCAACGGCGGTCTTATTTGCATTATCTTGGATGGCAGGCCAATAAAGTGGCCCCCTTCGCTTCGGGTAAAGACATGGAAAAATTCATGAAAGAACGCCAGAATGATTATACAACAAAGTTCTTAAATTCTCGCAAATTATCATTGGGTACATTTCGTTAACGCAATGGCAGATATCAAATTAGTCTTCCCGGAGCTAAGCGGCGTTGAGCGTGGGGCCAAACTTCTTGCGCAAGATTTTAAGTCTAAGCCCCTTTATTACCTGGCGCGCGAATCCATCCAGAACTCCTTGGACGCTTGGACGAAGGCTGCACGGGCCGCCGGTAAGCCGGCCCGAGTCGTCTTCCGATTGCATGAGATACCTAAAAGTAAGGTGACCTGCCGAGATGATATCTTGAAGGCCTTTGAGCGTGCAGAGAAGTATTGGGAATCTAGACAGTCGATGTTCCAGCCGATTTGGGACGCGGCGCGTTCGTCGCTGACTTCCGACACGGTGCGCATCCTTGAAATCGGCGACTATAATACCTGCGGCCTGGAGGGTGATGACCGTAAGGTAGGTGGCCGCTGGCATTCTTTGGTAAAGTCTGAGGGGGTTCCTAACCCTAATGCGGCTGCCGGCGGCTCTTATGGCATCGGAAAGATGGCTCCATTTGCATGTTCGGATGCTCGGACCGTACTATATTCTACCAAGACGGAGGATGGTCATGCCTTTCAAGGCGTATGTCGCCTCGCCACATTTGAGCAGGATCGCGTGCGTCGTGCTCCGGATGGATTCATCGGATTGGATACCGGCCCGAAGTCTGAGCCATATATTGCGGTTCGAAAGGAGAAGGACATTCCTGCGATTTTCCAGCGTTCCGAAATCGGTACCAGTGTCTGGTGTCTAGGTTTCATTAAGCAGAAGAATTGGCTGCGCGAAATCGTTGCTGCCTCTCTTGATAGTTTTTGGCTGGCGATTCATCTAGGCCACCTGGAGGTCGACGTAGTCGACGAACATGGTCAGCCGGTCTCCATCAATAAGAAGACGCTCTCTAAGGTGATTGAATCCGTCGGCGATAAGGCCCATCTGGCAAAGTGCTCCTTAGCTGCCTACGAAACTCAGGTTAAGGAGCATAGGTTGGTAAGTCCGTCTGACGCGCCTTTCCACGCCTTGCTTGGCCATGTTAAGCTTTATCTCGCGTTCGGCTCGAAGGATAGCTGCTCGAACGAATGCTATCAGGTTCGAAATAACTACATGCGCATCCGCAGCAATCGCTGGCGCTGCCCAGTCGACTACACCGCCGTCGTGGTATGCGATGATGCCAAGGGCGCGGAGTACCTTCGCGCGATGGAGCCTCCTTCGCACGAAGATTGGTTGCCGTCCTTGTTAGGTCAGTCCGAACAGACGCGTGCTGGCAAGGCATTGAACGACCTTGAGCAGTGGCTTCGCTCCTCCATCAATACGGCCGCCGCAGCCGGCTCGGGCGATGAGATCATCGAGGAATTGACGTTCGACGGTGAGAACGACGATGGAAACCAGGGAACTGACTTAAAAGTCCATGAGGAGCTTGTCGATCCGTTCGGAGCCAACACCCCGGTACAGGTGAAGGAAGGCGATGAATCGGGGTACGGAGGGGTCAAGGGTACGAAGCGAGGTAAAGGAGGTAAAAGAAAGGACCCGATTCCCAGGCCTGACGGGACTGTAGATGGTGGCTACTTTTATGCGCGCGTACTATCTGCCACTGAATCATCTGCAAAGATTAAGCTTACCAGGGTCGCCTCTTTCTCAGGTAAGGTTCCTGTTTCGATTGCATTTACCGCCTTGGGAAGCGAAGGGGAACTTGAGGCTCAACGGCCTGCGTCCTGCGAGATTGTAGGCGTAGGTCCTTTGGAGAAGGAGGGGGCAAGTTCTCCTTTCTTCTCCGTTAAGCCTGATTTACTCGACGAGGAGAGCCTGACGTTGGAAATAAGTCTAGATAACGCACGCGACATGCGACTTGGCGTCCGCTTTAAATTTAAGACATAAAAAGATGAAGACTCACTCGTGGCCGCACCCGGTATTAGTAACAACTTTTATTAGTGAGCAGGAATACGAACGGGATTACCAACCCGGAGTAGATTTGACTTTTAGTTTGGTTAAGGCCGGAAAGGGGAGATTCATGGCGAAGGTCATGATTGGCTCGCCTGCTCTTCGTCGACATATCAAAGTCAAGCAGGTTGAACTGGTGCTTTATCTTGAGGCATTGGAGTCGCCGCTCAGGCTCGCCCGTCGTCTTGATGGTGCAGCGTTTGGTCGAGAATCTGAATTAGAGGTTCCTGTCGACATCGATCAATCTAAGTTTTCGGGCGGGCTCAAAATCTGCGTATATCTTGTCGCTAGGATCGGCTTCAGGCTTTCTACTGCCGACTGCGTGGAAGGTTATGAAAATGAGGTTCCAGTCGAGCAAGGGGCTTTGGTCGGATACTCCAATGCGCTGCTGCTCTATGATGATAAGTCGAATATCAGCAATATCTTCAAAGTCCGAAAGAATGATTCGATTGAGCTGATGACTGTGAACTCCGAGGATGAGTTTATCGATGTCAATCTCCCCACGGACTTGTACGAGAAGTATACCCTTTTCCGCCTTAAGAACACTAACGTTACGGCATGTTCTTTCTTGTTCCCGGCTTTGGTTGAGACGATTTCGTTGCTGGCTGAAGGTTGCTCTGAATTGGAGCAATGGCCGGATGGCTATAGCGGGGCGAAATTTGTGGTAGCTCAAGCCCTGGCCAAGGAAGGGATATCACCTCGTGATGTGGCTCAGCGCGGCGCAGTGCGTGCCGCATCGGCATTATTCTCCAGGTTCAAGGAAAACCATGTGAAGCTTTTCGGCGAGCTTCGCTCTACCTACCAATCCGAATAAGATGCAAAAAATATTCTCCAGCGAAGGTCTGAGTCAACTCAGGTTATTGGTCGGCCAGAGAGGTAATCTCGACCGACTGATCAAGGGCTTGTCAATCGATGTCTCGGCCTGCGATCTTGAAGATGCCAAGACGCTTCCGGTAAACATGCCATTATTGCAAGTTGCTGACCCCGGTGACGATAGCCGTGTCAAAGATGATGCTGATAATGCGGCACGTTTACATTATGCGCTGGTTGGCATGACGGCGAGAGCTGCTGCTAACCCTCGTCTTTGGTCGACTTTCGCTTTCAAGTACTACCAGGATTATATGCTTAAGCGTTGGCCGCTTTCCGATGCTAAGGACGAAGCGAAAGCCATCGATAAGGTCAACGACCGGTATTTCCTAAAAAGGGTGGGGCACAAGGGATATTTTCGCCATGGAGTCGCTCGCCTCTGGTGGACCGCTCATATGACGGCGAATATGGATGAGCCTAATCTAAACAAGCGCTATGAGCTGACTCGGTTCGCATTTTCCCGCCAAGAATATCAGTTCGGCATCTTTCTTAGAAAGTTCGGAGCCTCGCATCATGTCGCTAGGTCGATTCTGGAATATTTTATGCTTAACGAAGTTCGGATTCTTTCTGCCATCGAAGGGACCCATGAATCAGGAAAAGGGTTCGTTGAATTTATACGCTATTCAAATAAACAGATGAACATCTATGGTTCGGTGTATCTCTTGGATATTCTTGATCGCGAACATATTCACCGGCTAATGGAGCGCGACGCAGCCTCCTTCTATGGTCGTTATTGGGAATAGCACTGATTTTGAATTTTTTTAACCACATCATCTCTTTCGTATGCTGATGCTTGCAGTTGCTATGTGTCTTGAAATCAACTGTTGGCTTCAAGTGAGCTGACCAACTTAATCAGCATGTCTCTAGTGTTAGAAAGGGTCTTTTGAACGAGATCGCTATTTTCGTCAGGATGGAAGTGTAGCACCTTGTTTCTTATGTTCCGCACGGTTTCAATATGCTCGTTAGCTATTTGCTCAACGAGTATGCCGCTAATCATAAGCTCCTTGGTGAGTCGTTCCAGGATGGGTGGATGAAGTAGCACGCCCTTATACTCTTCGAATTGCAAATCGTCGATGGACTTTATGCGTAGCTTTCGCTTTTCCCAGGCAGGGGCAATAAGCTCTTCAATTGATGGGTCGGTGAATGCGATTATCTGTCTGATCAGGTTTTCGATTTCTTGGAGAAGTAGGAAACTTTCAGTCAGGCGCAGGAGCTCGACTGCGAGGTCGGACGCACTAACCACCGCAAAGCACCTACCAGGTTCGTCTCTCACAATAACATAACCGTTCTCTGTCATCTCCTGCTTTTTATCGTAAACCGAATCGCAATCTTGGACAAAGATGGGGTCGCTGCAGATGCTTCCACATTTGATGACTTTCTTGTCACGGTTCAGGAAGCCCTGCATGGCTAGGTCGTCCCAACTGATGACACCCATGATTCGACTCTCGTCATTGCCAACGGGTACATAATCGACGTCTCTCTGGGCGAGAAGGACAACCGCTGATTCAATCGGTTCTTGCGGGCCAAGAATCCACTTAGGGTAAGGCTGTCGAGATGGCTCGCCGTTGGGTAAGCTTGGCGCTGGGGTCCTTAGTTCACGTTGTTGTTCGACGCATTTAAGCATGCCAAAAGTGATGATTGGCTGCCTGCTGTCTTCTTTGGGTTCATCTTCTGAAAGCCTTTTATCGCTAGGTAAGAGCGATATCTGAGTATCAAGATTTACCGAATAAAACCTCGGTGACGTTTTGACCTGAAGTTTGCGTAGTGCTTTCCGGATCGAGAGAATGGTGTCAGGGTGCCTGCGCTCTTTATCGAAATGCCCCAATATTTCACGCGGGGTCGTTTTAATGTCGACTCCTGAGTGGGCTCGTTTGGCGTTTTCGACTAACCAATCCGGCGTGAATATTTGTTGGTTTGCCATAAGTAAAAGCGTGTGTGTATGTGCTTATTCGATGGGGGCTAGATAGGTTCTGCGCCGCAACTGATGAGGTAATTATATATCCGATCATACTCTTTGCTGGGTCGAGTCTTATCCTGGCTATCTAGGTCTCCATTGGGTACGTAAATGGTAAGGGAAGACCTACTTCGTGTGAGGAGGACTCGATAGCTATTAATGCGTGATTCGAGCTCTCTTCTGAGATGGTTGCGTGAACTCCACTTAGGTCCGATTACGTCATGGCAACTCCACTTAGACTCGTGACGTCTTAGGTCTATGTCCCAGCACATTAGTACATGGTCCAGCTCTAACCCTTGGATGTTAAACTGGTTCTGGACTTGTTCGAGCATGTTCGAGGAGCGGATATCGTCGCTCGGACATAGAATCCAAGGGGCAATCGGAGGTTTTTCCCGAATGAAGAGACCCTCCGCCCTAAGTCGGTCTGCATTACCACTACAGATGATTCCTTTGCTGTCACCCGGCAGGCCTAGGTTTGATTTTAGGTGATTCTTCGCCGCTCTTAGGTCGCGGGTAATTTTAACCTTTTCCGCGGCGCTCAACTTTAAGTCTGAATAAGACTTAGCTGCGACTGGATTTCCTCCCGGAGTTTGACCCGGTGAATTTCCTCCTAGGACATGGTCAGCCCATTGCGCATATTTGTTACGCAGATCACCGAGTAGGTGTGTATGTTCAATGCTCCGATATAGAGGGTCAGTCTTCAGTCCTGGAATTGATTTAAATTCACCTAGCTCGGCCGTTTCTTTGCAAAGGGAGTAATGCCAACCGTGACGTCTGGCAGCCTCGATCCAAATCGGGACTCCGAGTTCGGTGTCATTTATATTTTGTTTATGTCCTATGAGCAGAATCAATACGGGGAGTTTATCTGTGTACCGTGATTCTAATCTTTCAAGAATTAGGTCTGCCTCGTTGTCGAGTAGGGCTACGTTATTAACCTTAGTTCCCTTGGCTAAAGTCCTTTGCGCTTCATCAAATATAACCACCCTACCGTCAGTTGAATCGGTAGTGAGGTAGTTGTGCGCTTTAACAATTTTGAAATCGGTGTTTTTTTCTACAAATTTGGATTCGGACTTTGTGTATCCATTCACTACACGACCTTTTTTCCCAGTCTTCTTATATGAACGAGAAAGCGCCATGTTAAGTACCTCTACGAGTGGGGCGTTTCCTGTGACAAAAAGAGCTTCACCTGCTAATTCTTTCGAAAAGTTGATCTGAAGCCCTGCCAAAGTTTTACCCGAACCGGGAGTGCCCGTAATAACGATGATTTCCTTACGCCCCTTACTCGTGGCATCGATGACAGTATCGATGACCGTTTTGCTACATTTTACTATATCCTCAATGGTAGCCGTGTGTTTGTTGATGGCCGAGACATCGTGCTGCCCCCAGAGGGTGACGGCGGCATCCACGATTTGGGTGGATGGATTGAACTCAGATTCGCACCACTTAATCGCATCTACCTCCTCCGAGCCTATCGTGTAGTCATTGCATTGAATGAGCGCGTCTCTGAGTTTGTTGCTTCCGCACTCGATTGGCTTGGTAGGGATGTTCGGCCATGATTTGAAGAAGCCTTCAATTTTACCGATAGAATTCTTCCCGGTTCTGGTGACAAGCAGAGGGTAAATCCTTAGACATTTGGTTTGGGTATATGCGTGGAACTCTTGGATGCTCGCTGCATAACGCATCACCTGATCCCTGTCGGCTGCGGCTAGTTTTCCGCGTTTAAACTCGATGATGTAGATCGCACCTGGTCCCGTGAGCACGAAGTCCATTCGAAGCCCTCTGCGCTTGAAGTTATACTCGGCAATCACGCCTGTTATGAATTCTAGCCCAGGCGATTCTTTCAGTGCATTCTGCATCACCTTGACGGTCTCCTTCCACTCTATCATCTGGTCGGGCATGTAGGCCCAGCCTTGCTTTGAGGCGTTTTCGCTTATTTTATTGGTTATCAACTCAGGCTGCTCGCTGATGAAAGTATCTTTTTCTGCGACATACCATGCGGCATCATGCGGGGTAAACATGGAGTCTTTTACTCCTCTGCCCGATTTTGCTCAATTGTAATATTTTAAATATAAGTACCATTCGCTGCGGTCCTAAGCCTCGAAGGCGCGACCAGCGTAAGCGGGATGATTGATTCTTGAAGGAATTCTCTCGGGGTGCGACCAGTGAGTTATGAACCTCACCCCGTACTAGTTGATAACTTACTTCTTTATTGGCGACATAGACTAACGCGCGCACAGGCCCACTATGCTACCTCACATGTGCCGAAATGATTTCCGTCACGGACTTACGCTTGAGTGAGTAGCAGCGCCTCTTGATCATGCCGTCATTCCTTAGCTTGGCTTCGACTCTTTTCCTAAATGTCTCGAATCTTTCCATGTTACTTAGCTCCCCCTTCAAGCTTTCCATGAGCCCCTTGATGTCGTTTTCAGCCTTAGGCTTTTCGAATCCATCCTCGTCTCCCGCACTTTTCGTGGCCGCTCCCATGAACATGCCCAATCCTTCGCTGACGCAATGGGCGAATCCGTAGTCGCACATCCTCCTGATGATGATGAAATCGTCCAACATGGTCTTACGTTGGCTTGCGCTGGGCTTCCAGATGAAGGCGGAGGTTATTCTGGCGTCCAGGTAGGCTTTCTGCGGTGCGAACTTGTATGTAATGAAGAGCACTTGGCTCGCGCTCTTTATGGGCCCGAACCTATTGTAAGCTGTATTATTGCCGATTGCCTTGTCATAGGGCTTTTCCCCGTGGACCATTTCTTGGGGAATCATGGATAATGAGACACGCTCTTTTGCCTCGTCGTCTTTTTCCCGCTGTCCGGTGACCTTGAGTTCGAGCTCGCAGTCTGGGAAATCAGCTTCACTTTTGTTATTAGGCATTCTGCCGAAGACGATCTTCTCGACGAGAATGCCGAATGCACCTTTCGCTTGTTTTTTCGACTTGGATTTCTTTCCGCCTTTTCTCCTCATCTTTATGTCAAAGTAGCCGACAAGATGAGGTTTCAGTGCCTTCTTTTCGCCGATGCTAAGGTCGTCATGGAATGCCCTGAGGCTCCCGGATTTTTTAAGCTGCAACGCGCGCGAGAGAATCGCTTCACGGTCGCTTTCGTCTACGCCTGTATCGTAGATTCTTTCTGTCATTAGCCCTTGGACAAGTTTGATCGAATGATCCTGGTGAGATAACTGTTAGTTAACGAGTAGCAGCGACGCCTGGCAGGGAAGGGGCCAATCTGCTTCGCGAATGTTAGGTCTTTGGGGAGGGCGTAGCCCTTGGTGCTGTTTCCTGGCCGCTTACTGCGTTCTTTGAAATCGTTTGCCGCATAGGTTGCTTGTTCTTCTTCGACTCCCAAGGAGATGAATTGCTTAGCTATTTTTTGATGATCTGTAGGTTGTCTTACGGGTTGCGCCTGGAAGTCGGTGTCTTTCCCGGCACCTTTAGGTGGCGCCCCAAGTGCGTAAGCGTACCTTTCGCTTAACATGTGAGCGTTTCCGCTTTGGATGCATCCCTGGATGAAGATCCAGTCTTGTCTAATGCGCATCCGTTCCAGTCCTTGCGGCTTCCAGATGATCGAATCGTGAAAGACAAGGTCTAACGGGTTTGCTTCTCTAGCCTTGTACCAATAGGTCATTAATAGCATCCCGTTGAGCGACTTCTGTATCTCTAAGTCGTCTTCGAATGATTTGCCGCTTCTGATGCACTTGCCGTAATCAATCATACCAAGGGATAGTCTTTCCTTTGCGCGAATTCCGTTCCTATTTTTTACTAGGCCGGTGACTTTTAACTCGAGCCCAGCCTCCTTGAGGTCCGCCGCAGCGGCGTTGTCTGGTGCTAGGCCGAAATGGATGATTTCGGTCAGAACACCAAGAATTCCCTTGGGACCTTTGAAAGTGCCGTCCGGACGGATCTCTGCTTTCGCGAAGCTTTCAGCAGCATCTAGCGCTATGCGCCTGCTTTTCGGGTTCAACTCGTCTAGGGAGTCTCGTAGTGATTTCCCCCTAAGCCACAGTGCCCAGCGCAGGAGCGACTGGGGGTCGTTTAGCGTGAAATCAGAATTACGATCGAATAGTTTCTCTCGTGCCACTCTTAAAGAGTGGCCTATAGGTATTAAGCCTCAACCTTTAACTAGGGTATTACCTATGCGATGGACGATTCCCACGACAAGGGCGTTACCCATGAAAAAAGCCCGATGTTTTGGGTCTATCTCTGCTTTTTCTCCATCAATCATGCAGTATCGGGTGTGTCCGGCAGGGAACATGTTGCCTTGCTCCAATTCTTCCGGGGTTAGGCGACGGAACTTGCCTGCCTTTACGCAGTCATGGTCGAGAATCTTGCGCTTCTTGGCCCAATTCTTGGCGCACTCGCGGCAGATGACGTGCTTGAAGCGGGAAGGGGATGAGCCACCTTCTGATGTAATGATGGTCCGGAAGGGACGATCCAGAGGGTCTGGCATCGGTAAGGGGCCTTCCTTGAACTCGTAGTCGAAACGAGTATCCGCAATCAGCTGCCAGGCGACAGCGACTTCCTTGCCGGTATCCTCGTCTGCAAGGATGATGGGGTTACCCGCGGTGGGGTTGTCTTTCCAATAGGCGGCTAGGAGTTTTCCCCAAGCGCGTTTCTGGGTATTGCTGAGCTTGGCATGTACCCCAGCCTTCTCGAAGAGCTTCTGAATGTGGGTAAATGTGGTGAGGTAGTTGGTCCGGACTTCAGTCTTGTTGCCTTTCTGATAAATCCAGGACTTCAGGGATTGTGAATCGATAACAAATTCCTCTGGGACAGTATCTTCAGGGACGAGTAGGTCGCCTAGATTGATTCGGCTGCCCTTGTACTTGGGGTATACCTTGGCGGTCCAGACAGACGGTTTACCGCCATTGCTGGGTATCATGAGTCCAGCATTCATGAAAGGGTCGTGCTTAACGTTCCCCTTATTGAAGTTCTCCGTGATTTCGTGTGGGTCACCTTCGATGATGGTCCGTGCCGGGGCCCAGCTTGCTTCGTGGAAGAGGTCCATCTGTTCCTGCGATTCCCGGTCATCTTCGGACTGTTCCTCGTCATCGTCGAGTGCGACGGACGGCTTAATCGTCTGGACAGGGAAGGCGCGCGCGAGGACGCCATCGTTCAGCATGACGTTTTCGGGGGTCTGTTCGGCCCTGAGTTTCCCAAGTTTTTCATTGGCTTTGTATCCTACGATAAAGACACGACGACGGCGTTGAGGCATGCCGTATTCAGCGGCATTGATGACGCGCCATTCGACAACGTAGCCTAGGTCAGCTAGGCACTTGAGCATGATTGCAAAATCCCGTCCGCGTTGCTTTGCCGGGGACTTCACCAAGCGATCAACGTTCTCCAGGATCAGGAACTCGGGTTTATGCTTCTTGGCGATTTCATAGATGGACCACCAGAGGACGCCCTTCTTGCCCTCAATGCCCTTGGACTGGTTGTTGGGCTTGGCCACCGAGTAATCTTGGCAGGGGAAACCGCCGACCAGGACATCATGCGCGGGCACCTCGCCAGCGGCGATAGCATCTTCGACTAGCTTGTTGCTATGCTTGGAATCCTTTGTGTCAGGGAATTTGTATTCGTAGACCCGCGAGGCCCACTGCTTGGCGCTCCCGGGTTCGTATTGGTTGCTCCAGACTACCTTGAAGGCCTTCCCCTTGAGGACGCTCTCCAGACCGATTCGGAAGCCGCCAACGCCAGCAAACAGCTCCACGACCCTATAGGGCTTGCTGGGGGCTTTAAGCACCGCCTTGGGCTCCTTAGACTGTTCAGTTTTCCTCTTCTTGAAGCTGTCGATGACCTTTTGGGCGAACTCCAGAGCGGCCTTGATTGGGCGGGATGGGGTCTTTTTGGTTTTGGAAGGGGGCATGGTCTGGGACAGTAGTCCCTGTCGCCCTGAGATCAATCCCAAATAGTCGACATAGGCAAGATCGAACTGAAAAAATGACCATGTTTTCATGTGAGCGGGGTCGTCTGGACTTGGCCAGATGCAGCTACTACTCCGGTTGCTAAGCTGAATCGCTGAATCAGCTAAATCTGGTCGCATAGCGGGCAATATGTTTGCCTGTCTATACGCTCCTTGTAGCAATTTGATATGACACTTGATGAACTGCAGAAAAGCGTGGCGTCAGCCTCAGCAAATGAGAAGTTGGTGG
>JACCDL010935946.1_pt1 | contig 14851 bp, 17 predicted proteins | sample 7441931 | NCBI WGS metagenome assembly JACCDL01 (sample SAMN15323437, study PRJNA562643) | freshwater metagenome | isolation source: river surface water | place: USA:Blue River Watershed | collected 2017-08-16 | reverse complement strand
CAGTTCAAGAGGATGGAATCTGTGTCATGACCGTTACGCCAGCACAGAACATTTCGAAATCCGTTGCGGAAGAGGCGCAGAAAATTGCCTTAGAAATCGCACAAGTTGTCGGAGCTGTCGGCGTGATGGCTGTGGAAATGTTTGTTAAAGGTGAAAAGCTTTACATTAACGAACTAGCGATGCGCCCGCATAACTCGGGCCACTGGTCAATCGAGGGAGCTGAGACTTCACAGTTCGAGCAGCATTTGCGCGCAATCTTAGATCTACCCCTTGGCAGTCCTGAGATGAACCATAAGTTTGCAGTGATGGGTAATGTGCTTGGTGGCGAAAAGACCGATATGTATCGGCCATATCTTCATCTCATGGCGCGCAATCCACATCTGCACTTTCATCAGTATAAGAAAGAGGTTCGCAAGGGGCGCAAGATTGGCCACGTTACCGCTTGTGGTGACGACCTCCTACACTTAACCCAAGAAGTCCAACATGCACGTGACTACATGAGCGGAGTAATCGATGAGTAATGATGTTGCAATCATCATGGGATCAGATTCTGATTGGCCGGTTATGGAAGAAGCGGCGAAAGCCCTGTATTCATTTGGCATCTCCTACACCGCAGATTTCGTCTCAGCGCATCGCATGCCGGAAGAGATGGTTGACTTCGCAAAATCAGCGGCAGCAAAGGGCTACAAAGTAATCATCGCTGGCGCCGGTGGCGCAGCTCATCTTCCAGGAATGGTGGCATCGCTAACAACCCTTCCTGTTATCGGCGTTCCAGTTTCTCTCAAAAATCTCGAAGGGATGGATTCACTTCTCTCAATCGTTCAGATGCCAGGAGGAATTCCTGTTGCAACTGTTGGTATTGATAATGCGAAGAATGCTGGAATCCTTGCCGCGCGCATTATTGGTTCAGCAGATGTAGCCGTTGCGAAGAAAATTGAGAATCAGCTAGCAACACTTTCAGAAGAAGCAAAGGCAAAGGGCGCCCAATTGAGCGCCCGTCGCAATACCAAAACTGGTTTTTAAGTCCCTACAAGGATTGACTCTGCATCCCGCTAGCAACCCTTTGGTTTTGGTTTTGTAGAACAGATTTTCTTCAGCTTCGCAGTTAATGCGAGATTTTGATTTTTCAATGCATCAACGAGTGCCTGAAGTGATGCTGCATCGCCTTGCGACTTAGAAGTAATTGTGACCGTTGGTGCTGGTTCCGGTGTAGCAGTAATTGTGACTGTTGGAGCTGGAGAAGGCTTGGCGCTCTGGGTCGGAGTTGCTGTTGTACGTGAAATGAACTTGATTGGCTTCTCAAAAATACTGGTGACAACTTTTTGCGTGATGACGCGTGCCACTAAGACTGTTCCAGTTAGATCTTGTCGCGCACAAACCTGGAGTGATAGCTGCCCATTTCCATATTGCGAGCTACCACCGCCAACAATGTCTCCGAACTTATTCTTAATACTTAATTCTACTTGCCAAATCGAGGCATCCATCGTTATGTCGAAATTATATTTACTACAAGAAACAGGTTCGTATATTGAATTCTCATCCCAACTAATCGTTGCATTTGGCGTGGAAATTTGTTCGGCCATAGAAGCTGGAGTTATCACAATTGAAACAAGGCCAATTAGGCCAGACAAAAGAAGAATATTTTTTATTTTTGAAGTAAACATGTTTGAAGTCTAATTGAGCAGAAAAGGTTTTCAACAAAAAATTCAAAGTTTACAAAAAAATGAATGGTCACCGAAAAGTGACCATTCATTTTATTGATTAGAGAATATTCGTAAATAATTAATCGGTACGGCCTAGCGCGTGTACGCGCCAGCCAGCGTTACGCCAGCGATCGCGATCGAGCATGTTGCGTCCGTCGATAAGGAATTTACCCTTTACGAGTTGTCCAATTACTGACGGATCAAGCTCGCGATATTCCTTCCACTCAGTCAAGTGCAAGATTGCATCGGCACCCTTTACTGCATCGACAACCTTCTCGGCATAGTCGAGGTTAGGGAAGCGCTTACGTGCTGGCTCAATACCTTGAGGGTCATGCACTACAACTTGGGCACCTGCTGCAGATAACTGAGCTGCAATATCAAGTGCTGGGGAGTCACGCACATCATCGCTATCGGGCTTAAATGTCGCACCAAGAACGGCAATCTTGTATTGGGTCAGATCATCTGAAAGATCTGCGCGCACTACATCAATGACTCGCTGACGTGCACGGAGGTTGATGTTATCGATTTCGCGAAGGAACTCGAGCGCTTGATCTGCACCGAGTTCTTGAGCACGTGCCATAAATGCACGAATATCTTTTGGAAGACATCCGCCGCCGAAACCAATACCTGCCTGTAAGAAGCGGTTACCGATTCGTGGGTCATAACCAATTGCCTTAGCAAGAACGGTGACATCGCCACCTGCTGCTTCGCAGACTTCAGCCATCGCATTGATAAATGAAATCTTTGTTGCAAGGAATGAGTTAGCTGCGACTTTAACGAGTTCTGCTGTTGGAAGATCTGCGCGAATCCAAGGAGTGCCAAGAGCGATGACTGGCTCATAGACCTCCTTGAGAATTTCTTCTGCTCGATCATTAGCAACACCTACAACGAGACGGTTTGGTGTCAACGTATCTTCAACTGCAAAACCTTCACGCAAGAATTCTGGGTTCCAAGCAAGGTCAGCTTGAGGCGCGTGCTCTGCTAGGTACTCACGAAGCCCTTGTGCTGTTCCGACAGGAACAGTGGACTTTCCGACAACGAGTGAGCCTTCCTTGAGGAATGGCGCGATTGCTGCAACTGATCCCTTTACATATGAAAGGTCAGCCGCGAGTCCATCTTTACTCTGTGGCGTGCCTACACAGATGAAGTGAACATCTGCATCGGCTACCGCTGAGAAATCTGTAGTGAAGGAGAGACGGCCAGTCTTCATCTCATCGGCGAGCAAGGTATCAAGACCTGGCTCATAGAAAGGAAGCTCACCCTTTGAGAGGAGCTCAACCTTGTGGGGATCGGTATCAATTCCAACTACATCGAAACCAAGAGATGACATACATGCAGCGTGAGTAGCACCGAGATAGCCGCAGCCAATAACTGAGAGTTTTAACTTCATGGCGGTGAGTCTATTGCAGGGTACTAATTATTTCGAAGCGCAGGGATTATCGGCTGCAGTTTGTGTCTTAAATTTATCGATAGTTGTGCTCGAAGGGGTCGCTTTTGGTGATGCAGATGACTTCTCGCCCACAACGACATCTACAAGGGCGGTATCGTTTTTGATGCGATTAAAGAGCTCGGCGGCGAGGACTTCATCCCACACAACAACCGATCCCAGAGTTGGATGGCGTCCATTGGGATTGGCAAGTGGAACTGTCATGGTGCGAACATTGCCCGAAGAGAGATTTCGCATCTGCTTTGCAAGCGTCAAGAGATCGTTCTTATCTACCCCTTCATCCATTTTGACGGTGGAGATAGTTGCTTGCAGAAAATTCTTTAGCTTAATCGGGTTGAGAAGTGTTCCTGAAGAAGTTGCCTTGCGGACAATTGCAGAGACAAATTTCTGTTGCCGTTCCATTCGACCAATATCACCACGTCCATCAAAGTCACGAGTACGAACATATTTCAAGGATTCGACTCCATCGAGGGTGTGAGTTCCTGCGGCTAAGACCAGGTGGCTCTTTGGGTCATCAATAGGCACCTTGGTGCAGACTTCAATGCCTCCAAGTGCATCGACGACGCCGACAAACCCAGCAAAACTCACTTCAACGTAATGGTCAATCTTGAGTTGCGTTTCACCTTCAATAGTTTCAATTAAGAGCGGTGCTCCACCAAAGGCAAATGCTGAATTCAGTTTTCCATCGCGTGCCGGAATCTCCGTCTTTCCATCTGAACTACTCAGATGTGCGGGGATAGTGACGAGCGTGTCGCGTGGAAGGGAGACGATGTAGGCGGCATCTCGGTTCTTTGAGATATGTACGAGCAGCATGGTGTCTGAGCGTTGGCCAGCTGCAACCTTTACGCCACCGACGCGAAGCTTCTTGATCTGCTCTTTGGTAAGACCTTCGCGATTATCTGAGCCCACTACGAGATAGTTGAGGGCAGAGTTGACCTTTTCCGGACGGTCGTTAAGGCCGGTAAAGACATCGATACGTGAAATCTGGCCGCTGATCTGCCCAAGTCCCAGCCATGTGATGGCAGATAGGGCTACAACACCCAGCGAGAGTGATGTAATAATTCGAATCGCGCGAGTTGATTTCACATGCGCAGGGTACTTGAACGATAGCGTTACGGGGTTATGGCGACACAGATGAATCCTCAATTAAGTGGCTCACCGCTGCCATTTGTCTCTGTGATTCTGCCCATTCTCAATGAAGAGAGATATCTTCGTGATTGCGTCACATCGATTCTCAATCAGGATTATCAAGGCGAGTTTGAAGTCGTTCTTGCGGTAGCTCCATCAAAAGATCGAACTCGAGAAATTGCTGACCAGATTCATCGAGAGAATTCTCGAGTAGTTGTTGTCGACAATCCATCAGGCCGAACTGCTGCAGGGCTCAATGCAGCTCTAGGAGCATCTCGAGGATCTATCGTTGTAAGAGTTGACGGACATTCTCAAATTCCTCGCGATTACATCTCTATCGCCGTGCAACTTCTCGCAACTACCGGGGCGGTCAATGTCGGTGGAATGATGGCGGCAGAAGGCGTCACACGATTTGAAAAAGCTGTTGCCGGAGCGATGCGAAGCCCATTGGGTGTCGGTGCCTCTCGTTTTCATACAGGGGGAGCGGCAGGTGAGGTAGATACCGTCTATCTCGGCGTCTTTGATAAAGCGGCGCTGCAAGCAATAGGTGGTTTTGATGAGCGTTTTACTCGCGCCCAAGATTGGGAGCTGAACTTCAGACTTCGTTCACAAGGTGGGGTCATCTACTTCGATCCTCGATTGCGAGTTTCCTATCGCCCGCGACCAACTCTCGGTGCATTGGCAAAGCAGTACTTTGAATACGGACGTTGGCGAAGAGTTGTTTCTCGTCGCCACAAGGGAACAATTAACTATCGTTACTTAGCACCACCGGTTGCACTTGCGGGCTTCTTAGGCTCACTCATTTTGGGAACGCTTCTTCATTCCGTATTTCTCATTCCTGCACTGGTCTACATTCTCTTTGTTGCACTTGCTGCTACCGCGATTGCAGAGAATGTGGTTCAGTACATATTCCTCTTAACTGTGATTCCCACTATGCACTTTTCATGGGGCGCAGGCTTTCTTACCTCTCCTAAGGGGCTCGTTCCTACCGATTGATACGGGCTTCCTGCGGTAATCTTCCCTATATGAGCCAGCCCGCGATTGTCTATGAGCCATTTAAGGCCGGCCTTCCACCAATGCGCTCTTATCTGCGCTCGCTCTGGCGTCGACGCGCATTTATCTCAGAGTTTGCCCGCTCTGAACTTCGCGAACAGAACTATGGATCACTCTTTGGCCAACTCTGGCTTGTTCTCAATCCACTCCTCCTTTCAGGCGTCTACTTCCTCCTCATCTACGTGATCGGTGGAACGAGCGATGAGACTCGCTTCGCACATTTAACTGCAACTCTCTTCCTCTTCTATCTCATCGCAAACAGCTTGACGGGTGGCGTAAAGGCGATTACCTCAGGTCAACGCCTCATTCTCAATACATCTTTCCCGCGAATCATGTTGCCAATTTCTGCGGTGGTTGTAGCGCTCTTTAAATTCTTTCCAACTTTGGCAGTAGCTTTCGCAATTCATGCGATTCTTGGTCTTCCATATTCATGGCAAATGCTCTGGGCATTTCCAGTGCTCGCGCTAGCAATTGTCATGGGTCTCGGAATGGCAATCTTGATCTCTTGCATCAATGTTTACTTCCGAGATATTTCCAGCATGTTGCCTTATATGACGCGAAGCTTGCTCTATCTCTCACCAATTCTTTATGAGGCTTCTTCTATTGCCTCAAATATCAAGCAATTTCAGATTGTTAACCCAATTTTCTATCTTCTAGATTCATGGTCTCGAGTCTTGGTGCATGCAGAAGCGCCAACCACATATGCAATGGTCCACTCAGCAATATTTGCATTCACAATTTTTATTGTAGGAACATACTTCTTCCTATCGAGGGAGCGTGATTTCGCTGTCAGACTTTAATAGCCAACATCCGCAAGGCTCAATCGCGGTCTCAGTCCAAGATATTGGATTGACTTACACAACCTCAATCGATAAAAAGCCAACGCTTAAGGCACGGATTAAAACCTTAGGTCGTGGAAAGAAGCATTCACGCACAGTTCGCGCACTCAACGGCATCACCCTCGATGTTCATTACGGAACAGTCCTCGGAATCATCGGATCCAATGGTGCGGGAAAGTCTTCGCTCATGCGCGTGATCTCCGGAATTGTTCCGCCAACCCAAGGTCGTATTGAAGTACATGGAACCGTTAGCACTCTGCTCGCCCTTGGCGTTGGCTTCAATCAAGCGATGACAGGTCGTGAAAACGTCTATTTAGGTGGACTTGCCGCAGGAATGACTCGCGCTGAAATCGATGAGAGTTTCCAGGCGATTGCAGATTTCTCTGAACTCGGCGAAGCAATTGACGCTCCGATGCGCACCTACTCCTCTGGAATGTTTGCGCGGCTCGCATTTTCGGTGGCGGCAGTGGTTGAGCCGGATATTTTGATTGTTGATGAAGCTCTCAGTACCGGAGATGCGCACTTTAAAGCTAAATCACTCAATCGCATGAAAGAGTTGCGCACCGCAGATCGTGCGCTGATTCTTGTGAGCCACGCACTAGCGACCATTGAAGATCTATGCAATGAGGTTATCTGGCTTGATAAAGGCAAGTTGATGGCTCGGGGCAATCCAACTGAGGTCATCGCTGCATATCGCGAGTTTATGAATGTCAGAAAGAGCGCGTCATCTGATGAGGATGTTTAAAAGGTTAGCGAAGTTTGCTCCGCTGATTTTGTTGCTTCAGCCATTGTCACCTGCACAAGCAGAAGATATTCCACCCACATTTAACTTCACCGGCGCAGGTTATGGCCATGGCGTTGGCATGAGTCAGATTGGAGCTAAGGCACGCGCTGTCTCCGGCGAGAGTGCATCTGCAATATTGAAGTACTACTTCAAAGATGTAGAGGTTGCGCCGATTGTTGATACTGCAACAATCAGGGTCAATATCGGACATGCGCTAAAGAGCGCATCATTTTCAACAACCTCACCCGGGACATCACTTCAGCTTTTATCGAACGAATCATTAGTTGCAATAATTGAAAATAAGAAACGCCTCACTCTCAGCATCTCGCAAGATGGAAGAAGCATTCAAGGGTTTAATGCGACCCTACTAACTCTTCGCTGGAGTGGAGGAGCAACTCCAGTGATTAATTTTCGCGGTTCTGGAGCCACTGAAAGATTTCGATATGGCTTTATCCAGATTAGAGCGGTCAAAGGAGCGCTAGAGGTGACAAACTCACTCGCTGTTCGAGATGAGTATTTACTTGGGATCAGTGAAGTCTCATCATCGTGGCCAGCAGCGATGCTTGAGGCTCAAACGATAGCCTCTCGTAGTTATGCGCTGTCGAAGATGGGCAGCATTAAAGCATCTTGCGATTGTCATCTCTATTCACATATCGCAGATCAAAATTTCGTTGGTTATGCAAAAGAGGCAGAGCCACGCTTCGGAAAAATTTGGCGTGATGCAGTGCTGCGCACAATCGTAGATACATCAACTGGGCTCGCATTACTCAGTAAAGGAAAGCCAATTCAGGCTTACTTCTTCTCTTCATCAGGAGGTGCTACTCAAACCTCTGCTGATGCGTGGGGAGGATTCACCTCATATACGCAATCTGTCCCTGATAGCGCTAGCGTTGATATGGCTCTCAATCCAAGGTTTGCTTCATGGAAAGCATCTTCTACTCAAGCTCTAGTTGCTAAAGCTTTCCTTCTTCCCAATGTTGTTACGCTGGAAATACTCTCGCGCAACTCGGCAGGTGCAGTTACCTGGATTAGGGGAACATCGCTTGATGGTTCATCAAGAATCTTACGAGGCGATACCTTTAGAAGTAGAGCGAAGTTGCCTTCGCCTTGGTTTGAGCTAGTGAACTAATTATTTAGTTTGCGTGCAGTACAGAGTTAAGGCCACCCCATGTACCAGTTCGCATAACCGCTTCAAGTCCGCCGGTCAAAGAGTTACGACGGAATAAGAGATCGTGTGCGCCAGATAAAGTTCCAGCCTTTACAACCTGACCATCGGGCAGAGTTACCTTTGCAGCCGCTGTGATGTATGTGCCGGCTTCAATTACACAGTTATTACCTAGTGAAATGCCGAGACCAGAGTTCGCACCTAGCAGACACTTCTCTCCAATAGAGATTACTTCTTTTCCACCACCTGAGAGAGTGCCCATAATTGAAGCGCCTCCACCAACATCTGTTCCATCTCCCACTACAACACCTGCTGAGATGCGACCTTCTACCATTGAAGCACCGAGAGTGCCGGCGTTAAAGTTTACAAACCCTTCATGCATGATTGTTGTACCTGATGCAAGGTGCGCACCTAAGCGAACTCGATCTGCATCTGCAATACGAACCCCCGATGGGATTACATAGTCGACCATTCGTGGGAACTTATCCACGCTATAGACAGTGACAATTCCGTATTTTGCCTTTAGCTTGGCACGCGTTAATTCAAAATTCTCCACTGCGCAAGGTCCAGCCGATGTCCAGACAACATTTGCGAGAAGCCCAAAGATGCCATCTAGAGATTGACCATGTGGCTTCACTAAGCGATGAGAGAGAAGATGCAAGCGCAGATAGGCATCTTTAGCATCTGCTGGCGCCTTCGTTAGATCAATCTCAATCGAAACAACTTCACGAGTCACACCACGATCTGAATCTGGCTTTGCTAGTGCATTCAACGCTTCATCTGGAGTGCCAGAGAGGGGGCCAAGTGCAGGAGCTGGAAACCAGACATCGAGAACTGTTGAGCCAGAGAGAGTTGCGACTCCATGACCATGGGCCAGGTTGTTATTTGAGGTGGATGACATAGGAGGAAGGATATCGGCATTGCCCGTATCCTTTCGCATATGCGAATCGCCGTTTACTGTTCATCATCTCCAACTATTGACCCCAAGTTTATTGATCTCTCCTTTCAACTGGGAGTTGCAATAGCCGAAAGTGGAGCAGATCTTGTCTCTGGCGGCGGCCACATCTCATCGATGGGAGCAATCTCCCGAGGTGCACGAAGTGTGGGTGGAAAGACAATTGGAATTATTCCGCAGAAACTGGTCGACATCGAATTTGCAGATCATGACAGCGATGAGTTGGTTATTGTCGATTCAATGCGAACCCGCAAGGGAAAGATTGAAGAGTTGGCCGATGCTTTTATTGCACTTCCGGGAGGACTTGGAACCTTGGAAGAGCTCATTGAAATTTGGGTCGGGCGCTATCTTGGCTTTCACAGCAAACCGATTGTTATTTTGGACCCATATGGCGTTTACCAAAAACTCCACGAGCTCGTCATCGACCTTGAGGATCAACACTTTGTAAAGGCAGGGATGCGCGATTTAGTTCTATGGGCAGAAACAATCGAAGAAACTATGGCGTTCATTAACGATCACCTGGGGAATCAACAGGAGAATCAACAAGGGAATCACCATGAGAAGTAATTCACTTGCAGTGGATCTTCCCATCGCTGCACCTGCGACCAAAGTCTGGGAAGCAATCGCTGATTGGCAAGGTCAAAGTAATTGGATGCTGCAAACAAAAGTACTTCTAACAAGTAAAGAGAGCGCAGGAGTAGGCGTCACCATCGAAGCCTTTACCGGTCCGCTCTATCGTTTCTATCCTCGTTTTGCTTGGCTAGGAGTTCTCGATTTGATGCGCGTGACACATTGGCAGCCGCCAGTGCGTTGCGATGTGATCCACTATGGAAAGATTATTAAGGGCACGGGAACCTTTGAAGTTGAAGCGGTGGGGGAGCAGAGTTCCATCTTTCACTGGTCAGAAGAGATTGCAGCGCCCAAATTGGTATTTCTCGTGATTAAGCCCTTTATTCTCGCCGGTGTGAAGATTTCTCTCGCCCGCTTTCGCCGACTCCTGGAGTAACCTCTATACCTATGAGCGCACCTCAGACGATTGCGGATGTAATCGCCTCACTCCCCGAGGAGGAGCGCATCATCTTGACTCTCCACTATCTCGGCGGCAAAGGTGTTGAAGAAATAGCTGCGCTCCTATCCGTTCCAAGCAAATCTGTCTCTTCCGTCATCGAATCTGGAAAACGTCGCATCACAAGCCAACTCGGCCTCTAAACACGCGTAAATGTGCCACCTATCAGGGGCTAATTGGACATTTCCCGATTTCCGTTCGGGGGTAGAGATGCGGGATACTTATGCCATGGCAGCAATGAAACCCCGCACTGGCGATGGCCCAATGGAAGTAACGAAAGAGGCACGTTCTCTCGTTATGAGAATTCCACTCGAAGGCGGAGGACGCCTCGTAGTTGAGCTCAATCCACAAGAGGCTAATAACCTCAGCGCAGCGCTAGAAGCCGCAGTAGCCCTGATCAAGAAGTAAGGCTCTCGAAAAATTCTCAACGTAGTCACCCCAGATCTTCAATCTCTTCTGGGTGGAGACCTGTTAGCCCTTGGCTTTATCAAAGGCAGTGACGGTCAGATTTCAATTGTAGGTAAGGCCAGCCTAATCTCTGAGATTGAAAAGTGTTTCGATATTAATCTCATCGATGAAGCAACTTTCTATGGCCCATCTGGAAAAGCCGGCGAGTTATTTGAGATTCCAGTTTTGCATGACGACACTGAGATGGATCGGCTCTATCTTGTTGCGATAGGCGAAGGTTCTCTTAAAGATTATCGCGCCGCCGGAGCAGCACTTGGCCGAAAAGTTCGAGGCAAGGCAGTTAATCTGATTTCTCTCCTCCCGCAATCATCGGCAGAGGTAAAGGCACATGCAATTTCATTGGTGCTCGGTGCATATACATGGAACCTTAAGAGCACAGCTCCGGCAGAGATTCCAAGCTTTTCAATTGCAACCACTGAGGCCGATGCTATTGAGAAGGCAAGCGCAATTGCTAACTCGCTTGTGCTTGCCCGCGATCTAATTCATACTCCTTCAAATATCAAGAACCCTCTCTGGATGGCGCAAGAAGCTAAGAAGGTTGCAGAGAGCAAAGGTCTTTCAATTAAGGTACTTGAAGGTAAAGAGATTGCAGAATTTGGTGGATTAGTTGCGGTGGGAATGTCTTCACCTAATCCTGGGCCGCGCTTTATTGAACTCTCTTACATTCCAAAGAAGATTGGAAAGTCGAAAGCTAAAGGAGCTGCTGCGCTTCCACATATTGTCATTGTCGGAAAGGGAATCACATACGACACTGGCGGCGTCTCACTCAAACGCCCATACGATCTCATGGCTCCAATGAAGAGCGATATGGCAGGTTCTGCAGCAGCGCTCGGAACAATTGCAGCAATCGCAGATCTTCAGCCGAATATTCGCGTTACAGTTTTGATGATGTGCGCAGAGAATGCTCTCTCTGGAACTTCTCAACGCCCATCTGATGTCATCACTCAATATGGTGGAACGACAGTAGAGATAATTAATACTGATGCAGAAGGACGATTGGTTCTTGCCGATGGACTTGCATATGCAGATAAGAATCTTGACCCGGATTACCTTATTGATATCGCTACTTTGACTGGTTCAGCAACTTTGGGCCTTGGACGTCAATATGCAGCGATGTATACCCGTGATAAGAAGTTGGCAGAGGCTATGAGCGCCGCTGGCGAACTCTCAGGGGAGCGCGTCTGGCATATGCCTCTTGTAGATGATTACGTGGATTCACTGGAGAGTGAGATTGCTGACCTTAATCACGCCGCTGATCGCCATGATTACTCTGCCGGTTCTGTCACGGCAGCTCTCTATCTCGAGCACTTTGTTGGTGAGCGACGTTGGATACACCTCGATATCGCAGGAACTGCGCGCAGCGAGGCCGATGCTGGAGAAAATCCGAAGGGCGGAACAGGTTTTGGCGTCCGATTGCTCGTTGATTGGATATTGTCCCTCTCATGATTATTGACCCGCACTCCTATGCAGAGGGCTTCATTGCTGAGGATGCGATCAAACTCGCAGCTCGAGCGCGAGGCGTTGAAATTGGAACCCGTGACCTTACTCAAGGCGCCGGTGCATATCTCTCTTTCTTAGCGCATCTGCTCAAAGCTCAATCTGTTGTTGAAATTGGAACAGGTTCTGGTGTCGGTGCACTTTGGTTGCTCGATGGAATGTTGAAATCAGGAACTCTCACCTCAATCGATGATGAAGCAGAACATAGTTCAATCGCAAAGTTAGCTTTTGCTGATGCAGAGATTGCTCCACAGCGTTTTCGATTAATCACAAATCCGGTGATGGAGGTAATGTCAAAACTCACCGATCGCGCTTATGACTTAGTCATCTATCGCCATAATCCAGAAGATCTCACCTATGCAATCTCTGAGGCGCAGAGAATTCTTCGAAGCGGTGGTGTTTTTGTTATTGATAACTTCTTCGGGGGAGGAAAAGTTTCCGACCCTGCTCAACGCGATCCCAAGACTGTTGCTCTGCGCGAGGCTGGGAAAGTTCTGAGAAGTGAGAGTGAGATTTGGTCCACCACGCTTATTCCTGTCGGCGATGGTTTGTTGCTCGCGACTAAGTTGTAGCAAACTACCCCTATGAGCAATTACGGAAACCAGGGCCCTTGGTGGGGTGCGCCAAATTCTGGTGGAAAGAGCATCTCTCTTCGCAATGCGCTCGTCCTTGCCCTCGTTGTGGGAATCACAGCCGGGGTCTTCGGAGCTTCCTCAACTGGATCGCTCTTTGGTTATTCAACTCGAATCGTGAAATCCAATTCAACAATCGAACGCCCAGCTAACTCTGTTGCTGGAATCGCAAAGCGCGTACTTCCTTCAGTAGTTTCTATTGAAGCAAAAGATGCCGATGGTGGAGCGACTGGATCCGGTTTTGTTATTGCAAGCGATGGATACATTCTCACCAATAACCACGTCATTGCATCATCTGTGACTAGTGGGGGCGACATCATTGTTCGGCTTCAAGATGGCACTGCCTATGATGCAGCAGTCGTAGGACGTGATGCTTCATACGATCTTGCTGTGTTGCGCATTTCAAATCGAGCACTGACAGCTCTCCAATTCGGAGATAGCGAGAAGGTTGCCGTCGGTGATTCGGTGCTCGCTATCGGTTCTCCACTCGGGTTACAGGGAACTGTCACTCTTGGAATCATCAGTGCGAAAGATCGAGCAGTCACTGCCGGTGGTTCTGCGAGTGAAAGTTCCTTTATCAACGCGCTCCAGACAGATGCTGCGATTAACCCAGGAAATTCAGGTGGTCCACTTGTTGACGCGACGGGCGCGGTTATTGGAGTCAACTCCGCAATTGCAACGCTTGGCTCTTCTTTCTCTGCTCGCTCAGGTTCAATTGGTTTAGGTTTTGCGATTCCAATTAATCAGGCGCGAAAGACTGCAGAGCAATTGATCAAGAGCGGTAAAGCGACTTATCCGATCATTGGCGTCTCTGTCGATATGAGCGAGAGTGGTAAGGGCGCACGTATCTCAAAGAAGAGCAATGCAATTTTGGCCGGTGGACCTGCGGCAAAGGCAGGGTTGAAACCTGGTGACCTTATTACTGAATTTGATGGTCGCGTGATTACTGGTCCAGAAGAGTTAATCGTGGCGGTTCGATCTCGCGATGTGGGCCAATCGGTTCTTATCAAGTACACCCGAGATGGAAAGAGCTATCAGGTAACTCTCATCCTGACAGCCGCCAAGTAGCGCGATAAGGTACTCACATGTTCTTCGATTTTGGAGCTGGTGAAATTGTCGGCCTCGCGGTCTTGGCGATGGTTCTCGTAGGTCCAGATAAGCTGCCGCAATTTGCTGTGCAGGCCGCTAAGTTCGTGAAGAAGGTTCGAGGCCTTGCAACAACTGCGACTAATGAATTAAAAGATAACCTCGGCCCCGGCTTTGAAGATTTAAAGCCTGCAGATCTCAACCCAAAGACTTTTATGAAGAAGCAGATTGAATCCGTTCTCGACGAAGGTCAACCAAAGCCAAAGGTACGCCCAGAAAATAAGATCGACCCTGATCTTCTATGAGCGACACATCCAGAATTGAAGAAGCGCTCTCAAAGGTTAATGACCCGGAGCTCCATCGTTCGATTACAGAACTTGGAATGGTCCAATCCATTGAAGCTTCAGGTTCGACGGTAAATCTTGTAATTCTCTTAACGATCTCTGGCTGCCCGATGCGCGATCGCCTCACCAATGACATCAAAGGCGCTGTCCTTGCACTCGATGGGGTCAAGGAGGTCAATATCGAGTTTGGCGTGATGAATGAAGAGCAGCGCGCAAATATTAAGAAGCTACTTCGCAACGGTCGTGAAGCATTTATCTCTTTTGCACAGGCTGACTCCTTAACACGAGTCATTGGAGTTGCATCCGGTAAAGGTGGAGTTGGAAAGTCTTCTCTCACCGCCAACCTTGCAGTGGCAGCGGCGAAAAAAGGCTTGCGCGTTGGAATTTTGGATGCCGACGTTTATGGCCATTCAATTCCACGTCTCATGAACTTAATGGGCCAACGTCCGACAGCGATTGATCAGATGTTTATTCCGCTTGAAGCCTATGGCGTCAAAGTTGTATCGATGGAGATGTTCAAACCAGAACGCTCTGATGCCATCGCCTATCGCGGTCCCTTACTCCACCGAGTCTTAGAGCAGTTGCTCTCCGATGCTTATTGGGGCGATCTCGATATTCTCTTTATCGACCTTCCGCCCGGAACGGGTGACCTTGCAATCTCTCTCGGTCAGTTGATTCCAACCT
>JACCDL010070240.1_pt1 | contig 14856 bp, 14 predicted proteins | sample 7441931 | NCBI WGS metagenome assembly JACCDL01 (sample SAMN15323437, study PRJNA562643) | freshwater metagenome | isolation source: river surface water | place: USA:Blue River Watershed | collected 2017-08-16 | reverse complement strand
TGCGGGCGCCGGGCATGGAAGGCTCAACCATCGGCTTCCTCGGCTATCGCTGGGATACGATGACGATCCTGTGCATCCTGCTGTTCATCGGCGCGATGGGTAAGTCGGCGCAGCTGGGCCTGCACACCTGGCTGCCGGACGCGATGGAAGGGCCGACCCCGGTTTCGGCGCTGATCCACGCGGCGACGATGGTCACCGCCGGGGTCTTCATGGTCTGCCGTCTTTCGCCGATGTTCGAAGCCAGCCCGATTGCGCTCGACGTGGTCACCTATGTCGGCGCAGCCACCTGCTTCTTTGCGGCGACGGTTGGCCTGACGCAGTGGGACATCAAGCGGGTGATCGCCTATTCAACCTGCTCGCAGCTGGGCTACATGTTCTTCGCCGCTGGCGTTGGCGCCTATAATGCGGCGATGTTCCACCTGTTCACGCACGCCTTCTTCAAGGCCTTGCTGTTCCTGGGTGCCGGTTCGGTGATCCATGCGATGCACCACGAACAAGACATGCGCTATTACGGCGGCCTGCGTAAGCATATCCCGCTGACCTTCTGGGCGATGATGGCCGGTACGCTGGCGATCACCGGGGTTGGGGTATACTGGCTGCACGCCGGGTTCGCCGGCTTCCATTCGAAGGATGCGATCCTTGAAGCCGCCTTTGCCAGCGGCAAGGAATCCGGGCAGTTCGCCTTCTGGATTGGCGTCACTGCCGCACTGATGACCAGCTTCTATTCGTGGCGCCTGGTCTTCCTGACCTTCTTCGGCAAGCCGCGCTGGGCCGGGTCAGAGCATATCCAGCACGCGGTGCACGATGACCACCACGGTCACGATGACCATGCCCATGACCACGGGCATTACGATGATGGCACGGCCGGCTATCACCCGCACGAAAGCCCGCTGGTGATGCTGATCCCGCTGGGTGTGTTGACACTGGGCGCGGTCTTCGCGGGCTGGGTCTTCACCGGTTCGTTCATCAGCAGTGAAGCGTTCTGGAACGGTTCGCTATTCTACAACGAGCACCTGATGCACGCGATGCATGAGGTGCCACTGTGGGTGAAGCTGTCGGCTACGATCGTGATGCTGCTTGGCCTTTCGGGCGCTTGGTATGCCTATATCCGCAACCCTGGGTTCCCGGCGAAGGTCGTTGGCCAGATCGATGTCCTGTACCGCTTCGTTTACAACAAGTGGTACTTCGATGAGCTCTATAACTTCCTGTTTGTCCGTCCGGCCTTCTGGCTCGGTGACAAGTTCTGGAAGCTGGGCGATATCGGCTTCATTGACCGCTTTGGTCCCAATGGTGCTGCCTGGACCGTGCAACAGGGTACGCGCTTCGCGCAAAAGGTCCAGTCGGGTTACCTCTATTCCTATGCTCTCGTGATGCTGCTGGGCCTGACGGCGGCAATCACCTGGATGATGGTGCGCTAAGATGGCCGGTTTTCCCATTCTCTCGGTGATGCTGCTGGTGCCGCTGCTTGCAGCGGTGGCCTGTTTGCTGGTTGAGGCTAAGGCGGCGCGGACGATTGCGCTTGTCGCCACGCTGATCGACTTCGCGCTCGGCGTGCTGCTCTGGGCCAATTATGATGTCGGCGGGGCGCAGTGGCAGTTTGTTGAGAAGGTGCCGTTGTTCGCGGGCTTCTCGTGGGCGCTGGGGATCGATGGCATCGCGTTGATGCTGATCATGCTGTCGGTCTTCCTGATGCCGATCTGCGTGCTCGCGAGCGCGTCGATCGAAAAGCGCGTGGGTGAGTACATGGCAGCCTTCCTGCTGATGGAAGCGCTGATGATCGGCGTCTTTGCCGCCCAGGACCTCTACCTGTTCTATATCATGTTCGAAGCCGGCCTGATCCCGATGTACCTGATCATCGGGATTTGGGGTGGTCAGGACCGGATCTACGCCAGCTACAAGTTCTTCCTCTACACATTGCTCGGTTCGGTGCTGATGCTGATCGCGATGCTGTGGATGGTGAACGAGGCCGGGACCACCGACATCCCGACGCTGATGGCCTATGATTTCGATCCCAAGGTTCAGACCTGGCTGTGGTTGGCCTTCTTTGCCAGCTTTGCCGTGAAGATGCCGATGTGGCCGGTCCACACCTGGTTGCCCGATGCCCACGTGCAGGCGCCGACCGCCGGTTCGGTAATCCTGGCCGGCGTGCTGCTGAAGATGGGGGGCTACGGCTTCATCCGCTTCTCGCTGCCGATGTTCCCGGAAGCCTCGGCGCAGTTCGCCCCGCTGATCTTCGCGCTGTCGATGATCGCGGTGGTTGTAACCTCGCTGATCGCCCTGGTGCAGCACGATATGAAGAAGCTGATCGCCTATTCGTCGGTTGCCCACATGGCGATCGTTACGATCGGCCTCTTCGCCTTCAACCCGCAAGGGCTGGAAGGCTCGATGATCGTGATGCTGAGCCACGGCCTCGTTTCGGGTGCATTGTTCCTCTGCGTTGGCGTGATCTACGATCGCCTCCACACGCGTGAGATCAACCGTTACGGCGGGCTCTCGATCAACATGCCCTATTATGCGTTGTTCTTCCTGCTCTTCACCATGGCCTCGATCGGCCTGCCGGGGACGAGCGGCTTCGTGGGCGAATTCCTTAGCCTTGGCGGCATTTATCAGGTGTCGACCTGGGTGGCGCTGGTCTGCACCACCGGGATCATCCTGGGTGCGGCCTATATGCTCTACCTCTACCGCCGCGTGGCCTTTGGTGAGCAGAAGAATGCCGATGCTGCTGCCATGGCTGACCTGAACGGTCGCGAATGGCTGCTGCTCGCTCCGATCGCCGCCGTGGTGCTGTGGATGGGGGTCTATCCCGAAAGCTTCATGGCGCCGATGCGGGCCGACATTGCGGCGCTCGATGCCCGCTTGGCCCGCGCCAAGCCCGAAGGCGATGCGCACCTGACCGCGCCCAAGCCAAAGGCTGCCACCGCACCCAATGAACATGCCGCGCACGGGGGAGCGCACTGATGGATTTCGTTCAGTCTTTCCGCCTCGCCGCGCCTGAGGTTCTCTTCAGCCTGTCCGGCCTGGTCCTGCTGCTAGGTGCCGCTTGGTCCCGCAGTGACGCCGGTGCGCGCCTTATTACCTGGCTGTCGGTTGCCGTCCTTGCGGTGGGTGCAGCGCTTACTGCGCCAACGCTGTTCAGCGGTGCCAAGGGTGCCGAAACGCTGGCGTTCTCGGGCCTCTTCGCCGCAACGGCCTTTGCCGCTTTCGCCAAGCTGCTGATCTTCGCCGCTGCCGGTGCTTCGCTGGTGGTCGCCCCGGCGTTCTTCCAGCGGGTCGGGGCCTATCGCCCGGAATATCCGGTGCTGGTACTGTTCGCCGTGCTCGGCATGTGCTTGATGGTCTCATCGACGAACCTGCTGACGCTCTACATTGGGCTCGAGCTGAACTCGCTCGCCGCCTATGTTTTCGCGGCCTTCCTGCGCACCGATGATCGCTCGGCCGAAGCGGGCCTAAAGTACTTCGTACTGGGTTCGCTGGCCTCGGGCATTCTGCTGTTCGGAACCAGCCTGACCTATGGCTTTGCCGGGACGATTGACTTCGCCGGCATCGCCGCTGCGCTGAATGGCAAGATTTCAACCGGCGCGATCTTCGGTCTCGTCTTCATCTTCGCCGGCCTGGCCTTCAAGATCAGCGCCGTGCCGTTCCACATGTGGACGCCTGACGTTTACGAGGGCGCGCCGACCCCGGTAACCACCTTCTTCGCCTCGGCCCCCAAGGTTGCCGCGCTGGCGCTGACTGTGATCGTGGCGATGACCGCTTTTGGGCATCAGGTCGCTGCCTGGCAGCCGATCGTGATTTTCGCGGCGCTGGCTTCGATCATCGTCGGTGCGCTCGGCGCCATTGGTCAGACCAACCTCAAGCGTCTGCTGGCCTATTCATCGATCAACAACGTTGGCTTTCTGCTGATCGGCCTTGCCACCGGCACCGCCAAGGGTGTGGCAGCGATGCTCGTCTACCTGGCGATCTATGTAGCGATGACGATTGGCGGCTTTGTCGCCCTGCTGATGTTCAAGGACGCCGATGGTGAGCCGGTCGAGGACCTGCGCGACATCGCCGGGCTCTCACGGCACCGCAAGCTGCTGGCCGCCGCCTTTGCCATGGTTATGTTCAGTCTGGCGGGCATCCCGCCGCTGTTCGGGTTCTGGGGCAAATTTGTGGTGTTTCAGGCCGCGGTCGAGGCCGGGATGGTTCCGCTTGCGGCAATCGGTATCGCTGCCAGCGTGATCGGGGCGTTCTATTACCTCAAGGTGGTCAAGGTCATGTATTTTGACGAACCAGCCATGAAGGTGACGGGGCAGAGCGACTGGGTCCACCAGGTCCTGCTGGGCCTCTGCGCCCTGGCCATTTCGCCAGCGGGCTATCTCCTGACCAAGTGCTTGGATGGCCTGTCGCTGGCAGCCGCTGCCGCGCTGATCACCCCCTGAGCCAGCCGTTGATCGAGGTCTTCGAGGAACTCGCTTCAACCAGCGGGACGCTGCTTGAGCGGCTTGCTGCCGGCGATCCCGTGTTAGACGGCAGTTGGATTGTCGCCAATCGCCAGACGAGTGGGCGCGGGCGTCTGGGGCGTTCCTGGTCCGATGGCCGCGGCAATTTCATGGGCTCGACCTTCGTTTCCAGCCATGCCGGTGATCCTCCGCTTGGCACACTTTCTCTGGCGATAGGGCTGGCGGTGCGCGAAGCCATTATGCGGTTTGTGCCCCCGGGTACCAATGTGATGCTGAAATGGCCGAATGATCTGTTGGTCGATGGCCGGAAGCTGTCGGGCATTCTGCTGGAAGGCGGGCCTGGCGGCGTCGTTGTGGGGATCGGCGTGAATCTGGCCGTTGCGCCCGAGCTTGCTGATCGACCGACCGTGGCACTCGCGCAGATCGGTAATTGCCCGGATCGCGATGTTTTTGCTCAGGAACTGGCCAAGGCTGTGGATCAAGAGGTGGAGCGCTGGCGGGCCTTTGGGCTTGATCCGCTAATCCGGCGCTGGGACGCAGCAGCCAACCCGATCGGCACCCCGCTGAAGGTGGGGGAAGGGCAAGAGCCGACCGCTACCGGGACCTATGCCGGACTCGCGCCCGACGGCGCGCTGCAACTGCGCTTGGCGGATGGCACTTTGCGTGCCATCCACGCCGGCGAGATCAACCTTTCCAACGGGAGCTAGGCCATGCTGCTCGCGATCGATGTCGGTAACACCAACGTAGTCTTTGCGCTGTTCGAGGATCGTTCGATTAGGGCGCGCTGGCGTATCGCCACTGATCCGCGTCGGACCGGTGACGAATATGCCGTTTGGTTGATGCAGCTGTTGCAGATCGAGGGGATCGAACGCGCAGCCATCCAGAAGATCATCGTTTCCACGGTGGTCCCGCGCGCCCTGCACAATCTTGAGGTGCTGGCGGACAAGTATTTCGGCGTGAAGGCGCTGGTCGCGGGTGTTGCTCCGGTTGATTACGGGATGGAGATTGACGTCGACGAGCCACGCTCGCTGGGCGCAGATCGGGCAGTCAATGCGATTGGTGCCCATGCCAAGTATCCAGGAGACCTGATCGTGGTCGATTTCGGCACGGCCACGACTTTCGATGCGATTGATTTCAATGGGGCCTACAAGGGCGGGATAATCGCACCGGGGATCAACCTCTCTCTGGATGCGCTGGTCGGCAACACGGCCAAGCTGCCGCGTATCGCGATCCGGAGCCCTGACAGCGACAGCGTGATCGGGCGAAATACCGAGGATCAGATGCTGATCGGCGTTTTCTGGGGTTATGTCGCCATGATGGAAGGATTGATCGCCCGCATGCGCGCCGAAATTGGCCGTCCCGCCAAGGTAATTGCGACCGGGGGGCTGGCGATCCTGTTCGACAAGCACACCGACATTTTCGATGCCGTGGATGCTGATCTGACTCTGGAAGGCATGGCCATCCTGGCCGAGAAAGCCAAGTGAAGCCCGGCCAGGAACTGCTGTTTTGTGCGCTCGGCGGTTCGGGCGAGATTGGCATGAACGTCAACCTCTATGGGGCTGACGGGAAATGGCTGATGGTCGATTTGGGCATGACCTTCGGCGCGAATGAGTATCCGGGGACTGAACTGGTCTTCGCCGATCTGGAATTCATCGAGGAGCGCAAGCAAGACCTGGTCGGGATCGTCCTGACCCACGCGCATGAAGATCACATCGGAGCGGTGCCATACTTTGCCGAGGAACTGGGGGTTCCGCTTTACGCAACGCCGTTCACGGCACGGCTTGTCGCAGACAAGCTGCAGGAAGCCGGGCTGCTCAAGGAAGTGCCGCTTAAAGTCATTGACCATCTTGAGCCATTTCAGCTTGGCCCCTTTGCGATCCGCTATGTCCCGCTGGCGCACTCAATCGCCGAAGGGAATGCGCTTGTTATCGAAACGCCTTATGGCCGGATCTTCCACACCGGTGACTGGAAGCTGGATGACGAGCCCCTGGTTGGCGTGCCGGCGACCCAGGCGGAGCTGACTGCGATCGGTGATGAGGGGGTCCTTGCGCTGGTCTGCGATTCCACCAATGTGTTCAATCCCAATCCGTCGGGTTCCGAAGGTGAGGTCCGCCGGGCTCTGTTTGAAGAAGTGGCCAAACATCGGGGCAAGCGGGTACTGGTGACCACCTTCGCGTCGAATGTCGCCAGACTTCAGACTTTGGGTGAAGTGGCAGAAGCCACCAACCGCCGCCTCTGTGTGGCCGGACGGTCGCTTGATCGGATCATTCGGACCGCTCAGGCCAGCGGCTATCTGAAGAACCTGCCCGATCTGGTTGATTTCGATACGGCCATGAACCTGCCGCGCGGGGAGGTGCTGATCCTGGCCACGGGCGGGCAGGGTGAACCGCGCGCTGCGCTGTCACGGGTGGCCGAAGGCAACCACCAGATCGCTTTGGAAGCTGGCGATGTCGTGATGTTCTCAAGCCGACAGATTCCCGGGAACGAGGTTGCCATCGGCCGCATCCAGAACCGCCTGGCCGCACGTGACATCACGATGGTGACCGACCGGCAGGCCGAAATCCACGTATCAGGCCATCCGGGGCGTCCAGAGCTTGAAGCGCTATACGATTGGTTGCGGCCTGAGATACTCGTCCCGGTCCACGGTGAGGTTCGCCATATGCGCGAACAGGCGCGGGTAGGGCGCGCGCGCGGGATCGCCAAGGCGGTGGTTCAGCAGAACGGGGATTTGATCCGGCTTGCGCCGGGCAAGCCGGGCAAGATTTCGGAGGTCCGCGCCGGGCGACTGGTTCTTGACGGTGATATTCTGGTCCCGGCCGATGGCGAAGCGATCGTTATGCGGCGGCGGCTTGCCGCCAACGGCCTGGTTATCGTTGTCCTTGATGGCAAGGGCAGGGTTCAGGTGGAAGGAATTGGCCTGCCTCTGGACGAGGATTACGACGACTTTACCGCTGAGGCGCGCGAGGACGTAGCGGTTGCCCTGACCAAGCTTAAAGGCGGGGCTCGCCATGATCGCGAAGCCGTGTCAGAGGCTGCCCGCCTTGCCGCCCGCCGCGCTGCACAGCGCTGGTCGGGCAAAAAACCACAGGTCCGCGTTATCCTGCCGGAGGCATGAAGCATGAAGATTACGTCGATCATAGCAATCTACGCGATGTTCTGGGTGCTCGCTGCGTTTCTGGTTCTGCCTTTTGGCATTCGCACGCATGAAGAGGCTGGTGAAGCCACGATCAAGGGGCAGGCCCACAGCGCGCCGGCCAATTTCCAGCCGCGCCGGATCGCGCGGCGGGCGACGTTCCTGTCGATCGCCATGTTCGCACTCTACTATGCGAACTACGTCAACGGATGGCTTGGGCCGCAGGATTTTGATCTTACCCGGTTGATTGCGGACAAGCCCACCCTGCCAAACTAGGGCATCGCAGCCCTAAAGGAAAAGGGCGCGGCACCCGTGGGTACCGCGCCCTTTCGTTTTGCCCTTCGGCTGTGATCAGCCCAGGTTGGCGCTAACCATTGCATAGAGCATCGGCAGCGAGAGCAGCAGGTTGGTGCGGCTCGCCATCAGTGCACGCGGCGCCAGCTTGGCCTTTTCCTCAGCCGTTGCTTCGACAATGCCCAGGATACGCTTCTGCGCCGGCCAGATGATGAACCAGACGTTGAACGCCATGATCAGCGCCAGCCACATGCCCAGCCCGATCAGGTTGACGTTGCCTTCACCCGAGAAGGTCATCGCCTGGTGGCCATAGCCATTGACGAATGCGATCACGAGGCCGGTCACCACGGTGAGCAGCGCGGCCCAGCGGAAGAAGAAGAACACCTTGGGTGCGATATAGCCGGTCACGCCCTTCTTCAGCTCATCCGGCACGGTCGGCATGGTCGGAACCTGCACGAAGTTGAGGTAATAGAGCAGGCCGATCCACAGGATGCCGAAGAACACGTGCATCCAGCGGAAGACCGAATTGACATCGACCGTGGCCGAACCGGCCCAGTGGAGCATCACGGCAACCGCCGCGATCAGCCCGACAACCAGCACAAGGTGCAGGTTTCCGAAAAACTTAGCCATTTGCTTCCCCCTAAAATTGAAGCTTGTGGTTGGCCCACAGTGACTGTGGGCAGGATGACACTATCGCCCGGACAGGCGATAAAGTCACACTGTTTTTGGCGGGTGTCCCCTGTCCTTTGGCACGGGTGGGCTTACTCGTGCGGCGGATTTTCCAGCACTTCCGCCTGCTCATCGACGGCTAACCCGTGGCGCAGCAGCATCGGGATCTGGGCAAAGGTGAACAGGAAAGTGGCGGGGAGAAAGACCCACAACTTGGCCGCAATCCAGTCCCCGAAGGAAAGCCAGTGCCGCAGCCCTTCGTTAAGGGCGGCCAAAACCAGGAAGAACAGGCCCCAATTGCGGGAAAGCTTGAGCCAGCCTTCGTCAGACAGCCCTTCAAAGGCGGCCTCAAGCAGGATTTTCAGCAGCGCCTTGCCGCGCCACAGTCCGATCAGCAGGGTCACCCCGAACAACAGGTAGATCGCCGTCGGCTTGACCTGGATCCAGATCGGATCGTGAAGGAGGACGGTCAAACCGCCAAACCCCACGATCAATACGGTGGAAAGCCATAGCATCGGCGATACCTGGCCCAGCTTCCACTTGGACAGCAGCAGGGCGACAACCGCGGCTACCATAAATGCGACGGTTCCGCTCATCACGGCCAGAACCTCGGCCACGCTATTGCCGCGGTCCGCAGGGGAGTAATATTTGTAGACCGCAAAGAATACGATCACCGGGCCATAATCGACCGCCAGATTGAGCCAGCCCGACTTTGGTTTGCTTGTTTCTGTCATCATGCCACCCCGGCAATAACGCGAGCAACAAGGTCCGGGTCAAACGGACGCAGGTCATCCAGGCGCTCGCCAACGCCAATTGCATGGATCGGCAGGCCATATTGCTCAGCCGCCGCTACCAGCACACCGCCGCGCGCTGTCCCGTCTAGCTTGGTCATGATCAGCCCGGTTACGCCGGCCACTTCCTTGAACGTTTCGATCTGCTGCAAGGCATTCTGGCCGTTGGTGGCATCGAGGACCAGCACGACGTCGTGGGGCGCTTCGGGATTGATCCGGCCCAGGACGCGACGAATCTTCGCCAGCTCGTCCATCAATTCGCGCTTATTCTGCAGCCGCCCCGCCGTGTCGACGATCAGCGCGTCGATACCCTCGTCAGTGGCAGATTTTACGGCATCGAAAACTATCGAGGCAGGGTCGCCTCCTTCAGGACCGCTGACGATCGGCACGCCCACGCGGTCGGCCCAGACCTGCAGTTGGCCGATCGCCGCTGCGCGGAAGGTATCCCCCGCCGCCAGCATCACGCCGTAATCCAGTTCCTGGAAATAGTGGGCCAACTTGGCAATGGTCGTGGTCTTGCCCGAACCATTCACGCCGATCACCAGGATCACCTGCGGGCGGGGGAAGGCCACGATATCGATGGGTTTGGCGACCGGGCGAAGGATCTTGGCGATTTCTTCAGCCACCGCTTCCTTGATCGCTTGTTCGTCTGCGCCGCGTTCAAACTTCTCGTTCGCCAGGCGCTCGCGAATGCGGGCGGCGGCGCGGGGGCCGAGATCGGACAGGATCAGTGCATCCTCAATCTCGTCAAGCTGCGCCTCATCTAGCCGGGTCTTGCTGACAATGCCCGACAGGTTTTCGCCAAGGCGCTCAGAAGTTTTGCGCAGGCCGCCAAAGACCCGCTCGGTCCAACTGGTGCTCTCGCTCATGCCAGCAAGCCTTCGACGATCCGGGTGGGAGTAACAGTCACGATAGTTCCAGCCTGTATTCCGGGTGACAGATGCACCCGCGCGAAGTTTGGCGCATGGCCTGTCCCGTCGCGTTCGGCAAGCACCTGTTGCGGTTTGCCGATAAGATCTCGCAGCCAGACCGCGCGCACGTCTGCCACGGCCTTGCGCAGTTCGGCAGCGCGCAGTTTGATCGTGCTTGCCGCCGTCTGGGGCATCCGCGCAGCAGCCGTGCCTAGCCGTGCGGAATAGGGAAAGACATGGCCGTGGACGATGCGAAGCTCGCGAATGATCGAGATATTCGCGGCATGGGCCGCTTCGCTCTCGGTCGGGAAGCCGGCGATCAGGTCTGCTCCAATGGCCAGTTCTGGCCGCAATTCCTGGAGCCTCTGGACCAGATCGACTGCATGATGCCGCAAGTGCCGCCGCTTCATCCGCTTGAGGATCAGGTCATCCCCGTGCTGAAGCGAGAGGTGGACATGGGGCATGACGCGCGGCTCGTGCGCGAGCAGTTCGAAGAGTTCGGCATCGATCTCGATCCCGTCCACCGAGGACAGCCTTAACCGCGGCAAATCGGGGAAGGCATCGAGCAAGGCGGCAACGAGTTTGCCAAGGCGCGGCTGACCGGGAAGGTCATGCCCCCAGGATGTCAGGTCAACGCCGGTCAATACGACTTCCCTGGCCCCATAGGCGAGGTGGCGCTCAACCTCGCGGAGGGTGCGATCGACGGGCAATGATCGGCTTGTCCCGCGGCCTTGCGGGATAATGCAGAAGGTGCAGGCATGATCGCAGCCATTCTGTACGGCAATGAACGCGCGGGTGTGGCTGGAGGACTGCGATCCATCAGCCTTGGCGGCGATGTTCCAGGCGCGGGGATCGAGTTTGGATTGGTTGGAAAGCAACCCATCGACCTCGGGCAGCGCGGCCAGGGCTGTGCGCTCGACCTCTGCGGCGCAACCCGTCACGATCAGACGCGCATCGGGGTGATCGCGGCGGGCCTTGCGGATCGCCTGCCGGGTTTGCCGCACCGCTTCATTGGTGACCGCACAGGAATTGACCACGATGAGACCCTTCTCGTCGGCCAGCATGGCCCGCAGGTCTTCGCTCTCAGACAGGTTCAGCCGGCAACCCAGCGATATCACTTCCGCCATGTCAGGCGCCGTAGGCGGCAGGGTCAAAAGTGCCGCGAAAGCTCTCGGTGGCGGGACCGGTCATGGTGATGCGATTGTCGGGTCCCCAGCCAATGCGCAGTGCACCGCCGGGCAAGTGCACCGTCACAGTCCCGCGTTCTACCAGTCCCCGTCGCATCGCCGCGATGGCCGTGGCGCAGGCACCCGTGCCACAAGCACGGGTTTCGCCAACACCACGTTCCCAGACGCGCAAGTCGATTTCGCCAGGTGAGCGGATGGTGGCCACGTTCACGTTAACTCTGGCCGGGAACAGCGGATCATGCTCAATCAGCGGGCCCAGCCTGTCCAGCGCAATGGCGGCGGTGTTGGGGACAAAGAAAACGACGTGCGGATTGCCGACATTGACCGCGACAGGATTTTCCAGATCCTCCCAGCCTAGCGGCAAGGCCAGGGTATCAAGCGGATAGGCGAGGGGGATCGCTTGCCAATCAAACCGAGGCTCACCCATGTCGACAGCTATCCCGGCATCAACGGGTTTGGTTGCCAGCATGCCGCCCAGCGTCTCAATCGTCGCGGGCTTGCCCAACAGGATACCGACAGCCCGGGTAGCGTTGCCGCAAGCTTCCACTTCGCTGCCATCAGCGTTGAAAATGCGCATCCGCACATCGGCCTGTAGGGAAGGCTCAAGCAGGATCAATTGGTCGCAACCAATCCCCGTCTTCCGATCGCCAAGCGCGGCGGCGAGCCGACCGGTCATCGGCGGCAGCGGTGCATCGCGGGCATCCAGCACGATGAAATCGTTGCCCAGGCCATGCATCTTGATGAATGGAATGCCCATGGCGGGGGTCTATGCGCTATGCCGCGCTGCGTCCAGCCTCGCACCAGAATGCCGGCAAAGGCGCGGCATGCAGCTACTTCTTCAAGCCGATTTCGCGCAGCCGCTGCTGCAGGAATTCATCGGCGGTGATGGGCTGGGGATATCGATCGGGGTTTTCGGCCGAAATGCACTGCGGCAGGGTCTTGATCGGAAAATCGCTGCGCAGGTGCAGGAAGAACGGCATCGAATACCGGCTATAAGCCGCGCGTTCGGGGTTCGGGTTGCGGACGCGGTGGATTGTCGACGGCAGGAAATGGTTGGTCAGTCGCTCCAGCATATCGCCGACATTGATTACCATTGCCCCTTCCGGCGGTGACGCGCTGATCCACTCCTTGCCCTGATAAAGGAGTTCCAGACCGGCTTCCTCGGCACCCAACAACAGGGTGATCAGGTTGATGTCACCGTGGGCCCCGGCGCGGATGGCTTCGCCTTCCAGATTGGGCAGCGGCGGGTAATGCAGCAGCCGCATGACCGAGTTTCCATCCTCGATGCCCCGGTCGAACCAATGCTCATCAAGACCGAGATAGAGGGCAATTGCGGAAAGGATGGCGGCGCCAGTCTGGTCAAACTGGCGGTAGAGCTCTGAGAACACGTCCTTGAAGCCTGCGGGGCGCTGCGGCCAGACGTTTGGCGGCATCGAAGCGTCAGCCAGTGGGCTGCCTTCGGGCAAATCGCGGCCAACGTGCCAGAATTCCTTCAGATCGTGGTGCTTGGCATCCTTGGCAATCTCGACCCCGAACGGCGTATAGCCACGCGCGCCTGAAATGGCCGGATTGTGATAGCTGCGCTTTTCGTCTTCGGGCAGGGCGAAGAACTCTTCCGAGAGCTTCCACGCCTGATCGATAAGATTCCGGTCGATCGCGAAGTCTTTGACCATTGCGAAGCCAAAGGTCCGAAAGCTCTCGCCAATGGCCTGGGCAAATTCTGCCTTGGGCATGTTTAGCGACAGGACGGGGAGGGAAGTCAGGGACATGGAGTGGACGCTTTCGAGATTCTGATGCAATGGGCCGCGCCATAACCCCTTTCGCGAGTTCTGGCATGACCAAAATCAAATCATACTGGCTGATGAAATCGGAACCAGATGTTTACAGTTGGGATGATCTCGTTGCGGAAGGGGAGGGGACCTGGGACGGGGTTCGCAATTACACCGCTCGCAACAATCTGCGCGCCATGCAACCCGGCGATCTGACCTTCTTTTATCACTCGAATATCGGTGTGGAAATCGTTGGAATTGCCGAAATTACCGCCTCCAACATCCCTGATCCGACTGACGATACAGGGCGCTGGTCAGCCGTGAAACTGAAGCCAGTGCGTAAACTGAACCGTCCGGTTACGTTGAAAGAGATCAAGGCTGATCCGGCGCTTGCAGACATGGATCTGTTAACCAAGTTCCGGCTATCCGTTTCGGCAGTTAAGCAGTCGGAGTGGGAGCATATTCTCAAGCTTGCCGGCGCCGCTTAGCCCTTAGCTTTCGCCCGCAACCCCGACACGCTGGCGCCGCCGGCGCTGAGCTGTTCGATATCAATCACCAGGTGCAATAGCCGTAGGCCCTTCCGATCCTTGGCTTCGGCCAGCGCGGTATCAAAATCAGCATTTGATTCGACCCGCTGCGCCCAACCGCCATAGGCCCGAGCGAGGGCGGCAAAATCGGGGTTGTGCAAGGTTGTGCCAGAGACGCGCTCGGGAAACTCGCGCTCCTGGTGCATCCGGATCGTCCCGTAGGCCCCATTATCGACCAGCACGACCAGCAAATCACAGCCATACTGCACCGCGGTTGCCAGTTCCTGGCCGTTCATCAGGAAATCGCCATCGCCCGCCAGGGCAACGACGGTGCGTTCAGGGTGGCGCTTGGCTGCGGCGATGGCCGCCGGAACGCCATATCCCATCGCCCCAGCGGTCGGCGCAAGCTGGCTTGGGAAGCCATTGTAGTGCCAATAGCGGTGCCACCAGCCCGAGAAGTTGCCCGCGCCATTACAGATGATAGCATCGTCCGATAGCTCACGCCGCATGGTTGCAACGACCTGGCCCATGTCGAGCTTATGCCCGTTGGCTTGGGGACTAGACCACGCAAGCCATTCCTTGTGCGCTTCCCGGCCGGCATCGAATGGGACAATGTCGTCGTCCCAAAGATCGGCCGCTTCGGCGAACTCCGCCATGTCGGCACAGATTGCCAGATCGGGACGGTAAACCCGGCCCAGTTCGGCCGGATCGGGATGGACATGGACCACGATCTGGCCGGGATGCTCTGGTGTGATCAGCGTGTAGCTGTCAGTCGTGGCTTCGCCCAAGCGCGCGCCCACCACCAGCACCAGATCAGCCCGCTTTATCCGCTCCACCAGTTTAGGATTGGGCCCATAGCCAAGGTTACCCGCCCAAACCTCGCTTGAATTCGGCACCGCATCCTGCCGTCGGAACGCACCGGCGACCGGCAGACCGATCCGCTCGGCAAAGCTGGTAAAGTGCTTGCGGGCTTTTGCGTGCCAACCGGCCCCACCGACAATCGCAACGGGAGCGCAAGCTTCTTCCAGCATCCGCATCAGTGCGCCCATCGCGTCAGGACAGACAGCTTGGGCAGGGCGGGTGATCGCCGGTCGGGCGCAGACGCCAGTCACTTCCTAAAGCAACATGTCCTC
>JACCDL010811226.1_pt1 | contig 14867 bp, 16 predicted proteins | sample 7441931 | NCBI WGS metagenome assembly JACCDL01 (sample SAMN15323437, study PRJNA562643) | freshwater metagenome | isolation source: river surface water | place: USA:Blue River Watershed | collected 2017-08-16 | reverse complement strand
GTACCCAGGTATCAAGGTTGTTGAGAAGGCTTACTCACAGTCACAGCCATCAGTTGCAAACACAAACGTTTCTAACTGGCTCACAAAGTACCCAGATCTAGCTGGTATCTTCGCAATTGACGGAACTAACGCCGCTGGTGCAGCTGCTGCACTTCAGGCAAAGGGCCTCGTTGGCAAGATCAAGCTCATTGGTTATGACGCATACCCAGCAAACGTTGACCTCATCAAGAAGGGCGTTTTCACAGCTCTTATTGCACAGGATCCAGCTGCTGAGGCACGTCTAGCAATCCAGTACTTGGTTGCAACACTTGATAAGAACGCTGCTGAAATTGCAAAGATCAAGAAGGAAGTTGTTATTCCTAACAAGGTCCTCACTGCAAAGTCTTCAGCTGCTGACCTCAAGAAGTACACATACGTAGCTAAGTAAGGCTAAGTAATCGGTCGAAGTGGGCTGGTCTTGGGGCAACTCAAGGCCAGCCCACTTAACCGTAGTAAGTTTCTCTAGTAAATTTTCACCGGCATCAATTAAATGAACATTGGAGATCACGTGAACTCGATATCAGATCGCGCAAAAGCTATCGCTTCAAATCAGCAAGCGATGCTCCTCTTTGTTCTCCTGGCGATGGTTGCATTCTTCACCTCGCAAAACCCAATCTTCTTCTCTAACGCAGTATTCGGAAATATCATCTCCGACTGGTCGCCAATCGTTCTCATCGCAGTCGGCCAGGCATTCGTCATCATCTCCGGCGGTATTGATCTTTCAGTGGGTTCAACTGTCGCAATCTCAGGCGTGGTCTCTGCTCTCGCTATTCGCTCGATGACTGAAGATGGCCATGGCGCAACTTATGTTCTGACGCTCGGCTTCATCATCTCTGCACTCATCGGTCTATTAGTCGGTGCAATCAATGCATTCTTAATCACCAAAGCAAATATGGTTCCTTTTATTGCAACGCTTGTAACAATGGGTGCCGGCGCAGGTCTTGCGATTGTTCTCACAGGTGGTGGGCCAATCGGTGGTGGACCTGATGCAGCAATTCAATTGAGCGTGGCAAAAGTTGGACCCTTCTCTTATCCAGGTCTTGCCATCGTCGCTCTCGTAATTCTGCTTGGACTCATTCTTCATAAAGCGCGATTCGGTCTCTATACCTTTGCAATCGGTTCTAATGAGTTCGCAGCACGCGCCGCTGGTATTAACACCAAGCGCCACTTAGGCAAGATCTACATGCTCTCTGGCGTTCTCGCTGGGTTCGCTGGTTTCTATTACTACCTCCGCCTTGGTTCAGGTGCGCCTACCTCTGGCCTTGGTGGTGAACTCCAGGCGATTGCAGCAGTTGTAATCGGAGGTGCTGCGCTCACAGGCGGTGAAGGTCGCCTCTCTGGAACAGTATTGGGCGCACTTATCCTGACAACAGTGACTAGTGGTTTGATCATTATTAACGTGGCGGCAAACTGGAAGCAGGTCGTTGTTGCAATTCTTATCGCAGTTGCAGTTCTCTTACAGGAAAGTCGCAGCAAAGCTAAAGGTTCAAAGTCGCTCTCAAATCTCTTTAAGAAGAAGAAGTAGGGATCAGCCATGACATCATCAGATAAGTCAGCGCCACTATATGAAGTGCAAAATGTCTCTAAGTCTTATGGTTCTGTTATTGCATTGAGCGGTGTATCACTCAAGATTCATGCGGGCGAAGTTATTGGTTTAGTAGGAGATAACGGTGCCGGTAAGTCAACGTTGGTAAAGGTTCTCTCTGGAGCTCACCAACCTAGCGAAGGAAAAGTTCTACTTGAAGGTGTCGAGCGTACTTGGAGCTCTCCACGTGCAGCTCTTGAAGCGGGAGTAGAGACGCTCTATCAGGATTCCGGATTAGCGCCACATCTTTCTGTAAGTTCAAATGTCTTTCTTGGTCGCGAGCTTTACGTCAAGGGCATTCTCGGAAAGCTAGGTTTTCTAGCGAAGAAGAAGATGGATCAGGTTGCCCACGAGAACCTTGAGAAAGTTGGAATTGCTGTTCCGCAATCAAATCGTTCTGTATCGCAACTCTCAGGTGGTCAGCGCCAAGCTGTGGCTATCGGGCGCGCTGTATCGTGGGCGAGCAAGGTCATCATCCTTGATGAACCAACAAACCACCTCGGTGCGCGCCAGGCTGGTGAGGTCCTCGCAGTGATTAAGGCAGCAAAAGAACGCGGCCTCGGCGTCATCTTTATCTCTCACACCCTTCCGCACGTTCTTCAAGTCACGGATCGAATTGTCGTGCTTCGCCTCGGAAAGATTGTTGCAGATGCTCCAACATCTACCTTTGATGCAGAGAGCTTGCTCGGAACAATCACCGGTTTAATCGACTAACTCCTATACCCTCTCACTCATGACTCCAAGGAGAACGGTCGCTCGCCCCACCATGCGCGAGGTAGCCGCTCTCTCTGGAACTAGCCTCAAGACTGTTTCACGAGTCTTTAACTCTGTTCCAACTGTCGACCCCGTTCTTACTGAGAAAGTTCTCAAAGCGGCGAAGAAACTTAATTACACGCCCAATATGACTGCTGGCGCACTTCGCCGAACAAATGGCAAGACAAATACCATCGGTATCTTGCTGGAAGATATTTCAAACCCATTCTCTGCCTCTCTCTATCGAATTTATGAAGATTATGCAGAGAAGAATGGATACATCATCTTGGCGGGAAGTCTCGATGAAGAGCCAGAGCGTGAACACGAACTTGTCAATCTCTTTATCTCACGTCGCGTAGACGGACTTTTAATTGCTCCATCGGGAAATGATCATGCTTATCTCAAGAGTGAAGTCGCTAAAGGAATGCACTTTGGATTCGTAGACCGCCCCCCAGTTAACTTTGAAGCCGATGCGGTGCTCTCAACAAACCGCCAAGGCTCACTCGAAGCCGTGAATCATTTGATTTCATTTGGGCATAAGAGAATTCTTTTTCTTGGTGATGACCCAGCCATTTACACGGCGCAAGAGCGCTATGAAGGTTATGCAAAGGCTCTCAAAGGCGCAAAGATTCAAGTCAATAAGAGTTTAGTCTTACGTGGATTAGAAAATGAAGAGTTAGCCATCGCTGAGGTGAGAAAAGTCTTGCGCAGTCAGGAAGCCCCCACTGCGATATTTGCAACACAGAACCTGCTTACCTGGGTTGCTATGAAAGCGTTGCGCGCTGAGAATTTGGAAGAGAAAATCGCACTTGTTGGTTTTGATGATTTACCTGGAGCTGAGCTTCTCCGTCCAGCGGTTACTTTGGTTAAACAGAATCTCGCCGAAATGGGGCGCCGTTCGATTGAGATGCTCTTTGCTCGCATCAATGGCGATACCTCTAAGTTTCATACCGAGATCATTGAAACCACACTCACCCCAATGGGCTCTGGAGAGATTAAGGCTCGATAAGCGCAATACTTATTTGTAACTGCTCAGAATTTAATGAGATTGACCTAGCAACTCGAAAGTGGCAGGGGTAGCCTTTCCCAATGAGAGTTGCTGTTCCTAAAGAAACCCGAGCTGGAGAAAAGCGCGTAGCGCTCGTTCCGGATGTCGTCAGTAAGTTAACAAAACTCGGATACGAAGTTCATGTTCAGAGCGGCGCTGGAGTTGATTCGCAGGCAACTGATTCGCTCTACCAAGCGGCAGGTGCAACTATCGTCAATGGGGATGTCCTTACAGGGGCAGATGTAATTCTCTCTGTGCAGCCCCTTACACCTGGACAAATGGGTACATTGAAAAAGGGTGCAGTGACAATCTCGTTTCTCTCACCTACAACAGCTGCTGACTCCATAGATGCTGCAGCAATTGCAGGTGTCACCGCATTCTCACTCGAACTAGTTCCACGAATCTCTCGAGCTCAATCGATGGATGCGCTCTCATCACAGGCTCTCTGTGCCGGATATCGTGCAGCTCTTGTCGGTGCTGAATTATCACCACGTTTCTTCCCATTACTTATGACCGCAGCTGGAACTGTAACTCCTGCTCAAGTTCTAGTACTTGGTGCAGGTGTGGCAGGGTTGCAAGCAATTGCAACTGCACGACGACTCGGCGCAGTTGTCTCTGCTTACGACGTTCGCCCAGCATCTGCCGATGAGGTGCGATCCATGGGTGCAACATTTATCCAACTCGAACTTGAAGCACTTGAAGGCGCGGGGGGATACGCCCGTGAGATGACGGAAGAGCGCGCTGCAAAGCAACGCGAACTCCTCACCCCATACATCGCAAAATCACATGTGGTGATTACGACTGCTGCCGTGCCTGGTCGAACTGCACCACAGTTGATGACTCAGGCGATGGTGGATTCCATGGAACCGGGCACAATCATCGTTGACCTAGCAGCCGAGAGCGGCGGAAACGTTGAAGGCTCAAAGCCAGGTGAGATTGTTGAAACTGCAGGGGGAGTAAGAATTTGGGGAGGCAAGGATGTTCCAAGCCAATTACCTTTCCACGCCTCCAGTTTATACGCTCGAAATGTTGTTAATTTACTGACTCTTATGACTCAAGCAGCAGCGCCTGCTCGCGATGATAAGCCAGCTGTTGAACTGGCACTAAACATTAACTTTGACGATGAAATTATTAATGGAGCGGCTGTCACTCATGCAGGAGCTCGACGAACACCTGAAGCAAAGGCGGCACAGTAATGGAAGCAACCGCAGTTATCTCGATAACAGTTCTTGCCGTCTTTGTTGGTTTTGAAGTTGTTTCCAAGGTTTCATCTACCTTGCACACACCGCTCATGTCAGGTGCAAATGCAATCCATGGAGTGATTTTAATTGGCGCAATTATTGTTGCAGCTGCAGCCAATACAAATCTTGAACTTGGACTATCTGTGGCGGCCATTATTCTCTCGACAATTAACGTCGTTGGTGGATTCGTAGTAACGGACCGCATGCTCGAAATGTTTAAGCCAAAGAAGGGCGGTGATCAGAAGTGAAAGACTTTATCTTCAATCTCATCGGTCTTTCTGCCGGAGTTCTATTCATCTTAGCTCTTAAGGGTCTATCTCACCCAAAGACTGCTCGCCGTGGAAATCTTCTTGGCGCACTCGGTGCAACAATTGCAATCGGCCTTGTCTTTTTTCAAATTGAAGAGATGAACAACCTCGGATGGATCCTTGGCGCAATTGCATTTGGTTTAGCAGTCGGAGTTCCTGCCGCTCGCAAGGTTCAGATGACCAATATGCCGCAGCTTGTCGCCCTCTTTAATGGCGTTGGTGGCGGTGCAGCTGCACTCGTTGCTATCGTTGAATATCTCAAGCACAGCACTGAGATGAGCATTGCCTTTCTTATTTTCACCGTCTTCACAGTAATTGTTGGCTGCGTCTCTTTTAGCGGTTCGATTGTTACCTTCCTTAAGCTTCAAGAGCTGATGACTACTCGACCTGTGGTCTTTCCTGGCGGCAGATTCGTTATTGCAGCGGACCTTATTGCCGTTCTAGGTGTCTCAATCTGGGTAGTTCAAGCCCTCGGCACCAATCCGCTCTTGATATTGGCTGCTCTATCCCTCCTCTTCGGCGTGCTCTTCGTATTGCCAGTCGGTGGCGCCGATGTTCCAATCGTGATCTCACTGCTCAATGCCTTTACAGGGCTCACAGTCGCAGCCAGTGGTTACGTTCTTGATTCAACCCTTCTCATCATCGCAGGAACTCTCGTCGGTGCATCTGGAACAATCCTGACGCGCCTGATGGCAGAGGCGATGGGCCGTTCACTCTTTGGCACTCTCTTCGGTGCATTTACCGCTAAACCACAAGATGTTGTAGCTGCCGGAGAGGAGCGTCCAGTGAAATCTGGTTCACCAGAAGATGTTGCAATTTTGCTGAACTATGCGCGTCGCGTTGTTATCGTGCCAGGCTTTGGTCTTGCAGTAGCACAGGCGCAGCACACAGTTCGAGAGATGGCAGATTTATTACTCTCTAAGGGAATCGATGTCGCCTACGGAATCCATCCTGTTGCAGGTCGTATGCCAGGACATATGAACGTTCTCTTAGCCGAAGCGAATGTTCCTTACGATCAATTAGCTGAAATGGAAGATGTTAATCCGACATTTGGTCAGACCGATGTTGCAATAGTCATCGGCGCTAACGATGTTGTTAACCCTGCTGCTGAGAACACGCCAGGATGTCCAATTTATGGAATGCCAATCCTGAAGGTCTCTGACTCGGCAAATATCATCTTCCTTAAGCGTTCAATGCGACCTGGCTTTGCTGGTATTGAGAATGAACTTCTCTATGATCCAAAGACAACCTTGTTATTTGGAGATGCAAAGGCATCTCTAACTAAGGTCGTTAGCGCGCTTAAGGGGCTCTAAGCACTACTTCTGAAGGTGAACGGTATTGCGAGTTTCTGGGATTCTTGTTGCAATCACTACAACCGCAGCCATTAGCGCTGTGCTCAAGGCAAAGGCTGGCCCGAACCCTGCGGCATCGGAGATAGCACCGAGCAAGACGGGGGCAATCATGGCGGCGAAGTCACCAGACATCTGCATCACCGCGATGACTTGACCACCTTTACCCTTAAGGACATCTCCAATAAGGCTGCCAGGAACCGTTGAAAGATATGCACCAGCAATCCCAGAGAAGATCATCGCTGGGAAGAAGATCCATGCTTGAACTGTGATTAACAAGAGCAGAGTAGAGATGAAGAGCGCTGATGAACCAACGATGGCGACATAACGGCGGCCCTTCTCATCTGACAGTTTGCCTGCTCGCAACAGTAAGAGGCCGTTAGCAATGGAGGCGAGCGTAAAGCCGACTCCCATATAGGTTGTTGAAACCATCATCTTCTCCACCATAAAGAGTGGAACTATCGAGCGGCCCATTCCGAAGAGAATGAAGCCAGTGCTAAATGAGATTGCTAAAGCGATGCGATATGGCTTAAGTCGAAGTGCATCCATCACAGATGTCTTCTCAGCTTTACTCTCCGGCTTTGCTGCCAGCGCAGATCCACGTAATAGGAATGCGGCAGAGATACTGGAGATCGTCAGGAGCGCTGCATAGATTGCAAGTGGAGCGCGAAGAGAGAATCCAGAGAGCGCACCACCGACTACAGGTCCGCCGATCATGCCCAACAGGAAGGAGCCGTTGTAGAGAGATTGTGCTCGTCCTCGTTGGTTATCTGTCACAACGCGAAGCAAGAGTGATCCTGCTGCAACAGAGAACATGGAGGAACCAAGTCCTCCAGCAGCACGGAAGAAGAGTAATTGTGAATACGACTGAGCCATCGCTGCTGCTGCAGATGAGAGCGCCACAAAGCTCACACCCACGGTGTAGACCATCCGCTCACCAAATGTGTCTACCAATTTTCCAGCAACTAGGCCGCTTGCAAATCGAGCAAATGCAAAGGCAGAGAGAATCGCTCCTACCTGTGCATGATTGACACCGAATGATCGAGCAAAGAGTGGCAAGGTCGGCGCAATAATTCCAAATCCAACTGCGACAAAGAAAGAGGCAAAGACAAGTACTCCGACTTCACGTGGAAATTCGCGAAGCGGATTGCGAGCTTTCAGTGCGGTGATAATTACCCCAACGCCTCGCCTGCAGCTTCATTACGCGCCGCTGCATAATCTTCATTGGTGCGAAGTGGAGTCTCGCGCAAGAAGAGGGCAACAATGAATCCGACTGCAACAACAGGAGCTGCCACAAGGAAGACAACCTGGAATGAGCTGACAAAGGAGTCGAGTACTGCAGTTTGAGCTGCAGCGGGCAAGGTTGCAATAAGGGAGGTATTGCTCTGAAGTGCCTCTAACTGTGCCGGATCCACTGCAGCACCTGAGTTACCAAGGTTGATGGCGAGGTAATGGCCCAGTCGGTTGGTCAAAATCGCTCCAAATAAGGCGGTTCCAAAGACCGAGCCGAGTGAGCGGAAGAAGGTATTGGAGCTTGTTGCAACGCCCATATCCTTGAATTCAACTGAGTTTTGGAGAGCGATAACGATGGTCTGCATGGAGAGGCCAAGACCGGCTCCGACCATGATGGCATAGATCGAGATCTGCCAATACGGCGTATCAATTTCAAGACGATACATCAGCAAGATACCGACGGTCATAATGGCTGTTCCCATAATTGGGAATCGCTTGTAGTGACCATGCTTAGTAATCAACTTACCGCTCATAATTGATGTGGAAACAATTCCAAGCATGAGTGGGATTAACTTAAGTCCAGCATCGGTTGCTGAGTAACCCTTAACTACCTGCATGTAGAGAGGCAGCATGACAATCGCGCCAAACATTCCCGCTCCGATGATTGCACCAAGAATCGATGTCAATGTAAAGGTGTGATTCTTGAAGAGATTCAGGGGAATAATTGGCTCTTTCGCTCTTCCTTCCCAGAAAACAAAAATGGCAGCAAGTACTAAACCAATGATTAAATACGTAATGGTGCGCGAATCTGTCCAACCATCCTGCGGCCCATAGACAGAGACAGAGAGAAGCGTCGTTGTCACTGAAGCGACGAGTAAGAATGCACCAAGGTAATCGATGCTGTGCTCACGTTTAATCTTTGGGATATGAAGCACCGCTGATGTGATTGCAAGAGCTGCAATTCCAAAAGGAATATTGATATAGAAAATCCAACGCCACCCGGTGATTCCGAGAATGCTTTCACGATCAGAGAAGAATCCACCGAGGAGAGGACCAGCAACGGATGAGAGGCCCCAGACCGCACCAAAGTAACCCTGATATCGCCCACGTTCACGTGGTGGAACGATGTCGCCGATAATCACAAAGGTAAGAGCCATTAAGCCACCAGCGCCAATGCCTTGGATTGCGCGTGTTGCAATCAGCTGAGACATATTGGAGGAGGCGCCTGCTAATAACGATCCAATAAGGAAGGTAACAATCGCAAATTGGAAGACAATTCGTCGGCCGTAGAGATCAGAGATCTTGCCGTATAAAGGGGTAGATGCGGTCGAGGTCAGAAGATAGGCAGTGACAACCCAGGTGTAGTGGTCGAGACCATTGAAATCTTCAACGATGCTCTTGAGCGCGGTCGAGACGATGGTCTGATCGAGGGCTGCGAGCAACATGCCTGTCATCAAGCCGCCAAGGATGACCATGATTTCGCGATGTGAATGTTCTTTTGCTGATGCATTTGTTGCAGCAGATTTATTCTCTGATTTATCCATAGAGGTGTAACTTTACTCTGTGAAATCAATAATCGCGGAAAGTCTCGTCAAGACTTATGACAAAGGTAAGGTTCGCGCCCTTGATAACCTCAATCTCGATGTAGAAGAGGGAACCGTTTTAGGCGTATTAGGACCAAATGGTGCAGGCAAAACAACAACGGTGCGCATATTGTCGACACTACTACGCCCAGATTCAGGTCACGCCACTGTTGCCGGAATTGATGTGATTCAAAATCCTGAGAAAGTTCGTGAAGTCATTGGACTCTCCGGACAGTATGCAGCAGTCGATGAAATTCTTACCGGTTATGACAATTTGGTCATGTTTGGCCAGCTCTATCACTTGGGTAAGAAGAATTCAGTAATTCGTGCAAATGAACTTCTCGAACGATTTGGATTAACAGAAGCTGCGAAGCGACCAATCAAGACATATTCAGGTGGAATGCGTCGTCGCCTTGATCTTGCCGCATCTCTGATTGTGAAGCCAAAGGTGCTCTTCCTTGACGAACCAACGACTGGACTTGATCCGCGAGGTCGCCAGGATATGTGGGGCGTTATCGAAGAGCTTGTGAAGGATGGAGTGACGCTCCTACTCACCACACAATACTTGGAAGAGGCAGATCAACTTGCCGATGAGATTGCTGTGATTGATACCGGCAAGGTGATTGCCCGTGGAACATCTGATGCACTCAAGAAGCAGGTGGGTGGAGAGCGTTTAGAAGTGGTTGTTGAAACGCCATATATCTCGCAGACATTAGAGATTGTTGCTGCAATCAGCGGTATCAAGCCATCTCTCGATGAAGGACTTCGAATGATCTCTGCTCCTGTGTCGACAGGCACCAGGGCGCTTTTGGATGTTCTTAAAGCTCTTGAGGCGGCAAATATTCATGCTCTCGATGTCGGACTTAAGCGACCATCACTCGATGATGTATTCCTATCCCTTACTGGCCATGCGGCAGAGGATCATTCTGAAGCGAGATTGGAGGAGAGCAAGTGAGCGCTCTTCAAGATACTTTAATCATTACCCAGCGACAGCTTCGACTATTGACTCGAGTCCCTGAGGTATTAATTTTCTCCACCATTCAGCCGGTGATGTTTGTACTTCTCTTCCGTTATGTATTCGGTGGTTCTATCGATACCGGACAACCAGGTGGATATGTGCAATTACTGATGCCGGGAATCTTTGTGCAGACAGTTGCATTCACTCTTGCTGGAACTGCTTCAGGTTTAGCTGAAGATATGAAGAAGGGTTTAATCGATCGATTTAGATCACTACCTATATCGCAATCAGCACTTGTTATTGGCCGCACATTAGGAGATTCACTACTTAACATCGTCGTTCTAGCAGTGATGGGAATCGCCGGATATGCAGTCGGCTGGCGACCAAGCAGTGGCCTTGGAAACGTTGCCCTTGGCTTCTTATTCCTACTCCTCTTTGGTTATGCACTTTCTTGGGTGGGAGCGCTGGTTGGTTTATCAGCATCCGATGCGCGAGTAGTTCAGAATGTCAGCTTTATTGTTACCTTCCCTCTGACATTCCTATCTAATGCTTTTGCACCTACCACTGGAATGCCACGCGCACTTCAATACTTCGCCGAATGGAATCCAGTCTCAACCATGGTTGCCGCATGTCGCGAGCTCTTTGGTCTTGAGAACCAATTTGGCGCAACTGCCGGATCATTTCCAAGCGAAAATCCATTGATTACTTCATTGATTTATATCGTCTTGATTATGGTCGTCTTTATTCCACTGAGCCTTCGCCGCTATCGAAACGCCTCTAACTAAATCTTTCTAAAGATTAGTTAAGGGCCTCGATAATCGCATCAAAGGTGGGGCTTGGGATATCCATCATTTGAAAGTGTGATGTCTCAGGCAGAAGAACCAATGGAATCTCTCTGCCATGGCGCTTCATCGCCTCGATATAAGCGCGAGTTAACTCCAGCGGGACGCGTTCATCGAGCGCACCTTGAATAAAGATTGTCTTTGCACCCACTGGCGGGCGGAGCATCGGATCCAAATCAGGGCGCTCTTCTGCACTGCGCCCTAACCATTCAAGCACTGCGCCTCTTCCAAGTTCGCGTGCTTGGCTCTCCACTAAATCGGTCACAGGGGCAAGTCCAATAACTTTCTTCACCGCTGGGAATTTATCTGCCAATAAGAGAGAAAGATGACCGCCACTGGAGTAACCAATAAAGACAATGGCGCGCTCTTCAAGAGTGGAGAGCGCAAAGGAGAGATCTCGAAGCGTGACATCTGGCTCGCCAGCGACGCGACGAAATTCAGGTAAGACAACGGTGAAGCCTGCTTGCGCAAGCTCTACAGCTAGTGGGCGCATATGTTCGCGATCAAAGAGATTGCGCCAATAACCACCGTGAATCAATACCAGTGTCTGATCTGCGTTATGGCTATCGCCATAAAACTCTAAAATTTGGTCTGGATCATCACCGTATTTAATCTCAGTAACTGTGACGCTGCGGCGAGCATCTTCGATAGAAAATGGTGGAAAGGTTGGATGAGACTGGTTCATCAAAGAGAGAGCGCTCGCTGATTATGCGAAGAACTCAGCAGCCTTAATTTCGACCTTAATCTCACGTCCATTAGGTGCGGTATATGTAACAGTCGCACCAATCTCTGCACCGAGAACAGCAGAGCCAAGCGGTGACTTTTCAGAGTAGACATCGAGATCACCTGATGCAATCTCACGAGAGCCGAGTAAGAACTTCATCTCATCGCCTGCGATAAGAGCGGTAACAACCATGCCAGGGCCAACTTTTCCATCGGCGCTCGCTGGCGGAGTTCCGATATGCGCATTCTCCAGCATCTGCTTTAACTGACGGATGCGCGCCTCCATCTTGCCTTGCTCATCACGAGCTGCGTGATAGCCGCCATTCTCTTTTAAATCGCCCTCGGCGCGAGCAGCTTCGATCTTGGCGGTGACATCTTTACGTCCTTCGCCCTCAAGATGGGCAAGCTCTGCTGCGAGGCGATCTGCCGCCTCCTGGGTTAGCCAAGTCTGTCCTGTGCTCATAGCGAGAAAGAATACTAGGGATGGCCGATCAGCGATATTTAGTCGAGGTAGCAGGTAGTAATTCCAGCGTTGACCGCATCTGCACGGGAGGGAATGACCACCGTTCGCTCAATGGCGCCTTCACTGGCAGGGATACGGTCGACTATCTGACCAACGATTACCTTGTCGAAATCTCGAGCAGCGACGATGCAGGTTGCAGGGGCTGAAGGATCTCGACGAGTGACGATAAATCGAATCTCGGTATTGCGGGGATCATCGTTATTAAAGGCGACGAGTGTGTGAGAGATTGCAGGTTCAGCGTGATGAAGCGCCGCCCAGATTAACCAGCCACCACCAATGATGAGAAAAGAGAGCGCATATGGAAGCCAGCCACGTTGGCTACGCACTCCATAACGATCATTGAAATCAAATTGGCTCTCAGTCCCACTCATGGGAGAATTCTCTCATGACCGAAGATGTAGATATGGGTATCGCAAGCTCTCTGACGATGATTCTGCTCGTCACATCAGTTGTCTTTCTTCTCCGTAGCTTTTACAAGCGCTACAACCGCATGAACAAGCGCGAAGATGACGGGCAAAATTAAGAAACTACTTCAAGGCTTAGTGGTTCTGGCGCTCGCCTCAATCTTCTTTGCTCTCGGCATCTGGCAACTCAATCGCGCCCAAGATTTATCTGCGCTTCAAAAAGAACCTACGGTTCAAGATCAACGAATTTATCAACTCTCAGATCTCACCTCTGCTGAAGGCTCTCTTCCGGTCGCTGCCTTTGGTAAATCGGTGGAACTCTCCGGCAATTACATCGCCAATTTCAAAGCACCCAATCAGCGAGAAGTCTCTGGTGAGGTCAGTGATTGGGAGGTTGCTCTCTTACAGGTCGATAGCGCCTCTGCCATCTTGGTAGTCCGAGGTCTCTGGGAGGATCGATTGGATCTGCCACAGTTGGCGATGTCGACGAGAGTATTTGTGACCGGCACGCTTGAGCCGAGCCAATTTGAAGATCGAGCAATGCCTACCGACCAACAACTCTCTCGCCTCGATAGTAGTTTGCTGACCTCAATCGTCGACTATCAGCTCTATGACGGATTTGTCTCGGCCTCCTCAGAGAGCACACGTGATGGGGCGATCGAACGGACCCGAATTGAAGCAGCTCTCCCTAAGGGAAAGGTCCCCGGCTACTACTGGCAACACATCTCTTATGTAGTTATCTGGTGGGTGATGGCGGGGCTCGTCATCTGGGCTCCTTTCTATAAAAGGCGCGATGAAGAGAGCGTGAATGAGCAGGTGTAGCGAGTTAGAGTTAGGGCTATGAAATCGCCTCTCATCACCACAGCGCTCGGCCGTTTCCGAAGCATGGCAATTATCTGCGGCATCAACTTGATTTTGCTCGTCATCTACATGATCGCCAAATACGCCTTTAACGCCTTTGATGAGGGCAATCCTTTTATCGTCGTTCCGATCGCTCACGGGTACTTCTATATCGCCTACATCCTCACCGTGCTCCAGTTGGCGGTGCAGAAGCGGATCTCGCTTCCCGTCATTATCGCCTTGGTTGCAGCAGGCACTATTCCAGTCGCCTCCTTTGTTGCTGAACGAAAGATTGTTGCCAAGTACTCCTAAAAGGCACTCGTAAGAGGTATTCATATGAGGCGCCCCTTGCTGAACTGTGCGGTCGGGTCAAGGTAAACAATTGATTACATCTTTAAAACCTGAGGTGTGTCGGTGATAGCGCGGTAAAAGCCAGGCGTATCTTTTACAGATGCTGACAACCTATGTTCTCGACACATCAGTTCTATTAGCAGATCCAGGGGCCCTGACTCGCTTCGAGGAACATGAAGTTGTGATTCCGATAGTTGTCATCGGAGAGTTAGAGAATAAGAGAGACCATCCCGAGCTCGGTTACTTCGCTCGAGCCGCACTTCGCGCCCTCGATGATTTGCGAGTAGAACATGGGCGCCTCGATAAACCGTTAACAATTACCCCTGAGGGCGGAATCCTTACCGTCGAGCTCAACCACACCGATACCAGTTCACTTCCAGCAAGTTTCTTGAGAGATGGCAATAACGATGCGCGCATCTTGACCGTTGCTAAAAATCTGATGTCAGAGGGGCGACGCGTTGTCTTGGTTACCAAGGATCTTCCACTACGTGTAAAGGCATCATCTGTCGGTGTTGAGGCCCAGGAGTATCTCGCCGAGTTGGTCTCTTCTAGCGGGTGGACTGGAATTGAAGATCTCGATGTTGGCCACTCTCTCATCGATGAGCTCTACTCCTCAGATTTTGCCGAGCACGAGATTGCCCATACCGCTCCTGTTCATACAGGAATCTTGCTCCACTCCGAGAAAGGCAGCGCCCTCGCCCGAGTCAGCCCTGATAAGAGGCTCCAACTTGTGCGCGGTGATCGCTCGGCCTTCGGTCTCCATGGACGATCTGCTGAACAGCGGATTGCCCTCGACCTCTTATTGGATGAATCGATCGGAATTGTCTCTCTCGGAGGACGAGCAGGAACTGGAAAGTCAGCCCTTGCGCTCTGCGCTGGGCTGGAAGCGGTGATGGAGAAGCGCCTCCATAAGAAGGCAGTGATCTTCCGCCCGCTCTATCCAGTGGGGGGACAAGAGCGCGGCTACCTTCCCGGTAGCGAGGGCGAGAAGATGTCACCGTGGGCACAGGCGGTCTTCGATACTTTGGGCGCTCTAGTCAGCCAAGATGTCATCGATGAGATTCTCGCCCGTGGCCTCGTTGAAGTT
>JACCDL010312213.1_pt1 | contig 14884 bp, 14 predicted proteins | sample 7441931 | NCBI WGS metagenome assembly JACCDL01 (sample SAMN15323437, study PRJNA562643) | freshwater metagenome | isolation source: river surface water | place: USA:Blue River Watershed | collected 2017-08-16 | reverse complement strand
GTTCGAATCCCTTCCCCTCCGCCAGGAAATGACATCAAAGGGGGCAGGTGGACAAGGTGCCATGTGGCCACGGGGGGCGCATGAAGCCGTATGGAGGGGATGAGAACTCCCGGAGGGGGTCGACGAAGCAAGGCGCCGCCTTGCGAGATGGACGATGCCGCAGGCATCGGGGCGCAGCCCTGAGCGCAGCGAATCAATCCCTTCCCCTCCGCCAGGAAATGTGAACAGGTGACACGTGGGCAAGGGCGGACATGATGCACGGCTGACCGAGGGCGGTCAGCCCTACCCGAGGCAGATGCGAGGGAGAAGGTAGGGTTGAGCGCCCTCGCTCAACCGCACGGCCGCCGCAGGCTGACCGAGGGCGGTCAGCCTTACCAAGGCGGATTCACCGTTCGGTGGAAGACCTGCGGGCTTGGATTTCTTTGCGCAAAATGTCCGCCCGGGCCTGCACCAGCTTCCGTGAATCCGGAGAAAGACCGTCGTAGAGTTTCTGGAACTTCGGGCGGCGGGCGGGATTCTCGGCGGCGACAATGCTGAGCCAGGCACAGGCCTCGACTTCATCCTTCGGGACGCCTTCGCCTTTCTGAAGCATGTCAGCAAGATCAAGCTGGGCGAGGACATGCCCGCGGTCGGCCGCCAGACGGTACCAGGTGACCGCCTGCGCAGGGTCCTTGGGCAGACCGCGTCCGGCGACGTAAGCGCGTCCGACGGCGTACTGGGCCTGTTCGACGCCCTTGGCGGCGGCCTTGAGATACCACTGCGCCGCCTGACTGTCATCCTTCACGACACCTGAGCCGTGGGCGTAAGCATCGCCCAATGACAGTTGCGCCCATTTGTGCCCTTGCTCGGCCGCCTTCCGGTACCACTCCGCTGCCACGGAAGGGTCGATGGGTACGCCGGGCCATGCATGGGGGCCGAGATGCAGATGTCCAAACTGATACTGAGACTCGGCATGCCCCTGCTCCGCCGCCTTGCCCAACCATTTCGCCGAGAGGCTCAGATTCTTGGGCACGCCAAACATCCCGTGCGCGTAACATCCCGCCAAGGTGATCTGGGCGGAGAGGTCGCCGTCCTCGGCACGGGTGAACACCTCGGGACTGACGGTCTGAGCCTGCGCCAACAAGGGCGCGAAACAGGCCGCGATCGTGAAAAGCCAGGCCGTCAGACGAGGCAGAACGAACATGCCTTAAGATTGTGCGTCATCACCGGCCCATGACAAAACATTTGAGGAAGGGGAAATCGGGCGGGGTGACACGTGGGCAAAGGCGTACATGACGCCGCATACACAACTGACCGAGGGCGGTCAGCCATGTCCGATGCAGAGGGGGCCAAGCTGATTCAGCGCAGCCAGAGCCAGAAGGCGCCGAGGAGACCGAGCACCCAGCCCCAGGAGGCCAGGAAGCCCACGAGGTCCTCACGATAGGCACGCCATCCCCTGCCGTGAGAGGCCGTACGCAAGGCCAGCAGGTCGACCATGACCGAACGCCGGCCGGCCTCGGCCGCAGCCGCGGCGGCGGCTGGATCGGCCACAGGGTCGCCTTCTCGGCCAGGAAGCTCGGTGGGCGTCTCCAGCCGACGACGGAGGTCGGCCTGCTCCGCGGCAGGCTCAGGCGGCGTGAGCAGGCTGACGACCACGAGGGCGACGACACCGGCGAGGAGCGACCACGCGAACACGTCGGGGTCCCAGTGGTCGAAGCGCCGACCGAGGGCGTGGGCGGCGCCGAAGTTGGTCGCATAGGCGGCGAGGACGCTCGCCAGCGCGCCCCAGCGGTTGGCGCGCGGCCAGATGACGCCCCCGAGCAGGCCGACGCCCATGTACGTAGCCATGGTCTCCGTGAGGAGGAAGGCGTGCAGCACGCGGTCGATGAGGAAGTACGCGTAGGCCACGCCGAGCAGCGAGATCGCCAGGCCGCTGAGCCGCCCGACCAGCAGGTAGTGCGCGTCCGGACGCCCGGACACGAGGTGCCGGCGGTAGATGCCCTCGGTGAAGAGCGCGCCGCTGCTCACCATGAAGGCGGAGGAAGTCGACATGTTCGCGGCCAGCACGCAGGCGATGAGCAGCCCCAGCGAGCCGGGGAAGAGCAGGTGCCGGCAGGCGAAGCCGAAGGCCTCCTCGGAATCGGCCAGCGAGGTCGCGCCGAACGTCCCCCGCGCGAGCATCGCGGCCACCATGAGCCCGACGAGCGCCCAGCCGACCGTGCACACGCGCTTCACGTAGTTGCCCCAGAAGAAGCCCTCGCGGCAGGCGCGCTCATCGCGGCCCGTGCCGACCGCGGCCATCTGCTGCGGCTGCGCGAGGATGCCCACCAGGCCGTTGACGGTGAGCATCAGGATGAACCACGGCCCGATGCCGTCGGGCACCGCGAGCGAGAACTTCGCGTCGCCGAGCGTGGCGCGCATGCCCTCGAGCCCGCCGACGCGGTCCCAGCCCAGCGGCAGGAGCAGGAAGGAGAGCGCGATGATGAGGAAGCCCTGGAAGAAGTCGGTCCAGGCCGAGGCGACCAGGCCGCCCACGAAGCTGTAGGCGATGAACACCGCCGTCATGGAGAGCATCACGGCGTCGGGGCTGAAGGCGCCGCCCGCGGCCTGGCTGACGACCTTGGCGCCGCCCTTGAGCATGGCGGCCGAGCCGATGGTGAAGAAGACCAGGGCGTAGACGGCGTAGATGCCGCCCATCCAACGCCCGTACCTCTCCTCGAAAAGTTCGGCCACGGTCGTGCGACGCACGCGCCGGAGGACGGGGGCGAAGAGCCAGAAGAAGGGCGTGGCGAAGAGGTTCTTCCACTGGAACCAGATGGCGGAGAGGCCGTGCTGCACGACGGCGCCGGCGAGGGAGACGGGCATCTCGGCGTGCGTGCCCACGCCGAAGCTCTGCCCGATCATCAGCCAGCGCCCGAAGCCGCGGCCGCCCATGAAGTAGTCGCCCGTGCCGCGTACGCGCCTTGCGACGACGACGCCGATGCCGATGACGACGGCGAAGTAGGCGGCGATGACCGTCCAATCGGCAGGGTGCAGCATGGGGCGGCGCCTTTGTCGCCGAAGACGGCGACAAAGACGAGTCCCGAGCGAAGTCCGATTCGGGCGGAACGACCCTCATTCCCGCCGTCAGACGAGTTCCAGCGCCTCGGCGAGCGCGAGGAGCTTGGTCCGGAGGAGGGCCTCCCGCTCCTCGGCCTTGGCGGCCTGGACGGCAAGCTCCTTCCGGAGGAGGGCCACCTCCTGCCGGAGCGACACGAGCTGCGCGGCGAGGGCCGAGACGGCCCGCGCGAGCTCGGCCGATCTGGCCGCGGCGATGACTTTTCTTCTTTTTTTCATGGTTTTGAGTGGATGCGCGTGCGGAGGAAGCTCCGTCACGTCCGCACGCGGCCGGTGACGAAGGCGCAAGATGCCGCCCGATGGCGGCTGAGAAGGCTCCCGTGATGAACGTGCGCGCGGAACCCCTCAGGCCCTACCCTTGTGGGATAGGCCTGGGAACGAGTCCTGGCGGCGGCGGTTCAACATCGAGCGGGCGAAACTGGCCGCCCGAACCCGCCGCGCAAGACGAAAAATCAGGCTAACTTCTTGAGCTCGCCCGTGCTGTCCCCGAGCTGCACGTCCCGGATGTCCATGCGGTTGAGCAGGCTGACCCAGAGGTTGTTCAGCGGGGTTTCGCGCTGGTAGACCACGTGACGTCCCGGACGCAGGGTGCCGCAGCCGCGGCCCGCGAGCAGGATCGGCAGGTCGTCGTGGTTGTGACGGTCGCCGTCGCCGTTGCCGGACCCGTAGACCACCATCGAGTGGTCGAGCAACGTGCCGTCGCCCTCCTTCACCGACTTCATCTTCTCGAGGAAGTAGGCGAACTGCGTGGAATGGAAGACGTTGATGTCCTGGATCTTCGCCAGCTTGTCCGGGCTGTTGCCGTGGTGGGAGAGGGCGTGGTGCCCTTCGCGGACGTTGATGAAGGGATAGGCGCGGTTGCTGCCCTCGTTGGCGAAGACGAACGTGCAGACGCGCGTGGTGTCGGTCTGGAAGGCGAGCACGGCGAGGTCGGCGAGGAGCCGGAGGTGGTCCTCGAGGCTCTGGGGGATGCCGGAGGGCGCGCGCACGCCGGGCGGCAGGGCCTTGCGCGCGTCCTGCGCGGAGCGGGCGATGCGCTGCTCGAGCTCGCGCACGGCGGTGAAATACTCGTCGAGCTTCAGCTGGTCGCCGCGGCCGAGGCGGACGTTGAGCTCACGGTAGTCGTCGCGCACGACGTCGAGCACGCTCTTGCGCGCGGCGTCGCGCCTGGCGCGCTCCGCGTCGGTGCCCGATCCGAAGAGCCGCTCGAAGACGAGCTGCGGGTTGACCTCCTTGGGCATCGGCTGGGATTCGGAGCGCCAGGAGATGTTGGACTGGTAGACGCAGCTGTAGCCGGAGTCGCAGCCGCCGGCGAGACGGCTGGCCTCGGTGCCGATCTCCAGCGAGGCGAGACGGGTGCGGTCGCCGATGCGCGCGGCGGCGAGCTGGTCGGCGGAGATGCCGGCGCGGATGTTGGCGCCGTCGGTCTTGCGGGGCTGGGCGCCGGTGAGGAAGGCGGCCATGGCGCGGGCGTGGTCGCCGCCGCCGTCGCCGTGGGCGCGCGCCTTGTCGGCGGTCAGGCCGGTGAGGACGGAGAAGTCGGACTTCACGCGCTCGAGCGGACGCAGGATCGCGGGCAGCTTCGAAGGCAGCGAGCCCTCGGCGCCCACGCGCCAGCCGTCATAGTTCACGCCGTTCGGGACGTAGACGATGGCGAGGCGGTTCGGGGCGGCCTGCTTGACGGGCGTGTTGCCGGCGGCCCAGGAAGTCTGGACGCCCATGGCTTCGAGCCAAGGCAGGGCCATGGTGACGCCGAGTCCCTTGAGGACGGTGCGGCGGGTGACTGCGAGGTCGCGACGCATGGAGTTCACTTGTCAGTCTTGGCGGGACCCGGGGCGGTTGCAACCTGGGAAGCGCCGCGACGGAGGCGGAAAGGCACGCTCTCCACCACGGCCTGGGCCATGGCGGAGAACTTGGAGCCTCCCCTGAGCGTCTTCTCCACGATCTCGTCGAGGGCGGGCTCGTCGTAATAGTCGAGCCCGCGGCCGAGGGCGAAGGTCAGCAGGTTGGCCGCGAGGTTGCGGATGAACTTCTTCTCATCGGCCCTGAGCAGGCGCTTGAGCTCGGCCGCGCCGGAGAAGGCCCGGCCGTCGGGCAGGACGCCCGCGGGGTCGATGCGCCGGCCCTCGTCCACGTCGCGCAGCCGGCCGATGGCGTCGAAGCGCTCGAAGGCGAAGCCGATCGCGTCCATCCGGTTATGGCAGGACGCGCAGTTCGGATTGGCGCGGTGCTGCTCCATGCGTTCGCGGAGGGTGCCCTTGAGCTCCTTCTGCGACTCGAGCGCGGCCACGCCGGCGGGCGCGGGAGGCGGCGGCGTGCCGAGGATCTGCTCCAGGATCCACTTGCCGCGCTTCACGGGGGAGGTGCGGTCGGGGTTGGAGGTGGCGGTGAGGATGGAGGCCTGCGTGAGGAGCCCGCCGCGCTCGCCCTTCGGCAGGGTCACGCGCACGAAGCCGTCCACGCCGCCGCCGCCGGGGTGGGGCAGGCGATAGAGCCGCGCCAGCGCCGGATTGACGTACGTGTAGTCGGCGTCGAGCAGGTCGGTGAGCGGGCGGTCCTCGCGGAGCACGGAAGCGAGGAAGAGCTCCGTCTCGCGCGTCATCGCGACGCGCATGCCCTCGTCGAACTCAGGGAACTGCCCCGGGTCCGGCTCGACGGCGGAGAGACGGCGCAGCTGGAGCCACTGGATGCCGAAGCCGGTCACGAGGTGCGACGAGCGGCCGTCGCGCAGGAGACGGGACGCCTGGGCGGAGAGATTCTTGTGCAGCGTGCCGGCGAAGGCCTCCTGGAGGAGCGCATCGTCGGGCATCGAGCCCCACAGGAAGTAGCTGAGGCGCGAGGCGAGCGCGAATTCGCCGACCGGACGGACGTCGGATCCGGACGGACGCTCGTCCTGCTCCGCGCGGAAGACGAACTTGGGCGAGGCGAGGCTGACGGCGACGACCGCGCGAGCGCCGTCCTCCCAGTCGCCGCCCGACTTCTCGGCCTCGAGGAAGACCTTCGCGTAGCGGGCGAGCTCCGCCGGAGTCACCGGACGACGGAAGGCACGGGACACGAACCAGGTCACGATCGCGCGGGCGCGCGCCTCGCCCTGCAGCTTGCCCGCCACCTCGGCGAGGCGTCGCTGGAGGCCGGTGCGGACGTCGAGCGGACCGATCAGGCGCACGCGATGTCCGGACAGGGACCGCTTGCCCTTGGAGCCCGCGGCCGGGGCGTTGGTCCAGGTGAGCTTCATCTCGTGCTGACCGGCGGGCAGGGTGAACTTGGCCTCGTGGGTGCCGAAGCGCTTGTTGGGCGTGGGCTTGACGCTGAGACGGCCCACCTGACGGCCGCCGACGGTGATGGTCAGCTCGGCGGGAGGGTCGGTGCGCTCGCCGCCGGCCCAGAGGTCGATGCGGGCGACGTACTCGCCGTCGCGAGTCGCCTCCACCTGGCCGACGATCGTGGTCGCGGGGAGGAAGTAGCGCGCCTGTTCCTCCACGCGGCCCCTGGGCAGCATGCGCGAGAGGTCGAGGTTGAAGGAATTGGGCGACGACTCCTTGTCGGGCAGCGCGAGGGAGGCGATGCGCTCGCCGGCGGAGAGGAATCGCTCGAGGTGCACCGGCGAGAACGAGAGCACGTCCCCGATGTTGTCGTAGCCGTATCCGGTGTCGTCGGCGGGGAAGTCGATGGAGAAGTCCCCGTCGACGAGGCAGAGGTCGCGCACGGTGGCGTTGAACTCGGTGCGGTTGAGACGCCGCACGGTGACCGCGCCGGGGTCGGGCTTCTGGGCGGCCGTGGCGCGACGCAGCAGCGTCGAGACGGCGCCGGAGAGCGCGTCGATCTCCGGCTGCGTCGGACGCACCTTCTTCTTGGCGGGCGGCATCTGTCCTTCGGAGACCAGCTGCAGCAGCTCCCGCCACATGCGCTGCTGCCGGAACATGGCGGCGTCATCCTTGATCGCCTCAAGGTCGAGGCCGCCCTTCTTCAGGTCGGCGTCGTGGCACTCGTAGCAGTGCTTGTCCAGGAAGGGGACGATGACCTGCTGAAATTCCTGCTGGGCCGTGAGCGGGCAGACCGCCCCGACGGCCAAGACCAGCGAGGTCAGGGCCGTCCGGAGGGACGGAGGTGAGCACGGCATCACCCCCACAAGACAGGCCTGACATCCGTCTGTTGCAAGAATCCGCCATGATCCGCGGCGCCCACAGACAGAGATTAATTGTTAAATATCTGAATATGAACTGTTTATGTAATAAAACGGGGGTCTTTGGGCGCCTTCGAGGGCGCGGGGAGGGCTCAAAAAACCCTGTGAAAAGGGGAATGAATAGGCAACCTAAGCGGCCTGTTGGTGTTTCCATCCATACCCCCGTCCTCGATGTCCGCCCGCCCCTTCCCTTACCTGCTCGTCTTCGGGCTCCTGATCACGGTCCAGCCGCTGTCCGGAGCCGGCCTGGACGGTCTGGTCAAAAACTCCCCCTTCGGCCACGGCGGAGCCGGCGGCCCCACCGATGCCAAACCCGGCACCATCGAGTTCCGCGGGATGTACACCGACAAGGGCACGACCTACTACAGCATCTACAACGTCGCGACGAAGCAGTCCGCCTGGATCGCCAAGGGCGAGGTCATCGAGGGCGGCGCGACCATGACCATCAAGGACTTCGACCCGGTCGAGGAATCGCTGATCGTCGAATCCGACGGCCAGCCCGTCCGGCTGGCGATGCGCACGGCCACCGTGGTGCCTTACACCGGCGCCCAGGCCCCCGTGGCGGCGACGGTCGTCTCCGGCGCGGCCACGAGCGGCGCGCCGACCGGCGGCCCCACCGCGCCGGGCGGACCCCTTTTCAACGGCGGCCAGCCCCCGACGCGCGAACAGATCGAGGCCTTCCGTGACGAGATGCGCCGACGCTACGGCGACCGCGGCGGACGCGGCCCCGAAGGCGGCGACATGCGCGGCCCTCGCGGCGATGACCGCGGCGCGACGCCGACGAGCTCGCGTGACTCCGCCAAGCCCTCGAAGTCATCCCGCGCACGCTGAACCTTTCCATGACCCAGTCCAACCATCCCGCCCGACGCCTCCGCAAGGGCTTCACCCTGCTCGAAATCCTCATCACCATCGCGATCATGGCGATGCTGATCGGCGTCGTCGTCCAGAACCTCGACAAGTTCTTCGGCCAGGGCCAGGAAGGCGCCGCCAAGGTCTTCGTGAAGTCTTCGCTCGAGGCGCCGCTGATGAGCTACCGCAGCCATCTCGGCGACTACCCCTCGACCGAAGAGGGCCTCAACGCGTTGGTCACCGCCCCCGAGGGCAAGGCCGACCGCTGGCGCGGCCCCTACGTGAAGGCCTCGGGCGGCAAGCTTCCGGTCGACCCGTGGGGCGAGGCCTACCAGTACCGCTACCCCGGCACGAAGAACCCGGACTCCTACGACCTCTTCTCCAAGGGACGGGACAAGCAGCCCGACACCGCGGACGACATCGGCAACTGGTGACCCCCGGGACCGCCGAGCATCCGGCGCCCGCGCCGGCGCGACGCGGCTTCACCCTGCTGGAGACGCTGCTGGTCATCGCCATGATCAGCATGCTCATGGGCGTGATGATCGGCGGCGCGACCTCGCTGCTCAAGGGCACCGCGCGGTCGGACCCCGAGGACGGCCTGCTCGCGCTGATGCAGCGCATGCGCCGCAAGTCCGTCGAGACGGGCCGCGTGACCGAACTGTGGCAGCACGCCCGCCTCCCCGGAGAGGAAGGCCCTGACTTCCTTTGGAACGACGGCCGCGACGACCACGAGGAGCGCCTTCCCGTGAGGGAGGACGTCACCGTGCGCGTGATCGGCCCCGAGGTGGACGGCGCGATCCTCATCGGCGGACGCGCCCAGGAGGATCCCGTGGCGCGCATCCGCTTCCACCCGGACGGCACCTGCGACCGCGTGCGGCTTGAGGTGACCCGCGACGGCAACCGCTCCGTCGTCCCCATCGACCCCCTCACCTGCGCCCCGCTTCCGGCGGAGAACGCCCGATGAGCCGCCGCGCCTTCACCCTCGTCGAGGTGCTGGTGAGCCTCGCCATCTTCGCCCTCGCCGCCGTGAGCCTCGGCGCGGCCTACTCCAACGTGCTGCTCAGCCGGCAGAGCCTGCGCATCGACGAACAGGACCTCGAGGACCGCGCGCGCGTGCTCGGCGCCGTGCTCGAGGCCCCGAACTACGACGACGTCACGACCGGCGGAGAGGTCAACCTGCCCGGCGACCGCACCGCGCGCTGGAAGGGCGAGATCGAGGCCACGCCCGTGAGCGACCTCTTCCGCGTCAAGGTCGAGGCGGAGATGGAGAACGCGGCCGGCGACTCGGTCGAGTGGACCGAGGAGCGCATGCTGCTCCGCCCCACGTGGTCCGTGCCGGGCGAGAAGGCCAAGATCATCGCCGACGCGCGCGTGCGTCTTGAACGGGAACGCGGCTACACCGAATCCGGCCGGACCACGGTCAGCTCGGCGACCGCCGGCGGGCCCGCGCTCAGCGGCTCGAGCGGCATGAAGGGGTCGCAGTTCACTTCCAAAGGTTCGAACGCCCGACGTCCTTCCACCGACCAGGCGGGGGGCAAGCGCCCGCCGCCCTCCGGCGGAAAATCGGGCGGCGGCCAAGGCGGAGGCCAGGGCGCTCCGCGCGGAGGAAGCCAGGGCGGCGGACAACCCGGAGGCGGCGCGCCGGCGCCGAGGCCCATCCAATGAGACGCGGCTTCACCCTGCTCGAGGCCCTCATCTCGCTCGCCCTGCTGAGCGTGCTCATGGTCACGCTCAACTCCTTCCTGTTCTCGATGGGCGAGCTGTGGGGCGAAGGACGCGACCGACGCCTCTTCGAGCAGCACGTCAGGGCCGCCACCCGGCAGGTGCGCGAGACCTTCGACGCGGCCACGCTCGGGCCGGGCGCGACCGGAGTCATCATGAAGATGGCCCGCACGGACGACGCCGTGGACGAGCCGCGGCTGTCCTTCCTGCTGCCGGACGCCGGCCGGCTGGCCGACTGGCCCGAGACGCCGCTGCCCGACGTCGACTTCACGCTGCACGCCGAGGAGGGCCGGGGGCTGATCCTCCGCTGGCAGTCGCGCCTCGAGATCGAGCGCGACCTCAACGACGTGCATGAGACGGTGCTCACCCCCTTCGTCGACCGCCTGTCCTACGACTACTATGACCCGCAGCTGCGGCGCTGGACCACCGAGGAGGAGCCGCGGCGCAACACCGCGGGCTCCGGCCTGCTGCAGCCGGCGCGCATCCGCCTGCACTTCTCGCGCGGCGCCCTCGAGGCCGAACGAACCATCGACCTGCCCGTGAGGAGGACGGGGATCTCCCGCCCATGAGACGCCGCCGCGGATCCGTGCTCGTCGTCGTGCTGGTGCTCATCTCGCTGGCTTCGCTGCTCCTGGCCCAGTTCATGGAGGACAACTCGCTCGAGCTGACCATGTCCGCGCGGGAGAACGACCGGCGGCGCCTGCGCTCGCTCGCGCAGTCCGAACTGGAGCTCGCCCTCGCCGTGATCAGCGAGATCCGCGCCATCGACCTCAACAACATCCACAACCCGGCGCAGGGCTACGAGGACCCGCACGGCTACTCGGGCATCCCGCTGCCGGAAGGCGTGGAGGTGCGGTTCGACTTCGAGGACGAGAGCGCCAAGCTGCCGCTCGCCCTGCTCGACCGGAGCAGCCTCATCCAGCTGCTCTACGCGCTGGGCCTGGAGCAGCGCGACGCCGAACGCGTGGCCGACTCGATCGTGGCCTGGACGAGCAAGCGCTACGAGTCGACCGAAGAGGAGGCGCGTGACGCCGCCTACGAACGCCGGACCCTCTCGCACCGCCCCGCGCGCCGGCCGATCCGCAGCTTCGAGGAGTTCCGCTCCATCGGCGTGGCCAAGGACTTCTTCTTCGACGAGGACGGCAGGCCGACGGAGCTGTTCGAGTCGTTCCGCAAGTGCGTGAGCGTCTACACCTACCGCAAGGCCAACATCAACGCCGCCTCCGACGCGGTGCTGCTGGGGGTCGGGATGAGCGAGGACCAGGTGGCGCTCATCCGCGAGATGCAGTCCGAACAGGGCAAGCGCACCTTCGGCCAGCCGCGCTACTTCCGCTCCAGCACCGAGGTGCGCACGCTGCTCGGCGCCAACGCCCCCATCGCCCTCCTGGACGACGAATGCCAGCTCCTCTGGGTGCACGTCACGGTGAAGCAGGGCCTGTCGCGCTGCCGGATGAGCGCCCTCATCGGCGTGGGCGACGACGTGTCGTTCGGCGCGCCGACCCCGAGCCCCGAGGAGACCCCCGTCGACGACCCGCTCGGCCGGGGCACGCTTTCCCGGACGAGCACGGCGTCCTCGACAACGGGCGCCGGCGCCGTTAAGCCCAGCACGGTCGCGACCGCCACCCCCGGCAAAGTGATCCAGACCGCCGCCCCGCGCGCCGCCACCGGCGGCCGAACCTACGTGAAGACCCTGACCTACCCCCTTCCCATCCTCGCCTGGAGCGAGGACAACGGCGCGGCCCCGGCGCCGGCCCGCGAGGACGAATGACATGAGCACCCCCCTTTCCAAGCTCCTCGGCGAAGTGCAGCGCCCGCCCGGCGCGGCGCTCGTCCCCGCCACGCGCTTCTTCGTGCGGCGCATCCCCATCGACGGCGACGACGTGGCCGGACAGGTCGCGCTGGCCCTCGAGACGGCCTCGCCCTTCCCCGTCGAACAGATGCTCGTCGGGCATGTCACGGCCGCCGACGGGCGCTCCGCCCTCGCCTACGCGGCCCACCGCCGCCGATTCACGACCGAAGAGAGCTTCGCCTGGCCTGACGACTGCCAGGTGGTGCCGGAATTCCTCGCCCTGTGCGGCCATCGGCCGACGGGGGACGGGGTGACGGTGCACCGCGGCGAAGAACGCCTGATCGCCCTCGCATGGAAGGCGGATGAGCCGCTCCCCGCGGCCGTCCTGAGCGCCGAACGCGCGGACGCCGACGAGGCCGCGCTCGCCCGGGAGGCCGCCGAACGCGGCGGACTCTCCGAAGGCTGGACGACGGAGACGCTCTCCGGAGCGCTGCTCGGAGAGCAGACGGAAGCCCAGCTCGCCCTCCGCGCCGAGGACGGACGGCCCTACGTGCTGCTCAAGCGCGCCCTGGACGACGCCGACATCCGCGACGCGGACTTCCTTTCCGAACGGCGCAAGAAGGAGCGGGTCAACCTCGTGCTCTGGAACCTCGTGCGGGCCTCGGCGGCCGTGCTCGCGGCGGCGGCCCTGCTCGACGCGGCCGGCCTGTTCCTCGGCTGGCGCAACGCCTCGGACCAGGCGACCGTCGACGGACGGCGCGAGCTCGTGGCCGACCTCGAGTCCGCCCAGGCCGTCTCGAACCGCATCCTGGAGATGGGCGCCAAGCGGCCCCTGCCGCTGGAGATGCTCGCGCTCATCAATGAGCACCGCCCCTCGGCGGTGGAGTTCCAGCAGGTCACCTGCAAGAGCAACGTCCTCCTCGAGGTCGAGGCGCGCACCGCGAACGCCGGTGACATCGGCGAATACGAGAAGGCGCTCTCCGTGCTGCCCGAAGTGGCCTCCGTCGTGAGCAGCGACATCCGCGCCCGCGACAGCAACACCACCTTCTCGATGACCGTCACCTTCCGCCTCGACGCGCTCCGCAAGTCCGTCGCGGCCGCCAAGCAGACCCCGCCCCAATGAAGCACCTCTTCTTCCGACTCCAGCCGCGCGAACGCGTGATGGCCGTGGCCGCCGCGGGCGTCGCCGCCTTCCTCTGGTCGACCGCCGCCTGGGAGCGCGCCCGGGGGGAATGGGACGCCGCCCACGGGCTGGAGGAGGTCGCCGGCATCCAGCAGGGCTGGATCGGCCGCGAGAAGGAGATCCGCGCCGCCGCGGCGGAGGCCATGCAGGGCCTCGAGGCGGGACGCGGATATGACGAGGCGCGGCTGGTCGCCGAAGCGGTCCAGGCCGCCAAGGACGCGGGCCTGAACGCCAGCACGGACGCGCCGAAGTCCCAGAAGGCCGGCAAGTTCGCCATCCACTCGCTGCAGATGAACTGCCGGCGCGCCGACATCGGGTCGGTGGTGCGCTTCTACGAGAGCATCAGTCCGCGCGCGCCCTACCTCGCGCTGGGCAGCTTCTCGCTGCAGGCCGACCGCGGCGACGCGGGCACGGTCTCGGTCAACATGCAGGTCACCGCGCTTGAGCTGCTCGAGCCGCCCGCGCCGCAGGCCCCGCCCGCCGCTCCGCCCGCCCAGGGCGCGGAATCCGCGGCGCCCGCCGGGAAGTGAGCCCGCTCAGAAGCGGAAGCTCGAGCTGACCTCGAAGACCGCCGACACGATCGCGAAGGCGATGAAGGCCACGAAGGAGAAGGCGGCCATGAGGACGCTCGCGGAGATGGTCTGCGACAGCGTGCCCAGCCAGCGGTCGAGGTCGGCCCGGTAGGAACGCGCGATGTCGCGCAGGCCGGGCGCGAGGTTGCCCGTCTGCTCGGCGATGGCGACGCGGTCGAGCAGCAGACGCGGGAAGTAGCCCGTGCGGCTGAGCGACTTGGAGAGGCTGTCGCCTTCGAGCACGCGGTCCGTCGCGGAACGCAGCTGGGCGCGGATGGCGCGGTTGGGCGCGGTGCGCTCGGCGAGGCGCAGAGCCTCCGCGGTCGTGATGCCGTTCTCCAGCAAGACGGCCAGGGTGTGGCAGAAGTTGAGCACGGCGACGCGCATCACGAAGGCGCCCGCCAGGGGCACGCGGAGCAGGAGGGCGTCGGAAGCCAGGCGGCCCGCCTCGGACCGGCGCCAGCGCCAGATGCCGAAGGCCAGTCCGCCCGACAGCACGAGGAGGATCGGGGCCGCCACGATGAAGAACTGGCTGAAGCCGACGAGCAAGCGCGTGGCGAGGGGCAGGTTGCCGCCCAGCGAGGCGAAGAGCGTCTCCAGGCGGGGCAGCAGGAAGGTGACGAAGAAGAGCACGACGCCCGTCGCGACGAAGCAGATGAAGGCGGGGTAGGAGAGCGCGGCGACCAGCTTGCGGCGGAACTCCTTCTGCTCGGTGAAGTGCGTGATCAGACGCTCGATGACCTCACGGATGTTGCCCGTGGCCTCGCCCGCGGCGATGAGGTTGAGCGTCTGGCCGTCGAAGACCTGCGGGAAGGAGCCCATCGCGGCCGAGAGGCTCTGGCCTTCGCCGAGGCGGCTCCAGAGGCCGGCGCAAAGGGTGCGGAGGCGGGACTTCTGCAGGCGCAGGGAGAGCAGGCGCAGCGCCTCGCCCGCCGACATGCCGCTGCGGATGAGGTCGGCCAGGGCCTCGAGGAAGGGGAGGCATTCCGCCGCGGTGGGCGGCTGCTCCGCGTCCTTCGAGCCCTTGGCGGCGCGTTCGGCGGCGGCGACGTCCTCGACCTTGACCGGCCGGACGCCGCGCGCCTGCAGGCGGCGCAGCGCCTCGCGGCGGCTGGGCGCCTCGACGTCCCCTTCGGTGACCGAGCCGTCCGGGGACTTCGCGGTGTAATGGAACGTGGCCACCGGACTATTCGTTCGAGCTGAGGTTGCGCACGAGCTCGTCCATGGTGGTCAGGCCGGCGACGACCTTCATCCAGCCGGCGCGGGCGAGCGGACGCATGCCCTGCTCCATCGCCTTCTCGGTGAGCTCGCGGTTGCTGACGCGGGCGACGATCATGTCGTGCAGGGGCTTCGGATGGAAGATCTCGAAGACGCCCACGCGGCCGCGGTAGCCCGTGCCGCGGCACTTGCGGCAGCCGGCCGGCTCGCGCAGTTCGCGCACGCCCTCGAGCTCGGCCTCGCCCATGCCGAGCGCCTGGAGGGCGGGCAGG
>JACCDL010878396.1_pt1 | contig 14886 bp, 12 predicted proteins | sample 7441931 | NCBI WGS metagenome assembly JACCDL01 (sample SAMN15323437, study PRJNA562643) | freshwater metagenome | isolation source: river surface water | place: USA:Blue River Watershed | collected 2017-08-16 | reverse complement strand
TCCTCGTCTACTTCCCGATGGCCCACCACATCTGGGGCATCACCGGTGAGATGAACGGCGTCTGGAACGCCAAGGCTTCCATCAAGGCGATCGACTTCGCCGGCGGCACGGTCGTCCACATGACCTCGGGCTGGTCCGCGCTCCTGCTCTGCATCATCCTCGGACCTCGCATCGGTTTCGGCAAGAAGGCCATGACCCCGCACAGCATGGTGCTCTGCGCCATCGGTACGGGCATGCTCTGGGTGGGTTGGTACGGTTTCAACGCCGGCTCGGCCCTCGCCGCGGACGGCGTCGGTGCCCAGGCCTTCATGACCACCACGCTCGCCGCGGGTGTCGCCGCCTTCACCTGGGGCGCCCTCGAGTGGATCCTCCGCAAGCACGCAAGCATCCTCGGCCTCTGCTCGGGCGCCGTCGCCGGCCTCGTCGTGATCACCCCGGCCGCGGGCTTCGTGACCGCCAGCTCCGCGGTGCTGATCGGCGTCCTCGCGGGCGTGGTGCCCTTCCTGGCCGTGGTCTACATGAAGTCCCAGCTCGGCTATGACGACGCGCTCGACACCTTCGGCGTCCACGCGGGCGGCGGCACCCTCGGCGCCATCCTGACCGGCGTCCTCGCCACGGCCGACGTCAACGGCAACCTGAACACGAACCTCAAGGACATCGTCGGCAAGACCCTCCTTACCGAGCAGTTCAAGGCGATCGGTATCACCCTGGTGCTCTCCCTCGTCGCCACCGCGATCCTCGCCTACGTGATCAAGGCCGTCATCGGCCTCCGCCCGACCGAAGAAGAAGAGGCCCGCGGCCTCGATATCTCGGACCACGGCGAAGAAGGTTACAGCCACAACTCCTAAGCCTCCCTCCAGGGAAGCCGGCCCGCAGGCCGTCCGATACCGGACGGCCTGCTTCTTTTTGGGGATTTCCTGACAGTGGCTTAATCTACTATGGAATTGCCAACTTTCAGATACTGACACCAGAATGTCTTCATCCGTCCGCCATGCTTAAAATCTCCGCCCAACTGAATGACCGGGACTTCCAAGGCACCGCCGAGGAATTAGCGACCTTCGTGTCCGAGAAGCTGGCTGAACTCGGCTTCGGCGAGCGCCACCGCTCCTCCGAGCGCCTGGTCCGCTTCTACGCCTACCAGAAACTCCTGAGCCGACCGGAAAAAGCCCCTGACGACGGACGCCAGCGGCTGTTCGGCCAACTGCAGGTCCGGCAGCTCCTGCTCGCCCGCCTGCTTGCCGAGCGCGGCTGGGATCTCGACCGCATCCGCACCCTGCTCCTGCAGAACCAGGAGATCAGCGCCCTCAATAAGTTGATCGATGAATTAGCCATGCCCACCGAAGCAGAAAAGCTCTTCTTCCGGACCCGCTCCAGCGAAGATGCTTCGGTGACCGCACAGCTGCGATCCGAAAGGAGCAGGATGCACGCCCGCATGCCCACGGCCTACTCCCAGCGCGATGAAATGGCGGAACCATCGGCACCCGCCTACAAGCCCGCCCGCAAGTCCAGCTTCGCCATGGTGCAGCAGATGAAGCAGGTAGCCGAAAGCGATGAATCCCCTGCCGATGCCCTTCGCCTGATGATAAAAAAGGAGCTGGCCCGCGACGACCTCAGCCCAGCCGCCCGCAGCCTGCTCGATCAGCTGTTGTCCTTCAATCCGACCTCTCGAGGCGATGAACCAAAGACCGAAAGATGGACCAAAGTCAGGTTGACCCATTGGTGCGAAGCTCACTTCAACATCGATAGTCGCATGACCCCGACCAAAGAAGAGCTGCTAGAAATCGCAGACAATTTCAGCAAAGCATTGATGAAAAAGTACTTATAATTATGACAGTGCTTGCTTGATGATAGTTGTCAGTTAGTATCTTTTTGGATGTTGACAGTATTAGGGTTTTGGGCATGGTGGTGGTGATGATTCCTCCCATGAGCCAACCCAAGATCGAAATCCTGCCCTTGAAGAAGGGCTTCCTCCGCGCTGCCTCCGAAGCGACGCACGTCCTCGTCCGCATCGTCGCGCCGAGCCAGCCGACGGACACCGTCGCCACTCCCCGCGCCCCGCTCGACCTCGCCCTGGTCATCGACCGCTCCGGCTCGATGTCCGGCCACCCCCTCGAAGCCGCCCGCGAAAGCGCCATCCGCATCGTGAACGGACTGCGCGCCGATGACCGCGTCTCCGTCGTGGCCTTCGACAGCCACATCGAAGTCGTCCAGCCGCTCACCACGGTGACCGACCGCGAGGATCTTATCCGCCGCATCAAGGGCATCGACGCCCGCGGCTCGACCGACCTCTTCGGCGGCTGGGAAGAAGCCGTGAAGCAGCTCGCGCCCTTCACCCGCAAGGACCGCATCGCCCGCGTCATCCTCCTCAGCGACGGCCAGGCCAACCAAGGCCTCGTGAACGAGCAGGAGATCTTCACCCGCGTCACCAAGGCGGCCGGCGCCGGCATCACGACCTCCACGGTCGGTCTCGGCCACGGCTTCAACGAATCGCTCATGACCGGCATGGCGACGGCCGGCGAAGGCGTCGCCAACTTCGGTCAGACCGCCGACGACCTCGACGAGGCTTTCGAGGAACAGTTCGCCATCCTGTCCAACTCGTTCCTGCGTCAGGTCAAGGTCAGCGTGCAGGGCGGCAGCGACGTGCAGGCCCGCCTGGTCGGCGAAATCCTCGAGAACGGGGTCGCCCGCAGCCGTAAGCTCGGCACCCTGCCCTGGGACGCCTCACTCGTCGCGGTCGTGGAACTCAAGATCGGCGCCGGCGCCAAGCCCGATGCCCTCGCCGCGGTCAACTTCGAAGCGGTCACGAAGGAAGGCGAAGCCGTTAAGTTCGGCCCCGAGCTCATCGCGCTCCCGGAAGTCGACCTCGCCGGGTACTCGGTGCTGCCGGTCGACGCCGACGTGTCCGCGGCGGTCGCCGAAGCCCTTGTCGCGGAACAGATCGAAGCCATCGAGTCGCTCGCCCGTCGTGGTCGCGTCGACGAGGCCAAGCTGGCCTTCGACGACCTGCTCAAGCGCCCGGATCTCTCCGACTGGGCCAAACAGAAGATCGTCTACCTCCGTCAGGTCCTCGAAGAGGACGCCGACATGGCTCTCAAGGAGATCCGCTACGGCCGCACCCGCATGATGAGCCAGACCAAGGAAGCACGCCTCAGCTGCTTCAGCTCGGCCCGCGACGAGGATTCGGAAGAGATGAAGGAAATCTACCTCCGCAAGAAGATCGCCACCGGCCAGGCCTCCAAGCCGAAGCCCAAGAAGCCCGGCCAGGCTCCGCAGGCCTGACCTGAGCGAAGAAGCGGTTTTTCAGCCCGGTGGAAGCGATTCCACCGGGCTTTTTGTTGCCCGCCCCGGATGGCCGGGCAAGATGGGCCTCCGCCACCCATGTCCCGCGCTCTCCGCATCACCCTCTGGAGCGTCGGCCTCGTCGCCGTCGCTGTCGGAGCAACCCTTTTCTGGATCGAATCCCAGCTCCGTCCCGAACCCTTCGGCGCCCGTGTCAAAGGCCTGCTCGCCGACGCCGGCATCAAGGGCGGCATCGCCCGCATCGAAGCGTCCCTCGACGGAAAATTCTCCGCCGAGGGCATCGACCTCGTCCTCGCCGACGGCACCAAGGTCTCCGCGGCCTCGCTCAAAGGCGAAGCCGACCTCCTCGCCATCATCGGCGGCACCTACGCGCTGCGTAGCCTCGAACTCAAGACGATCGACGTCGACCTGAGCACCCGCCGGCCCGCCACCCAGGCAGAGGCTGCTCCCGCCGCGCCGGCGACAAGGACCACCTTGCCGCCTTTCGTCCTCGGACCGTACGCCGTGACGGGACGCGTCCGGCTGGCCGACGGTACGCTGCTGCGCTTCAGCGTCCGCGGGGACGCCTTCGATTCCCGCGGTCAGGCCGATCTCCGCGCCGGCATCGCCTGGCCCGGCTTCGTCGTCGGCAACCAGACCACCGATCCGCGCGGCGAGGTCTCCCTGAAGGCCTCCTTCCGCCGCCCCCTCGGTGCCGAAGGCGTCACGCCCGACGCGCTCTTCGACGACCTCGCGTCGCTCCGCATGGAGCTCGCGGCGAAGGACGCCAGTCCGGCCGCCGTCGGTTCCGTCGGCTTAATCCTGGACGCGGCCTCCGTCGCCGGGAAACCGGGCGTCACTTTCACGGGCACGATGAACGACTCCGCCGGACGTCCCGCGGTGAAGCTCCGCGGCGAGCATCTCGCCGGACGTACCTCGGTCGTCGCCGACCTCGACGTAGACCCGTCGCGCTTCGGCATCCTCAGCCAGCAGCTCCCTGACGTCCGCATCACCGGCGGGGCGAAAGGTGAACTGGAAGGCACGCGCTGGCAGGCCGACCTCGACCTCAAGGCGCTCTGGGCGGACCTGAGCCGACTCTCGCCCCGCCTGCCCAAGCACGGCCGCTCCGAATGGCGGCTGGCGGCGAACGCGCAGAGCACCGACGCAGGCTTCGCGGTGAAAAGCCTGACCATCGCGGGCCACGGCGTGAAGATCGCCATCCCGCAGACCCTCACCTGGAAGGGCGGCCTCCTGCCGGTGAACGCCGATGCGGCGACCGTGACCATCGCCGCCGACGACGCCGACCTCGTCGCGCTGAATCCTTTCCTCGCGTCCGCGGACGTCATCGCGACCGCCGGTCGCTGGACCGGCGAAGCCTCGGTGTCCTTCAAGGACGGACAGCCCGCCGTGCGCAGCATTCGCACGCACAGCCTACGCGGCGTCACCCTCGAGCAAGCCGGCAAGCCGCTGGTGCGCGGCATCGACGCGGAACTGCCCGTGAGCTCCGCCGACGGGACGATCGTCCTCGGTCCCTTCAGCGTGCGCTGCGCCGCCGGCGAGATCGCGGGCGGACGCCTGACCCTCCGGCCCGGCGCCGACGGTGCCTGGACCGCGCTCGCCGACGTCGACGTCGGCATCGTCGAGCTCGCCTCGCAGCCCAACTGGGAAGACCTCCCGGTGGACAAACTCAAAGGCATCCGCATCAGCGCGAAGGCCGCCATGGAACGCGCCGCCGGACAAGCCCCGGTCGTCGCTTCCGCCGAAGCGCGGATCTTCCGCGAGGGACGTAACCTGCTCGCCCTGAAACTGCGCCAACCCCTTCCGACCGTCGGAGCCAGACCGACCGGCGTGCTGGTCGAAGCCACCGCGCGCGACCTTCCGCTCGAATCCCTCGCCGCCGTGGTCCCGGGACTCAAACTGTCCGGCGACCTCACCCGCGCCGACCTCGTCGCCGGCTTCAGCCGGGAAGGCCTCTTCGTCCGCACGGAAGGCGCGCCGCTCGCCTTCGCGCGGACGAGCGTCTCCTGGGCCGGCAAAGCGTGGGTCAAGGAATGCGATCTCGCCGCCAGCCTCGACCTCCTCATCGGCGAAAAGTCCACGCTGATCGGCTTCAACCAAGCCTCGCTGAAGAATCAGAACCGCGTCCTCGCCGAAGGTGACATCAAGGTCGGGCTCGGCGAAGCCGGCACGACGCTCCGCCTGCAGGGCGACCTCGGAGCCTTGGCCGAACAACCTTTCGCCGGCCCGCTGGGCATCGTCACCGGCGGCCGTTACCGCGCCAGCGCGGACCGAGCCCAGGACGGCGAGATCAAGGTCTCCCTGGAAGTCAGCGACGTCGGCCTGCGTCAGAGCGAAGGCCGCATCGCGCAGGCGACCGTCACGGGACGCTATGCGCCCAAGCCGGACGGGCTCGACGCCGAGGGCGGCTTCCGCCTGCAGGCCGCGCATACCAGCGGCGGCAAGTTCACCCTCACGCAACGCGTCGCCGGGACGAAGACCGACTGGCAGGCCAAGGTGACGGTCGACAACATCGACGTCGACGACGTGCTCTCGCTGCTCCCGAAGTCGGAGGAGATCGGCGCCGAGACGCCCACGGCTCCGCCGGCGCCGGACCGGACGCCCTTCTGGGCTGGCCATACCGGCGCCTTGGAAATCACGGTCGGCAGCGCGAAGGCTTACGGCATCAAGGCCGAGGGACTCGTCGTCCGCGCCGAGGCGCAGCCGAACGGCCTGCGACTGAGCCAGTTTTCCGGTCGGCTCGCGGAAGGCACGCTCAGCGGCCGCGGCCAGCTGGCCTTCCAACCGACCGTCAACAACGGCCCTTACACCCTCGCGGGCACGGTGAGCCTGACGCAGTTCAATTTCGGCGAAGTCGCTCAGGCGGTCCCCGCCGTGAAGGACTTCCTCCAAGGCAAGGGCGACGCCACCGCTTCCGTGACCAGCATCAGTGGCACGCCGGGCGAACTCCTCGGCCGCCTCCAGGCGGACGCGCAGCTCACCTCGCGCGGCGGCGTCATCCGCGCCTTCGGCGACAAAAACAGCAGCATGTCCCTTTCGGCCAACAAGGCGGGAGACATCGGCGAGACGCTCGGCGGACTCGCCCTGATCGCCGGCGCGCTCACGAAGAACCAGCAGCAAGGCGAGAAGATCGCCAAGATCGGCGCCGCGATGACGGCGGCCGCCAAGCTCCAGAAAGCCGTCGCGGAATTCGCCTACACCACCGCGACCATCAAGGCCTCCCGACTGGCCTCAGGCACGATCAAGCTCGAGACGGCCGACATCCGTAACGAGACGCTGCAGCTTTCGGCCAAGGGCGGCATCAGCGTCGACCCTAAGTCCGGCTTCGCCGACTGGCCGATGGCTTTCACCACCCAGCTGCGTGGCTCGGGCGAGTTCGCGGAGTACTTCCAAGTGCTCGGGTTCGGCGCCGGCCCGTCCGTCGCCGACGGCTTCACCGACGGCCCGGGCATCAACGTGACCGGCTCGCTGAACCAAGTCCGTACCGACTTGGCGGAGAAACTCCAGGCGGCCGTGGACCGCACGCGTAACGCCCCCGCGGCGGCGCCGTCCGGACAGGCCCCGCAGGCGGCCCCCGGCGGGCAGGCCGCGCCGGCACCGCGCAGACGCAATCCGCTGGGCGACCTGCTTAACGAACTCGGTCGTTGATGACGGCGACGCGCGCAACCTTGGCCGGCCTCGCCGGACTGGCGGCGCTCGTCGCGCTGGCCCTTTCCGTGGGCGCCCAAGGCTTCGGCTTGGGCGAGGGCGGAGCATGGGCCTTGTTACGCGCCCCGCGCGTGCTGGCGGCGCTGGCCGCCGGCCTGGCGCTCGGCATCGGCGGCGCCGCGCAACAAGGCGTCTTCCGTAATCCGCTGGCCGACCCCGGGCTCACCGGCGTCTTCGGCGGCGCCCTCTTCGGCATCGCCGTGCTGCTGGGCGTCGCGCCGGAAACGGCTTGGCGCCACGCCTGGCTCCTGCCTACGGCCGCCTTCGCCGGAGCGCTCGCGACCTCGGCCCTGCTCGTCGTCTGCGGTCGCGGCGGCTCCTCCGCGCGCCTGCTCCTGACCGGACTCGGCCTCAACGCCTTCACCGCCGCCGGCACGCTCGTGATCGCCTCGCGCAGCGGCGAATCACGCGAGCTGCTGACCAACGGAGCCTACGGCGACTGGCTCGGCATGGCGACGTTAGAACTCACCTGGGTGCCGGTCCTGCTCTGCCTCGCCGCGACGCTGCTGCTCCTGCCGAAGGCGCGGGCGCTCGATCTACTCGCCTTCGGCGAAGACGCCGCGCGCGGCTTCGGGGTCGACGTCAGCGGCGCCCGGCGCGATGCGGTGCTATTGACCGCGCTCGCCGCGGCCGCCGCGACCTGCCTGGTCGGCCAAGTGGCCTTCATCGGCCTGCTGGCGCCGCACCTCGCCCGGAAGATCGTCGGCCCGCGTCATGCGTGGGCCTTGCCCTGCTCGGCCTTCCTTGGCGCGGCGCTGTTACTCGGAGCCGACACGCTCGGACGAGGTCTCTGGCCGCAGGCGCCTCTTTCCGCCGCGGCCGTCACCGCGGTGCTGGGCGCACCGCTCTTCATCTGGATCGCAAGGGGGCGCCATGTGTGAAAGCCTCATGGAAGCCATCGGCTTGGCCGTGGAACTCGGCGGCCGCAGGGTCATCGACGGCGTCTCGTTGCGTGCCGAATCAGGACAGGTCGTGGCCGTAGTCGGCCCCAATGGCGCGGGCAAGACGACGCTCCTCCGCGCCCTTGCGGGCTTGGTCACCTCGAGCGGCGAACTGCGGATCGCCGGCGAAGACCCGCGGTCGGCTTCCGCGCAAGCGAACGCCCGTCATCGCGCTTACTGCGCGCAGAAGCCAGCCTGTGCCTGGGATTACCGCGTAAACGACCTTGGCGAGATCGTCGGTACGCCGGACGCCTACGCCGAATGCCTTGCCCGGCTTTCGTTGGCCGACCTGTCAGACCGACGGCTGACCCAGCTGTCAGGCGGTGAACAGAAAGCCGCGCTGCTCGCGATGACCTTCGCGTCGCTCGCCGAGCCGTTCGGGGCCGCGCTGTTGCTCGATGAGCCCGCCGCTTCGCTCGACATCGCCCGCCAGGCGCTGGTCGCGGCGGAGATCCGTCGCTTCGCCCAGGCGGGCGGCGCGGCCATCGTGGCGACACATGACCTAACTTTCGCGCGGGAGTGCGACGCCGTCCTCGTCCTGGCGGAAGGGCGGGCGATCGGCCTTGGCGCGCCGTCGGCCGCGCTCACGCCGGCGGTCATCGCCGCGACTTGGGGCGCTTCGGCTCAGGCGGAAGCGTGAGCAGCTTCCCGTGTCGGGCCGCTGAGAAGAGATACTGCTGCGCCAGACCGGCGGCCGGGCCGAAATGGGCGCGGCCGAACTGTTCGAGCGGCGCCGGCTTCCAGCCGCGCAGGCCATAAGCATCGCCCAACGCCTGGACGACCCAGGTATCGACCGGGAAACTTTCCAGGCGTCCGAAACCAAAGAGCGCCACGCAGGCGGCGACCTTCGGGCCGACGCCCGGGAGGGATTGGAGTTCGGCGAGCAAGGCGGGCGTATCGAGGTCCGTGAATTCTTCGGCCCAACGCGGGCGGGCGAGCAGTCGCCGGGCGGTACCGCGGAGAAAGGCCGCGCGATACCCCAAGGCGCAGGACTTCAGCACGGCGTCATCCGCGGCGGCCAAGGAGGACCACGTCGGCAAGGCATGGAAACCGGCGCCGAGCGGCTCACCGAGTTTTTCCGCCAGGGAGGCGACCATGACGCGGATCTGCAGGATGCGCTTGTTCGAACTGCACAGGAAGCCGATGAGCGTCTCGTGCGGATCCTGTCGCAGGATGCGTAGGCCCGGAAACGCCTCGCGCGCCGCGCGGAGGACCGGATCGGAGCGCCACGGCAGGTCGGCGGCAAGCCGGGCCTGCGCCCCTTCGGCGTCCAGGTACGTCCGCAGGGCGGACTCCGTGCCGGCGGCGCCTTTCAGTCCGCGCCACTCCAGCCCATCCTTGCCGGCCCGCAACATCGCCACCGTACGGCCGAAGACGCCGACCCACGCGCCGTCGTCCGACGGACGCCAACGGAAGGACTGACCGCCGTCGAGCTGTTCGGCGAGCAAGGCTGCCGGGATGTCCTCGGCCAACCGTAGCAGGCGCCAAGCTGTCCACTCCGTCGCGGCCATGGACTCAGCGTCCGAGGTCGCGGGGCGTGCCCCAGAGGAAGCTATGCTTGGCGGCGAGGACCTTACCCTTCGCGTCGACGACCGAGATGCGCCAGGCGAGCGGACGCCAGTTCGCCTCGCCGGCCTGCTTGCCGGTCAGGCCGATGACGACCTCGCCGAAAGGAAAGCCCGGGCGGAAGCGGGCGGGAAATTCGTAGCGTTCGGCGACGGTGTTTTCCGTGCGGACGACCTGCAGGACGAGGCGGGCATCGGCGGGCGGAGCGTCCGCGAGCTTGGTGTAGAAGTAATACCCCCCGCGGGCGGCGGGGTCGGTGCGGAAGACGACGTCGGCGCCATGGTCTTCCTTGGCGCCCAGCACGTCGGACGCGCGAGCGGTGTCGGCGGCCGTGCGGCGGCGTTCATTCACGTACGAGATACCGGGGACCTCGTCGGACGAGATCACGGGGGTGTCGCAACCCACGAAGAGCAGCGCAGCGAGCGCGGCCCACAGAGAGGCCTGGCTCACCGCTCGGCTCACTTCTTGGCCTTCTTCTTGCTCGCGGCGGCGCGGGCGATCTTGACGCGATCCTTCTTGCGCTCGAGGTAGGCGCGACGACGGCGACGCTTGATGACTTTGTTGCTCTGTTGACCCATGGTGCGAGCATCCTTCCGCAACCCCCCGGATGGTCAAGGAGAAGGTTTACGGACCTTCCCCGGAGGGCCGGGGAGAGGAAAAGAGTCCTTTCTGGCTGCCTGGGTAGGGATCGAACCTACGACCAAGTGATTAACAGTCACCTGCTCTACCGCTGAGCTACCAGGCAGTGCGAAAGGAGTCCAATCAAGGCAAGGTCGGGGCGTCTCTGTCAAACAAATCCTCGTCCCTTCGACCTGGTGTCCCTTGGGCTCAAAACACTGCAATCATCCTAAAAGGCTCAGGTTAACAGGGGTCGCGGCGACATTCACCCCATGGCCCCCTAATCTCTGGACACCCCTGTGCGGACTGTCTTCCTTGTGTCCAATCCCATGCGCTGGTCCCGACTTCCTGAAACTCCCAACGCCCCCGGCTTCGGCGGCGCCTTCGTGGGCACCTCCGGCGACCTCCTCCTTTGCGGCGGTGGTTCGAACTATCCGGACAAGCCCGCATGGGAAGGCGGCGTCAAAGCCTGGCACGACACGGTCTACTCGCTGACCAGCACGCGCTCGAAGAAGTGGGCGACGATCGGCAAGCTCCCCCGCCCTTGCGGCTACGGCGTCGGCGTCTCAATCCGTCAGGGACTACTCATGATCGGCGGCGCCGATTCCCATCGCCACTACGCGGACTGCTATACGCTGGCCGTCGAGGACGGCGAACTCAAGGTCCGCCCCTTCCCCTTCCTGCCGCGTCCGCTGGCCTACGCGACCGGCGCGCTCGTCGGCAGCAAGGTCATCGTCGCCGGCGGCACCGAGCGCCCCGACGCCACCGCGGCGTCGTCCAGCGCCTTCGCCATCGACCTCGCGAACCTCAACGCCGGCTGGAGGGAACTTCCGCTCTGCGCCGGCTCAGGTCGCATGCTCGCCCAGTCGGCCGGCACGAAGGATACGTTCTACCTTTTCGGCGGCGTCGCGCTGAGCCCCGGCGCCAAGGGCGTCGAACGCGAATACCTCGCCGACTGCCATGCGTTCACGCTCGGCAAGGAATGGCGCCGTCTTTCCGCGATGCCCCGGCCGGTCGCCGGCGCACCTTCGCCTTGCCCGGTGTTCGAGAACGAGATCCTCGTGCTCGGCGGCGATGACGGCAAGCTGGCCGGCAAGGTCGAAGCGGCCAAGCATCCGGGCTATGCGCAGAAGGTCCTCGCTTACGACAAATCGGCGGACACCTGGACCGAGGCCGAAGAAGGTTCCGCCAACGTGCTTTCCACCGGTTGCGCGAAATGGTCCGGCGGCTATGCCCTGACCAACGGCGAGCTACGTCCGTTCGTCCGCTCCGCCGAAGGCTGGCTGCTACGCGCCGAATAATCATTGGTCTGGCGGGTCGGCGACGCAGAGGCTACAAAAGCCTCACCCTGGCGCCATGCTCCGCCTCACCCCATTGCTCGGCCTGTTCATGGCGGCGCTCGCCGGCGCGCAGGGCGAACCTTTGCCGGATCTGCCCGATCCTCTCGGCCGGGCCGGGATGATCGCCGCCGTCCTCCGCGAAGCCGACGGCAGCGAGGTCATCGTGGCGGCCGGAGGCAGCAACTTCCCGGACAAGATGCCCTGGCAAGGCGGCCAGCGGAAATACCACAAGGACATCCTCAAACTCACGCGCAAGGACGGCGTCTGGCGCTGGAGCAAGCTAGGCGAATTACCCGAAGGATTGGTAGGCGCGGCTTTCTGCGCGACGCCCCGACGAGACGCCATGGTGCTCGCCGGCGGCGCCACGGCCGACGGCCACCGCACCGGCGTCTGGCGGATCGGACTCGACGGCCAAGTGACCCGCTTCGGGCCTGACCTGCCCCGCCCGCGGGCTTACGGAGGCTTCACCTCGACCAAAGGACATCTCGTCATCCTCGGAGGGACGGACGGACCAGATGCGACGGAGACGATCCCGACGCTGACCTCACTCGACCTCGACGCGCCCGAGAAGGGGTGGCGGACGACCGACGCCGACCCGAGCTTCGGTCGGATCATCCCGCTCGTCGGCGCCGGTCCGAACCTGCTGCTCTGGGCCGGCGGCTGTTCGCTCACGGCCAAGGACGGCAAGCCGCTCCGCGACTACCATGACAACCTCGCCTTCCAGTCGTCTCTCGACGCCGGCAACCGCTTCCACGGCCTGCCCCACGCGCTCGCCGGCGCCGCCGGACCGGGCGTGGCGACGACGACGCACCTTTTCTTCGTGGGCGGTGACGACGGCACGCAATACGGACACCCCTACGAGACGCACACCGGCCTCGCCCGTCGTATCTTCGCGATCGAGCTCGAGTCCCTCGAGGTGACCGACCTCGGCGAATGGCCGCACCCCGTGGCCGTCGCGCCGCTGCTCCGCCTGGGCGACGACCTCGTCACCGTCAGCGGCGAGCTCCGCCCGGGCGTCCGCACGCCGAAGCTGACCCGCTGGCCGATCCCCGCCAAGTACCGATGAACGAAGCTCCTTCCGCCTCCCGCACCGCTTGGCTCGTCGTCGCGCTCCTCCTTCCGGTCGCGCTTCTCAACTACCTCGACCGTCAGCTGGTGGCCACGATGCAGAAGTCGATCATGGGCGACGTCAGCGGCATCCGGAGCCAGGAACAGTGGGGACACATGCTGGCCTGGTTCAAATGGACCTACGCGCTGGCCAGCCCCTTCGCCGGCTACGTCGCGGACCGCTTCGGCCGCCGCCACGTCATCGCGCTGAGCCTGCTCGTCTGGTCGGCTGACACCTGGGCGACGGGTTACGCGCAGACCTACGACCAGCTCCTCTGGACGCGCGCCATCATGGGCCTGAGCGAGGCGTTCTACATCCCCGCGGCGCTCGCGCTGATCGCCGACCACCATCTGAGCACGACGCGCTCGCGCGCCGTCGGGCTGCACCAGGTCGGCATCTACCTCGGCGTCATGCTGGGTAGCGTCGGCGGCTACGTGGCGGACGACCCGGACCTCGGCTGGCGCTGGGCCTTCGCCGTGCTGGGGCTGGCGGGCGTCGGCTATGCGCTGCCGCTCTGGTGGTGGCTCCGCGAAGCCCCGCGCAAACCCGATGCGCCGACCGCCGGCGCCCCGTTGGCCGCGGCGGGCGAACTCCTGCGCGACCGCAATTTCCGGCTGCTGCTGCTCTACTTCACCCTGCCCGCGCTGGCCGGCTGGGTCGTGCGCGACTGGATGCCTAGCGTGCTGCGCAAGGAACTCGGCCTCACGCAGGGCCTCGCCGGTGTGAGCGCCGTGGTCTGGTGGCAAGGCGCCGCGATCGTGAGCGCGCTGTTCGGCGGCTGGCTTGCGGACCGGTGGATGCGCCGGAGCCTGCGCGGCCGCCAGAAGGTCAGCGCCCTCGGGATGGCGCTCATCGCGCCCGCGCTGCTCGGCGTCGGCATCGTCATCGACCTCGGGTCGCTGCCGCTCGCGATCTTCTTCCTGGTGATGTTCGGTCTCGGCTGGGGTCTGTTCGACGGCAACAACATGCCGATCCTCGCCCAGATCGCGCGGCCCGAACGGCGGGCCACCGGCTACGGCCTGATGAACCTCGCCAGCATCTCCTGCGGCGGCCTGTCGGACGTCGGGTTCGGCTGGCTGCGCGACCGCCACGTGCCCTTGGACCTGATCTTCGCCGGCTTCGCGGCCGTGGCTTGTCTCTCCGCCTGGCTTGTCCTTAGGATCAGGCCCGCCTCCGAAGACCTCCGCTGAATCCGATGTCCGCCTTCAAATTCCACGGGCTCTGCCCCGCCACCCATACGCCCTTCCACGGCGACGGCGCCCTGAATCTCGACGTCGTGGAAAGCCAGGCGGCGCACCTGCTCGCCCGGAAGATCGACCGCGTCTTCATCGGCGGGACGACCGGCGAAAGCGCCTCGCTCACCGTGGCCGAGCGGCTCGCCCTCGGCGACCGCTGGGCCGAGGTCTCGCGCGCGACCGGCATCAAGGTCGTCGTCCACGTCGGCGCGCAATGCCTCGCCGACGCCGCGGCGCTCGCCGCGCAGGCCCAACGCAACCGGGCGAGCGCGGTCTCGATGATCGCGCCTTCGTACTTCAAGCCCCGCACGCTCGAAGACCTGGTGGCCAGCTGCGCCCAAGTGGCCGCCGCCGCCCCGGCGCTGCCCTTCTACTATTACGACATCCCGGCGATGACCGGCATCGCGGGCTTCCCGGTCGACGACTTCCTGCGCGCGGCCGCACCCCGCATCCCGAACCTCGCGGGCGTCAAGTACTCCAACCCCGACCTCGGGGCCTACCTTCTCGGCAAGCGACTCGACGGCGGTAAGTATGACCTGCCGTGGGGCATCGACGAATACTTCCTTGCGGCGCTGACGATGGGCGCGCAAGGCGGCGTCGGCAGCACTTACAACTTCGTGCCTGGCCCGCTCCAACGCATGATGGCCGCCTTCCCGCAAGGGGACCTCGTGACCTGCCAGCTCGAGCAGGACCGTCTGATGCAGGTGATCCGCATCGTCGCCCGCCGCGGCTACATGGGTTGCGCCAAGGCGCTGATGACCCACCTCGGCGTGCCCGTCGGCCCCGCCCGCCTGCCCAACGGCAATCCCGACGCCGCCGGCGTCAAGGCGATGCTGGGCGAACTCGACGCCATCGGCTTCTTCTCATGGAAAGACTGAGACTGCTCCTCGCCGCGCTCGCCGTCGCGACGCCGGCCTTCGCCCAGCCCACGCTCGTGGGCGACGCCCCCGTGGCCGTGTTCGAGGCGAAGAAGAACCTCCCGCACGCCTCCGTGCGCATCCCCTCGCTGCTCCGCACGAAGAAAGGCACGCTCATCGCCGTCGCCGAAGCGCGCGAGAAGGCGACGGACCAGG
>JACCDL010417265.1_pt1 | contig 14902 bp, 9 predicted proteins | sample 7441931 | NCBI WGS metagenome assembly JACCDL01 (sample SAMN15323437, study PRJNA562643) | freshwater metagenome | isolation source: river surface water | place: USA:Blue River Watershed | collected 2017-08-16 | reverse complement strand
ATGGAACATCAAGTGGCGGTATATCGAAAAGAGCATTTTAATGCCGCACACAAATTGTATTGTGCAGACTGGACAGACGAAGAGAACAAACGTGTTTTTGGTGCTTGTAGTAATCCTAATTATCATGGACATAACTATGATTTAGTTGTCAAAGTTGTTGGCGTTCTCGATCCAATCACTGGATTCGTAATTAACACCAAAGACTTAAGCAAAATTGTAGCAGAAGAAGTTATCTCCAGATTTGACCACAAAAACCTAAACCTAGACACCGAGTTGTTTAATAATTTAAATCCTTCAGCAGAGAATATTGCGATAGTGATTTATAATTTATTAAGACCTCGTATTGCTGAGCAATTGGCATTAAAAATTCGACTTTATGAAACAGAAAGAAACTTTGTTGACTACCCCGCTTAGTGAAGAAAAAATTGAGTTAAGCCATTTATTGATAGAAGAAATGGGCGACGAGCATAAAGCAAGTTCAGTGGATACGCCATTGCGTGCAGATGCATTTGAAAAAACTGATGAAGAAAAGATTGCCCTTATAGAGCCTCACTTTAGAGCCATTATGGAAACCTTGGGTATGGATTTAACGGACGACAGTTTAAGAGGTACGCCATTAAGAGTTGCAAAAATGTATGTGAAAGAATTGTTTCAAGGATTGAATCCTGCGAACATGCCTAGCATGACTTTGTTTGAAAATAAATTTCAGTACAATGAAATGTTAGTTGAAAAAAATATTAATTTTTATACCAACTGCGAACACCATTTTGTACCCTTCTTTGGTAAAGCACATGTGGCTTATATCAGCAGTGGCAAAGTGATTGGACTGAGCAAATTAAATAGACTGGTAGAATATTATTCAAAACGTCCTCAAGTTCAAGAGCGTTTAACAATGCAAATTGGTAAAGCTTTACAAACTGTATTACAAACTCAGGATGTGGCAATCATGATGGATGCAAAACATCTTTGTGTTGCAAGTAGAGGTGTGAAAGACGATAGTTCAAATACCATCACTGGTTTTTATGGTGGAAAATTTCAAGAAGAAGCAACAAAGGCAGAATTTCTAAAATATTTGGATATCAACGCCTAATCGATTTGGTTATTGGTTTGGGTTAGTTTGTTAGTGAATGGTGGAGCTTAACTCCACCATTTTTTATGCATTTCCATTAGTTTTTGATTTATTTTTGGCCAAACGATTGAATATGTCAAAACATGCATTTGTATTTCCAGGACAAGGAAGTCAGTTTTCTGGAATGGGAAAAAACTTATACGATTCTAATGAAGCTGCAAAAGCTTTGTTTGAAAAAGCCAATGAAATTGTAGGTTTCAGAATTAGTGATATCATGTTTGAAGGAACAGACGAACAACTAAAGCAAACCAATGTTACTCAGCCCGCTATTTTTATCCATTCCGTTGTGGCTTATTTAACGATGGATTCAGTAGTCCCTGATATGGTTGCAGGACATTCATTAGGAGAATTTTCTGCATTGGTTGCCAATAAAACTTTAAGCTTTGAAGATGCACTACGTTTAGTAAGTATACGTGCAAAAGCAATGCAATCTACTTGTGAATTACAACCATCTACCATGGCTGCAGTATTGGCATTAGCAGATGATAAAGTAGAAGAAATTTGTGCCACCGTTTCCAAAGAGTCTGGTGAAGTAGTGGTACCTGCAAATTATAATTGTCCAGGTCAATTAGTTATTTCCGGATCTACAAAAGGAATTGAAATAGCTTGTGAGCAAATGAAAGCAGCAGGTGCAAAACGCGCGTTGGTTTTACCTGTAGGAGGGGCATTCCACTCACCTTTAATGGAGCCTGCAAAAATTGAATTAGCTGCAGCAATCGAAGCCACCACTTTTAATACGCCCATTTGTCCTGTTTATCAAAATGTTGTCGCTAAAGCTGTAACAAATCCTACTCAAATCAAAGAAAATTTAATTGCACAGTTAACAGGGGCTGTAAAATGGACACAAACTGTACAAGCCATGGTTGTTGACGGAGCGACAGAATTTACGGAAGTTGGACCAGGAAAGGTTTTACAAGGATTGGTACAAAAGGTTCATAAAGAAGCAGTTGTAAATGGTGTCCAATAGTTAGTTTATTAGTCATTTAACATAGATTTTATACTAATTGTAGTAATTTTAGAGGCCTTTTGGAGTGAATCCGAGAGGCCTCTAAATTTTTCTGTAATTGGGTAAGAAGGTATTATATTTTTTCATCTTTCTATTTGGGCTCACTCTCAGTAGTAATCTTGCAATAGGGCAAACAATTACAATGACAGGTCCAGCGTCTGGGAGGGTGTGTACTTCTGATAACTTTTCTATTACTGTAAATTCAAATACTAAGATTTGGTTTTATGTAGATGTCTCTGAAGATTTAGGTACTACTTGGAGTTTAGACCCATCCAGAAAAACCATTGGAGGTGTTTCGCCTAATTTTTCATCAGTTATTTCTAATTTCAGTATTTCCCAAACAACCAGATATAGACTTAGGTATACTACTGTAAATCCAGCAGTTGATCCAAATAGTACCTATACAATTTTACCTCAAGTACTTGATGTTACTAATTATACTACACCCTATGTAAATAACATAAGTGGTATTGTTACATGTGGTGGATCAGCTTTTTCTGTGACACCTTCTGACGGCAGTGGTAATATAATTCCAGCTGGTACAAAATATACTTGGACAATCGCCACGCCAAATACAAATTTGAATGGCGCAACAGATCAATCAATCTCCCAAAGTATCATTAGTCAAACTTTAACTAATACTTCTATATTACCGCAATCTATCAGTTATTCTGTTACGCCAATTACAGTAAATAATTGTTTGGGGGATCCTTTTAGTGTAGATGTAACTGTGAATCCAACTCCACAAATTGGAACCTTATCTTCAACAGTTATTTGTAGTGATCAAACACTTTCCTTTACACCTGTTGACGGAACAGATGGAATTGTTCCTGCTGGTACAACTTATACTTGGATAGTGGATCTAAATCCAAATGTCACTGGTGAGAGTGATATTTCCTCTTCTCAATCTTCTATTGGCTTATCTCAAACACTTCGAAATACAACAACGACCCGTCAAACAGTGGTCTATCATGTTACACCAAAGTCTTCATTAAATTGTACGGGTGCAACTTTTACTTTGAATGTGCCTGTAAATCCTAGACCTTATATTGACAATAAAAGTTATTCCATTTGTAGTAATAACGCGTTTAATTTTAATCCTGGAGGCGGGGATAAAATACCAACTGGTACAACCTATTCTTGGACAGTTGCTTCAAATACGAATGTTTCTGGGCAGTCCAATCAGACTAGCCAGACATCCATTAGTCAAACATTAAGAAACAACACAACCTCACTGCAAACTGTTGTGTATACGGTCACTCCAAGATCTGCTGATGGATGTGATGGTCCTACATTTACTATAACTGTTACGATTACGCCAACACCCATCATAACTGATAAAACGCCAGTTGTGTGCAGTGGCGGTAGTTTTTCCATTCAGCCTGCGAATGGTGTTGGTGGAGATATTGTTCCTCCTGGGACTGCTTATACTTGGACTGTTGCAACAAATACAAATGTAACAGGACAATCTAATCAATCTGTTGGGCAATTAGCGATTGCTCAAACTTTAGTCAATCAAACCAATACAGATCAGCATGTAATTTATACTGTAACTTCTACTACTGCAAATGGATGTGATCCAACTACTTTTCAAATAGATGTAACAGTGGTACCTCAAGCTGTCATTGGTGCCAAGGGGGCGACAATTTGTAGTAACAATTCTTTTAGTGTAACACCAACTAATGGAGGAGGTGATATTGTGTTAGCAGGAACAACTTATACATGGACAGTGGTTGACAATCCCAATATTACTGGAGATGTAGATGAAACAACTCCACGATCAAGTGTAAGTCAAACTTTAATAAACACAACAATTGTTCCTCAGACTGTAGTGTATACAGCAACTTCTAATTCAACGAATGGTTGTGCTTCTACTTCATTTACTGTAACAGTTTTAGTGAACCCTTCACCACAAATTGGAAATAAAACGCCTCCAGCAATTTGTAGCGGCTTGTCATTTTCAGTATTTCCAATCAATGGAGAAAATGGAGATAGGGTTCCAGTCAATACAAATTATACTTGGACAGTTTCAGTGAATAGCAATCTTACTGGTCAGTCTGATGTGACCTCAGGACAATCTTCAATTACCCAAACTTTAACGAATACATCTGCATCAGTTCAAACTTTAACTTATACCGTTACACCTAGGTCTCCTGGATGTACTGGTAGTAATTTTACCATCACAGTGGTAGTAAATCCTCGACCAAGTATTGGTAATAAAACGCCCACAGCAATTTGCAGTGGAACTGCATTTTCAGTTACACCATTAACAGGTTCAGGTGAACTAGTGCCAATTGGAACAACATATTCTTGGGTAGTATCAGTAAATACAAATGTTACTGGTCAATCTAATTTAACTGGTCAGTCAAGTATTGCACAAACACTCACAAATCTTACCAATACGAATCAAACATTAACTTACACTGTTACGCCAATTAGTTCTTTGGGTTGTGAAGGTGCTAGTTTTACTGTACTTGTAACGATTAAGCCAGGCGCAACCATTGCGTATAAAAATTTGACTATTTGTAGCGAAACTACATTTGATGGAACGCCAATAAATTTCACAGATATCGTACCTGCAAGTACAACTTATACCTGGACAGTGACAAGCAATAGTAATATCACAGGTGCAAGTAATGTAAATGCATTGCAAGGAACAGTTGGACAATTATTAACAAATACATCTAGCGCCACTCAGTCAATTACCTATACCGTTTTACCAACATTGTCTAATGGATGTGCCGCGTCAGCGTTTACAATTGTTGTCAATGTAAATCCTAAACCAGCTATTTCAAATATCACTTCTCTTACAGGGCCTTCTATTTGTAGTGGGTCTGGTTTTTCTGTCACACCTACAGACGGAACAGACATTGTACCAGCTGGAACAAAATATACATGGACTGTTTCAACTAGCAGTTCTATAAGTGGACAATCTAATGAAAGTATCGGTCAAACCAGTATTGGGCAGGTATTAACTAATTTAACCAATATCGATAGATCATTGATCTATACCATTACCCCAACGACACAACCGGGTTGTGTTGGTGCTGTATTTCAATTAACAGTTACAGTGAAGCCAACTGCAACAGTGCTTAATAAATCACAGGTTATTTGCAGCGAAGCCGCTTTTTTATTAACACCTATAAATGATGGAACAGATATTATTCCATCCAATACAACTTATACTTGGGTGCCTGCTGTCAATGCAAATATCACAGGAGCAAGTACACAGAATGTAGGTCAAACAAATATCACTCAAACGCTTACGAATTTAACGAGTGGTATTCAAACACAAACTTATATCGTAACCCCTGTCTTGCAAAATAGTTGTAATGCTGCAAATTTTTCTGTTAGTATTACTGTTAAACCTAAGCCTAGAATTGCCAATATGGTTGAAACGGTTTGTAGTGTTACGCCATTTAATGCAAATCCATTGGATGGATTAGGGACCAATCTTGTTCCTTCCAATACTATGTATACATGGATTGTGGGCAGTAATGGAAATTTATTGGGCCAGTCGGATCAAAGTATAGCACAGGGAAATATTGGGCAAACGCTTTCTAATTCAACGAGCATTACGCAAACGATCTATTACACTGTTTCCCCATCTGCTGCAAGTTGTTCAGGCCCTCAATTTACATTAAGAGTAGATGTGAAAGCTACACCAAATATAACAGCCTACACGGAAGAAATATGTAGTGGAAATTCATTTACTGTTTTGCCCACAAACGTAGGTAATATTGTGCCTGCAGGTACTACATTTACATGGAATGTGGTAAGTAATCCTGATATAAGTGGTTATGCAAATCAAATCACAGGATTAGATAGAATCAGTCAAACACTGAATAATTTAAAAAATACAAATCAAATTTTAAATTATAATGTAACAGCAACGACGCTAGAATCTTGCGCTTCTAATTTTAATATTGCAGTTACTGTTAAGCCAATTTCTGTTATTGCTAATAAAACGGCAGCAATTTGTACAGGCAATTTTTTCAATGTAACACCTGTTAATGGTGCAGATATTGTACCAGCTGGTACAACCTATACGTGGACAGTGCTGCCAAATGCAAATATTAATGGCGAAGTAAATCAGAGTACAGCAGTTGCTGCCATTAGACAATTATTGAGTAATACTTCTCCAAATGTCCAAACTGTAAATTATTCAGTTAGTTCTGTTTTAAATAATGGATGTACGGGTGCTAATTTTTTAGCAAATATTACTGTAAATCCTCTACCTGTTGTAACCATTAACGCGACTAGTAGTTCTATTTGTGCAGGTGATGCAGTAACCTTATCTGGAGTAGGCGCTCAATCTTATGCTTGGGATAATGGTATTTCTAATGGTGTTTCCTTTATTCCATCTTCCACAATTTTATATACTGTTACTGGTACAGATTTAAACGGCTGTGTCAATACAGCTAGTGAAACAGTTGTAGTGAATCCACATCCTGTAGTGACTGTTCCAATATCAACGGTAGATAGATGTGGAACAGGTGCGATTGTTTTATCAGCAACAACGGATTTTGGAACTGTAAAATGGTATGACTTAAGCGCTGGTGGGGTGGAAGTAGGTGTTGGAAATAATTTAAATATAGCCTCAATTTCGACAAGTACTTCTTATTATGCCGATGCTCAATCATCTGCAGGATGTTATGCAATCACTAGAAAGCAAGTAAATGCAGTGGTCAAAGAAATCCCAACTATTAGTTCAGTTGTAGGTAATTTTAATTGTGGCCCTGGATCCGTTTCACTTAATGCATTGCCAACAGCTGGTGTTGTGAATTGGTATGCAAATAATATAGGAGGCGCTTCATTAAAATCTGGTACAAACTATACTACTCCTAATATTGCGAAAACAACTACTTATTATGTAGATGCAACCAATAATAACTGTACTAGTTTAAATAGGGTTGCAGTAGTAGCTACTATTGATACAATTCCAATTATCGCTACAACGAATCCTTTACCTGTTTGTTTCCCTTTAACACAAGACATTACCAATGCGGCAAATATTGTTTTAGCAAATTCTGCCATATCCTATTCTTATTGGAGAGACATCACTGCCTTAATGCCTATTTCTAATCCAGCCTCTATTGCTGCTTCTGGTACTTATTATATTAAAGCTGCAGACAGCTATAATTGTTTTGATATTAAGCCAGTCAATGTAGTCATTAATTCTTTGCCTCCAAGTCCAATCGTAAATGCGATTAGCTACTGTCAAAATGATGCTTCGACTAGTTTAATTGCACAACCTTTATTAGCGCATTCTTTAAAGTGGTATGAGAACAATGCGACTGGCGGTGTTCCATCATCGATTGCAAATATTCCAAATACAACTATTGTTGGTAATCAAAATTATTATGTAAGTCAAGTAAATGATTTGACAACTTGTGAAAGTCCTAGAGCAAGTATTAAGGTTACGACATTTGCTTTACCTACTATTACAATTACAAGTTCAGCGAATCCAATTTGTTATGCAGATAGTCTTACATTAACAGCTTCGGGTGCGGTTAGTTATTTATGGGATAAAGGGGTTGTTAATAATGCCCGCTTTAAAATTCTTACCTCAGATCGTTATACGGTTATTGGGACTGACATAAATGGTTGTAAGAATACGGCCTTTGTTGATCAAGTTGTTAATCCACTACCTATTGTCCAACCATTAACAGGGTCTATTATTGTTTGTGAAGGGGCAAGCATTAGTTTATTAAGCAATGTGTCAGTTGGTCTTGCGCCTTATCAATTTACAGTTTATTCAGATAGTGCTAGCGTTACTTCTAATACCGCTGGAATTTTATTTGCAAGAAAAGGAGGGTTAGCAACGATTTATTATAAAGTAAAAGATGCTTATGGTTGTGTATCAGAAAATTCTGCGCCATTTAAAATCAAAGTGTATGATCCTGTAAAACCTAAAGTATTCTTTCAAGAAGCATTTTATGATTTTAATACAATCATAAAAACAAAAGTAGATTCGGGTTATTCGGTCTACGATTGGTCGCCAAAGATGAATCTTAATTTTTATAATGATAAAGACCCAACGTTTAGAGGGTATAATGATATTTCTTATTCTTTATTTAGAAAAGATCCAACAAGTAATTGTTCTGTTACAGATACTTATAATATTACCATTACTACAAATTTCATTTTTGATTTACCGAATGCATTTACGCCAAATTCTGATGGACTTAATGACGTTATTAAATCTATTTATAATAGCGGTATAGCCAGTCTTAATTTTTTAAAAATATACAATCGAAAGGGTAATATTGTTTTTCAAACGACACAATTAACTGCCGGTTGGGACGGACGTGTGAATGGTATTGATCAGGAGTCAGATGCTTATTATTGGACTGCTGAATATGTTACAAAGAAAAGTGAAACCTTAAGGAAGTCAGGTAGCTTCTTATTAATCAAGTAATATGTTTAGTAAAAAAGTATACATATTAGTTTGTTGCTTAATTGCTTCCTTCACGATAAAGGCGCAAGGGGTTGTTTTATCTCAGCCGTTTATGTCTAGTCAATTTTTAAGTTCTGCCTCGGTGGGGAATGGGTTATATGGAAGTAGAATGCAAAGCAATATCAAAACACAAATGATTGATGGTCAAAATTTGTATAAGACCATGGTAGTAGGGTTTGATACAAGATTTAATTCAACAGATAATAGTAAAAACTACTTAGGTATTGGAGGTCAACTTGTTTCCGATCAAGTAATGAACGGAGTTATGCAATTCAACACCCTAAGTTTAAATTTTGCTTACCATATTTACCTTGATGATTATTTGTACAAAAATGTGTCCTTAGGAATTGGTACTAGTTTCAACGAGACTTCTTTAAATAGATCAAAGTTAAGATTCGAGGATCAGTACGACTATGCAGCACAATTAACAGGCAATGCTAGTTTAGAAAATTTAGTGCCTAATCCCAATGCCTTTTCTGCAAATGCAAGTGCTTTATATACACAACATGACGAGTATGCTTTTGTGCAAGTTGGGTTTTCTTCCTTTTTTATTGAAAAACCCAATGTTACTTTTTCATTATTGAATTCTGCTCCTGAAAATAAATACCGTTTATTCTCCAGTGCAGAAATTCCATTCGTTGATGCTTTTACTGTAGCAATGCATGGCAATTTTTTATAACAAAAAACAAAAAATCAATACAATGTTGGGGCTTCGATAGGTGTACCCTTAAGTAGGGATGAGGACGAAATAAAACGAATGTATTTTGGTTTTTATTACAGAGAAAACGAAGCTTTTGTGCCTACTGTTTCACTTATTTCTAATAAAATTATTTTCGGAGTGAGTTATGATATTTTCAATGCTAATAAAACAGCTTCTAATATCAGAACGAATAGTTATGAACTCTCTTTATCTACCTCCTTTGGAAGAAAAAAGAATACCTTATTTAGAACCATTTTCGATTAGAAAGGGTAGTTTCTCTTTATGAAACTAAAAAACAATGGAACAGTTTACCCATTCAGGATCAAAATTTGCCTTGTATTTTTTGTAGAAATTAATTGCAGGTTCATTCCACTCTAATACCTGCCAGTTCATACCATTGAATCCTTTTTCTTTTGCTTCAACAATGAGTGCATCAAATAAAAGACTACCAATTTTTTGACCGCGCATCGTTTCAGTGACTAAAATATCTTCTAGGTACATTCTTTGACCTTTCCATGTTGAATAACGAACATAATACAATGCCATTCCAATAACAACACCTTGCACTTCTGCTACAAAGGCCCACCATACAGGATTAGCGCCAAAACCACTTTCTTCAAAGTGAGTTAAAGAAACCGTGACTTCGTCTGGTGCTTTTTCGTAAACAGCTAGTTCATGGATTAATTCCATCATTCGTGCGCAATCTGTTCGAACTGCTTTACGTATTGTAATTTCCATATTGGGATATTGTTAAATGTGCTTGTTTTTCAAATAAAAATGGTTGTTAAACGGAAGCTTTTGCTAATGCTTGACTTAAATCCGCTTCAAGGTCTTCGATATTTTCGATGCCCACACTCATTCTTATTAATCCATCTGTAATACCATATTTCAATCTTTCTTCTTTTGGAATCGACATATGTGTCATACTTGCAGGGTGTGATACTAAAGTATCCACAGTGCCAAGTGAAACAGCACGAGTGCAAACTTCAACTGCATTGATGAATTTTTTTCCAGCTTCAATTCCGCCTTTAAGTTCGAAGCTAATCAATGGAGCATGTTGCTTCATTTGTTTTTTTGCAATTTCGTGATGCGGGTGGGAACTAAGTCCTGTATAATTCACCTGTGCAATAGCAGGATGAGTGGCTAAGAAATTAGCTACTTTCTCTGTGTTACTACAATGTCTTTCCATTCTTACTTCCAAGGTCTTCATACCTTGTATCAAAAGGTAGGCGTCAAATGCATTACTGTTACCGCCCATTAAAACATGCCATTTCCAAGCTTTTGTACGCATGAATTCAAGGTCCTTCCCAAGCAATACGCCATGCAAAGCACTTCCATGTCCATTTAAAAATTTTGTTGCAGAATGAAATACAAAATCTGCACCAAGCGCAAATGGTTGTTGTAAATAAGGCGTAGCAACCGTATTATCTACAGAAACTTTAATGCCATGTGCTTTCGCAATACTGCAAATAGATTTAATATCTACGCATTGAAGTGTTGGGTTTGCTGGCGTCTCTAAATGAATCAGTTTGGTGGTAGGATTAGCTTTAATGGTATCTAATAAAAGCTGCTCATTATGGATGTCAATTAATACAATTTTCACACCTGCTTCTACAAGCACTTTTTGCATCAATTCTTGAGAGCCGCCGTATAAAGAGTAATGTGAAATCAATGTGTCACCAGCGCTTAGATTACTAAAAAACAAAGTAGTCATTGCGGCTTGTCCACTTGAATGCAATAATGCTTTAAGTTCTAATGGTGCACCTTTATCGTTGCTAAGTCCATGGGCCTCCAATGCTGCAATTGTTTCCTCCGCAGCAGTAAAAGTGGGGTTGCCCCATCTTGTATATAACTTCGTTTTGTCCTCTCCTTTAAATCGTTCCATGCCTTCTTCTGCAGAGCCAAAAGTAAAAGTGGAAGTAGCGTAAATAGGAGTGGTATGAGAAAAATTATCATTCTCATGCCCAGCAGTATGTAAGGTTACGGTACTGATTCCTTTAAATTTCTTTTGACTCATAATTTGGATTTAAACATGAAACGAATTCAATAAATTATTTTAAATATACAATCTATGGCGCATAATTAGTAAGCCCATTTAACCCATGCTGCACCCCAAGTGAAACCACCGCCAAAAGCAGCCAATATTAAATTGTCTCCTTTTTTGAGTTGTGCTTCCCATTCCCATAAACAAAGTGGGATGGTAGCAGCTGTTGTATTGCCATATTTTTGAATATTAATCATCACTTTTTCTTTTGGTAAACCAACACGATTCGCAGTGGCATCTATAATTCTTAAATTCGCTTGATGTGGCACTAACCATGCAATATCATCCCCGGTTAAATTGTGTTTTTCTAATAATTCTGCACTTACATCTGCCATCCCAGTTACTGCAAATTTAAATACAGGTTGTCCATCTTGAAATGCATAATGTTCTCTGGCCATCACTGTTTCAACAGATGCTGGTTTTAAACTTCCACCTGCTTTTATATGTAAATATTCACGTCCGATGCCATCGCTTTTTAAAATCGAATCTTGGAATCCATCTTCGTCTGCACTTGGCTCCAATAATACAGCCCCTGCGCCATCTCCAAAAATGATACAAGTTGCTCTGTCAGTGTAGTCGATAATTGAACTCATTTTATCTACCCCTACGACAATCACTTTTTTATACCTTCCAGCTTCTACAAAACTTGCTCCCGTAGTTAAGGCAAATAGGAAACCGCTACAAGCCGCACCGAGGTCAAAACCAAACGCATTTTTTGCACCAATCTTATCGCCGATAATATTTGCTGTTGCAGGGAAAACCATATCTGGCGTCACAGTAGCACAAATAATACAATCAATTTCTAAAGGATCGAGGTTCTTTTTTCTTAATATTTCTTCAATTGCCTTAACAGCCATATCAGAACTTGCTTTTCCAGGTTCTCTTAAAATTCTACGTTCAGAAATGCCTGTTCGGCTTCTTATCCATTCGTCATTGGTATCTACCAACTTTTCTAGGTCAAAATTGGTCAATTTGGTCTCTGGAACATAACCTCCAACTGAGGTAATTGCTGCTTTCAGCTTTTGGGACATATTACTATTAGTTTGATTGGGCTACAAATATCTTAAAAAATGGCCAAGAATTGCCCCAAATACCCATTTTTCATTGCTTAAGTGTTATTTTTGAAGCAATTATGATCGCATTTTTACAAGGTAACTTTGTTCAATTGACCCCTGCTAAATTGATAGTGGATGTGAATGGCGTAGGGTATGAAGTCAATATTAGTTTAAACACGTATGAATCTATCTCTGGAAAAGAGAAAGGGTTATTGCATACTTATTTGCATATCACTGAAAATTCACAGGTGTTGTTTGGTTTTTTTGCACAGGAGGAGAAAGAACTATTCCTACAATTAATTAGTGTTTCTGGTGTAGGTGCTAGTACGGCAAGAATGATGTTATCTGGCATGCGTCCAGATGAAATCATTCGTGCTATTGTTCATGGCGATGCAAGACAGTTAGAACAAATTAAAGGGATTGGTAAAAAATCTGCAGAGCGTTTGGTTTTAGAACTAAAAGATAAGCTTGCTAAATCACCTGTGATGCAAGTAGGGGGATCTACATTTAATAAAACTACACCACATCAAGATGCAATTCAAGCATTAGTTTCTTTAGGCATTCAAAAAGCAGTAGCAGAGAAAGCGATTGATAAAACAATACAATCAGAAGGGGCAGATCTGTCATTAGAGGTCTTAATAAAACTGGCTCTTAAAAATTGTTAATCAATTAGCTTAAACTTTTTTTCTTGAGATTTTTTAAAACTATTATATTAATGTCAGGCCTTCTTCTGTTGAAGCAAGAGGGGCGTGCACAGGATAGTAGTAGTTTAAGGTCTCCATTTAAAGATACTAGTGTCAATAAAATAGGGGATACGGTAGTTGGGAAATTGAGGTATCCTATTGCAGATAGACGTGCCGATTTTTTATCTCAGCCAAGCAATAATCCATTTGATATTCGAGATTCAAGCTTATTAAAGCGACGAGTTGATTATGACCCAACTACCAAGCAATATTATATTACAGAAAAATTAGGGTCTGGGTATAATCGTTTTCCTTCTACCCTAACATTTGATGAGTTTTGGAAATTGAAAACTCGTAAAGATGAGCAAGCCTATTTCATGCAACGTGCCAACTCTTTAGGGGTTCTAAATAGAAAAATTACAAGACCAAAAACAAAAGTTTTTGATAGTTATTTTGATAGATTGTTTGGGAAAACAGGGTCTGATTTAAAAATTGATATAAAACCTGTTGGTGAAATCAATATCAGAGCTGGATACCAAGGGCAGAATGTGAAAAATCCTACATTGCCTGAACGTGCTAGAAAGAATGGCGGTTTTGATTTTGACGCCAATACCAATTTTAGTTTGAATGCAAGTATTGGAGATAAGCTAAAATTTCCTATTAACTTGAATTCATTATCTAATCTTGGATTTGATAATCAGATCAGGTTAAACTACAAGGGTAAAAAGGATGAAATAATCAAATTCATTGAAGCGGGCAATATTAATTATGTTTCGAGAAGTACGCTTATACCTTCTACCCAAAATTTATTTGGTGTAAAAGCACAATTGCAATTTGGTAAATTATTTATTACCGGTGCCATTGCTAATCAAAAGTCACAGCGTCAATCTATGGCTTTGCAAGGCGGATCTTCTACACAACGTTTCCAAAAACGATTAGATGATTATGAAGAAAATCGACACTTTTTATTAGCGCAATATTTTAGGAATAATTACAATAAGGCAATGAGCACATTGCCTGTTATTAATTCTCAAATTCAGATTAAGCGTATCGAGGTATGGGTGACCAATCGGAATGGCCAAACAACCAATGCAAGAGACGTAGTGGGGTTGACAGATATTGGTGAACCAGTATTAAGGAATGAACGTAAAGCCTTGGAGACAAATCCTAACAATCCTTTTCCTGATAATAGTGCGAACAAATTATATTCAAAAATTATCAATAATCCGAATGCAAGAAATCCTGCGGGCGTGTCATCAGTATTAGCGCAAGAAGGATTAAGGTCTGCCGAGGATTATGAAAGAACTTTTGCAAGGAAGCTTACTGAAAATGAATATTTTTTTAATGGACAAGTTGGTTTCTTGTCTTTGAACATCCCATTGCAAGCGGATGAGGTATTGGCAGTTGCTTTCCAATATACTTATAATGGAAAGATCTATCAAGTGGGTGAATTTTCGGAAGGGGTTGCATTAGATCCAAATAAAGGGGTACAACAAATTTTATATTTAAAATTATTAAAAGCAACTACGCAAAGAACAGATTTGCCTATTTGGGATTTAATGATGAAGAACGTTTACTCTTTGGATTTGTTTGGTGCAATTCAACAACAAGATTTTCAGTTGAACATTTTATATGAGGAACCTAGTGCAGGATTGAAAAGGTATATGCCCGTTACGAATAAAGAATACGAAGGTAAGTCACTCATTAAAATTTTACAGTTAGATAGGTTAAATAACAGAAACGATCCACAGCCTGATGGTGTATTTGATTATGTTGAGGGCTATACTGTTTTGTCAAATATGGGCAGGGTTGTTTTCCCATTGTT
>JACCDL010709851.1_pt1 | contig 14903 bp, 18 predicted proteins | sample 7441931 | NCBI WGS metagenome assembly JACCDL01 (sample SAMN15323437, study PRJNA562643) | freshwater metagenome | isolation source: river surface water | place: USA:Blue River Watershed | collected 2017-08-16 | reverse complement strand
TCGAAAAACTCAATATGGAGAAAACATGGCCCCGTCGTCTAGTGGCCTAGGACTCTGGCTTCTCAAGCCAGCTACGAGGGTTCGAATCCCTTCGGGGCTGCCATGTTTTAAAGGTTTTAAAGGTTTTCAAGATTGAGCGATTAGCTCTTCTTTGCAAGAAACTCACTAAGTTTTACTGCTGTTGCAACAACTGATGCTGCATGAAGTCTCCCGGGTTGTCTTCCCAGTCTTTCAATCGGTCCGGAGATACTTATTGCTGCAATTACTCGATTATTTGGACCTCGCACCGGCGCAGAGACTGAAGCAACTCCCGGTTCGCGTTCGCCAACACTTTGCGCCCAACCTCTACGTCTTACGGCAGAAAGTGCTGCTGCATTGAATCTTGCATTTGTGAGTGCGCGATGCAATTTATCTGCATCTTCCCAAGCGAGGAGTACTTGCGCAGCTGAACCTGCTCCCATAGTTAGCGCAGCTCCCACTGGAACTGAATCTCGCAAACCTGACATCCGTTCGGCTGCGGCAACGCAGATCCGTTGATCGCCTTGGCGACGATAAAGCTGAGCGCTCTCGCCCGTTGCATCGCGTAACGCGGCAAGCGCAGGGGCAGCGGCCACAAGTAAACGGTCTTCACCCGCAGCGGCTGCGAATTCGCCATTGCGCGGACCTAGAATGAAACGGCCATTTAAGTCTCTTGCGACGAGACGATGAAACTCGAGGGCAACTGCGAGGCGATGGGCAGTTGGGCGAGCAATTCTTGTTGCCTTCACTAACTCGGAGAGCGAATGTGGTCCAGATTCTAAGACGGTCAGAATACGTACCGCTTTATCTAAGACGCCAACTCCGCTATTCTTCTTGTCCACAATCTGATAATGCCATCTCATTAATTGAGAAGCAAAATGAAGCGGTTAGGAGGTCGTATGGGCAAGACGCTCGCAGAGAAGGTTTGGGAAGATCATGTTGTTAGAAGCGCTGCCGGAGAGCCAGATCTGCTTTATATCGACCTGCATTTGATCCATGAAGTGACTAGCCCACAAGCATTCGATGGCCTTCGTCTATCTGGGCGAAAAGTACGCCGCCCCGAACTAACTCTCGCCACCGAGGATCACAATGTTCCAACTCTAGATATCGATAAGCCGATTGCTGATCCAGTCTCGCGGCTACAAGTCGATACATTGCGAAAAAACTGTGCTGAATTTGGAGTGCGGATCCATTCACTTGGAGATATCGAGCAAGGCATTGTCCATGTCGTTGGTCCACAACTTGGAATTACCCAACCTGGAATGACCATAGTTTGCGGCGACTCTCATACCTCAACCCATGGCGCATTTGGCGCACTTGCCTTTGGGATTGGCACAAGTGAAGTTGAGCATGTTCTAGCGACCCAGACTTTGCCACTAACTAAGCCGAAGATGATGGCGGTGAATGTAGAAGGAAAATTAAAGCCAGGCGTCACATCTAAAGACATCATCCTGGCGGTGATCGCCCAGATTTCAACCGGTGGCGGTCAAGGCTATATTCTCGAATATCGGGGAAGCGCTATCCGTGAACTTTCAATGGAAGCGCGGATGACTATCTGCAACATGTCCATCGAGGCCGGAGCTCGCGCTGGACTGATTGCCCCCGATGAAATCACTTTTGAATATATAAAGGGAAGACCACATGCGCCAAAGGGCGCCGATTGGGATGCTGCGCTGGCTTATTGGAAGACGCTTAAGAGCGATGCTGATGCCAAGTTTGATAAAGAGATTTTCCTAAATGCCGATGAGCTCTCGCCATTTGTAACTTGGGGAACCAACCCGGGACAAGGTGTTCCACTAAATGATGCCGTCCCAATCCCAGAATCCTTCGGTGATGAACAAGAGCGACGCGCAGCCGAGAGCGCGCTTGTGTACATGGATCTCAAAGCCGGTACACCGATGAGAGAGATAAAGATTGATACCGTCTTTCTCGGTTCATGCACAAATGGCCGAATCGAGGATCTCCGTTCCGCAGCTGCGATTATCAAGGGCAAGAAAGTAGCGTCAAATACTCGAATGCTCGTGGTGCCTGGCTCTGCTCGAGTTCGGTTACAAGCTGAAGCTGAGGGGCTAGATAAGGTCTTTCTCGAATTTGGGGCGGAATGGCGCAGCGCTGGTTGCTCAATGTGCTTGGGAATGAACCCCGATCAATTAAAGCCTGGCGAACGTTCGGCATCGACATCAAACAGAAATTTTGAAGGTCGTCAAGGAAAAGGCGGAAGAACTCATCTAGTTAGTCCACTTGTCGCTGCAGCGACAGCAATCAAGGGAACGCTCGCTTCCCCGGCTGATTTGTAAGGAGTAAACGCATGGAGAAATTCATCTCGCATACCGGCACTGGGGTTCCGTTGCGACGGAGCAATGTCGATACCGACCAGATCATCCCCGCCGTTTACCTAAAGCGAGTGACTCGCTCAGGTTTTGAAGATGGACTCTTCGCCGCATGGCGAAGCGACCCTGAGTTTGTGCTCAATAAAACTGAATATCAGGGCGGAACCATCCTGGTAGCCGGGGTTGATTTTGGAACTGGCTCCTCTAGAGAACATGCCGTCTGGGCGCTGCAAAACTATGGATTTAAAGTTGTAATTTCCTCGAGGTTCGCCGATATCTTCCGGGGCAACTCGCTAAAAGGTGGCCTGCTGACCGTAATTCTTCCGCAAGAGGCGGTCGAAGAACTCTGGTTGGCAATCGAAGCTGACCCCAAGACTTCAATCTCTGTTGATCTCGAAAAACGTACAGTTAGTTACGGAAGCAAGGTGATTTCCTTCGAATTGGATGATTACACCCGTTGGAGGTTGATGGAAGGACTAGATGACATTGGCTTAACGCTTCGCCACACCAATCTCGTTGAAGGATTCGAGTCAAAAAGAGCGAATTTCAAGCCAAAAACGCTGCCAGTTTTGTCATAACGAGAGATTTTCACCGACTCTAAACCTGTAATTGAGGGTTTTTTACGCATAAAAAGTGAGAAATTTGAGCCGAAACTATCTTTGAAATATCGCGACACACCGAGAAATATGCGCCAAATAGCGCTTTTCACTGCGTAAATTGAGGAACACGTTAAGCGAACGCTTAACTTTACGCGTAAATAAGGGGATTAAATGAACAAGACCCAGTTCATTGCTTCGTTGGCACCTCACTTCAACGGAAGCAAGAAAGAGGCTGCTCACGCTGTCGAGATCGTCTTCGACTCCATCGTGCGCAACATCCACAAGGGCGAAGATGTAACAATCAACGACTTTGGAAAGTTCAAGAAGGTTGATCGCAAGGCACGTAAGGGTCGTAACCCTTTCACCGGCGAGACAATCCAGATCAAGGCGAGCAAGAAAGTTCGCTTCCTCCCAGCTAAGGCGCTCAAGGAGACAATCTCCGGTGCACGCAAGCTTGGACCTGCTCCAAAGCCAGCTCCTGTCGTAAAGCCAGTAGCTAAGAAGGCAGCAAAGAAGGTAGCCAAGAAGGCTCCTAAGAAGGCTGCGAAGAAGGGCAAGAAGGGCAAGAGGAAGTAAATTACTTCTCAGTAAGGGCCATGCTTTTACGCATGGCCCTTATTTATGCCCTTTAGGCTTCAACTATGGGCTCCTCCATGAGCGGTAAAGAAATCTCTTACGATCCACCAAAAGGAAAACCGCTCGGCTCTAATTTTGCCTTCAAATTGGGGGCGGCGATCATGCGCCCAATCCTTAACGCCATCGTCAAGCGAGATTGGCGTGGTGCCGAGAAGCTTCCCAAGAGTGGACCAGCCATCGTTGTTTGTAATCATCTTTCCTATCTTGATCCACTTACTTTCTCGCACTTCCTATATAACAATGGTCGCGCCCCTCGATATCTTGGAAAAGAATCGGTATTTCGAATCCCAGTAATCGGCTGGGTCATAAAGGGCGCTGGCCAGATTCCAGTTAGCCGTGAATCCAAGGATGCGATCAAAGGTTATGAGCATGCAATTGCCGTTTTGAAGGCCGGTCACTTGCTTGGTGTTTATCCCGAAGGAACTCTGACGCGTGATGAGAATCTATGGCCGATGAAGGCAAAAACCGGAGTTGCCCGATTGGCACTGCAAACTGGCGTTCCTGTTTACCCCTGCGCATCATGGGGTCCCGAGAGAGTGATTCCGCCATACGGAAAGAAGATAAAACTATTTCCACGGACCAAAGTTTCAGTGATTATGGGCGAACCGGTTGATCTAACGAAATGGCGAGGTAAAGCCGATGATCTTGTGGCTGTTGAAGAAGCTACTGAAGCGATTATGGATGAGATCACCAAACTTCTTGAGGTGATTCGCGGCGAGAAAGCGCCAGCAATCCGATTTGATCCAAAGAAATCTAGCCTTCCTCGAACAGGGAATTTCAAGAAGAAGCGATGAAGATTTCAATTCTCGGCACTGGCCAGTGGGGGACCGCTCTAGCTCAAGTACTAAGTGATGCTGGAAACGAAGTGGCGATGTGGGGTCGAAATGCTGCAGTGGCAACTGAGATCAATGAGAAACATCGCAACAGTAAATCACTTCCTGGCGTAGAACTCTCTGACTCGATTACAGCAACTACGGATAGAGAAAAGGTTTTTGAGGATGCCGGCGCTGTGCTGCTTGCGATTCCCTCTCAATCACTGCGCGAGAATTTAGGTGATTTTAAGGCAGTTTTCCCAACCCACCTTCCAGTCATCTCCTCCTTAAAAGGTATCGAGCTTGGAACACATTTAAGGATGACCGAAGTGATTCAAGATGTTCTTGGACTGCATGAGGACCAGATTTCAATAATCACCGGTCCAAATCTGGCGCGTGAGGTAGTGATGCGCCAACCGGTCGGCGCAGTCGCAGCCTCTACCTCTCAAGAGTTAGCTGATTTAACCGCCGAGTTATTCCATGCTCCTTATTTCCGCGCCTACACCTCAACTGATGTCATCGGATGCGAACTTGCTGCTGCGGCGAAGAATGTGATTGCCCTAGCAGTTGGTATGGCAATTGGAATGGGATTTGGCGAGAACACCCAAGCATTAGTTATAACCCGCGGACTAAATGAATTAACAAGACTTGGAATGGCGCGCGGAGCCAAACCACTCACTTTTGTAGGACTTGCTGGAGTTGGTGATCTACTTGCAACTTGCGGATCTGCACTCTCTCGAAACCGATCATTCGGTGAAACTCTCGGTAGGAGCGGCTCGATGGAGAAGGCGGTGGAAGGTGCAACCTCCACTGTTGAAGGAGTAGCAACCGCTAGTTCTATTGTCGAGCTGGCCCACTCCGTTGGCTTGGAAGTTCCGATCATGGAGGCGGTTGCTGATGTGGTTACCAATACGATTACCCCTACTGAGGCCATCATTAGATTGATGCGCGTAAATACTGGAGCGGAGATCGAGCACCAATGAGCAAGACTCGGGTAGCCATAATCTGTGGCGGACGGAGTAGTGAACATGAAATCTCATGTATTTCGGCCAGCGGAGTATTTGAAGCGATGGATCGGAGCAAGTACGAACCAATTCTCATTGGCATTACTAAATCGGGAAATTGGACCCTCTTAAATGGGAAAGATTCATTCACTCCGGGTGAAGATGGACTTCCTTCTGTTCCAGAGAGCAAAAATGAACTTTCAATTTCACGCGCTGGCATAAAGAAGGACAACGGCGAATTACTCGAAGTTGAATTGGCTTTCCCGGTTCTTCACGGTGCCTATGGCGAAGACGGAACTATTCAAGGACTCTTTGAGATGGCTGGAATCGCTTATGTTGGTTCGGGAGTTCTTGCTTCATCGGTTGCAATGGATAAAACTTTCGCAAAACCAATCTATGCCGATTTTGGCATGAAAGTTGCTGATGGTCTGACTGTTCATGAGCGAGATTGGCGCGCTAATCAAGCTATGGAGATAGCGAAGATTAGTTCGCTAGGTTTCCCACTCTTTATAAAGCCAGCACGAAGTGGCTCAAGTCGAGGTACCACAAAAGTTAAGGATGCCTCTGGAATCTCAGCCGCAATCGATGCTGCCCATCGCCATGATCCAAGAGCGATGGTTGAGGTTGCAATAACGGGAAGAGAAATTGAATGCGCCGTTCTTGAAATAGATGGAACTCCTCACGCATCAGTTCTCGGTGAAGTTCGAGTACATGAACCACATGAGTTCTATGACTTTGAAGCCAAATATCTCGATGGTGCAACAAGCTTCGATGTACCAGCAAACATCTCTGAAAATATAAGTAAAGAGATAAGAGATGCCGCAATAACCGCATTCGTAGCTCTTGGTTGTGAAGGCCTCGCAAGGGTCGACTTTTTCCTAACCGAGAAGAATGAAGTCATAATTAATGAGTTAAATACGATGCCCGGCTTTACTCCGCGCTCGGTCTTTCCGATGCTCTGGGCTGCAACGGGTAAGGACTACCGAGAGATCATTAGTGAACTCTGCAGAAGTGCCTTAGGTCGCTCTCAAAACGTCGTCCGTTAATTTTGATGAAAATTGAGTTTCAAGCTGAACGTGGGCGCCCCGAGGAGTGGCGGCGGATTGCAGACTTGCGATTGAGATCACTTGAAGAGAGCCCGCAATGGTTCTCAGGTGATTTCAGTAGAGAGAATTTAAGAACAAAAGAAGAGTGGCAAGAACTAATATCTAAAATCCACTGGGTCATCTACAGTCACAGAGGCGTTGACCTTGGATTAATGACGGTTGAAAAGTCAGAGCCAATTCGAGGCACTGATTGTTGGCTCGGGGGCTGCTGGGTTGATCCTAGATTTAGAGGCAGCGGAATCACAGGGAAGATGATTGCCGAACTTGATCGGATCTGCGTTGAAGAGGGATGGAATTCGCAAGGACTTGGAGTCTGGCCAGAAAATTCAATTGCAATCCGTGCCTACACAAGGCACGGATTTGCAAAAAGTGGTGACCCGCAACCAAGTCGTAGTAAGCCGAGCCAGCTTTATCAGAAGATGGTCAGATTTCTGCCGCTTTAGTGCCGTTCGCGGAGGTCAGAGTATGCATGAGTTTTTCAAGTGGTCCTTGGGTGAATCGCTTTAGCCAAATTCTTGAGAAGTAAACAAGGAAGAGCCAGATAACTACCGCAAGAATTAGGACCATCCAGGTTTCAAGTTCTTGAAAGAGACCAAGCCCCCATGGACCAAATATCAAGGAAGTTATTACTGATTGTGAGATATAAACGGTCAGCGACATCCTTCCGGCCGGTTGCATCCATGAAACGGTCTTTGGTTTGCTAATGGCCAGCTTTCGGATTAATCCGAGATAGGCCATGGATAACAAAGGCGCAGATAAGAATCCGAGGAAGAGCGAGGAGAGATAAATCCCCTCGGAGGGGTCACCTGATTGCTCATTTCGTACCAAGATCGTGGCCGCAATCATCTGGATGGGTAGGCCAAAGATCAGCCCTCGTTTGATCATCTTGGAGTTCTGGAGTTCATCGAACGGTCCTGATAGAAAATTGCTGCGCGCGAGCCGCATTCCCAATAGAAAAGCAGCAAATGCCATTCCACCTTGCAAAAAGATTCCTGAAATCAAGCCGAATGCCCATAGTTCTAGACGGGGGGAGATTGAATCAATAAATGTCCCAGAACGAAGGACTTCATTTAGCCTTGGTTCTATATAGGCAGAATCAAATTCTTCGGGGAAAAGACGCTCGCCAATCAGGAGTGAAATACCAATGAAAGTGATCAAGACTGCAGAAACGGAATAGATCACCCGCGTCCAGATTTGAATAACTCGATCAGTTCTAAACATAAAGGCAAGCAACAAAAGACCAAATAGACCATAGACAAAGATGATGTCGCCATGCCATAAGAAAGTGAAGTGGATAGCCCCGAATGCCATTAGCGCAAAACATCTCTTTATCCATCGACCTTTATTGGCACGATCATTCCTAATTATGTAATTTGAGCTGTAGCCAAACAAGAAAGAGAACAACAGATAGAACTTTCCAGCAAAGATGGCGGCCATGATCCAGGTCGCACTTCCATTTGCTATTCCTTGGGCCCATTCGCCCCGGGCTCCTTCATCGCTGCTCAGAGCCATGAACTGAATATTGACAACAAGAATCCCAAGGAGCGCAAAACCTCTTAGGACATCTGGAGTAATGTCACGCTGCATAGATGCTCCTATAGAAGTTCAAAATTGATATCGAGTGCGACCATTATTACAGCAATCAAGGATGCCCATAGCGCCATACTTGTAGTGATAAGCACGGAAACCCTAAACGGCTTAACACCGGCAGCTACTGAAGCTGCAGCTGCAAATTGAGTTCCAATTAAAATTGGCCCCAAGAAGGCCATCCCGTAGATTCCATATTTATCGAAGGCTTTCAATGCCTTCTCGAATTTGGGAGAATCGCCACTCATTCCTTTTGCCACTCGTTTATTAATGATTCGTTGCCGAATATTGCTGCTCAAATATGCGAAGAGAAAGATCGTAATTGCATTTCCAACGACCGCTGCAATTACAGTCGCAAAGGGGTTTAGGCCGAGAACTATTCCGCTGGGAACAACTGCAATTGCTTCCATCCACGGGATTGCTCCTGCGATGAAGACTCCTAGTAGCCCCCAATTTTCAATGTTCATATGCGTTCAGGGCTTTCTTCGACTCTCGCCATGCCATCACCATCGAGGGCAACATAAAGGCATAGCCCCAGATAAACCAGAAGAGCGCTTGGACTTGAGGCCAGGTAAGACTGAGCTGATAGTTAAATCCATCGCTTTCAGAGCTTGCATCTTGAGTAATCACAAAAATCATTAGACCTACTAGAAGCCCCGCAACAACGGAAGAAAATGATTGATATGCAGTGAAATAAGCGCGATTGCGCTCAGCAATCATCCGTTCATCCAACGCCTCATCGCGAGCTTCGGCGATTAGTCGAACCGAGGTTCTGAGCATGAACCAGAAAATGAAGAGAATTGCAATGTGAAGAATTGCAAGTGAGGCCCAAACGCTATCTCCAACCTGCACCAAGAAAATCGTTGCGCCGAGGATCCAAAGATTTGCAGCAATCACAAGGTTGCGCATAAATCTTGGCTTGCGCATCCAATCCCACTTCGTATCTGCTAGTTGCTTTTGTACGGATTTGGTCGAGGCAGTGGCCATGAACGAGCCAGATGAGAAAATTTCTTGGGCGCTCACTTTGTAAGCGCTCCATAAGTTTCTTCGGGAGCAGTAAGTAGAGAAGAAGGGAAGCTCAATTACTGCGTATGTAACGATCGCAAAAATCCACCACGGGACATCCCAATTTGGCAAAAGGGTAAAGTTGTTTTCAGATCCCCAATTAAAGGGAGCCAGAATTCCAAGAATCGTAAGGCCGATTGCCACGTCGAGCCAGGCTAATTTCGTTACATCATTTCCCGCGTATCTCGGATAAATGACGAAATAGGCGAGGGCTAGCGCAACCAGGTTTATGAGAACGATTGAGATTTCTGACACTTGACTACCTTTCCGAATGAGAGCCAAAGGCTTTAAACATTGGGCGGTAGCATAAATACTATGTAGTATTAATGCAACAGAAGATCCTGGGCGTGTCTGAGAAAAGTTCTAGAGTTCTTTAGAGAATCGCAACTGGGCAGGTAAGAGTTCTGGTGATTCCAGGAATGGCTTGCACCTTATTAAGAACGGTTTTTCCGAGTTCTTCCATACTCGCAGCTTCAGCGCGCATAATCACGTCATATGGTCCCGTAACGGATTCAGCGATAGTGACTCCAGCGATGCCTGCAATCGCCTTGGTAACGCTACCGGCCTTTCCGACCTCGGTTTGGATGAGTATGTAAGCCTGAATCGACATTTCTTTAGGCTAGCGCCTTAGGCTTATTTAGGGAAGCGAATTTTCAAGAGAGGTGCATTTAGGTTGAGAGAAGCTGAGTTAATTGAGCAGATTCAATCGATTTTTGCGCGCACCGGTAAAGCCAATTTAGTCGTGCCCAATGGAGACGACGGTGCAGTCTTTACCTCGGAGAAGCAGGTCGTCGCATGTGCCGATGTTGCAGTCGAAGGGGTTCACTTCAAGCCTGAGTGGAGTTCACTCTTCGAAGTGGGGCGGAAGATAACCGCCGCTAACCTTGCCGACATTTGCGCAATGGGGGGCTGGCCAAACTTCTTATTGGTAACGGTAGTTCTTCCCGAAAAGTATCTTTCCAACGCTTTGGATCTAGCCAAGGGCATCGCCTATGAGGCAGATCTAGTCGGCGCGCAAGTTATAGGCGGCGATCTCTCGACCGGCGCCGAGCTTTCGATTTCAATAACCGCACTCGGCGAGACAGCCAAGCCATTACTTCGATCTGGCGCAGTAGTAGGGGATTCGGTTTATATATCCTCTCTTCCAGGATTTTCTGCAGCAGGTTTGTATCTTCTTTCAAACGAAAAGAAGATTGACTCTGAGATTGCTACTAGGGCGATCGCGCAACACAAGTCACCAACGATTGATTACGAAAAGTACCGCTCGAGTTATGAAAAGCTAAATTGTGCTATTGACATAAGTGATGGGCTGGTGAGCGATGCGGGTCATATCGCCAAAGCGAGTGGCGTAAGGATTGATTTAGATTCAAAGGTTTTGAGAACCAGTGAGCTACAGCAAATTGATGATGCGCGATACTTGGATTGGGTCTTAAATGGTGGCGAGGATCATGCTCTATTTGGAACCTCTAGTGAGGACGTTGCTGGATTTATCAGAATTGGGAAAATTATTTCAGGCAGCGGAGTAACGCTTGATGGAAATGAGATTGCGGCGGGAGGATTCACCCACAGCTGGAGGTAAAAGTTAGCGCGCGACCTTTCCAGCCTTAAGGCAGGAGGTACATACGTTCTGGCGCTTGGTGTAACCGTTTACGAGAGTACGGATGCGCTGGATATTTGGATTCCAGCGACGTCGGGTACGGCGATTCGAGTGCGAGACATTGTTGCCAAAGCTCGGGCCTTTGCCACAGATATCGCATACAGATGCCACGGTCGTACTCCTTGAGTTCGTTCAATTTCTGTTTCTTCAATAATGCGGGCGCAAGATTAGCCGGAGGGGCGCCCGAAGCGCCAATTGACCCAGATATACGCCCTATTCATGCGGTGATTCGGGAGAATGAAGCATGGCAAATATGGCGGTGAAGCTAGCGAAGGTAGTTGGCGACCGAACCGCGAAAGTTCTTGCCGAAGAGTTAGGCCTTGAGAGTTTAGAAGATCTGCTCCGTCACTATCCACGTCGATACGTCATGCGCGGTGAGCTAACCGATATCGAAGCGTTAATTGAGGGAGAAGAAGTAACAATTATGGCGCGGATTGAGAAGGTCACTGTAAAACGTATCCCAGGTAGAAAGGGCGGAATCCTGGAAGTAATTGTCTCGGACGGAAGAGCCAAATTAATTCTTACATTTTTTAATCAAGCATGGCGAACCAAAGATTTAAGAGAAGGTCGCGAGGGCTTATTCGCCGGAAAAGTAGGAGTGTTTAAGGGCAAGCGCCAACTATCTCACCCAGATTACTTGTTGATTCCGGAAGGTGATAATAAAGAAGAAGCAGTAAGTGATTTTGCTGGGAAGTACTTGCCGGTCTATCCGGCAACAAAAAAACTTCCCTCGTGGAAAGTTGCGCAATGCATCCGATTAGGAATTGATTCGATGGGAGAAGTAGCTGAAACTCTCCCTGACCAATATCGCAGCGCGCTCGGATTTCCGACTATGGTCGAAGCGATAAAACAAGTACATCTTCCCAATTCCTTGGCGGAAGCTGACCTAGCGCGCGAGCGGCTAACTTTCGATGAGGCGCTCACAATGCAGCTATTTCTCCTTTCGCGGAAGAATGAAATCAAAAAGCAGCGGACTAAGTTACGTAAAAGAGTGAACAAAGAAGGCATTCTTGCCAAATTTGATTCTAGGTTGCCGTTTGAGTTAACTGCTGGACAGAAGCGAGTATCTGCCCAGATTGAGGGCGACTTGTATGGAAGCTCGCCCATGTTTCGATTGCTACAAGGCGATGTTGGTTCAGGAAAAACGATCGTTGCGCTACGTGCAATGCTTGCAATTATCGATTCGGGTGGTCAAGCCGCGCTCCTTGCTCCTACTGAAGTCCTCGCGCAACAGCATTTCAAGAACTTTCAAAAGCTCTTGGGTGACCTTGCGCTTCAGGGAATGCTAGGTACGGCGGAGTTCTCAACTCGAATCTCCCTACTTACCGGATCAACGCCTAGTAGCGATCGCGGCGAGATTCTCAGGGCAACGAAGAGTGGTGAGATTGGAATACTCATTGGAACCCATGCGCTATTGAGCGAAGGTGTTGAGTTTGGCGATCTCGCCCTTCTGGTTATTGATGAGCAGCACCGTTTTGGAGTTGAACAACGCGACGTCTTGAGAAATAGATCTGAATTCCCACCACATGTTCTGGTTATGACCGCAACACCAATTCCAAGAACTGTTGCGATGACAGTCTTTGGAGATTTAGATGTTTCGACTTTAGATGAACTTCCACTTGGTAGAAGTCCGATTCAGACACATGTGATTGCAGCGAACGAAAAGCCACAGTTCTTAGATCGTGCTTGGAAACGAGTTCTTGAAGAGGTAGCGCGTGGACAACAGGCTTATGTTGTAGCTCCCAGAATTTCGGCTACCGACAGTTCAGATTTCTCGAGATTTGGGCTCACCAGTGAAGAATTGGCGATCGCCCGGAGATTGTCCGGTGAAGCAGATAGCGAAGAAGTGAAGGGAAAGTATTCAGTTGAAGAGTTGTTCCCTCAGTTAAGAGATGAGGCGCTCAAGGGCGCGCGCGTTAGCGCTCTGCATGGACGGATGAGCGCTACTGAGAAAGAGGAGACAATGAGCCGATTCTCAGCTGGCGAAATTGATGTTCTAGTTTCTACAACAGTTATCGAAGTAGGAGTAGATGTCCCTAACGCTTCAATAATGGTAATCATGGATGCGGATCGGTTTGGAGTCTCACAACTGCATCAATTACGCGGGCGAGTTGGGCGAGGAAACATTCCTGGTCTCTGCTTATTGGTTACAAACACGGGGAGTGATTCGCCGGCAATGGCTCGACTCGAGGCGGTGGCAAGTACTACTGATGGATTTGAGTTAAGTCGATTAGATCTTGAGCAACGAAGAGAAGGTGATGTTCTAGGTATCGCTCAGTCGGGGGCAACTTCACACCTTCGTCTACTTCGAGTTATCCGTGACGAGGAAGTGATATCACGTGCCCGAACAGTTGCGGAGCAGATTCTAGATAGTGACCCTGAACTACTTTCAAATACTGCGTTGCTTGATGAAGTTGATAAATTGCGCCAAGAAGAGCGGGCGACTTACTTGGAGAAGAAGTGAGAGCGGGACTAATTTGAGAATCATTGCTGGCCTTGGCAAAGGCAGGAACTTAATTTCACCGATTGGCGCGGTACGCCCAACCTCTGATCGCGCTCGCGAGGCGCTCTTCTCAACATTGGAATCTGAATTTGGCTCTATAAGTGATCTACATTTTTTGGATCTTTACTGTGGATCAGGTGCCGTTAGCGCAGAAGCCCTTTCTAGAGGTGCAGCATTCGTGCAAGCTGTTGATAAAGAGGAAAAGGCAACAAGCGTTGCGAGAAGTAATCATGAACTACTCGCGAATCTTCAAGGAATTGGCAGCAGCAGCGTAATCACTATGGCGGTATCCAGATTTCTAGAAAAGGGCAGTGACTCTAAATTCGACATAGTATTTATGGATCCACCATACGAATTAGGTATGGAAGAAGTAGTCAATTCGCTCCGATTACTTCTTGCTAATAGTTTTCTAAAAAAAGGTTCGGTTGTCGCAATCGAGAGAGATTCCAAGAGTAAAGCCATCGAATGGCCTGAGGGATTCGCTCCACTTAAGGAGCGTAAATATGGTTCTGCCACTATCTACTATGCCGAGGCGTGTTAGCGTTGCCCCACTATGAGAAGAGCGGTCTGCCCGGGATCCTTTGATCCAATTACTAATGGACACCTCGACGTAATCGAGCGCGCTAGTGGTCTTTTTGACGAAGTTACCATCGCTGTGCTCGCTAACTCTTCAAAAACTGGTCTCTTTACCATTGAAGAGCGGATTGCGATGGCGAAGGAAGCTTCGGCACATCTAGCAAATGTAAAAGTAGATACCTGGTCAGGTTTACTTGTTGATTACTGCAAAACTCATGAGATCAAAGCGATTGTGAAGGGCCTTCGAGCGGTAAGTGATTTCGATTATGAATTGCAGATGGCCCAGATGAATCTTCAATTGAAGGGCGTCGATACGCTCTTGATGGCTACTAAGCCCACTTATTCATTTCTCTCATCATCGCTGGTAAGGGAGATCGCAAAATACGGAGGCGATGTTTCCGCGTTAGTTCCCTCTGGAGTATTGAAAGCCTTGAAATCAAAAGCAGGGGGTAAGTAATGGAATCCTTAGAAAAGATCCAAGCTGCAATCACTATGGTCAAAGAATCCCGCGCAGTACCACTCTCCGCCTCGTGCGTCGTACATCGTGGCGAACTTCTAGGAATCCTAGATGAGATAAATGAAGCTCTCCCTGCCGATTTCACAAGCGCTAAGAAATTACTCGCACATCGCGAAGAGATAATAGAAGAAGGGCGTCAATCCGCTGAGAAATTGATTGCACATGCTCGCGAAGAAGTGTCACGAATGGTAGAACAGACTGCAATTGTTGCGGCCGCTAGAGAGGAAGCGGGTCGCTTAGTAGATGAGGCGCATGCTCAAGTCGAAAAAGAGCGAGCAGAAGTAGATGCTTACATCGATTCGCGACTTGCAACTCTTGAAGTCATTTTGAATAAGACTCTCGAAGCGGTAAACCGCGGTCGCGAACGATTGGCTGGAGCTAGTGATAAGGATGTTCTCTCTCAACTAGCAGACGAATGAAAAGTAATTCCCAATCTCCATTTAAAGTAAATCTTCATGAGCTACCGCGCAGGGCGGGGGAGATGAAGAGTTAT
>JACCDL011428831.1_pt1 | contig 14920 bp, 15 predicted proteins | sample 7441931 | NCBI WGS metagenome assembly JACCDL01 (sample SAMN15323437, study PRJNA562643) | freshwater metagenome | isolation source: river surface water | place: USA:Blue River Watershed | collected 2017-08-16 | reverse complement strand
CATTGGCAGATGCGGGAGCGCTAACGCTGGTCATCCCTGCGTTGTTTACCAAAATATCCAACCGCGGAATTTTCGATAAAAGAGCCATCACCTCTTGTTCGTTAGTTAAATCTGCTGTGTAAGCCGATGACCCAATCTCGGTGCCGCGCTGTAAGACACGATCACTATTTGATGTGATCACAACCTCTGCACCTAACTCCTGTAGCGCCTTCGCACAGGCGATGCCAATACCGTTTGCTGAACCCGCTCCAGTTATCAGCGCAACTTTTCCTTTAAGTGAGAACACCCCTCTACTTTAACGACCCTTCGGTAAGTCCGGCTACCACCTGTCTGTTAAAGACAACATAAATAACGATCATCGGCACGGTGACAACAGTTAGGGCGGCAAAGAGCAGTTGATAGTCGGTAACGTATTTGGTCGAGAAAGCCAATAAGCCCGCTGGAATTGTCTTCAAGTCATCATCTTGAACATAAATGTTGGCTAATAGGAATTCATTCCAAGACCCAAGTGCGGTAAAGATGGCAACCGTTGCTAAACCTGGTTTCAATAATGGCGCTGCAATCAATCGATACATGCCAAAGTCAGAGGTTCCATCTACACGAGCCGCCTCAAACAACTCTTTTGGCAATGAGTCAAGGTAAGCCTTTAGAAGCCAGGTAGCCAGAGGAATGCCTAGGCCCGCGTAAGGCAGCACTAATGTGAAACGTTGATCTTTAAGCTGGAAAAATTCAAACAATTCATTTTGAGCGATGAAGTAAGCCTGAATCGGCAACAGTAAACCCAGGACAAAGAGTAAGAGTAATTGTTTCTTAAACTTAAATTCGTAGCGACTGAAAGCAAATGCTGCCAGGGAAGCAGTTAACAAGGCTAATGATGTTGCGAGGGCTGTAACCAATGCACTATTAAAGACATACTTCGCAAGACCGCCTTTATTCCATGCTTCCAGGAAAACCCCAAAATCCCAGCTTTGCGGCATACCAAATGGGTTATCGAAAATTGCTCCATTGCCTTTAAAGGATGAGAAAAACATCCAGAATAGAGGAATCACATAGAAAACCGAATAGATGCCTATGAGTAGGTGGAAAATTCCAGCTCTAATTTTCATTAGTACTCCACCAACTCAGATTGCTTCTTTAGCTTGCTGTAAATAAAGCCAATTAAAAGTACGGTTGCGGTAACGATCACGGCTAGTGAAGATCCGTATCCAATCTCTTGGTCCCGGAAGACCATTCTCACCATGTAGGTCGTTGGCACCTCTGTGGAGTAGTAAGGACCTCCATTTGTCATCACGAAAAATAAGTCAAAACCTTGAATGCCACCGGTAATACAAATAAGAACCGCTACCTCCCAAAGTTTTCTGATCATCGGTACTTTAATTTTCCAGAAAATCTTGAATTGGGAGGCACCGTCCAGCGATGCGGATTCGACTACATCCCTGGGAAGTCTTTGTAATCCGGCATAGAAGATTGCCAAATAAAACCCGGAGTAGACCCATCCTGAGACCAAGCAGATAGCTGCCAGAGCAAACCGTTGATCGCCAAGCCAAATCTGTTGCCATTCTGGTCTTCCGATGGCCTCAAGGAATCCATTGAGCAATCCAAAATCAGCGTTAAAAATAAACCGCCACAAAACTGCGACAATCACCATCGGCAACATCACGGGAACAAAAAGAGCAATTCGATATCCGTCGGTTTTTTTTCTAGATGAAATTATGCCCGCAAGAATTAGGCCAATAATCACTTCTAGAACTATCGTGGCGAGGATATAAATGAATACATGCTTGAATGAGTTAAGAAATATTGTGTCGCGAAAGGCGCGGGAGTAGTTAGAGATTCCAGCCCAAACCGGAGAACCGTAACCACTCCATTTGGTAAAGCTGGCGTATAGAGTTCCCAATACAGGAATCAAGACATTGAAGGTATAAATTGCCAGCGCGGGGCCAATAAACAAGTAAGGGGTCCATCGATTTGTGCTTTTCAACGGACCCCTCCTTGCTACCTAGTTCGTTTACTAACTTGTCGTGCGATTAAGAGGACGCCAACTTCTTTTCGGCATCATCTAGCGCTTGCTGAGGAGACTTAGCCCCACCAAGAACTTCCGAGGTTGCAACATTTAACGCATCTGCAACCTTGAGGTCATAGCCAGTGTCTGGTGGAGCAACAATGGTTCCTCCAGAGGTCATCAAATCCACTAGACGCTTCTGCAATGCATTCAGATTTCCTGAAGCAGCAGCTTTTGTAAGTGGAGCAGAGCCAGCTTCTAACCACTTTGCAGTGATTTCTTCAGAGAAGAAGGCTTCAAAGAATTTGATGGTCTGATCAATCTTCTTTGATTGAGCATTAACCACATAGCCTGTCGTTACGCCGAGCACGCTGTTTTGGTCGCCAGCTCCATCAGATAACGCTGGCATGTTAAACCAGTCAATATTCTTGTTTGGAGCTTCTTCAGCGGCGATACCAACCAACCATGAGCCAATAGGCAGAATTGCGGCTCCGCCTTTGAAGAACAGCGTGTATCCCTCATTGTCAGCGATGCTGTTTACGGAAGCGTTGACATAACCCTTCTTTTGCAAATCAGCAACAACTTCGTATGCCTTTACCAATTCTGGTGAGTTCATCGGGATCTCACGAGTCATGATTTTGTGATAAGTCTCTTCTCCAACAACTCTGGAATAGAGATGGCCAAATAAGTTTCCTGCCACCCAAAGGTCTTTGTTACCTACTGAGAAGCAATCCTGCTTAGTCGCTTTGATTTTGGCGCAAGCAGCCATCAACTCATCCCAAGTTTTGGGTACTGAAATTCCCAGCTTGGCAAAGGTATCTACGTCGTACCACATCACATTGGTCACATCTGATCCTGTAGGTAGTAGAACGGGTTTGCCATTCACCTTTCCACTGTTGAAGGCTGTTTCAGGGAACAAATCTTTCAATGTTGATGATGCGATAAGTTCCGTTAGATCTGCAGCGTAACCATCGGTATCTCGCTGAGCGGTTCGCGCACCAGCCCATTCGAAATAAGCATCAGGAGGGTTTCCGCCTGTCAGGAGCCCCTGGAGTCCAACTGTTGAATAGATGTCATCATCTTGGATGATCAACTCAACATCCCAATCAGGGTTTGCCTCTTTGAATTTGGCTATGGCCGCATCCCATACAGCTTGTCCAGCGTCACCCGGAGATGTCATGCCGATACGAATTACTTTATCTGTTTCATCGGATCCTCCACCGCAGGCACTAAGCGTCGTTACGCCCAGTAAGAAAGCAGCAAAGAGTGCGATGGATTTTTTGCGACCTCTCATTTTTGAGATCACTCGTCCTTCCCTAGACTCTGAATAGGTGTTACGCAACAGATAGCTCTGTTGCGAGTTCCCCCAACACAAGATCCAATCCATCTCCAAAGATTCTGGTTGGATTTTGTGCTAGGGAAATTCTTATTTTCCTGACCTGTTCTGCCATTTCTGCAGAACCGTTGATTCTTCCTTTAACAAATGTGGTTGCCTCCAATATTTTGGCAACATTAATTAGAGCATCCGCGACCATTTTGTACTTAGCCAGCCAAGGAGCAATCTCTGGCTGAATTTCAGGCCAAGAGAACTCTTTAGAAGAAATAATTTCAAAATTCCGCAAAGCTTCATTTGCATAGCGGTCTAGAAGTTCAGCCGCTACCTTCACTTGGCCAGTTCTCCAGGCAAAGGTGGCTTGAGATAAGACAGAGCCAAAATCTGGCGCTGCATCAACCGCGAGACAAGATTCAAAGCAATTACGAAACAAATGCCTCAAAGCACTTCGGTCAACTTCCTTGGAAATTAATTCTTTTAAAGCCCAGTCCCATGACTCTTGAGCTTCATAATTATTTGCATCCCAAAGGTAATCGGCGATGGTTGCCAGTGGCAATAACGATGACTCAAACCTATCCATGGGATTAGCAACTAAACCAACCGAAAAATCTCCAAGTTGCTTGTCCCTCTTTTCAATCGGTCCAACATGCAATTGATGCACCATAGCTACATCATTTACTGGAAAGTTGTCCCAATAAAAAGGTAGCTTGCTCGTCTCATCTTTAAACTTAATCGCATCAAAGACCTCTAAATATTCAGAGCAGATTTGGCGACCGGTCCACATCAGATCGATATCAGAGTTCAGTTTCTTTCCCAGCTCAGAGATGTAAGGTTCATGTCCTCTTCCGTGATACTGCAACGGACAGACAAATAGAGTTGCATTTGAATCGACGGCCTTCAGCCCTTGATTTATATGGTTGGAGAACTCTGCATGAGCCTCAGCAATCGAAAGGTATCTCTTTTGATCCGCCTCGAATTGAAGCTCTCCCGGAATATCATCGAGAAGAAGGCCAAATCTTCGAACCCCGATTTCGCTCAATTGTTGGTAACGGAATAAGAGTGCCTCCACATCTTCCGTATCGCTGTAGCAAACAGTCAAACCAGGAGAAACACAAACACTTAGCTCTATAAGCAATTCATTCGCGTGATTCACAAGTTCACGGGTCTTATCAATAAAAGTAGAGGAAAAGGGGGTCTTCCAATCAAAGCGTTGCCAGGGATCATCCTTTGGGGCCAAAATGAAACTGTTCATATTCCATTTTGCGAAATGAACTAGGGCTTTCTTTCTTTGTTCATGGGTCCAGGGTGTTCCATAAAACCCCTCAATTACCCCTCTGATCTTGAAAGAAGGTTGAGTATTTCGACCTTTAACATTACTTGATCTTTGCTTAATTCTATTAAGCTCATTAGCAGCATTCCTCAATCCGGACAAGGAGGAGAAATTAATCTTTCCATTCCTAATCTCGAAGCTATCCGGTGCAAGTCCACTTACTTCCTCGTGTTCAAGAATTACATCTTGATTGGTTAATCTGCAGTAATTTTCCAAAAAAGTATTTTGGTTACTCATAAAATATGTACTCGAGTTTTCAATGTTGCAATGAGTTCATTGTTGTGAACATCCCCTGCTGTTGTATTGCTGCTACTAAAGATTTTTGGCGTAACTCCTCTTTCCAAGACAATTTCAACGGCCCGTGCTACAGCAGCATTAATAATTGCAGCGCCCATCACAGTTGAAGTTGGACCCGTCTTTTCAACTATTTGCGGATAGCTAACTGAGGCATCGCCAACCTCGCCCAGATTGTCTAAGGTGATATCTGCTAATTCATGAATCTTTCTGCCGTGTGCGCGTGCACTTGGTGAGGTTGCATGTTTGATGCTGGTAACTGCGATCAGCACGAGACCGAGCTCTTTGACCTGAGAAGCCATCGCTTCGACTAGCGCGTTTCCTCCCGAGTTTGAGGCAATTATGAATACATCTCCGCGTCTCAGTTGGTGTTTTTCAAGGATTGATTTTGCTAAATCAGGATTGCGCTCTAACTCCGTACTTCTGCTGGCATTCTTATGAAGCATTAAATCTTCCTCAAGAATCGGGTTTACCGCACCCAATCCACCAGCTCGATAAAACATCTCTTCAGCTAACAAATGTGAGTGGCCCGTGCCAAAAACATGAATTAACCCATCTTTTTCCAGTGCAATTGCCATGGCTATGGCTGCTTTTTCAATACTTTCATCTCCGGCCGAAAGTTTAGATATCAAGTGGTTCAGATTCTTCAAGTATCTTTGGTGAGCTTTCATGAAACCCTCTTGTTTGTAATTGAATTTAGACTAGCCATAACATCAATCTGTAGTTCATATAGGTCGCTGCGATAGATACACTCCGCAGTCATTACTGGCAAGTTATTTTGATCGTGGTCCAGCATTTTTATTAGTAGACATGGGGTGTTGTTAGATATCTGCAGCAGCGATCTCTCTTTTTCCGAAGGATTGAATCCAGAAATTGCTGCTTTTGCCCTCATAATTCTAATGCCAAATTTCTCAACAAAAGTGTCGTATAAAGATAATTCTACCTCTCTTGCTTCTAGCGAGGGAATTGATCTACATGCAATCTTTAAAGTTTCTAGAGCAATTGGTACGTCGTCGGCAAATCTTAATCTCGTTACAACATAAATATCATCATCTTGCCTAATTCGCAGAGCCTTTGAAATTGTTTTGTTTGCTTTAACTCGCTTTAGAGAAATTACTTTTGTTGTTGGATTTTGGCCCCTGGCACGTATCTCTTCGGTAAAGGATTTGAGACGCATCTCTGAAGAAATAATTGGTCTACGAATGTAAGTACCGGAGCGAGCTCTTCTTTCAAGTTTGCCATCAGAAACTAGTTCATCGATGGCGCGTCGTAGGGTTACCCGACAAACTCCAAACTCGTCGGCCAGGATCCTTTCGCCGGGCAACCTGCCACCCTGCGGCAGCTGGGAGAGTAACCCCACGAGGTGTTCTTTGGCACGGGTGGTTGCCCGATCGGAACTCATGCGCTGAAGAGTATTGTTCGAGTTAATTGAATTCCAGAGGTTTGGGAGAAGTTTTTCAGACCAGTTTTCCTGCTTTGGCGGGGTTTTCCCTGAAAAATAATATAAATCTGGACTGGGGAAGTAGACCAGTTTGCCCTAGTCAAACAAAAAACAGCGCGAGAGTATTTTCCAGTGAGCGACCCCACTATAAGAGCAGCCCTGGTTTCGGATCTCCCGGACCTTTATGAAGTAGCGCTGAAGACTGGAAATTCCGGTTCAGACGCTACTGGAATGTTTCTGAATGATGAAATGCTGGGAGAGGTATTTGTTGGTCCTTACGTTGTTCACTCTCCAAGAACTAGTTTTGCACTAAGTGAAAATGGAAAAGCAGTTGGATACGGGTTGTGCGTACTCGATACCATTGAATTTCAGAAAATATGCCAGGAGCTCTGGTGGCCTGCACTTCAAGATAAATATCTTAAACTTGAAAGAGCTCAAGAACGGGATTGGTTGATAGATGAGATATTTTCTCCTACTCCATCTCCGGAATCTGTATTAGACAGTTTCCCTTCTCACGGACATATCGATCTTCTGCCACATGTCCAAGGTAATGGCTGGGGTAGAAAATTAATGACTCACATGGAGAATGTTCTCCGAGATCTCGGCTCACCCGGTTTTCATTTAAGAGTATCGGCTTTCAATGATCGAGGGCTACGTTTCTATTCAGCTCTCGGATATTCAGAACTATTACGACGTGGCGATGAAGTTGTTGTGGGAAAGGTTTTGTAAATGCCAAATTTCTTATGGGGTGTAGCTACCTCTTCTTACCAAATAGAAGGCGCAGCTCATGAAGGTGGCCGAGGGCTTTCAATATGGGACACCTTTTGCAAAGTACCAGGAAAGGTAGTCAATGGCGATAACGGCGACATTGCCTGCGACCACTATCATCGATATCAAGAAGATCTCGACTTAATGAATTGGATGGGCGTACATGCCTATCGATTTTCAGTGGCATGGCCGCGAGTCATCCCTGATGGATTCGGCAGGGTCAATCAAGAGGGTGTTGATTTCTACAATCGATTAATAGATGGCGCACTGGAGCGCGGAATTGAACCGTGGCTGACGATGTATCACTGGGATTTGCCAGAAGCGCTTCAGAAAAAAGGTGGCTGGAATAACCGGGAAATTGTCGGTTGGTTTGAAGAGTACGCAAATCTCTTGACTACACGTTTTGGTGATCGTGTTAAGAAATGGATGACACTCAATGAGCCCTTATGCAGCGCTTGGATTGGCCATCTATACGGTGAAATGGCTCCCGGAATTCAAGATTTGCAGACCGCTCTTAATGCTTCACATCACTTATTGATGTCACATGGTGTTGCTACTCAAGTTGTACGAAACAATGTTAAAGATGCCAAAGTGGGCATTGTTATTAACGTAACGCCTGCTGTACCAGCAACTAGTTCTGATTCTGATAAGCGAGCCGCTGAACTCGCAAATGCTTTTGATAATGCCTGGTTTCTCAATCCAGTTTTTGGAAAAAATTACCCAGAAGAGGTGTTAATTGAGTTAGACAAGTCGCCTGATATTAGAGAGGGTGATATGCCACTTATTGCACAAGATATTGATTTTCTTGGCGTTAATTTCTATTTCCGACAGACAGTTGCAGCAAATCCCGCAGGGAAGCCACTTCCCCTCAGCGGTGTAAGAAGAGCAAATGTAAAGCGAACCGCTATGGATTGGGAGGTTCACGCTCCTGCATTTGAAGATATCCTTTTGAAGATAACAAAGGATTATGCACCAAAAGAAATTTACATAACTGAAAATGGTTCTGCGTGGGATGACGAGGTAATTAATGGAGCAATTAATGATGATGAGAGAATTTCATATTTAAGTGAACACCTTGATGCCATGTTTTCAGCTAAGAAAAAAGGTGCCCCTATCAATGGGTATTTTGCGTGGAGTTTCTTTGACAATTTTGAATGGGCATATGGATATGAGAAGAGATTTGGTCTGATTTATGTGGACTATAAGACTCAACAGCGCATTCCTAAGAAGAGCGCCCACTACTATCGCGATTTACTCCTTAACCGCGCCACTTGAAAGTCCAGCAACTAGCCAACGTTGAATCGCAACAGTTAGCAGAACTATGGGAACTAGAGCCACCGTGGCTGCCGCTGCCATGGGTCCCCAATCCAAAGTTCGATTGCTTATGAAGCTGGCGACTAGAACCGGCAAAGTCTTTGCATTCTCTCCAGCCATAATCACAGGAATAAGGAATTCATTCCAGGAAAGTAATGAAACAAAGATTCCGGTAGCCACTAGACCGGGTGCAGCGATCGGCAGGATGATTGTTGTAAACATGCGTGTATTGGATGCGCCATCGACACGAGCTGATTCTTCGATCTCTATAGGAATCTGTTCAAAGAAGCTCATCAATAACCATATTGCGAAAGGCAAATTGAACCCTGCATAAATGAAAATTAGAGCCAACTTTGAGTCATACAAACCCAGATAGGAACTCAATTTATAGATCGGAAGCAAAAGAACGATTCCTGGTAAGGCCCTCACAGCAATCATTAGACCCTCTAATGAACCTCTACCTGCGAATTTAGGTTTACGGGCAAAGGCATAAGCCGCCAAACTTCCTATTACTAAGCAGAGCAGTGTGCTACCAAATGTTATGAGGATGCTATTCCAATAGATTTCCCAAAACTTCTCTAAAGAAAATAGAGATGAGTAATTCTTAAGAGTGGGCGTAAAATTGAAGAACTTGGGAGGCAAAGTGTAAGTATCAACTCTGTCTTTGATTGAGGTCGATACAGTCCAAAAAATAGGAAAGAGCGCGAGAAAAGACGAGACCCCTAGGAGTCCATATGCCAAAAATCTCTTGGCCATCATCTGACGCCTTTCGATGCTTTACGCCAAAGGAAATAAACTGGCAAGGTAATTAGCGCTACCAATACCCCAAGCGCGGCGGCTCGAGATAGTTCCAAAAAGATGAAGCCTGTCTTATAGGTCCATAACCCAAGAGTGGTTGTTGAATTTCCCGGTCCGCCCCGAGTCAAAATGAATAGAGTGTCAAAAAGCTTTAGGAAATCCATAATCTTTATCATGGTAATCACAAGCAAAGTTGGCATTATCAATGGAAGCGTTAGATTTCTAAATATCTGGCCGGCTCCCGCTCCATCTACTCGAGCCGCCTCATACAGAGATGGAGAGATTGCGGTAAGTGCTGCAAGAACTAGAAGCATGACAAAAGGTATGGATTGCCAGGAATCAACGATGATTAAAGCTAGTAATGCGCTGGTTTGCGAGCCCAGCCAATTTACTTTATCCACTTCCAACAAACTAAGTGTCCAGTTAATTACACCTAGATCAGTATCGAACATGAATCGATAGGTCAAACCGACCGCCACAGGAGTCAATAGCATGGGCGTGATCAAAATCGACCTAAATAATTTTGTTCCTTTTAGATTTTCATGAAGGGCAAGTGCCAGAATCACTCCCAAAGGAAGTTGAACTAGTAAGCCTATAAATGTAATTGCCAGAGTTATTCTGAAAGTTGCCCAAGTTTCTGGAGCGCTAAGAACATTCTGGTAGTTTTCAAATCCAATAAATACAGGTGGAAGAAATGAGGCTAGATTGATATTTAGAAATGAAATATAAATTCCATAGACGAATGGAATAAGGACTGTTGCGGTAAGAAAGATCCATGTTGGTATTGTGAAATGAGCTACAGGGCGAAGGTTTTTGCGCCTATTCATTCGAGACTTTGTGCGAGGCCCGAAGCGAGAAGTAATTATTCTCATTTACTGCAACTTCGGGCCTCACTTCTATCTTTACTCTATTTAACTCTTGGGCTCTTTGGCGAGAATCGGCTTTAACTTCTCATTCAGAGCGTCCAAGGCTGCTTGAGTCTTCTGCTTACCTGTCAGAACTTGCGTAACTGCCTCAATCGCAGCAACTTCAAACTCTGGCCAAACCGCAATTTGCGGATAGCGTTCGATTCGAGAGCTGGCAGGAATTTCGAGCTGTGGCAAGTAAGGGTTTTTAGCCACAAGATCTGCATTGCTAATGATGGACTTACGTCCAATTGCTGCGGCTCCTGACTCTAGGTATTTGACTGAATTTGCCTTTCCTAGGACAAACTCAAGGAACTTCCATGCTGCATCAGGGTTCTTCGCATCAGCAGGAATACCAATATTCCAACCTGCAAGGTGCGTGATGTCAGATGCGCCCTTAGGCATTGGGGCTGTACCAATCTTTCCAGCATTCTTATTAATGGCAGGATCAAGTGCCATGCCGTAGTAGCCGGAGTAATTAAGCATTGCTCCAATATCTTCACCCAAGAACTTGCTAGTTGTATCGTCGCCGGTAGCGGTTATTGCACCCTTTGGCGATACTTCAAGAAGTTTCTTCAGATAGTCAGTAGCTGCAACAGCTTCTTTTGAATTGACTGTTGGGTTTAAATCGCCATCATAAAGAGATCCGCCAAATGACCAAACTAAGGTCATCCACCACCATGAAACGTTTGGACCAAAGCCCATAATCTGTCCGCCGTAACCGGCACCTTGCAACTTCTTGGCGTTGCTGTAGTACTCGTCCCAAGTTGTTGCAGGCTTCAACCCTAGTTTCTCGTAGAGATCAGTTCTGTACCACTGAATCATTGGCTCGGTGCTTAGTGTGAGACCAAGCGTCTCTCCATTGCACTTGCCGTAATCCTGCTGGCCTTGTCCAAAATCGTTGATGTCATACTCTGTTGAACCAGAGATGTACGAATCTAGAGGCAACATGGCTTTAGCTTGGCAAAATGGAGCCAAAAATGAGTTATCAAATTGTGCAATATCGTATGCGCCAGCTTTCTGACCATAACTTAGTAACTGCTTTTGATGTGCTTCACCGTAAGGAGTTTCAGAAACGTTAACCTTAATTCCGGTTTGCTCTTCAAACTCTGGGATAAAGCTTTGAATGGATGTTGATGAAGGACTTGGAATCAAGAAGACATTAATCTCTCCGCCAACTTCACCCGATCCTGAATCACCACTACTACCGCAAGCACTCAGAGTAAGTGCAGCGACAATGGCAAACGTGATCGATTTAAAAGTTCTTCCTTTGGACACTAGCCTTCCTTTCGTAATGGGGTAACCCCTAGTCGTAAAAAGTACTCAGCAACTATTGAATTGGTAAGGGTTTACCTGAAGAATTTCATAACATGTACATAAACTCCTCTGGTCTAGTTCGCGAACAAAAATGAAACAAAAACTCGAAATTCCTCTCGTAACGGAGAAAACTGGTCTGGTAGTCATCGCCCACGCCGACGACTTGGCCCTTTTCTGTGGCGCAGCGGTTATCGCCCTGATTGATCAAGGCTGGGAGATTCATGTCATCCGCGTTACGGATGACCGGTGGGATAGCTGGGGGCTTGATGAAGAGGAGACGATTAAGCGGAATAAAGCAGAATTTGAGTCAGCTTTAAAGCAGATAGGGATTGAGAATTTCCATGATTTCCAAATTCCTACAGACCAATTAGCAGATTACAGTGAAGTAACTTTACGTAACCGCATAGTTGGTCTGATGCGTGAGATCAAACCTTATTTGGTCTTAACTTTCGATCCAGATTCTGTTAAATTCGAAGACAACGAGGATCATCGCCTGGTTGCACGAGCAACAACAGAGGCGTGCTGGACTTCAGGTTTCGACAAACACCCCGACGGCAAAGTAGACCAGTTTAAGCCACATCTACCGATAGAACGCTGGTATTTTGGTCGAACTGTTGTTGATGTGACCCATCAGCTTGAACTTACTCCTTACCGAGAAAGACTGATTGATGTGATTGCAGAACACAGGACGATGCTTTTGAATATGGTTTCTCAACTTGAGATTAAAGCAAAGTTCCTGGGTTTCCAACTAGAGCGATTACGCTCTGAGGTTGAAAATAACTCAAGACTCTTTGCTCAACTTATAGTTGATAAGAAAGATATTGAAAATTATCGCGTAGTCGATTCTAAAGACATCAAAGAGATTATTGAGAGATTCGGAGAGAAGTTATGACATTCAAGGCCCAAGGTTTCAATGTAACTTATGGAAACAATATTGCTGCCGATGCAATCAATGGTCTTGGAGATTATGTGCTGGTGACCCAACCAGAACCTTGGGCGGTAATTGACAGCCAAGTGACTAATAGACCTCTACAAGTGATTCAATCTGGGGATCTTTCACCTGAGCATCTCGACAAACTTGCAGCCGAATCTCCTGCAGTGACGATTGTTGGTTTGGGTGGCGGTAGCGCCATGGATACTTCTAAATGGATTCACTGGAGGCGATCACTCCCACTTGTTCAATTTCCCTCTCTTCCCAGCGTTGACGCATGCTTCACCAGAATGTCTGCACTAAGAGATAGAGGTGGTGTCAGATATGAAGGCGACGCAGTGCCCGATATGGTTTATGTAGATTTTGAACTTTTCCGAGCAGCGCCAAGATCCATGGTTACAAGTGGCATTGGAGATGTTCTCTCTTGCCATACTGCGTGGTTTGACTGGAAATTTGCTTCTGAGCAGAAAAAGGATGAGTATGGCTGGACGCCCGATATGGCCAGGATTTCCCAAATCTATCTCGATGAACTTTATGACTGTGCGCCTGGTATTGCGGAGTTAACCGATGATGGGTTAAGAAGATTGATGGAGCTGCATCGAGACATTGGTTGGCGCTGTCACGAAATGGGTCATGCCCGTTTCGAAGAAGGTTCAGAACACTTCTTTGCCTACACATTTGAAGAAGTCACCGGTAGAACCATCCTTCATGGAGAGCTTGTAAGCATGGGCGTATTGATCATGTCTCATTTCCAAGGCAATGATTATGCAAGGGCAAAAGAAACCATATCTCGTGCGCATACTCGTCATCGCCTTGAGGATCTTGGAGTCACTCGGGATGAGGTAATCCAAAGTTTAAAAAGACTTCCCAGCTTTACCATTGAACAAAATCATTGGTTCTCACATGCCAGATTTATAGAAGAAAAAAATATCAATGAGGAAGAAGTTATCAATCTTTTAAATTGGTAGAGACGTAATTTTCCAGCGCAAGTTGGGCCGCCTCAAGAGAAAGATTTTCTTTTGAGACCTGTATACGACGCTGCAATGAAGCCTCCATTGCAGATATAAGCATTGGTCCCGCCTGCGCAATCCCACCACCAAACACAATCTTGGATGAATTTAGCCCCGCCGCTTTCTCAGCTCTCAAAGCGAGTTCGGTTAGATGGGAGGCGGCGAGATTAACAATCTCGCACGCTTTTGAATCACCTTGAATCGCCAGCTGAATCAATGGTTTTGCCAACTTGGCAATCTCTTCACGAGAGTTTTCATATGTAAATTTTAGAATCGTGTCTCGCCCAACTACTGGAATTTGACTTTTAACAACCTCTCTAATTCGAGAAGTTTGTTGGCTTGATTCAATCTCAAATAGCGCTTGGCGTAACACCTCACGTCCTATCCAATAACCGGCGCCCTCATCGCCAAGCAGGTATCCCCATCCTCCTAATGATTTTAATTGACCAGTTGGATCTTGGTAAATCGCTATCGAACCCGTACCGGCATAAATATAGATCCCTCGATCAGATTTAAAACTCGATCTGTATCCCAGTGCAACATCTATATCAATTGAGATCTGTGTTTTTGGAAAATACTTTTGAAAAATATCCTTTATGGCCCGGTTTTCTATATCGATAACGGAGGCTCCGGTAATTCCAGCATAAATTCCCTTTATTGCGCCTTCTGCTTCACTACCCACTTCAAGAAGAAATTCATTCAATCGATTGAGTGATTCGCTCCTATAAATGTGCCCATCCAAAGGTCGACTTCGACCTTCAGAAATTAGATTTCCTCCATCATCTAATACCGTCCATTTAGTAGAAGATGAACCCGCATCAATGCCGAGAAAATAACCTTTAACGCCCGAAGTCATCCTCAACCCGCTCGATATCATCTTCACCAAAGTAGGTTCCGGTCTGCACCTCTACAAAGACCACATCATCATTTCCAATGTTATGAATGCGATGTAGTACACCAATTCCGAAATCAACGGAGTCGCCAGGGCCCATCGTTGAAATCTCTCCATTAATTGTTACCTCAGCGGTGCCAGAAACTATGAACCAGTGCTCGGCTCGCTTCGCATGACGTTGATAGGACAAACGCTTTCCGGGGCTCACCCAAATACACTTAACTTTATGGGTTGGGCTTTCCTGCAGAACTTCATATCGACCCCAAGGGCGTTCTGATTTCTCTAGCATTACTGAAGTCTAGTGGCTATCTTTCATTTAGCTGCCGAACGTGTAATGCGATCGCGAATCGCTACCGCTAATCCATTTCCCTCTGGCATAACGATGTTTACCGTTTCAATACCTTGTCTATCAGCCTCACGAAGCGCTGCGTAAAGAACTCGGGCGTACTCCTCTAGATTCTTAGGGGCCGCTAATCGCACAACTTCAGCAGGAGTAGCTACATCACTCATAGCAATTAAAGCTTCACCAGGTTTTGTCGCGCCATTAATTACCACCTTGGCCTGCGGTGCATAATGTTGTTTGTG